>Ga0116129_1000026_pt1 | contig 107869 bp, 89 predicted proteins | sample June2015DPH_17_2_FD_89732 | JGI IMG/M metagenome (GOLD analysis project Ga0116129, IMG submission 89732) | Peatland microbial communities from SPRUCE experiment site at the Marcell Experimental Forest, Minnesota, USA - June2015DPH_17_10 | ecosystem: Environmental > Terrestrial > Soil > Wetlands... | reverse complement strand
GACAAGCGCGGTAGTTCCGTTTCCCACAGCTCGAACAGGCTTGCCACAATGGCGGCGGACTTTTCCTGGCGGGCCTTCACCCGTGTTGCGGGATCTTTGCCGCGGACGTCCTCTTCGACTTTCGTTCGCCCTGCTTGATCCGTTCCAGAACATAGTCGGCCAGAGGTTGCAGTTCGAATAACCGCATTGTGCGGCCTTTTTCCCCCAAACTCCTTATTCGACTTAGCTCGATTATGTTCGAGCGAATCTTCTTTTTTAGATCTCGAAACTCATCGTCATCTAACTTCATCCAATCTCGGAAGTTTTGGAGATATGTATCGGTTGGAGTGCGAGAGCCGCACTCGATTAGTGAGATTTCATGAACTGAGCAGCCAGTGTGCTGTGCTTGGTCCCCCATCGTGAGCCCTTTAGCTATGCGCAAATCTCGGCAGCGCTGTCCGAATCGGCTCAAGACGGTCATGGAGAAGCTCCTAAACGGTGAGGGCTATTTAGCGGTCTTAGCTCTTTAAATAGTCACTAAGTGAGGCCGCGTGCTCGCGTTTAAGAAGGTTTTCTAGCTTCATGTCACCGCGATAGCTCCTCGCAAAGTTGGCGCCGTAAGTTTCGCGCAGAGTGTCGACACGGGTGTTTCCGTTTTTGTGCCGTATCTGACCATCGGCGTCCCGATAGCGATCATCAAGTCCTGGCTGTTTCGTCATTCGATTCCCCTGTTATTAGGAACATAGTTTAGCTGTCACACTCGTCGCCTTTCTGGCTAACTACACCCCGTCGTAGACCCACACGTGTCGCACTTCATGCAGGTGCCGTTGCGCACGAGCGTGAAGTTGCCGCACTCCGAGCACATCTCGCCCTCGTAGCCCTTGGCTTTGGCTTCCGCGCGGCGTTCGGCCTTTGAAGGGGCCGCGGCTGCGGCCGTGCCCGCCTTGCTCCATTGCAGCGCCTCGAGCTTTTCCGTCGGGGAGAGGTCGTGTTGCGCCTCCTGCTTCAGCGCGACCGCGCCTTCTGTCGTGTCGGAGGAGACGCGGCCGTGCAGGCCTTGCGATGACAGCGACGTCACCTTGCTGCCGCCTGATGGAGCGGTGTCCGAACCCGCGCTGATCGCGGCACTTCCGCCACGCATCACCACGAGATTGTCGGTCCTGGAACGCGTGAGCCCCTTGGAGAGATACTTGTTCGCGTGCTGGCCGTGGTTGTCGGGCTCCTTGCCTTCCTCGACGCCCTTGCCGAGCGCGTCGAAGCCGCTTTCGGTCGGATCGACGTGGGCGAGGTCGAAGCGCGACATGTAGCTCACCGCGAGTTCGCGGAAGACATAGTCGAGGATCGAGGTCGCGTACTTGATCGAGTCGTTGCCCTGCACGGGGCCCGCCGGCTCGAAGCGGGTGAAGGTGAAGGCATCGACATATTCTTCCAGCGGCACGCCATATTGCAGGCCGAGCGAGACTGCGATCGCGAAGTTATTGATGAAGGAGCGCAACGCCGCGCCTTCCTTGTGCATGTCGATGAAGATCTCGCCGATGCGGCCGTCGTCATATTCGCCGGTTCGCAAATAGACCTTATGCCCGCCGACTACGGCCTTTTGCGTATAGCCCTTGCGGCGATCCGGCATCTTCTCGCGCTCACGCATCACGATAATGCGCTCGACGAGTTTTTCGACGACCTTTTCCGAGACCTGCGCGGTCCGCGCGGCCATCGGCTTGTCGTAGAACGTCTCGACCGCATCGTCCTCGTCCTCATCGTCGCTGATGAGCTGCGAGTTGAGCGGCTGCGAAAGCTTCGAGCCGTCGCGGTAGAGCGCGTTGGCTTTCAGCGCGAGTTTCCAGGACAACAGATAGGCCGACTTGCAATCCTCGACGGTCGCGTCGTTCGGCATGTTGATGGTCTTGCTGATCGCGCCGGAAATGAACGGCTGGGAAGCCGCCATCATGCGGATGTGGCTTTCCACCGACAAATAGCGCTTGCCGACCTTGCCGCAGGGGTTGGCGCAGTCGAACACGGGGTAGTGCTCGGCCTTCAAATGCGGCGCGCCTTCCACCGTCATCGCGCCGCAGATGTGAACGTTCGCGGCCTCGATCTCGCGCTTGGTGAATCCAATCGCGGTGAGCAGGTCGAAATTCGGGGCTGCGATCGCTTCCGAGCCGATGCCGAGCTGGTCGCGGATGAAGTCCTCGCCAAAGGTCCACTTGTTGAAGGCGAACTTGATGTCGAAAGCCGTGGGCAGGGCTTTCTCGACCTTCGCGATCGCTTCGTCGGTAAAACCTTTGGTCCGCAGCGTCGAGGCATTGACGCCGGGCGCGTTGGAAAGAGAACCATGACCCACCGCATAAGCCTCGATCTCCGCGATCTCGCTTTCGCGATAGCCGAGCGCGCGCAAGGCCGCCGGCACCGCCTGGTTGATGATTTTGAAGTAGCCGCCGCCGGCGAGCTTCTTGAATTTCACCAGCGCGAAATCCGGCTCGATGCCGGTGGTGTCGCAATCCATCACCAGCCCAATGGTGCCGGTCGGCGCCAGCACCGTGGTCTGCGCGTTGCGGAAACCGTTCACTTCGCCCAGCGCAAGCGCGTCGTCCCAGGCTTTCGTCGCATGCGCGATCAGCTCGGCTTGCGGGCAGGAGGCGTGGTCGAGCGGCACCGGGCTCACCGCGAGCGCTTCATAGCCGGAAGCCGTGCCATGCGCCGCGCGGCGGTGGTTGCGGATCACCCGCAGCATGTGCGCCGCGTTCTTCTTGTAGCCGGGGAAGGTGCCAAGCTCACCCGCCATTTCGGCCGAGGTCTTGTAGGCAATGCCGGTCATGACGGCTGTGAGCGCGCCACAGAGCGAGCGGCCTTCCTTGCTGTCATAAGGAAGACCCATGGTCATCAGGAGGCCGCCGATATTGGCAAAGCCCAGCCCGAGCGTGCGGAACTCGTAGGAGAGTTCGGCGATCGCTCTAGAGGGGAACTGCGCCATCATGACGGAGATCTCGAGCACCAGCGTCCAGAGCCGGCAGAGATGCTCGTACGACGCGACGTCAAACGTCTTGGTGTCGATGTTGTAGAACGTCAGCAGGTTGGCGGACGCGAGGTTGCACGCCGTGTCGTCCAGGAACATGTATTCCGAGCACGGATTGGACGCGCGGATGTCGCCGGAGGCCTTGCAGGTGTGCCAGTCGTTCATCGTGGTGTTGAAATGCAGGCCCGGATCGGCCGACGCCCAGGCGGCGTAGCCGATTTTCTCCCAGAGGTCGCGCGCCTTCAGCGTCTTCGTGATCTTCTTGGTGGTGCGGCCGATCAGATTCCAGTTGCCGTCGGTCTCGACTGCGCGCAGGAAGTCATCCTTCAGCGACACCGAGTTATTCGAGTTCTGGCCGGACACCGTGAGATAGGCTTCCGAATCCCAGTCGGTGTCGTAGATGTCGAAGCTGATGTCCTTGTAGCCCTGCTTCGCAAACTGGATCACCCGCTTGATGTAGTTGTCAGGCACGAGTGAGCGGCGCGCGAGCTTGATCTCGCGGCGGAGCGCCGGGTTCTTTTCGGGATCGAAGCAGTCGTCGCCTGAACCTTCGCAGTTCACGCAGGCCTTCATCACGGCCTTGAGGTGCTTCTGGTTGATCTTGGAACCGGTGACGAGCGCTGCGACCTTCTGCTCCTCCTTCACCTTCCAGTCGATATAGGTCTCGATATCCGGATGGTCGGCATCGACCACGACCATCTTGGCGGCGCGGCGCGTGGTGCCGCCTGATTTGATTGCGCCGGCGGCGCGGTCACCGATCTTCAGGAAGCTCATCAGGCCGGACGAACGACCGCCGCCGGAGAGCTTTTCGCCTTCGCCGCGCAGCCGCGAGAAGTTCGAGCCGGTGCCCGAGCCATATTTGAACAGGCGCGCCTCGCGCACCCACAGGTCCATGATGCCGCCCTCGTTGACGAGGTCGTCACTGACGCCCTGGATGAAGCAGGCATGCGGCTGCGGATGCTCGTAGGACGATTTGGATTTCGTCAGCTTGCCGGTGAAGGGATCGACGTAATAATGGCCCTGGCCGGGGCCGTCGACGCCGTAGGCCCAATGCAGCCCGGTGTTGAACCATTGCGGCGAGTTCGGCGCGACCATCTGCTTGGCGAGCATGAAGCGCAGTTCGTCATAGAAGGCGCTGGCGTCTTCTTCTGACGAGAAATACTTGCCCTTCCAGCCCCAATAGGTCCAGCAGCCGGCCAACCGATCGAACACCTGCTTGGCGGAGAGTTCGCTGACATAACGCTCGGATTCGGGGAGGGTGGCGAGAGCTTCAGTGTCGGGCACCGAGCGCCACAGCCAGGACGGCACGGTCTCTTCCTCGACCTTCTTCAGCCGCGCGGCAACGCCGGCTTTGCGGAAGTACTTCTGCGCCAGGACGTCGGAGGCGACCTGCGACCAGAATCCGGGTACCTCGACGTTTTCGAGGCGGAACACCACTGAGCCGTCGGGATTACGGATTTCAGATGTCGTCAATCTGAAATCTATCTGTGCGTAGGGTGACTGGCCCGCAGTGGTATTACGCCGTTCGATTCGCATGGTCGTGCCCCGTTCTTTTTAGGCCGGCCGCCGCCGCGGCTGCCGGGTGTTTTCCTTGAGCGATCCCCGAGGCCACGTTGGCCTCGACGTCCGCAAGCTTATGCCGGTGGATCCGGCCCGTTTCTCTGACGGCTCGACCGTGGCGAATGCCGCGGTTGGCCGGCCCATGGTCTCGAAACGGAGCTCCCCAGCGCCGCTTCGAGACCATGTACTCAACGCCCCAAACTCAAACCTTGAGCCTTTTCGGCTCGTTTTTTCGCGCCCGAAGGATCCGCCGGATGAGGGACAAAAACGCCCGTATCCGCTGCCCTCAACAGGCCGACGGAGTGATCATTTTGGAACCCTTTAGGGAGCGACCGGCGGGACCCAAACACACACGCGCCGAACAGATGAAAGCTAGGACGACTCCAACGCGCCCGTCAAGAACTAGTACGAGTTCCTGAATCAAATACTAAATATGGTGGAAACGGGGGAAAACCAGGGGGCCATGCCCGCATCTGATGGAGCCAAGTATCAGTGAGTCCTCAGGGATTCCCAAGCGAAAATTTTTGTGATCCGAAGCCGCTCACAAGCTTCACCCCGCTGTTCACAGGGAGAAGTATTTTTGTGGGCTGGGACTTGCCTGAGCGAGACTCACGTAAGGCTACGGAAATTCGCCGGGCGGGTCCGGTCAGCCATACCGTTCTGACCATGGTTTGAACCTTTGATCGGCGGCAAGGTGCGCTGATTCCACCGCACCAGCCGGTTCCACACCCCATGACATCTGAAAACCAGCCGGGCGCGAAAGCGCGCATCGCGCCCGCCGGCATTGCCTTCCTCGCCATCACCTCGATCGGTTGGGGTTTCAACTGGCCCGTGACCAAATACCTGATCGGCTTTCTGCCGCCGCTGACGCTGCGCGGCACGACCGGGGTGATCGGCGCAAGTCTCCTGGCAATTCTCGCCGTCTTGTGGGGACAGAGCTTGCGCGTGCCGCGCGCCTACTGGCCGCGGCTGGTGGTTGCCGCCATCCTCAATGTCGGCTGCTGGATGGTGCTGATGGGCTTTGCGCTGGTCTTTCTCCCGGCAAGCGAAGCCGCCCTGATCGCCTACACCATGCCGGTCTGGGCCTCGATCCTGGCCTGGCCGATCCTGGGCGAGCGGCCGAATCTGTTGCGCGTGCTCTCGCTGGTGATGGCCTTTGCGGGGATGAGCGCGATTCTCGGTGGTAACGGCTTTGCGGCGAGTCTCGCCAAGCTGCCGGGAATGATCATGGCGCTTGGCGGCGCGATCGGCTTTGCGGTCGGCACGGTGCTGGCCAAAAAATGGCCGCTGCATCTGCCGCCGGTATCGGCGGCAGCCTGGCAGATCGGGATCGGCTGCTTACCCGTCGCGATCGCGGGCTTTCTGTTCGAGAAGTCCAATTTCGCCGGACTTGCCGGCAACGGCTGGCTCCTGTTCGGTTATTCGACCGTGGTGCAGTTCTGCATTGCCTATGTTTGCTGGTTTGCGGCGCTGGCGCGCCTGCCGGCGTCGGTCGCCGCGATCGGTACCATGGCGGTGCCGGTGATCGGCGTGGCGGCGTCAGCGATGGCGCTGCACGAGCCGCTCGGCATCGGCCAGATCGCCGCCCTTCTGTTTACGCTCGCAGGGGTCGCGCTCGCGACGCAATCGTGAAGCGGAGGCCGCCCCCACCCGGACCCCTTCCCCGCATGCGGGGCAGGGATGGGAGGAGGCATTACGGGCAGGGATGCTCCTTGCCGTCGTCGCCGATATAGGTGCCGGACTGCGGATCGTAGGACGAATACATCCACGTGCAGTAGGCGACCGGATCATCCACCGGCGATGGCGCGGGCACGTTATAAATCCCAGGCGTGGCCACCGCTCCGCCAAGGACAACGCCGGCCGCAACGCCCGCGGCGAAATCACCGCGATCGCGGTCATGGTCGGAGGGACGATTTTCGGCCGCGGCGGGCGGAGCGGCATTGCGAGGCGGCATTGCGGCCGGTGGCGCCGGGACGGCCGGCCGGTAGGCTCTCATCGGCGGACGGGGAGGCACGTTCGTTCGCTCACTACCGTGGTCGGTGGTCCTGAATTGCGCGAGGCCGCTGGCCGGCGCAGCGAGGACAAGAATCAGGGCCACCGGCACAGCCACGCCGAGGCTTGCGGGATTGGTCATGTTCGTTTCCTTTCAACAGATCCACCCCTCCCGAAGGCAGAGCCGCAGACTCCTACACGTCGAGATTGTAAGCGAAGGATGCGTAAGGCGAAATGAAGAGGCGGGTGCGATGACGCGGGTGTGATACGTGAGCTTTGAGCGCCTGAACCGGTCAGGTTTGCCTCGCCACGGAACGCGCCTTTTATACTTCGCTTATCTGGACAATTCAGCGCACAGGTGGCATCAGAGCTGCATCGCACAACAAGGCGGCGCAGCTCGGATGAAGCAGTTTTTCCTCAAAGTGTTCACTTGGTGGAATGGCCAGACTTTCGGCACGCAATTGTGGACCTGGCGCTTCGGCGAACTGGTCGGCGAGGACGAGCAGGGCAACCGTTACTACCGCACCAAAGACCGAAAGATCGACCCCACCCTCGGTTTCGAGCGACGCTGGGTCGTTTATAACGGCTATGCGGAAGCGACCCGTATTCCGCCGTCCTGGCACGGCTGGATTCATCACACCGTCGACGTTGCGCCCACGGAAGAAAACTACACGCCGCGGGAGTGGGAAAAGCCGCATGTGCCGAACATGACCGGCACGCCGGCGGCCTATCGGCCGCCCGGATCGACGCTCGCGAGCGGCCGCCGGCCCAAGGCCACCGGCGATTACCAGCCCTGGACGCCGGGAAGCTGAGTTCGGAAGCTGAACTCTCGCCACCGCGCCATCATTTTCGATTTCGACGGCGTGCTCGCCGACAGCGAGGTGCTGTCGAATACCGTGCTCGCCGATGTTGTCACCGAGCTTGGCGTGCCGACGACGGTGGACGACGCCTATCGCAATTTCATGGGCAAGCGGTTGTCGGAAGTGATCGAGGCCATCGAGGCCGTGGTCGGTCACAAGCTGCCGGCGGATTTTGCCCACGCTTATCAGCTCCGGACATTTGAGGCGTTTCGCGTGCGTCTCAAGCCGGTCGATGGTGCGCGCGAATTTATCGAGGCCTGGCGCGAGGTGCCGCAATGCATCGCCTCCTCGTCGTCGCCCGAGCGATTGGCGTTAAGCTTGGAGGTTTTGAACATGACGCCGCTGTTTGAGGGGCGGGTGTTCAGCGCTTCCAATGTCGCGCGAGGCAAGCCGCATCCCGACATCTTCCTGCATGCGGCCGAACGGCTTGGCGTCAAGCCGGCCGATTGCATCGTGATCGAGGACAGCGTTGGCGGCGTCGCCGCAGGGCGCGCCGCCGGCGCAATGGTGATCGGCTTGACGGCGGCGGGGCATATTCAGTCAGGCCACGATGCGCGATTGAGAGAAGCCGGCGCTGATCATGTTGTGGCGTCATTTGTCGAACTCGATCGGGTAATCCGTCCACTGCTGCGCCCAGGTGCGTAAAGCATTGATGCGCCGTGTTGCACTGCCCACGCGCCTGTGAACAACGGGATCAACGGGGACATCAAACACGCCGCTGTTGCGCCTCGTGTGGGGCGATGGCTTAGTAAGGTCATCTTACGGAGATGGGAAACCACCGCGACGGATCGGGCAACAGTTCGCGACTGACCCGATAAGCAGCGGCTTCCGATCAGGATGAGCTGGGAGATAGGCCCCCGGAAACGACGTCCTGAGATCGCCCGTTGAGAATGTGAGGCTACCGTAAGACAGGAAAGGCCGTCCGGGAAACCGGGCGGCCTTTTTCTATGGGGCTTCTTTCTTCGTGACTCCTCCAGCAATGATTACATCGGAGCAATCCCCATTTTTCCGATGATCCCGGACCATTTAAGAATCTCCGACGCCATGAATTTTTTGAGGTCTTCCGGACCGAGATCCGCCGGTTCAGCGCCTTGCTCGGCGAAGAGCGCACGCACCTTCGAATCCTTCGTGGCATCCTGTGCCGCGGCGTGCAATTTTTCGACGAGCGCCTTGTCTGTGTTGCCGGGCGCAAGCAACGCAAGCCAAGCATAGCTCTCGTAACCTTGCAGGCCGGCCTCGGCAGCCGTCGGCACATCGGGCAACGCCGTCATGCGTTGGTTGCTGGCCACCGCAAGAGCGCGCGCATCGCCGTTTTTGATCAGGCCCAGAACGTTCGGCAGAAGTTGAAATCCGACCGGAACCTGGCCTGAAATGAAGTCGGGCGTATAGCTCGCGATATTCCGGTAGGGGACGTGGACAAGCTGCGTTCCGGTGAGCTGTTCGAAATAGGCGCCGGCGAGATGTTGCGAGGAGCCCACGCCGACCGAGCCGTAATTGAGCTGCCTCGGGTGCTGCTTGGCATATTCGATCATCTCGAGGAGCGTCTTGGGCGGAAGTTTCGCGTTGATCACGACGACATTGGGAAGCGTGGCGAACAAACAGATGGGTGTAAAGTCCTTTTGCGGATCGTAACCGAGTTCCTTGAACAACGCCTTGTTGGCAGCCAGCGGCCCGGACGTACTCATCACCAGCGTATAACCGTCCGGCGCCGCGTGCGCGGCGGCTGCGGTACCGGTGTTGCCTCCCGCGCCGGGGCGGTTTTCGACCACGAAGTTTTGGCCGAGAGAGGTCGCCATCCGGTTGAGCAGAATGCGGGTGATGACGTCGCTGGCGCTGCCGGCGGCAAACGGCACATAGATCTGAATCGGCCGGTCGGGGTAGCCGGAGTTCGCGACCACACAGGCCGGCATCGAGGCCACCAGGATTGCAGCCGCGCTGTGTGACAAAAATGACCTCCGGTCGGCCCGAAGTGTCTGTTTTGACCGCCGGCGTCCAACAAGCGAGGCGAATGTTCGGCACATCAACCCGTCTGATCCCGCAAAACCGCGTCGGCGTCATAACCGTAGAGCCGCTCCTGTTCCGGGGGAAAGGTTGCCGATTCCGGGATTCGGTTTTCGCGCATCCGCGCATTGCGCGCCGCGATCTCGCCGGCATCGCTGGTCTGGTAGAGTTGCTCTTCGCGGCGGGCCAGCCCCTGCATCCAGGCGGTGCGCGGCTGGCGAAGTTTCACGTAACGTTCAAGCGCTGCGACAGGTGCGTCCTGCGATGCGGCGAGACAGCCGGCCAGAACATACGCGTCCTCGATGCTCTGCGCGGCGCCCTGCGCGTAGAACGGCATCATCGGATGGGCCGCGTCGCCCAGCAGGACGACCCGCCCGATCCGCCAATCGGGCAGCGGCTCGCGATCATACAGCGCCTGGCGCAGCACGCGCGGCGTCGCCGCGATGATCGTGCAAATGGTGTCGTGCCAGCCGGCATATTCGGCCAGCGCGTCTTCAATGCGCCCCTCGGCCAGCCAGGATTCCCGTGCGGGCTGTTCCGACCGGCTGATGCCGATCCAATTGAAGGTCCTTCCTGCCGCGATGTAGTACTGGACGATGCTGCGGTTCGGCCCCATCCATACGCCCGCGACCTTGGCAACATCCAGGTGCGCGACACGCTCGGCCGGCACCAGCCCGCGCCAGGCGACGTTGCCGGTGTACCGCGGCAGCTCCTTACCGAACATTTGCCCACGCACCGTGGAGTGAATTCCGTCGGCGCCGATCAGGATGTCGCCGGTCGCGGTGCTGCCATCCGCGAACGAAAGAGTGACGCCGTCGTCATCCTGATCGAAGCGCTCGATACGGCAGCCGAGACGGAAACTTCCCTTTTCAAGACCGCCGAGCAGCACATCCAGCAGGTCGGCCGGTGCGCGGTGTAATACGGCGCGCCAAAACGTGCTTCCGCCCGCTCGCCGAGCGGCGTGTAGTAGAGACGATCGCCGTTGTCCCAGGCGCGATAGTCACGCGCTTCCGGATAATAGGCGACTTTTGCCAGGGCATCACCGAGGCCAAGCTTCCGCAGGATCCGCGTTGCGTTACCGCTGACCTGAAGGCCGGCGCCGACCTGACTGAAGGCGGCGGCCTGTTCGAACAACTCGGCGGCGATGCCGCGCTGGCGGAGTGCCAGCAACGCGGTGATTCCGCCAATGCCGCCGCCCGCAATCAGAACCTTTTTGTTTTTGTTGGGCACGATGACCTCAAACCGGGGTCCCGTGAAATGAGCCCCAACTCCGGTCAATGTTCGCGGTTTTCAGGCTTGCCCGCAAGTCTGGCTGTCTGCTCCTGGCGTACGGGCAATAGCCGCCGCGAGGTCCATCAGGGCCTCGGATCAAGTCCGAGGGCATGCTTCGCTCGAAAACGCTCCAAGCCCAAGCCGTGCCGCCGCGCGCTGGTTGGCGGCGCGGCGATATTCCCGGCCGGCCGGATTGCGTCGCTGCAGGCGCGCCAGCACGTCAGGCGGCGCGGTGTCGGGCGAGCCTGAATTGAACGGCGGCGCCGGGTTATACTCGAGCCGAAGCTGAATCATTTCGGCGGTCGGCCGGTCGACCAGGTGTGAGACCAGTGTCAGCGCGAAATCGATTCCGGCGGTGACGCCGCCGCCGGTGATGCGGTTGCGATCGACGCACACACGCGTCTTGGTCGGCAGCGCGCCGTATGGCCCGAGATATTCCATCGCGGTCCAGTGCGTCGTCGCCTTATATCCCTTTAATAGACCGGCGGAGCCCAGGACCAGAGACCCCGTGCAGACCGAGGTGACGTATTTCGTATGCGCCGATTGCGCGCGCACGAAATCGAGCACCTCTTCGTCATTGATCATGTCGTCGGTGCCGGCTCCGCCGGGAACGCAGATGACGTCGAGTTGCGGGCAATCGGCAAAGCTTGTGGTCGGCAGTATCATCAGCGGGGTGTCGCTCGTGACCGGCTCGATCCGTTTCCAGATCAGATGAACTGTCGTGTCAGGCAAGCTCGAGAACACCTGCAGGGGACCGGTGAAATCGAGCTGGGTCACGTTTGGAAATACGACAATTCCGATCTGAAGCGGCGCTGACATGACGGGTTCTCGGGGTTTAAGCTTGACCTCGCTAATCTCGCATGATCGTCTCTTGTCTGAAATGGCAAATTTCCCTCATTTTCGGACATCGAGGCCATGACGATCGGCATCCTCATATTTCCCGACTTCCAGCTCCTTGATGCGGCTGGGCCGATTTCGGTGTTCGAGATCGCAAGTCGTTTTGCGCGCGCGCCGGCCTCGATCAAAGTGCTGGCCGAAATTCCCGGTCCGGTGCGCTCCTCTTCCGGCGTGGAAATGTTGGCGCGAAGCTTGCGGGCTCCAGCCGCGCTCTCGACGTTGATCATCGCCGGCGGGGAGGGGGTTCTCGCCGCGGCGCGATCGGCGCGGATCCTGGCCTTCGTGCGCGCGGCGGCAAAACGCGGTGTGCGTATCGCCAGCGTCTGCTCCGGCGCCTACATCCTCGCCGAAGCCGGTCTCCTGGATGGCCGCCGCGCCACCACCCATTGGGGACGCACGCGACATTTTCTTTCATCCTATCCCAAGGTGAAACTGGAACCCGACCAGATCTTCGTCCGCGACGGCGAGATCTGGAGCTCGGCCGGCATCAGCGCCGGCATCGATCTGGCGCTGGCGCTGATGGCGGAGGATTTCGGCGAGGAAGTGTCGCGTCAAACCGCGCGCCAGCTCGTGCTCTACGACAGGCGCAGCGGTGGACAGTCGCAATTTTCCTCGCTGCTGGAATTGAAGGCCCAGGCGCAGCGCTTCGGTCCGCTGCTCAGCTGGGCGCGCGAGCATCTCGACGCCCCGCTGACGGTCGAGGATCTGGCCGAGCGGGCGGGGATGAGCACGCGTCACTTCACCCGCGCCTTCATCGCGGAGACCGGCAGCACGCCATCGAAAGCCGTGGAACGGCTGCGGCTGGAGGTGGCGCGCCAACAGGTGCAATCTTCAATTGAGGCGATCGAGCGTGTGGCGGAATCAACCGGCTTTCGCGATCCGGAGCGGATGCGCCGTGCCTTCATCCGCGCGTTCGGCCAGCCGCCGCAGTCGCTCCGGCGCGCCGCACGGGTGCGTTAGGTTAGGGGCTTCCTCAGCCGCTGCACGATCGGCTTGAGCAGTTGCGGCGTAAGGTAAATCGGAAACTGCGAAAACGCAAAGTAGAGCCACGTTGTTCCCGGCAGGATGCCGTCGGTCGCCGCCAGCATCAGTCCCATGTTACGTTGCGAGACCATGAGCCCGAGAGCCATCGCCCGTTCATAACCAGCTTTTCGAAAGATCAGCGCGGTCGCGCCCATCAGCGCAAAGAAGACCGCGAAGGCCAGTAGCGTCAATTTCAGCGCGCGAAGGGGATCGGCAAGAATTCCTCCCGCCACATTGCCCATCACGGCGGAGACAAAGACGAAGAGAAACACCACCGTCATCCCGTCGATCAGGCTGGCGTGCCGCTTGACCGCTTCGCCGCCCGCGCGCCAGCGGATCGCGCCGGCGATACACAGCGCCCCTGCGAGGATCGCGAGCAGCTTGAGCTCAAGTGCGAGCGGGGAGAGTGTCAGCGCTTGCCCGAGAAAAACATAGGCAAACAGCGGCGCGGTGATCGGGACAATGCCGGTGCCGATCACAAGCGTGACCAGCACGAGCGTGGCATCAAGCCCCATCACGGCCGCAAGCGCAGGTGCGGCCATCATCGGAGAGGCCATCGCTTGCAGCATCAGGGCAAGATAGAGATCCGGCGAACTGCGATCGAGACCCGTCAGATGCCAGATGCCGCCGGATATCAAGGGCACCGCGAGCATGGTCCAGGCGGTGGCGCCCAGCACAAGGCCGGGACGCCGCAAGTATTCTCGCAGCATGCCGAGGTCGACGCGCAAAAACGAGGTGCAGAGCAGGAGGAAGATCGCTTCCGTGACATACGGCTTGAGCAGTTCGCCGGCCGGCGGCACCGCGATGCCGATGAACACCAGCGCTGCGATCGCGCGCGTCCCTTGATTGCCGAGCCAGATCAGGGCTTGGACTGGAGCCGCAGCGATCGTCTTCAGGTTTTCAGACATTCTGCTTCGGGAGAGCGTGGTGATGCGCGCAGGCGCGTGAAGGGATGACGACCATGCGGCAGGCGTCCGTTCCCACCAAGTAACGTCTCGTTACGGTCTATTTCGCAGAAGACGTTCGTCATCGATGAGGACACCAGGCCGTATCGGCGTAGCGCGCCATTAGCCGCCAGCTTCGCCGTCGATCGAAATCTCGCGGCCTTGCCGGTCTTTGCCACGAAAATTGACCTTCCCATCCGTGAACGACAGAGTCCATTTTCGTTGTTCACCGGCTCCGAGGTATTGAACATCGATAGCAAACGTATGCCGGTCCAGCCACGTCCCCTTCACAGCGCGCACGCCAGTCTCGGCTGCCTCTCCCTTGCGGTACAGTCCGTCAAGTCCGATCGGGCCGCGAAATTTGGCGGACGGCTTCACCGGATTGTGGGTGTCAACCTCCAGTTCGTAGCCGGGATTCGGATCGGCGAGGGTGAGCGAAAGCGATTTGATGTCCAGTCCATTGTCGGGAAACTTGTAGATCTTCCCGGAAATGGCGGCCGCGATATCGGGCGTCGCGCCGACTTCTGTTCGCTTCTCCCTGGCGGCGACGTCAATCGTGTTTGCCAACACACTTGCGCCCACGGCATCGGCGGGTAACGCCGTATCGGATTTGACGGCTCCGGAAATAAAATCGGCCATTTTTCCGAACGGACAAAAATCTCTCGCCGTCATGACCGCTACGACGTCCACTTCGGGAAGAACCATGATGACCTGGCAATGATATCCGACCGTCATGTAGACATGCTTGTCGGGTATCGCCCAGAAAAAGTTGGAATACCGCAGGCTCGGATCGAAGGTTGCGTTCATGTTGACGCTGTCGTGGTTGACCTTGTCGATCCAATCCGGCCGCAGCAGCTGCTTGTCCTCCCAGTTGCCGTTTCGCAAGTAGAGATAGCCGATCTTCGCCATGTCGCGGGGGTACATGGCCAAACCGAATCCGCCGGTCGACAGGCCCTGGGGATCGCGCCGCCAGGCGAATGAGGTAATTCCGAGGGGACCAAAGAGCTTCGCGCTGGCGTAGTCCTGGGCGCTCGATCCGGTCAGCTTGGTGATGACGGCGGAAAGCAGATGCGGATTGCCGCTGTTGTAATAGAAAGCTTCCCCCGGCGCATGCGCCATCGGGCGATCCAGGATGAATTTGACCCAATCAGGGCTGCGTCCCAAATCGCGTATGGATTGCTCCGTGCCGCCTTCAAATCCTTCGTCCCATTCAAGTCCAGAGGTCATGTCCAGAAGGTTCTGGATCGTGATCGCTTTTTTCCGGTCGTCGACATTGGCAATGCTGCGATCGCCGAAAAAATCCAGTGCGGGATGGCCTAGGTCGTCCAGCAAACCGTCCTTGTGGACCATCCCGACCAGAGTTCCGATAACCGCCTTTGTCGATGAGTTGATCGCGTGAGGAATGTCGGCGGTATAGGGCGCGTAATACGCATCAAGGACAATCCTTCCGTGCCGCACCAGCAACAGGCTGTCGAAGCTGCGGGTTGCGCCGAAGGCGACGAGCTTGGCAAGCGCCGCCGAATCCATGCCTTGTTCTTCCGGTGTGGACGTCTGCCACTGCTTGGTGGGCCAGATCGGCTCTGCCGCAGTTTGGGCAATTGCAAGACTACACGATGACGCCAGCATGAAGCCGGCCAGCATGATCTCCGAAAGACCAAATTGTTTGTTCGGCATGAGCGCGTTCCGTCGAGCTGCTTTTATGGAGGCAAATGAATTCGATCCCGGCGGTGCTGCCAGTGCCGATTACCTAGGGTAGAGTTGCCGCGGCGGGCAAGTCTGAATTGGCCATCGACCGCAGTGCACCATTCAAATGCCATTTGCACTCGTCGTTCGCCGCCGTCATAGTTTTGCAAAACCGGGCCGGGGCTTTGAGCCGGCCTTTAATGACAAGACGGGAGGCTGCGCCATGGACGACATCGAAAAACGCGTCATCGGCAAGGTGATGACACGGCTTATTCCATTCCTGATCGTCTGTTATTTTGTCGCCTATCTCGATCGCGTCAATGTCGGCTTCGCCAAGCTGCACATGAACCAGGCGCTTGGCTTGAGCGAGGCAGCCTATGGCCTCGGCGCTGGATTGTTCTTCATCGGGTATTTCCTGTTTGAAGTTCCCTCCAACATCTTCCTGGAAAGAGTAGGTGCGCGCGTCTGGATCGCGCGCATCATGATCACCTGGGGGATCGTTTCGGCGGCTTTCGCCTTCATCCCGTCGATATCGTCGACGACCGGAATTCCGACGACCGGTGTTTTCTATTCGCTCCGTTTGCTGCTCGGCGCCTGCGAAGCCGGCTTCTTTCCAGGCATCATCTTCTATCTGACCCTGTGGTTCCCGGCCGTGTACCGCGCCCGGGTCATCAGCCTGTTCATGCTGGCGATCCCGATTTCATCGATCATTGGATCGCCCATTTCCGGGATGCTGCTCGGCTTGACGGGCTGGGGGCTGGAAGGCTGGCAGTGGCTGTTCATTCTCGAAGCATTGCCGTCCGTTCTGGTCGGGATCAGTGTCCTGGTCTATCTGACCGATTTCCCGCGTCAGGCCCGCTGGCTGCAACCGGATGAGATCGCCTGGCTGGAGAATGTTCAGGCCACCGAGAAACGAAACAAGGAGAAGGTCGAACACCTCTCGCTGGGACAGGCGCTCACCGATCCGCGCATTCTGTTATGCGCTCTGGTCTATTTCTGCCTGAATGCGGCCAGTTACGGCGTGGCGTTTTTCTTGCCCACCATCATCAAGGGGTTTGGCGTCAGCGACACCCAGACCGGATTGCTCGCGGCGCTGCCCTTTGTTTTCGGCGCCATCGGCATGGTGCTGCTTGGCCGCCATTCCGACCGGACCATGGAGCGAAAAGGCCACGTCGCCGCAGCGCTTGTGATGGCGGCGGTTGGTGTCGGATTGGCAGGTCTCATTTCCAGCCCGATTATCATCATGGCGCTGCTTTGTTTTGCGCAAGTAGGCATCTCCGCGGTGCCCCCGATGTTCTGGCCGCTGCCGGCAAGTTTCCTCACCGGCGCATCGGCGGCGGCCGGCATCGCCGCGATCAACTCGCTTGGAAATCTTTCCGGTTTCGCCGGGCCCTACGCGATGGGTTACCTGAAGGATCTGACGGGCAATTTCACGGCGGGCCTTCTGTTGCTGGCGGGTTGCGCGCTGGTGGGCGCCGTCGTCGTGGTGCTGCTGCGGATCGATGTCAGGCGCGAGCAATTGTCTGATAACGTCGCCAACGCCGTGCACGCCTAAAGCGCGATCTTCATCGCGCTTTGGTTCTTTGATTGAGCATGATCTCCACGCAAACGCCCTTGGCGTTTGTCGCGAGGGGGCATGCGCCAGCAGAAACGGGAGTTACCTCATGCCGATGGCCGCAACAGGTTCGGACACCGCCGCGCTCAAAGCGCTGCTCGTTAAACAGCGTGCCGCGCAATTGCGTGACGGCGCGCCTTCGGCCGCCGCCCGAATTGACCGGCTCAACCGTTGCATTGCGCTGTTGGTGGACCATCGCGGCGAAATCGAAACGGCGCTGAGCGATGATTTTGGCGCGCGCTCAAGCCACGTCTCGGCCTTTGCGGATGTTGCTTCGTCGATTGGGCCGCTCAAACACGCGCGTCAGCATGTGGCCCGCTGGATGAAAACAGAGAAGCGAAGCACCACGCCGAGCATCCTGGGGCTGTTTGGCGCCAAATCCGAGATTCGCCATCAACCCAAAGGCGTCGTCGGCGTCATCAGCCCCTGGAATTTCCCGGTCAACCTGACCTTCTCGCCGTTGGCCGGCGTTTTGGCCGCCGGCAATCGCGCGATGATCAAACCGTCGGAAGTAACGCCGGCGACATCAGAGCTTTTGAAGAAGATGTTTGCGAGCGCCTTCGACGAGGAGGAAATCGCGGTCGTGACCGGCGGACCGGAAGTAGGCCAAGCCTTCGCCAGTCTAGCTTTCGACCACATCATTTTCACGGGAGCTACATCCATCGGACGTCATGTCATGAAGGCGGCCGCCGAAAATCTGGTCCCGGTTACGCTTGAATTGGGCGGCAAGAGCCCCGTGATCCTTGGCCGCTCTGCCGATCTCGCTACCTCAGCCGCGCGCATCATGAACGGCAAGACGCTGAACGCCGGCCAGATATGTCTGGCGCCTGACTATGTGCTGGCGCCTGCCGACAAGATCGGCGGCTTTGTCGAGGCGGCGAAATCCGCCGTGGGTCACATGTTCCCGACAATCCGAGATAACCCTGACTACACCGCCGTCGTCGCCGACCGCCACTATGAGCGGCTCACGGGCTACGTGGACGATGCGCGCGCCAAGGGCGCCGAGATCGTCGAAATCAATCCGGCCGGCGAAGATCTGCGTCAGCAGCCTCATCGGCGTATGGCACCGACCCTGATCCTCAATCCGACCGACGACATGAAGGTGATGCAGGAAGAGATCTTTGGGCCACTGCTTCCGGTCAAGGCCTATCAAAAACTCGACGAGGCCATCGACTACGTCAACGCGCATGAGCGCCCGCTCGGGCTCTATTATTTCGGCTCGGATAGCGACGAACGGGACCGGGTGCTCGATCGAACCACGTCAGGCGGCGTGTCGGTCAACGACGTGGTGATGCATGTCACGCAGGAGGAATTGCCGTTCGGCGGCATCGGGCCAGCGGGCATGGGCGCCTACCACGGCCACGATGGCTTCCGCGAATTCAGCCACCGGAAGTCAATCTTTCATCAAATGAAGAGCGACTTCGGCCTGCGAATGCTGCGCCCGCCCTACGGAGCGGCGATCACCAAATATCTGGCGTCCCAGATCAAGCGTTAGTCAGGCCAACCCTGGATAAAATCGTCAGACCTCCAGCCATTCCTTGCGGATGGCCGTATTCTCCCGGAGTTCAGTGGGCGTGCCCTCAAACACGATGCGGCCGTGACCCATGACATAGACGCGGTGCGATATCCGCATCGCGATCGAGAGCTTCTGCTCGACCAGCAGGATGGCGACGCCACGCCGGGCGATTTCGGCGATGAGGTCGCCGACCTGCTGCACGATCAGGGGGGCGAGCCCTTCCGTGGGCTCGTCGATCATGATCAGTTCAGGATCTCCCATCAGGGTTCGGCAGATCGTCAACATCTGCTTTTCACCGCCGGACAACACGCCGGCTGGCGTATCAGCCCTCGCGGCGAGATTGGGAAATCGCTTGAGCATGTCCTCAAGCTGCCACTGGCCGGGATGGCTGGTGTCCTTGATGCCGAGGATCAGGTTTTGCCGCACCGTAAGGCTCGGGAAGATATCACGATGCTCCGGCACGTAGCCCAAACCGAGCCGCGCGATCTGGTAGCTGGGGAGCCCCGCGATATCGCCGCCCTTGAACCTGATGGAGCCCTGCGGCGGCACCTCGCCCATGATCGCTTTCACGGCGGTGGAGCGCCCGACGCCGTTGCGGCCCAACAGGCTGACGACCTCGCCTTTGTCGATATGCATATCGACGCCCTGCAGGATATGGCTTTTTCCGTAATAGGCGTGGAGATCGGCGACTTCCAGCATCACGCCGCTTCCTCGCCGAGATAGGCTTCGCGGACTTTCACATTGCCGCGGATTTCCTCAGGCCGCCCCGAAGCGATGATCTGGCCGTAGACCAGCACCGAAATCCGGTCGGCGAGGCCGAATACCACGCTCATGTCGTGTTCGACGATCAACAGCGTGCGGCCTTCGGTCAGGCGGCGGATCAAGGTGACCGCGCGCTCGGTTTCGGCGTGACTCATGCCCGCGGTCGGTTCGTCCAGCAGGATGACGTCGGCGCCGCCAGCCACCGTGATGCCGATCTCGAGCGCGCGCTGCTCGGCGTAGGTCAGAAGACCGGCTGGCACAGCGCGCCGCGCCGTCAGGTTGATGTCGGCCAGTATCCGCGCGGTACGCTCGCGCACCTCGGGCAGGTTGTCGATGTTCTTCCAGAACGCATAACGCTGGCCGGTCGACCACAACACCGCGCAACGCAGGTTCTCCCACACGCTCATATTGGCGAAGACATTGGTGACCTGGAAGCTGCGCGACAGGCCGCGGCGATTGATCTGGTAGGGCGGCAGGCCGGAAATCTCCTGGCCGCGCAGCAACACGCTGCCCGAGGACGGCGCCATGTATCCGCTGATCAAATTGAAAGTCGTCGATTTTCCGGCGCCGTTCGGGCCGATCAGCGCGTGGCGTTCGCCCTGGGCCACACTCAGATTGATGTTTTTGATGATGGATATCTCGCCGAATCTTTTTTCGACCCCGCGCAATTCGATGGCGGCGCTCATGCGGCAATTCCTTTTTCGCGCGCCACGCTGGTGGCGCCGTCCCAGGCTTGTCCGACAAAGGCCCAGGTCTTGCGCGCAACCAGGAACCCGCCGATCAGCAATGCTGCCGCCAACGCCCAGATATACGGGCTCGCCGCGTCGAAGCTGACGCCGAATGCCTTGATGTGGGAGTCTTCGCCGGGATTTTCGGTGAAATGGACGATGGTTTCGATCGAAAGGATCAGGCCTGCGATCATCGCCAGCGTCGGCACCAGGGTGACTAGGTAGCTCGGAAGTACCCGGGTCAGTGTACCAGCTTTCAGCAACGAGCGATGCATCATGAAAAGGCCGGTGATACCGCCCGGCGCGAATACCACCACGGCGATGAAGATCAGGCCGAAATAAAGCTGCCAGACCGGCGTCAAATCGCTGAGGCCGAGCGAAAGAAACGTGACGAAGATCGCGCCGACGATCGGGCCGATGAAAAATCCGACACCGCCGATATAGGTTGCGAATAGCACGGTCCCGGACTGCACCGCGCCGAGATAAGCCGAGTTGGCGATTTCGAAATTGATCGCGGCGAGCGCGCCTGCGATCCCGGCGAAGAATCCGGAGAAGCAGAACGCCAGATAACGGACGGCGTGGGGATTGTAGCCGACGAACTGGACGCGCTCGGGATTGTCGCGCACCGCATTGCACATCCGGCCGAGCGGCGTGCGGGTCAGCGCATACATCGCGATCACGGCGATCAGCGTCCATGCCGCGACGAGGTAATAGATCTGGATTTGCGGGCCGAAATTCCAACCGAACAATTTCAGCAATTTGGTGCGATTGGCCGAGATGCCGGCTTCGCCCCCGAAGAAGGTGCGCAGGATCAGCGCGGATGAGGCGATCAGCTCGGCAACACCAAGCGAAATCATCGCGAACGCCGTACCGGAACGCTGGGTCGAGACCCAGCCAAGAAGGGCTGCGAACAGAAGTCCGGTCAAGGCGCCGATCAGTGGGACCAGCGGCAGTGGGATCGGCAGCTTGTTGGCGCTGATGATATTGATGGAGTGTATCGCAAGGAAGCCGCCGAGCCCGTAATACACCGCGTGTCCGAACGACAACATGCCGGTCTGCCCGAGCAGGATATTGTAGGACAGCGCGAAGATGATGGAGATGCCGATCAGGCTGAAAGTGGTCAACGACCCGCCCGAGGTAAATATCCACGGCAGCAGCACCAGCGCGACCGCGGCCGCCACCCAAAGGCCATAGAATTTGAGTTTGTCGGCAACAACCGGCAACGGGGGCGCTGCGTGTGAGGCGATCTCGCTCATGTGTCGCGTGTCCCGAGCAAGCCCATCGGGCGGAATATCAGGATCAGCACCAGCAGCAGATAGGGCATGATCGGCGCGATCTGTGCGACGGTGACCTCCCAGATGTCGGCAAGCCATGTCGAAGCGTAGTCAGGACTGAGCGGACCGAACGCGCCGGCCAGGGAGCCGTTCATCGAGACCGCGAAGGTCTGAACCAGCCCTATCAGCAGTGAGGCAATGAACGCGCCGGACAACGAGCCCAGTCCTCCGACCACGACCACGACGAACAGGATCGGGCCAAGCAGTCCGGCCATGTTCGATTGCGTGACCAGCGCGGGCCCTGCGATCACGCCTGCGACCGCGGCAAGTGCGGTGCCCAGGCCGAACACCAGCATGAAGATGCGCCCCACGTTATGACCGAGATGGCCGACCATGTGCGGATGGGTCAGGGCTGCCTGCACGATCAGGCCGATGCGCGTCTTCTTCAACACGATCAGAAGGCCCGCGAAAATGACGATCGACACCAGCAGCATGAACATCTTGTAGGCGGGATAATTCGTGGAGAAGACGGTGAATGCCGGGAAATCCAGTAGCGCGGGAACGCGGAAATCGACCGGGCTCTTGCCCCAAATGATCTGGACGACTTCTTCGATCACGAAGGCGAGGCCGAATGTGAAGAGCAGTTCCGCGACGTGGCCGTTCTTGTGGACCCGCCGCAGGCCGAAGCGCTCGACGCCGGCGCCGATCGCACCCGCCAGTAGCGGTGCGATCAACAATGCGGGCCAGAAGCCGAGCCAGCGGCTGATCTGGAATCCGAAGAATGCGCCGAGCATGTAGAAGCTCGCATGAGCGAAATTGAGCACCCCCAGCATGCTGAAGATCAAGGTGAGGCCGCTCGCCATCAGAAACAGCAGCATTCCGAACAGGATGCCGTTGAGCGTGGATATGACGATGAGTTCAAGCACAAGACACCGCCTGTAACCAGGAGACGCATCCGTCCCGACAACTGTTTCGGGACGGACTCTTTACGCGCGAACGGTCAGTTCGGCCGTTCCATCTTGCAAGTGGTAGGGAGTATGGTCGCGGGCGTATCGATCTTGGCCACCAGCTTCCAGCCCCAGCCGGTCTTCTCCTCGTCGAACGGCTCCCTTTCGGTGCGGTCGCCAAGCGAGGCAATGTAGATCGGCTGGAAGAACTGGTGATCCTCCTTGCGCATGAATCCTTTGCCGCCGTTGAACACTTCGACTTCCATGCCTTCGAGCGCCAGCGCGACCTTGACCGGGTCGATCGACTTTGCCTTGTCGGCCGCAGCCGCCAGCATTCGCATCTCGTTGACGGCGCGCGGATAGAACAGGCTGAAGTCGTATTTGGCGCGGAGTGCCTTTTCGAACGCCTGCGACGAAGGATTGTCGATATTTCCAATGCCCTCGGCGACCTGGAACACCTGATGATCGAGGTTGGCTTGCTTGATCGCAGTCGGTCCACCGGGGCCGCCGGCATAATAAGTGTACCAGTTCACCTTCAGACCTGCGTCTGCGGACGCCTTCAGCAGCAGTGCGAAATCCTGCCCCCAGTTGCCGGTCACGACCGTATCGGCACCCGAGGCCTTGATCTTGGCGACATAAGGCGCGAAATCGGTGATCTTGAGAAGCGGGTGCAGTTCGTCACCGACGATCTTGACGTCCGGCCGCTTGGCCGCGAGCATGGATCTCGCAGTGGTGCGTACCGATTGGCCGAACGAATAATCCTGATTGATCAGGTAGACGTTTTTGATCGCCGGCTGGGTTTTCATATAATTGGTGAGCGCCTCCATCTTGATGTCAGAGTTGGCATCCCACCGGAAATGCGAGAAGCTGCATTTATCGTTGGTCAGGACCGGATCGACCGCGGCGTAGTTGAAAAACAGCACTTCCTTGCCGGGGTTACGCTCATTGTATTTGGTGACGAAGTCGGAAAGTGCGCCGGCGACCGACGAGCCGTTGCCCTGGGTGAGATAGCGCACGCCGGCGTCGATGGCCTTCTGCGCCTGGATCAGGCTTTCCTGCGGATTGGTCTTGTTGTCGAGCGGAACGATCTCGACCTTCTTGCCCTGGATGCCGCCCTTGGCGTTCACTTCGTCGGCCAGGAACTGGAAGGTTTTCAGGCCGAGTTCGCCGACACTGGCGCCCCCACCGGACAGCGGGTCGATGTAGCCGATCTTGAGTGTTTCCTGCGCCGTGGCCGCGCCACCGAATACCGGCAACACAAAGGCCAGCGCCATCATAATTTTGCGCATGTCTCTTTCTCCCTGGATTTTTCGTTTCTTGCATTATTACTGGACCGGATAGACGCTGAAATGTCTGATTCAGCGCTTCACGGCCCTTGGCTGGACGTGATTGTGGGCCAAGGCCCTGAAACCCGCAAGTCCACCCGCCATCCAACTAAAGAACCAACTTCCGGAATTTCGCCAGGTCAGAAGGTAGAGAGCGATTGCAATCGCCGTTCGGGATGATGGAATTTTGCCAACAACGCGCGTGAAATAATTGAGGCAAGCCCCATCGGGATGCTCGCATCACGCGGCGACAATTGCCCGGTAGCTGTCGCCGACGAAGGTTCTCAACGGCGAAACCGGAAAATTTCGGACCCTCTCAGGCCTGATAATTGATCAGCGTCGAGGCGAGCGAGCTCGACGCTGCCGCCGTGCCATTTGCGCTGTACGAAGAGGCCTGAGCGTTTTGAAGCAGCGTCAGGAAATCCTGCAAGGCGTTGCTCGACGAACTGCCGTCCGTCGAGGAGCTGTCGCTCGATGAGGAGTCCGTTGAAGACGAGCTGTCGAGTAGCTGCTCGATCGCCGAGTTCAAGCTGCTCGAAGACGAGCCGCTCGAACTGCCCCCGGACGGCGGCGGGCCGGGAGGAGGTCCACCAAACCCTTGCGGACTACCAGGTCCGCCAGAACCATCCTGACCTCCGGGGCCGTTACCAAACGTGTTGGCAAAGAGGTTCTGCAATTCGGTCGCCTGAGAGCTCGTCAGAGCGCCGCTGGAGACCTGGGCCTGGATGAGGCTGTTGATCTTGGATTGGATGTCACCGGGGCCGGTATTTCCGCTGCCGTCCGTCGATCCGGTGGGCGAGGACTGACCAGCCGTCAGCGAGTTATTGATGCCTGTCAGGGCAGACGACAGCGCTGACTGGTCAGATGAGCTCACCGTGCCAGCCGACACTTCGGATTGAAGTTCTGCCTCCAGTTGCTGAAGCGGGCTGGTGTAGGTCTGCTGGTTCGATCCGAGCGCTGAAATCGACGACATGAAATTGTCCCTGCCCAGGAAATATGAACCAATACTTGGACAAGGATGGTTAACGAATTCTGACCCGACGGCTGGGGATTTGTTACTGGCGATTTCCGAAAAACCCCTTACCGCCGAGGCTGATGTGATTGCGTGCAGGTTAATCAGGCAAGCGTCGGCGCGATCAATCGCCAGTGTGCGAGAGGCTTTCTTCAACCTGGTCCAGGTCCTGGATTTTGTAGATCAGCACGGAGATGATCCAGCCAGCGGCAAAGATGCCGATGATGAGGTATCCGAGAAGGCCAAAGCTTCCATTGATCTGATCGACGAGGTTCCAAAACCTGCCTTGCAGCCCAAGCTTGTTCGAGAGCAGGCCGAGCGCTTCAGCGCCACCAATCAACAGTGCCACGACGATCGAAATCAGCGTCATGGTAAGGTTGTAGTAGAGCTTCCTGACCGGCTTGATGAAAGCCCAGCCATAGGTCTGCACCATCAGCACACCATCGGTGGTGTCGATCAGTGACATGCCGGCGGTGAACAGCGCGGGAAAGACCAGTATCGACCAGGTTGAGAGTCCGGCCGAGCTCTGCGCGGCGGAAATTCCCAACAATCCAATCTCACTCGCCGTGTCGAAACCCAGGCCGAACAGAAAGCCGAGCGGGTACATGTGCCAGCTTCGCCTGATGATGCCGAACAGCGAACGCAGAATGCGGGAGAAAAATCCTCGCCGGGACAGCAGATCGTGGAGCGCGTCCTCCGTTACTCTCTCTCCGCGCCTGAGCGCCGTGAAGGCGCGATAGATCGAGATCAGGATCAAAGCGTTGATGAGAGCGATGAGAAACAGGAACGCGGCGGAAACGCCGGTTCCTATGACGCTGCCCATTGTCTCGAACCAGGCGAATCTTGCTTCGAGCGCTCCAACCGAGAGTGCCACCAGCAACGAGGCGATGACGACGACGGTGGAATGTCCGAGCGCGAAGAAGAACCCGACCGAGATCGGCCGCTTGCCTTCCTGCATCAGCTTTCGGGTCACGTTGTCGATGGCGGCAATGTGATCGGGGTCCACCGCGTGACGAAGCCCGAAAGTGTAGGCCAGCGAAGCGGTGCCGAGCAGGATTGGCTGGTCGCTGAATTGCACGAATGCCCAGAGCCATGCCAGCACGTTTGCAGAAATGAGGACGACATAGAGAACAGCCGTTTTGGCGTTCAGCTTGCCGGGCTTGTCGTCGAATATCTCGGAAATGCTCAAAGCGATTTTCGTCAGCTGTCGCCGCTCTGGCGATAGAACTGGGTGCCGAGCGTGATCGGGTCGCGTCCCCGGTCGCGGCGATGCTGGTTGGTGTCGCGGAGCGAATAGGCGCAGCCGCAATATTCCTGCTGATAGAACTCTTCGCGCTTGCTGATCTCGATCATGCGCGCGGCGCCGCCGCCCTTGCGCCAATTGAAATCCCAGTAACTCAGGCCCTCGTAGCGGCCTGCCGCGCGCTGCCCGCAATCGTTGATCTGCGCCATATTCTTCCAGCGCGAGATACCGAGCGAGGAGGTCATGACGGGAAAACCGTTTTCGTGGGCAAACAGCGCGGTGCGCTCGAAGCGCATGTCAAAACACATCGTGCAGCGGACGCCGCGCTCGGGCTCCCATTCCATGCCCTTGGCCCGCGCAAACCAGTTTTCCGTGTCGTAATCGGCATCGACAAAGGGCACGCCATGCTTGTCGGCGAAGCGGACGTTCTCGTCCTTGCGCAGGAGGTATTCTTTTTGCGGATGGATGTTCGGATTGTAAAAGAAGATCGTGTAGTCGATCCCCGAGGCAAGCATCGCCTCCATCACCTCGCCGGAGCAAGGCGCACAACAGGAGTGCAGCAGTACGCGCTTTTCGCCGCCGGGCGGCGAGATTTTTACCCGTTCGTTCATCTCAACCATGTGCCGCCCTTAGCGAACTGTCCGGCCAATCTACAGATCAAGGCAGAGAAATACCACCTTCAGCGCGGAAATGGAAATGTGGACGCCAGCGGCTCTATGAGGAGGATATGGTAGCCGTCAGTTTGAGCAACTCGGCCCGCATCCGGTCGAGCACATCAGCATAATCCCGTGTTTCGCTTTGCCGGAACAGGCGCACGCTCGGATACCAGGGATTGTCCTCACGGCCCAGCAACCAGCGATAATCCGGCGTCCACGGCAACAGGATCCAGGTCGGGCATCCGAGCGCGCCGGCCAGATGGGCGACGCTGGTGTCGACCGAGATCACGAGATCGAGGCATTTCACCAACGCGGCCGTGTCGGCAAAATCAGTGAGTTCCGCGGTGAGATCGAGGAGATTGCTGTCGGCAAGCTCGGCTCTGTCGCTCTCCCGGATATCTTTCTGAAGGCTGACGAAGGTGGCATCGACGTCGAGAATGCGCGATAGCACCCGCAACGAGGTCGATCGGTTGTGATCGTTGCGATGGGTTCGGCTGCCCGACCAGACCAGTCCAACCCTCAGGCGATCATGAGGCCCAAGACGTGCGTCCCAGGCTTGAACGCGTTCCTCTCGCGGTGAGGGCAGGTAGCTTGGCGTTGCCGGTATACTGTTAAGCCGCGTCCCGAACACCAGCGGCAGGCTGCCGATCGGGCAGTGCATGTCAAAGGCGGGCAGGGGATCGGAAAACGCGAGGCACTTTGAGACGCCGGGAAATTCCGATAGCAGGGAGACGATCGGACGTTCGACGGCCAGAATGACCCGCGCGCCGCGTGCGGCCACGTCAGGCACGTAGCGCACGAATTGAATCGTATCTCCCAATCCTTCATCGACATGGATGAGAATGGTTTTGCCTTCGATCGGCTCCTTTCCGAGCCACATCGGCTGGCTGAATTTCGGGTAAGGGGAGGGATCGGAGATGCTCCAGCGCGCCTCGCGCCCGGCCCAGCCGGCTTCGAAATCGCCGAGCAGCATTTGCAGCAGCGCCAAATTCCAGTCCGTCGTCGCATTGTTCAGGTGACGGGCGCGGATGTCATCGTAAAGCGCGAGCGCTTCCTCAAACCGCTGTAGCTGCTGAAGGATGTTGGCCTTGTTGTTCAGGATCTCGATGGCGTCCGGCAAGCGTTGCAGCGCGCGATCGAACCAGGCCAGCGCCTCTTCCTCCCGGCCGAGCGATTGCAGGCAGGCGCCTATATTGTTGAGTGTGTCGGCATTATCAGGGGCAAGCGTGTTGGCTCGCAAATTATCCGACAGCGCCTGCTCGAATTTTCTCAGACCAAGCAGCGCGCGTGCGCGGGCCTGCAAGGTCGGGGCATGGTTGGGCAGCAATTCGTCGCAGAGATTGAGAATGGTTGTGGCCTCTTCGAACCTTCCTGCGTCATGAAGCAGAACGCCGCTTTTGTAGGCCGCGTCCTGATCGCGCGGATCGAGCTTGAGCACATGCTGGAAGCTCAACAGTGCATGATCGTACCGCTGAAGTTGCAGAAGCGCGTCGCCAAGCTGTTTCCAGAGAGCTGCGTCCTCGGGCTTGAGTTGCACGGCCTTGTCGAAAGCCTTCAGCGCCTCTTCGTGCCGGCCTTGCTGCGACAGCGTCGCCCCCAGGCTCGCAAGATAGCCCGGCCTGGGGTCCTGCGCGATGGCGCGGGCGATCCACTGCAGCGCGTGATCGGGTTGTTTGTTCTGTAACGCGATCAGGCCCATCAGGTGCAGGGCGCCGGCGTGGTTGGGGTCGGCTGTCAGCAAGCTCTCACAGCAGAACTGGGCTTCGAGAGGTTGTCCCGATTGCAGATAGCGGTGACCGGCCTGGCATCGCGCGGCGGGCGTGAGCGCGGGCGCTTCCGTTTTCGACTTCTGGGCCCGGCGTTCTCTGCGGTTCATCGGCACTCTTCAGATCGAGGCGATGCTCAAGCCTCTGGCAGAGGCTTAAGCCACTAGATGATTCGTTTCCATCGGCAAGCCCGTTTGGCATGGCGGGCTTGCGCCGTGAGCCATGTACTCGGATGGCTTCATGGTTGAAGCTTGAGTCGATCTCATTTTTGTCAGTTTTTCGAACGACACTCACAGTTTGACGAGAAAACCGCGATGCTGAAACCCGCCGCATTCGTTGCCGTTCTTTCCGCCGTCTCCATAACTGCGGTCTCAGCCGCGCCCGTCAGGCACGCGGGCGAGTGGGAGACCATCATCGACAAGGGGCAGCCGCTGGTCGCTTGTTTTCCCGTCGACGAGACGTTCGATGAAAACACCATGATGCGGCCGTTGGCGAAGCTTCCCGGCGCCAGTTGCAAGATGGACAGCCTCAAGACCGTCGGCGACGTCACTTCCTTTTCGATGCAGTGTAACATCAACGGCAGCATGATGACCTCGAGCGGGACGATCACGGTGACCGGTCCCGACGCCTTCACCAGCAAGGTGCAAACCAAGGGCACGGTGATCAAGATGCCCAATGGGCAGACCATCCCGATTCCGGATAGCGACACGGTGACGGTGGCGCGCAGACTCGGCCCGTGCAAACCGGGCGAGCGGCAGATCACTCACTAATACTAATTACGCGTCTCGTTATTTCAAAGCGCGCAGCCATGCGCCGATGTCACGCGCCGCGACATTGGCCTGATCGAGCAGCTTGCCCATCGTGAAGAAGCCGTGGAATTGGCCCGGAAAGGTTTTGTACGTCACGGGCACGCCGGCCTTTTCGAGCCGCCGGGCATATTCTTCGCCTTCGTCGCGCAAGGGATCGGCGCCCGCAGTCAGGACGTAGGCGGGCGGCAGGCCGGCCAGAGCTTCAGCCCGCGCCGGCGACGCGCGCCAATCATCCACGTCGGCTGCGCTGTTGAGGTAGTGATCGCGAAACCACCGGATCACCGTATGCGTGAGCAGGATGCTGGTTTCCGGCTCGCGATGCGATGGATGCGTCATCGCAAAATCGGTCGCGGGATAGATCAGCACCTGTCCCGATATCGCCGGCCCATGGCCGTCGCGCGCAGCGATCGAGACGACCGCGGCAAGATTGCCGCCGGCGCTGTCGCCACCGACACAAAGACGCGCAGCATCGATACCGAGGTCTTTGGCGTGATCCGAGATCCATGCTGTCGCCGCGATGGCATCGTCGACGGCGGCCGGAAATTTGTGTTCAGGGGCGAGCCGATAGTCGACGGATATGACGATGAGCTGACCTTCGTCGGCGAGTTTGCGGCAGGCGATATCGTGGGAGTCGAGGTCGCCGATCACCCAGCCGCCGCCATGGAAAAAAACCAGACACGGCGCAAGGCCGTTTGTTTGCCGGAGCGTCCTGGGCGTATAGAGGCGCGCCGGGATGACACCGGAAGCAGCCGTGATCGCCAACGGTTCGACCGATTTCAGCAGGGGTGGTTCGGGATTGGTGACGAGGCGGGCCTGCCGGTAATATTCGCGCGCTTCCGCGGGCGAGAGCGTCTCATAAGCGGGCCTGCCGGCCTCCTGGAAGACCTTGTAGACAAAGGCCGCATCGGGATCGAGGGTGACGGGCATGGATGGGAACCTTGGGAAGTGATCGCCCAACTATTCCATCGGCCGCACCGCCTGACCAGCCTCGACGCGGCTTAAAGCCGCCCTTTCCCCGCCGTATTCGGCGTGTTAACCCGAAGGCCTGCGCGCGGCGGTAGCTTTTCCGTGTCGCCCGCCCGATTCGCCTGTAATATTAGCGAGATGATCCGAACCCTTCTGCTGACCGGTTTTGCGGCTCTTACCGCCGTTGCCACCATCTCGCTTGCGCCGCCGGCGCACGCGCAGATTGGCAATATCTTTTCCGATCAGCCCCCGCGGCCGCCGGGCAGCGTGCCCCGTGGCGGCCAGCAGCAGGCCGTTCCCGACGACGAAGAAGAAGTTCCGGAATTGCCGCGCGGCCGTTTGTTGCCGGCGCCCAACCGTCCGTTGCCGGGGCAAGGCATGTCGCCGGGAGCCGTGACGTCGCAGCCACTTCCTCCACCGCCCGGCACCACGGTCATTCCCCAAAATCAGCCCCCTGGTATCGCGGTGACGCCGCCGCAACCCGGCCGGGTGCAGCCCAATCAGGGCGTCGCGGCCGCGCCGCCCGGCGTCAACGTTCAGCCGGGGCAGCGTCCGCCGCAAAACGGCCTGCCGCAACCGCCGGCTCCGTTGCAGCCGGGAGATGAGGTGGTGACCGAGCCGCCCGCGCAGAAGATCGTCAACAAGAAGGCGAGCTTCTCGGGCCTCGACAAGATCACCGGCCGTATCATCAATTTCGATGAGGACATCGGCGAGACCGTCCAGTTCGGCGCGCTGCGCGTGAAGACCGACGCCTGCTATACCCGTCCCGCGACGGAAGCGGCCAACACCGATGCCTTTGTCGAGGTCGATGAGATCACATTGCAGGGCGAGGTGAAGCGGATTTTCTCAGGCTGGATGTTTGCCGCGAGCCCCGGCCTGCACGGCGTCGAGCATCCGATTTACGATATCTGGCTGACCGACTGCAAAGTGCCGGATACGACCGTCGTCAGCGTGCAGACCGATGCGCCAAAGCCGCCGCCTCCGCCAGTAGCGCCCAAAAAGCCGCCGGCACCGAAGCAGGCGCAACAGGCGCCTCGGCCGCCGCCGCAGCAGCCTCAGTACCAGCAACAGCCGCCTCCGCCGCAGCCGCAACCCCCGCCGCAGGAATCCGGCGGCCTGTTCGGAATTTTCCGGTAGTAGAATTGTGATATGCCCTGGGGATGCTGCGCAGCCCGGGGGCGCTGCACCGCGTCCGGGACACGAGCGGTGTATTCAGCTGCGCGCGGCGACGATTTCGAGCGCGTGCGCGCCACTGAGTGGCCGATCGGCAGGTAGCTTGCAAAAATCAGCCTCGCCCTTGAGCGCCTGGTCGAGCAGAGCGATGTAGCGGCGGCGCGGAATTTCGACGGCTCCGAAACTGCGCAGATGCTCGGTCACATATTGCGTGTCGAGCAGTTCGAAGCCGCCGGCGATCAGGCGCGCAACCAGATGCACCAGCGCCACTTTCGAGGCGTCGCGGACGCGGTGAAACATGCTTTCGCCGAAGAATGCCCGGCCAAGGTTGACGCCGTAGAGACCGCCGACCAGATCGTCGTGTTGCCAGACCTCGACGCTGTGGGCGTGCCCGAGCTCATGCAACCCCACATAGAGATCGCGTATCCGCTGATTGATCCAGGTGTCGTTACGGCCTGCCTGCGGTGCCGCGCAGCCGGCGATGACGGCCTTGAAGGCCCGGTCGACGGTGACCGTAAAGACATCGGAGCGCACGGTGCGGGCGAGGCGAGAGGTGATACGAAATCCGTCGAGCGGAATCACGCCGCGAATCTCCGGCTCGACCCAGAACAGGCTCGGATCGTCCGCGCTCTCGGCCATCGGGAAAATGCCGCAGGCGTAGGCGCGCAGCAGCACTTCAGGCGTGATTTCGGAATTAGCGCGCGACGTCATGGTGGAAGGATAGCAGGCCGCATGACCGCCTCGCAAAGTGAATGTCCGGGCCGGCGATTCTTATTAGCTCGCCGCCTTGAGGCCGCCTTTGGCCGCCGCATTGCCGGTGCGCGGAAAGCACAGCACGATCCGGGTGCCGTTATGGGCCGGATCCCGCTCGACCGTTGCCTCAAGCTTGGATGCCATCGCCGCGACGATGCGCTGTCCCATCCCGGTCGAGCGCGGATCAGTCTTGGCATTGAGACCGACGCCGTTGTCCGCGATCGACAGGACGAGTTCGTCAACGCGTGCGGTGAGATCGACGTGGATGGGGCCGGCGCCGTCGGGATAGGCGTATTTTACCGCATTCATCACCAGTTCGTTGACGATGATTCCGATCGCAACCGCCCGGTCGGGATCGATTTCGATTGGCTCTGCCTTTAACGTCAACCGTGACATTCGGTTGCCCTCGGCCGATCGCCGGAGATCCTCGAGCAGGGCATCGAGATACTGGTTCAGCAGCACGCTCTTCAAGTCATGCGACGTATAAAGCCGGCGATGGACCTGGGCCACGGCGGCTACCCGTCCCATGGCGTTGGTGAGCGCGGCCTTGACGTCCTGTTCGTCGGTCGAACTTGCTTGCAGATGCAACAGCGAGGCGATGATTTGCAAACTGTTGCCGACGCGATGATTGACCTCGCGCAACAATACCTCGCGCTCGGCAGCAAGCGCAGCAAAGCGGTCGCGTGAAGCATGGACCTCAGCCTCGGCATCGTCACGTGCCTTTTGCAGACGCGCTTGCCGCAGCGCGCCTTCGACGGCGACATGGAGCAGCGGGATGAAGTCACCCTGCACGTCCTTGACCAAATAGTCGGCCGCGCCGGCCTTCAGCGCGGTGACCGCGATCTTGGAATCCTGCGAGGCGGTGACAAATACCACCGGCGGCGCGTTCGCAATCGCCATGATCCGATCGAGCGTTTCCAGGCCGTCGAGGCCGGGCATGTACTGATCGAGCGCGACGACGTCGATGCCGCCTTGCGCCAGCCGATCCAGACCTTCGGCGCCGCTGCCGGCATGGACGACCTTCAACCCAAGCCGTGACAGGCCGCGGTCGACCAGGCGCGTCAGCGCCTTGTCATCGTCGATATAGAGGAGGGTCGGCGTCTCAGTGTTCATGTGACAGCAGGGGGTACCTGAATGACCGAGAAGAACAATCCTAGTTGTCTGATGGCGTTGGCGAAGCTTTCGTAATTGACGGGCTTGGTGATGTAGACGTTGCAACCGAGTTCATAGCAACGCTTGATCTCCTGGGAGTCGTCGGTGGTGGTCAGCACCACTACCGGCGTGCATTTGAGATGCTTGTCTTCCTTGACCCGTTGCAGAATTTCGATCCCGCCCATGTCGGGCAGATTCAGATCGAGCAGGATCAAGAGCGCCTCGCCCTTGTGGCCGCGGCCGGAGCCATCGCTGCCGAACAAATACTGCAGGGCGGTCGTGCCACTTGTAAACGGCACAATTTCGTTATTGACGCCCGAGCGCCTGATATTGCGTTCGATCAGACGGGCGTGACCCTCGTCATCCTCGATCATGATGATGGTAACCGGTGTGCTCATGTATCCCTGTTCCGATAGTTGGCGTTCCAGTTGATGGGAAGGGTTACAGTGAAGGTGCTTCCCTGATCAAGTTCGGATGTGACCGACATGGTTCCACCGAGCCGTCGCACCAAAGCCCGAACATGCGCAAGGCCAATTCCCTGTCCCGGCTTATCCTGTGGCCCGGCGCGCCGGAAGAGATCGAAAATTCGTTGATGATCCTTCGGGTCGATCCCGCGTCCATTGTCGGCAATGTCGAAGATCGCATATCCGAGTTTGGTGCGGCCGCGCACCGAAATGTCGCCGGGAACGCCGGGTTTGAGATATTTCAGGGCGTTGTCGATCAGGTTGGAGAAAATCTGCTCCACCGCGAGACGGTCGGTGGTAATTTCAGGCAGCGGTTCGATGCGGATTTGCGCCTGCGCTTCGGATGCCTGATGTGCGACCGTCGTCACAATCGCTTCGATCAATTCTCGCATATCGATCGCGACCGGCTCGAATTCGCGCCGTCCCTCGCGGGTAAGGTTGAGGATCGCTGAAATCAGCCGGTCCATTTTCGCAATCGATGACTTGATGAATTCGAGGGCTTCGGAAAACCCCTCGAGCAACTGCTTGTCTTCAGCTTCGAGAGCGTCTTCGCCGTCGTCGAGCGTCGGAGGAGGGGCGGAGGTAGCGGCAATGCGTAACGAAGCGATCCTCTTGAAGATATCGCCACGCAATTCCTCGAGTTCGCTGGTAAATCCCATGATGTTGACCAGAGGCGAACGAAGATCGTGGCTCACGATATAGGCGAAGCGCTGAATTTCGTTGTTGGCCTCGCGAAGGTCGGCGGTGCGCTCGTCCACCGTGGCTTCGAGGTTGAGGTTATTGTCGCGCAATTGGGCTTCAGCTTCGTCGCGCGCGCGGGTCGACCGCCGTACCAGGAAAATGGAAGTGCCGGCCAGCAATACCACGAGGCCGGAGCCTGCGACCGTCACGATAGAGGCGAGTTGCTCGGTTCGATCAGCGGTTTGGGTGCGTAGCGCAAACAGGCGTTCCTCTTCCATCCGCATCGCGCCGGTGATTTGTTCGATCCGCCGCGCAGATATGCCTGTGTCCGAGGTGCGCAACATCGCAATTCCGCCGGCCATGTCGTGCCGTTTGGCGAAGTCGATCGCCTTGGCGAATTCATCGAGCCGCGCCTGAACAGGCTCCCGCAATTGGCTGGAACCGTCGACCTGGACGGGATTGTCACGGGTCAGGCTGACCAGCTTGTCGATGTCAGGCAGAATATTGGCCGCCGCGGCTTGATGCTCGTCGAGAAACCGCTGCTCTTCCGTCAGCAGATAGCTGCGCGCGGTGCTTTCGGCGGAGCGAATCCGCAACTGCAGCGTTGAAATCTGGTTTTCAACCTCGACGGTATGCACCACCCAGGCGTTATCTTCGCGGGCGCGATCGACCAGCACGACCGACAGCGTGCTAATCGCGACCAGCACCAGGAACGCGGCTGCAAGCAGCAGGCTTTGACCAAGGGCGCGGCTGCGCCGGGCTTCACGCGTTCCCATGGCCTTGCGGATTGAAATCAAAAGCCCTCTGGCGGGTACAGCTTACGATCCCCCAAGGCCTCCATAACACCCGACACCGTATTTGGTTCCATGCGATGGACATTTTCCGGCTGGCTGCCCGTGCTATGGAGAACTCAGGCGGGCGACTGGCCAGCGAGATAATGCTCGAGCCAGTGAATATGATAGTCGCCTTCGATGATGTCGGTTTCCCGTACCAGCGCCCGAAACAGGGGTAGCGTTGTTTCAATGCCCTCGACCACCATCTCGTCGAGGGCACGACGCAGCCGCATCAGGCATTCGGTGCGGGTTTTGCCGTGCACGATCAGCTTGCCGACCAGCGAGTCGTAATAAGGCGGGATCGTATAGCCTTGGTACACCGCGGAATCGATCCGCACTCCGAGACCGCCGGGTGGATGGTATTGCAGGATTTTGCCGGGCGAGGGACGGAAGGTGACCGGGTTTTCAGCATTGATGCGGCACTCGATGGCATGGCCGTTGATCACGAGCTGATCCTGCGTCGCCGGAAGATCGCCGCCAGCGGCGATCCGGATCTGCTCCAGCACGAGATCGATCCCGGTGATCATTTCGGTGACGGGATGTTCGACCTGGATGCGGGTGTTCATCTCGATGAAATAGAACTCACCGTCCTCGTAAAGAAATTCCACGGTGCCGACGCCGAGATATTTCATCTCTTGCATCGCCTGCGCCACGGTCGCACCGATCTTCGCGCGGGCAGCTGGGTCGAGCGCAGGTGAGGGGCCTTCCTCCCAGACCTTTTGATGCCGGCGTTGCAGCGAGCAGTCGCGCTCGCCGAGATGGACGGCGCCGCCGCGGCCGTCGCCAAGCACCTGAATTTCGATGTGGCGGGGCTTCTGCAAATATTTTTCGAGATAGACGGAAGCATCGCCAAAGGCGGACTTGGCTTCATTGGCGGCCGTCGAAAGCGCCAGCATCAGGTCCTGGGCGGTTTGCGCGACCTTCATGCCGCGGCCGCCGCCGCCGGAGGCTGCCTTGACCAACACCGGAAAGCCGATCGATTCCGCAATCGACATGGCATCGTCATTGGCGCCGACCGCGCCGTCCGAGCCCGGCACCACGGGAATGCCGAGGCGTTTGGCGGTCTTCTTGGCTTCGATCTTGTCGCCCATCAGGCGGATGTGCTCGGCCTTGGGTCCGATGAAGCGCAGATTGTGGTCCGCGAGAATTTCGGCAAAGCGGGCGTTTTCCGACAGGAACCCGTAGCCGGGATGCACTGCATCCGCGCCGGTGATTTCGCAGGCCGCGAGCAGCGCGGGGACGTTGAGGTAGCTGTCCTTTGACGGCGGCGGGCCGATGCAGACGCTTTCGTCGGCGAGGCGCACATGCATGGCATCGGCGTCGGCGGTGGAATGTACCGCGACGGTCGCAATGCCAAGCTCCTTGCACGCACGCAGGATGCGCAGTGCGATTTCGCCGCGATTGGCTATCAGGATCTTGTCGAACATTGTGCCCTTCGGGGCGAATAGCGAGTAGGGAGTAGCGAATAGGAAGACTACTCGCTATTCGCCACTCACTATTCGCTATTCAATAATTACCAGTGGTTCGCCGAATTCCACGGGCTGGCCATCCTCGACGAGAATTTGCGTAACGGTGCCCGCCCGCGTTGAGGGGATCTGATTCATCGTTTTCATGGCTTCAATGATCAGCAGCGTTTGTCCGACCGAGACTTTGCTACCGACATCGATAAAGGGCTTGGCGCCCGGTTCAGAAGCCAGATAGGCGGTGCCGACCATCGGGGAGGGGACGGCCCCCGGGTGCTTGCTGAAATCGGCTGTCGTTGCTGCTGCCGCAGTTGCCAGACCGGGCGCAGCCGACGGCGCCGCTGCGACGGGTGCGGCGACTGGCACGGATGCGGCAATGCTGACATTGCGCGCCACACGTACCCTGAGCCCTGCGCGTTCGATTTCGATTTCTGTCAGGCTGGTTTCATCCAGCAGCAAAGCGAGTTCACGAATGAGCGCTCCGTCGCTGGTTGTAAACTTTGCGGCTGCTTTATCGTCAGGCTGGCGCGCCATGATATTGATCCGGAACTCTGTCTGGTGGTTTCAGGACTTGGTCTTGACGCCGAGCTTGGCCGCAAGGCCACTGATGGCAAGGCAGTACCCGTCAATACCGAAGCCGGCAAGGGTGGCGAAGGCGGCCTTGGCGGTAAAAGAGTGATGACGGAAGCTCTCGCGGGCGTGAATGTTGCTGATATGGACTTCGACCGTCGGGATATTCACCGCGACAAGCGCGTCGTGAAGCGCAATCGACGTGTGCGAATAGCCGCCGGCATTGATCACGATGCCGGCCGCTTTCTTGGCATGGGCTTCGTGAATGAAGTCGATCAGTTCGCCCTCACGGTTCGACTGCCGGCAATCGGCCTTGAGGCCATATTTGGCGGCAGCCTCAGTACACAACTTCTCGACGTCGGCGAGCGTGGCGGGGCCGTAGGTTTCGGGCTCGCGGGTTCCCAGGAGATTGAGGTTCGGGCCGTTGAGCACGTAGATCGTTTCTGTCTTGGCCATCCCGGTCCCGGCAATGTGAGGTGGTCGCGCGGTTATAGGTAACTCCGGGCCGGGAGGGAAGCCTCAAGGGCCGACCGTGCGGCTCCCAAATGCCTCATCTACTTGGTGAAAACCCCGGTAGAATCTGCGGAAACCATTCATTAACCATAAAGGATGGTCCGTACCGGCGCGGCCGAATACCGCCGCGCGCCGCCCCGAAACGAAAAGGGCGGGCCACAACTGGCCCGCCCCGGATTCGCAAAGACTTAGCCCAAGATCACGCCTCAAGCACGGCCACGATCTCGAGGGTCCGCGGATCCACCACCACGATTTGGTCGCGGACGAGGAAGAACTCATATCCTCGCCAATCCGGATAGATCGTCACGATCTCGGTCGGAAGCGGATGGAAACCGATCTCGCGCGGCACGCGGGTGCCGACCGAAATCGAGAAGTTGACGTTGGTCACGGGTGCCACGTGCTGATCGCGGATAACGGTCGTAACACGTGTGCGCTGCTCGGTCGTGAGCTTGGCGCCCGCGCCAGCCTGACCGGTGGTCTGCGAACGTTCTTCCTGCTTCGCGCCGGCGGTGTTTTCACGGCTGTTATTGTCGCGGCCTTCGGCTTTCATGCTGCCGTTACGCATGCTGCCGTTACGCTCCTGGTCCTCGGCCTTCATGTCCTTGGCCGGGGCGCCCTTTTCATTTTGCGAGTTCATGCTCTTGGATTTGTCACCCTTCGGGGCTTCCTGAGCCGATTTCTCTCCCGTGGCGGCGCCGGGCTTCACATCCTGCTGCGCACGCTGGTTTTTAACCGCGCCCTTTTCCTCGGATTGGCTGGCCTTGGTGCCTTCGGCGCCCTCACGATTCGTCGTGGCGGGCGAGGACGGCGCGCTCTGCTGCATGCCGGCGCCGCCGGCAGTTCCTCCTTCGCGGCCCATGTTGCCTTGCGCATTGGCAAGACCGGTCCCGGCGATCAATGCCGCGGTCGCCGCTGATATCATCAAACGATTCATCATCTAATCTCTCCTCAGTGTTTCGATGCCCGCCCGACAACGAAGGGGGATCAGCGATGTTCCAGCGCTTTGCCGGTTCCACCCGATTTGTTTGATGAATGCGTGATGAACCGTCGCGCCGCAAAAAACCTCAAAGAAAAAGGCCGGCGGATTCGCCGACCTTCATTTTAACAGGGCGATGGAGCGTCGAAAGCGAAGGTCAGCAAGTCGCCTTGCCGCAGCGCGCAAGCCCGATCTTCTCCTTCAGGCCATCGAGACCGATGGCGCCCACGACCACCTGCTTACCGACCACATAACTCGGCGTACCACTCATGCCCATCGCTTCGGCGAGCTTGAAATTCTCTTCGATCGTGGCGCGGACCTCGGGGCTGGCAAGGTCCTTTTCGATGCGGGCGACATCGAGCCCCGCGTCCTTGGCCGCCGCCATGGCACGCGCCTTGTCGGCCGTGCCGCGGCCGCCGAGCAGCCGCTGGTGGAAGTCGAGATATTTGGCCCCGCCGGGATCCTGCATCCGCACCGCGACAGCTACTTTTGCCGCCTCCACCGAACTCTCGCTCAGTATCGGAAACTCCTTCAAAATGACCTTGAGCTTCGGATCGGATTTCATCAGGTCGAGCATGTCGGCCATCGCGCGTTTGCAGTAGCCGCAGTTGTAGTCGAAGAACTCGACAAAGGTGACGTCGCCGTTCTTGTTGCCGAGCGTGACGTTGCGCGGCGAGTTGAAGATCGCATCCGAATTCTGCGCAATGCTTGCCTGGTGTTTTTCGTCTTCTGCCGCGGCCTGGCGCTTGTTCAACTCCGCCATAGCCTCTTCCAGCACCTCGGGATGGGTGACGAGGTAATTCTTGATGATGGTCTCGATCTCGCCGCGCTGACCGTCGGAGAAGGTCTGCGCCGAGGCAGGTGCCGCGCAGAGCGCCAGCGCGAACAGAGCGGGAGAGAGCAGACGGAGCGGGGACATGATGCTTCCTTTTGAATTGGGTCTTATTGGATCGAGTTCTTTATTAGATTTAGTTTGCGTCTGAACCGAGTTCAGGACCCGGACGTGAACCCGGACGGCCCGGTCGATCCTGGGGACCTACTTGAAACTGAAATCGAGATGAATTGTCTTTCTTCTGTCCTGCCGGCAGCTTGGCCGACACGATGTCGTCGGCCTTGACCCAACCGGGTGTGCCGACGGCGAAGCGGGTCTTGGCGCGCGAGGCGAGGTCTTTCGCGGTCTTGTTGTCGCCGCGCAGAAACGCCGCCTGTGCCGATGCGAGATCGGCCTCCGCTAGATCTCCCTTCCGCGCAAAGGCCATCGCCAGCTGGGTATAGCCGATCGGCTGCTCGGTTTCACGGGCCATCGCGTTGCGCAAGATGTTGATCGCCTCCTCAGTGTAGGCCTTGTTGTCGGACGCCACGAGCGCCTGCCCAAGTAAAATCTCGATGAGTGGTGCGTTATTGGACAGGGCGACGGCTTTACGCAGCGCCGGGACGGCTTCAGTCGGCCTGCCGCCGTCGGTCAGCGCCTGACCCCGCAGTTCATAGAAATACGGGTTGTTGGGCTGGGTCTGAATCAGCGAATCGATCTGGGTGAGCGCATTGTTCAAATCGCCGTGGAGATAAGTCGAGATCGCATGCGCATAGCGCGCGGGCAGGCTGGTATTGGATAGCGCATAACGCCGATAGACCGTGTCCGGGCGTTCCAGAAACCCGGAAATCTTGGCGCGGATCATGTCGTGGCGCAATTGCAGCGCGGGATCGTCTTTCTTGTCCCAATAGGGACTGGTGCGTGCGATCTCTTCAAGGGCGGCAACACGTTCGGCCGGCATCGGGTGCGACATGTAGTAGGGATCGGCGCCGCGGGCGGAAAACAGGCTGTCATTGGTGAAGCGCTTGAAGGTGTCGTACATGCCCTTGGCGGATTGACCGGTCGCGGTAAGGAATTTGACCCCGGCACGGTCGGCGCTTTCCTCCTGCTGGCGCTGATAGGAAAGCAGGGAGCGCATGATCATGTTTTGCGAGCCTGTGAGCGTGGCCGCGCCCGCATCCGCAAGGCCGGTACCTCCGGAAGCGATACCGCTTTTCGCGCCGGCCGCCAGGGCGCCAGCGCCAAGCAGCATCGCAATGATCATCTGTGTCTGCGCCGTGGCCAATTGCTCGCGCAGCCGGGCGAGATGGCCGCCAGCCAAATGGCCGGTTTCGTGTGCCAGCACCCCGATGATCTGGTTCGGGGTTTCCGATTGCATCAAGGCGCCGCTGTTCACGAAAATGCGACGGCCGTCGGCGACAAACGCGTTGAAGACCGGCTCATTGATAATCGTGACCTGGATATTCTGCTTTTCAAGGCCCGCCACGCGCAGGATCGGCTTTGTATATTCTCGCAGAAGCTGTTCGGTCTCGGTGTCGCGCAGGATCGCCAGCTTCTGCTCCTGCGCGAGCGCCACCTGAGGGGCGGCAACAAGGGCGATCACCGTCGCGATCGCGGTCATTTTCGTCGTTGTCCGGAGGGAGGCGAAACTGGTCAGCATCATCAGTCTTTATCGATTGGCGGCGGCTCGGATACGCGATATGCCCTACCAATCCGTGGATTGAGGCTAGTCTGGGGCACACTTGAAAATAGCAGATATCGATGCTTGAAGCGACACTCAGAGAACGCGCCAACGGCCTGTTGACGACGGCGTCCGGCCGCAGCGACGTTCCGCCCTTCATGGTGATGGATGTGATGGCGGCTGCCGCCCGGATCGAGGCGGCCGGCGGTCATGTGATCCACATGGAAGTAGGGCAGCCGGCCGCTTCCGCACCGAAAACCGCAATATTGGCGGCCCATGCGGCGCTCGAGTCCGGGCGCATCGACTATACTTCCGCACTTGGAACCCCGAGCCTGCGTGAGCGGATCGCGCGCCATTACCGCGAGAGTTACGGCATTGCCGTCGATTCCGGGCGGATCGTGATCACCACGGGTTCCTCGGGTGCCTTTATTTTGGCCTTTCTGGCGATGTTCGAACCCGGCGACCGGGTCGCGGTAACGATCCCGGGCTATCCTCCTTACCGGCATATTCTCACGGCGCTCGGCTGCGAACCGGTGTTGATCGAGACATCGAGCGAAACCCGGCATGCGTTGACAGGCGAGGCCCTGCTCGCCGCCCATCGCAAGGCGCCACTCAAGGGAGTGCTGGTCGGAAGTCCGGCCAATCCGACGGGAACCATGATGTCCCGCGATGCCCTGAGCGGCCTGATCTCGGCCTCCGAGGCTGCCGGCATCCGATTTATTTCGGACGAGATCTATCATGGCCTCGACTACGCCTTCCCGGCTGTGACGGCTGCGGAACTCTCTCCCAACGCACTCGTGATCAATTCCTTCTCCAAATATTTCTGCATGACCGGCTGGCGTGTCGGCTGGATGGTGGTGCCAGAGCCGTTGGTGCGGCCGATCGAACGGCTCCAGCAAAACCTCGCCATTTCGGTGCCGACTTTGTCGCAGATCGCCGCCGAGGCGGCGTTCGACGGGGCTGCCGAGATGGAGGCGATCAAGCGCGGCTATCTGGAGAATCGGCGCATCCTGATCGAGGGTTTACCGCGGGCCGGCCTTGCCAAATTCTTGCCGGCCGATGGGGCTTTCTATCTCTACGCCGACGTTTCGGACTTCACCTCCGACAGTTTCGAATTCGCAGGCCGAATGCTGGAAAAGGCCCATGTCGCGGCAACCCCGGGTGTCGATTTCGATCCCGTGCATGGCCGGCAGTTCATCCGCTTTTCCTATGCGCGATCCGCGCAGGAAATGCGCGAGGCGGTGGAGCGCATTGCCCGCTGGCTGAAGTGACGCGGCAAAAAGCAGCTAGTGCCATTGACACTCATGCGCACTTTTCGTGCTATGGAATTTAGGTTGAACCAAAAAGGTTGATGAGGGGGAGTTCGATGGCGCCTACGACAGTAACCGCACCAGCGCCGGTCCGCGAGGCGAAACCCTGGTACAAGGTTCTTTATATCCAGGTCCTCATCGCTATCGTGCTCGGCGCTCTCGTCGGCGCGTACTTTCAGGATTTTGCCACCAGCGACTGGATCAAGGCGCTCGGTGACGGCTTCATCAAGCTGATCAAGATGGTGATTGCGCCGATCATCTTCTGCACGGTGGTCTCCGGTATTTCGCACATCCAGGATGCCAAGAAGGTCGGCCGCATCGGCATCAAGGCGCTGGTCTATTTCGAGGTCGTATCGACCTTCGCGCTCGTCATAGGTCTTCTGGTCGGAAACATCGTTCGCCCCGGCGCAGGCTTTGGCAGTGCTGCGGCCAATGCACAGGCGGTCGCGAATTACGCCAAACAGGCGGAGAGCCAGAAGAGCGTCGATTTCTTCCTGCACATCATTCCGGACACCGTGGTCGGCGCGTTCGCCTCCGGCGAGATTTTGCAGGTGCTGCTGTTTTCCATCCTGTTCGGCTTTTCGCTGATGGCGCTCGGCGAGCGCGGCCATACGCTGCGTTCCTTCATCGACGATGCGGCGCAGGGCGTCTTCGGCGTGATCTCGATCGTGATGCGGGCCGCCCCGATCGGCGCCTTCGGCGCCATGGCCTATACCATCGGCAAGTTCGGCACCGGTGCGATCCTCAATCTCGTCGGTCTGATCGCGACGTTCTACCTCACCGCGGCGCTGTTCGTGATCGTGGTGCTCGGCATCATCGCTCGTCTCCTCGGCTTCTCGATCTTCAAGTTCCTGGCCTATATCAAGGACGAACTCTTGATCGTGCTCGGCACCTCGTCGTCGGAAAGCGCGCTGCCGTCTCTGATGGAAAAACTCGAACGGCTGGGCTGTTCGAAGTCGGTGGTAGGCCTGGTGGTGCCGACCGGATATTCGTTCAACCTCGACGGCACCAACATCTACATGACGCTGGCGACGCTGTTTATCGCGCAGGCGCTCGGCTTCGATCTCACGCTCGGGCAGCAGATCACGATCCTTGTCGTCGCGATGCTCACGTCCAAAGGCGCTTCGGGCATCACCGGAGCAGGTTTCATCACGCTGGCCGCGACGCTTGCGGTGGTCGATCCCCGTCTCGTGCCGGGCATGGCGATCGTGCTCGGCATCGACAAGTTCATGAGCGAGTGCCGCGCGCTGACCAATCTTTGCGGCAACGGCATCGCCTGTGTCGTGGTGTCGGCATGGGAAGGGGAACTCGATCGAGATCGCCTGGTGGCCAATCTCAACAAGCAGATCGATCCGACCGATATCGAAACCGCGGTCACGACGAGCTAGGTTTACGGCGTCGAGTACGCTGTTCCCAATATAAAAACCGCCCGGTTTTGCCGGGCGGTTTTTTCTTGGGTCAGCCTGAGAATTTATTCGCCGCCGCCGAAGCGCCGTGACCACCATCCCGCGCGGCGGGGTTGGGCGGCCTCAGCCGTTGTTTCGGGGGCGCTCTCCGTGTGCATTCCGGCAGGCTCTGGCGCGGGCTGATGATGATCGGGCGCTGTCGTTTCAGCCTGAGGACTAACCCCAAAGCTGACTTTTTCGCGCACCGTTGAACGCCGCCGCGCGGCCCGATCGGATTCCTGCGCTTGCGCTTCGGTTTCCGCTACGGAGGGTGCCGGCGGTTGAACCACCGGTGGTTCGACGGTGTGGGCTTCACGTTCAACCGGTGCCGGCTGCGAAGCAACGCCATCGAAATCGGCGACCGCGCTTGCGGCTTCGGGTGCCGGAACGGGCCCCAGTTCATCTGATATCGATCCGGCGAGACCGTCTTCCGGTCCGCCACGACGGCGCCGTCCGCCACGGCGCCCGCGACGGCGCGGCCGCCGTTCGCCGCCGCCCGCCTGATCGGAGCGGGCCGGGTTCGGCTGTTCACCGGATTCATCGTCGTCGGTTTCGTCTTCGTCGCCGATCTCAGCGTCGGCCGGCGGCACAAATGCCTCCTGCGCGACGGAGCTCTCCTCGCGCGGCGCCCCATTTTCGCGCGCCTCGCTACCACCGCGGCCGCGGCGTCGGCGGCGCCGCTTTCGTCGAGGGCCTTCGCCTGCCGTCTCGGAACCCGCTTCTCCACCGGCAGCCAACTCGCCCGAAAGCCCTTCGGTCTCGTCGGTTTCCACTTCCGATTCCGCTTCGGCGTCGAGTAGCTCCTCGTCGTCGTCGAAGGCTTCTTCGGTCTGGGAAGGAACCGCCGCAACCTGGGTTGCGAGCAGCGCCTTGGCCGCTTCCAGCGTGTGGACCTGTTCGCCGCGATCGATCACGAACGATTGCTGGCCGCTCACGGTCGGATCGGCGATGACGGCAAGTGTGACCTTGAAGGAGTTTTCGAGATCGCGCAGATGGCCGCGCTTGTGGTTGAGAACGTAGAGCGCGACATCGGTACGGGTGCGCACCACCAGATTGTGGGTTGCGCCCTTCATCAAGACTTCTTCAAGTCCGCGCAGCAATTGCAGCGCCACCGAGGAGACCGAACGGACGTGGCCGCTGCCGCCGCATTGCGGGCAGGGTTCGGTGGAGCTTTCGAGCACGCTGGCGCGGATACGCTGGCGTGACATTTCGAGCAGGCCGAAATGCGAGATGCGTCCCACCTGGATCCGCGCGCGGTCCTGCCGCAGGCAATCGGACAATTTGCGTTCGACCGAGCGGTTGTTGCGCTTCTCGTCCATGTCGATGAAGTCGATCACGATCAGGCCGGCAAGGTCGCGCAACCTGAGCTGCCGTGCGACTTCCTCCGCTGCTTCGAGATTGGTCTTGAGCGCTGTGTCCTCGATGTGATGCTCACGCGTCGAGCGGCCGGAGTTGACGTCGATCGAAACCAGCGCCTCGGTCTGGTTGATGACGATGTATCCGCCTGATCGCAGCTGCACGGTCGGCGAGAACATCGCGTCCAGCTGGCTTTCCACGCCCATCCGCGAGAACAGCGGCTGGCCGTCGCGATATTGCTTCACCGCGCGCACATTGGAGGGCATCAGCATTTTCATGAAGTCGCGCGCTTCGTGGTAACCGGCTTCGCCCGCGACCAGAATGTCGTCGATTTCCTTGTTGTAGAGGTCGCGGAGCGAGCGCTTGATCAGCGAGCCCTCTTCGTAAACCAGCGTCGGCGCCTGCGACTTCAGCGTCATGTCGCGCACCGTCTCCCACATCCGGATCAGGTATTCGAAGTCGCGCTTGATTTCGGGTTTGGTACGGGACGCGCCCGCGGTGCGCAGGATGATTCCCATGCCCTCGGGCACATCGAGGTCCTGTACGACTTCTTTCAGCCGCGAACGGTCCTGGGCGGAAGTGATCTTGCGGCTGATGCCGCCGCCGCGGGCGGTATTCGGCATCAAAACCGCATAGCGGCCGGCGAGCGAGAGGTAGGTGGTCAGCGCCGCGCCCTTGCTGCCACGCTCTTCCTTGACGACCTGCACCAGCATGACCTGGCGGCGCTTGATGACTTCCTGGATCTTGTACTGGCGGCGCGGGCGGAACGCTCGTTCCGGCACTTCTTCCATCACGTCGTCGCCGCCGACGGATTCGACAACCTCTTCCTCGGCTTCGTCGCCTTCGTCATCCTCGTGAGGCTCTTCGCCATCGGCCGCCGGATGTGCCTCGTCGGACGAAGTGGCTTGAGCTTCGCTCGCATAGGCGGCATGAGCGGCGTTTTCGGCCGCGACCTCATCCCGGCGTGCCTCGCTATCGGCATGCTCTTCGTGCACGTCGTCTTCGTGCGCGCCTTCCTCCGGAGCCTCCTGAAGCGCCCCGGAAATATCGGCGATGGCTTCTACGGGCTCGGGAGCCGGTGCTGGCGTGACATGCCCCGCACCATGCTCATCGCCCTCGGCATGCACGTCATGATCATGATGATGGTCGTGATCCTGCGAATGCTCGTCGTGGTCATGATGATGTGCTGCTTCATCGTGGTGACCGGCAGCATCGTCATGATGCCCGCTATCATGGGCGTGTTCATCGTGATGTTCGTCGGTGTGGGCGTGAGCCTCTTGCAGCTCCGGGGATGCCTCCGGGCTCGCGTGCTCGACGACCTCGCTTTGAACACGCTCGCCATGGCCGCGCCGGCGCGAACTGCGATGGCGTGAGCGGCGGCGGCTGGAGCGATTCTCGGATTCTTCCTCCGCCTCGCGGTGGGCGCGCTCGTCGGCTTCGATCAGCGCCTGACGATCGGCGACGGGGATCTGGTAATAATCGGGGTGAATTTCGCTGAAAGCGAGGAAGCCGTGGCGGTTGCCGCCATATTCGATGAAAGCGGCTTGCAGCGACGGTTCTACCCGCGTGACCTTCGCCAGATAGATATTGCCGCGTAGCTGTTTACGCTGCGCGGTCTCGAAATCAAATTCTTCGACGCGGTTGCCGCGAACCACAACGACCCGGGTTTCTTCCGGGTGGGTGGCATCGATAAGCATCTTGTTGGGCATTTTGGAACTCTTGACGGCGGCGGGCGCGCAGGGCGGCGCGCGCAAATCGCACGGCCGGGTGACGCGACGGTCCACCTGATTCGGGGGTGAGGGGAAGGCCGAAACGCAAGCTGGAGCGCCTTACCGAACATGATTCCCGGGATGGACAACGGCGTGCGTGGCTTGCGCCCCGCATCGGCGATATTTTTCCCTGGAGTGCCGGCAATACAGTCTGGCGCATTAAGCGTCGGCCCGTCTGAGTAATTTTGGGCGGCAAAGAGACCGCTTATCAGTCGCTAAAGGCTCGGCGTGGCGCCAAAAAGCGCACGCCTCAATCATCTATCGGGGCCTTGAGGCCCGATAATCGGTTAGGTCGAATCTCGATCCGTCCCTGGAACAAGCTGGTGACCTGGGAGCGGACGCCGCCCGGGCTTGAAACCGCCACTCCTGTCAGCCGCGCGCTGCGCTGGCTCCGGAGTGGCCGGAAAGACGCTGAAATCTCCTCCTTTGGAGGTTCCTGCGCTGCACCGGGAGGCTGAACGCGACACAACCGTGAATTTTGGCCGTCAGCATCTCCTACATACGTGGATCGGCCCTCGGCTGCAAGGGAGGCGTCGACCAGATGTCCTATGGCAACACTCGCTCCTTTTCTACGCCATTGTTTTAAGGCACGATTAACCCTGCGGTCCTATTGCGCTAAGAGAGCCGCTCGGAGGCACGGATTCGTTGGCGGGCCGCGCAAATCACCTTGTATTGTCGGGTTTCGCGCTGTTGTGCGCCGCAGCATATTTGTGGCTGCTCCCCGGCAAGGTGGCTGCGGTCGAAAGCCAACCGCCGAAACCTGTTGTGTCCGCCCGATTTCCCCTCGCTTCCGGCGCCAGGCTGGCGGGCGACGATAAGCAGACCCGTTTCGTCCTCGATCTCGACCAGCCGATTGGAGTCCACGCTTTCACCCTGGCCGACCCCTATCGCGTGGTCGTCGATATCCCGCAGGTTACTTTTCAGCTTCCACCTGGAATCGGCACCGCGGGACGGGGGTTGATCAAGGCCTACCGCTACGGCCTCGTGATGCCGGGCGGCTCGCGGATCGTCTTTGATCTCGCGGGACCTGCCAAAATTTCCAATGTCTCGGTGCTGGACGCAGCCAATGGCCAACCGGCGAGGCTAGTACTCGAACTGGAACAAGTTGATCGCACGACCTTCGTTCAGTCGCTATCTCCGGAAAGCCGCCCCGAACTCAGGCCGGCGATCGCCGCCGCCCGCGAAGCACCGCTTCCGGTGCCGGCCGAACCTGCGGAGCCGGAGAAACCCGCCGCGCGGCCTTCGCTCCCCGATCCACGCCCTGTCATTGTCATCGATCCCGGCCATGGCGGCCCCGACAATGGCACGCAATGGGACGGTGCGAGTGAAAAGAATTTGGTGTTGGCTTTTGCGCTCGCCTTGCGCGATCGCATCGATAAAAGCGGCAAATATCGCGTCGTGATGACCCGTACCGACGATACGTTCATTCCGCTCGATGACCGCGTGAAGTTCGCACGCAGCCAGTCGGCCCAGCTATTTGTATCCATTCATGCCGATGCGCTGCCGCGCCACGAAGGCGACGCCCAGGGAGCTTCGATCTACACATTGTCCGACCGCGCTTCAGACGCGGAGGCCGAAAGGCTGGCCGAAGCTGAAAACAAGGCGGATGCCATTGGCGGAGTCAATCTGACCGAAGCCCCGACTGATGTCGCCGATATCCTGATCGATCTCGCTCAGCGCGAAACCCGCACGTTTTCCAATCGCTTTGCACACCTCTTGATGGGCGACATGAAGACGGTCACGAGGATGCACAAGAACCCGCTCAAATCGGCCGGTTTCAGGGTGCTCAAGGCGCCGGACGTGCCGTCGGTTCTTGTCGAGCTTGGCTATGTTTCCAACAAGGACGATCTTGAGCACCTGGTATCGGATAGCTGGCGCTTGCGCACCGTGGGCGCGGTGGCGCATGCCATCGACACGTTCTTCGCCAAGCGACTGGCAACAGCGGGGAACGCGAACTGAACTGAGCCTGAGATAAACCGCCGCGCCTTGCCAAAGCCAAAAGCCCTAGTTTGGCCACAGCGGCGGCACTATAAACGGCGCGAAATCTTGAGGAATCTGCACAATTCGCCACGCGGCGGCGTATGATGGAATGGCGTACCGGCCGTTGACGGCAGGAAGCGGAAAATACCTCCAAAGGACGCCGATCATCTCGGCACTAAGGACTAACGGAATTTAGATTATGCGCTTGCTGGTGCGGTTCTTGGGTTTCGTGTTCGCCGCGGGAACCGTTGTGTTCCTTGTAGCGGTCGCCGCCGTCGCAGGGGCGATCTGGCACTTTTCCAAGGATTTGCCGGAATACTCCCAGCTTCAGGATTACGAGCCGCCGGTGATGACGCGCGTTCACGCGGCAGACGGTTCGCTTTTAGGCGAATATTCCAAGGAGCGGCGTCTCTATCTGCCGATCCAGGCCGTGCCAAAGCTTGTCATCAACTCGTTCCTCGCTGCCGAGGACAAGAACTTCTACGAGCATGGCGGCATCGACTTTTCGGGCATGGCGCGCGCGGCCATGCTCTACGCCCAGAATTTTGGTTCGAACCGCAGGCCGCAAGGTGCCTCCACCATCACCCAGCAGGTCGCCAAGAACTTTCTCTTGACCAACGAGGTCTCCTTTACCCGCAAGATCAAGGAAGCCTTGCTGGCGATGCGGCTCGAGCGGACCTACTCGAAGGACAAGATCCTCGAACTCTATCTCAATGAAATCTATCTGGGTCTTGGCGCCTATGGCGTTGCCGCGGCCTCGCTCGTCTATTTCGACAAGTCGGTCAACGAACTCACCGTCGCGGAGGCTGCCTATCTCGCCGCGCTGCCGAAGGCGCCGGCCGCGCTGCATCCGGTGCGCAACCGCGACCGTGCGATCGAACGGCGCAACTATGTGATCGACCGCCTGCTGGAAAATGGCTGGATCAAGCAGGCCGATGCGGACAAGGCCCGCAAGGACCCGTTGACCGTGACCAACCGCGCCAACGCGGCGCATATCTTCGCCGGCGAATATTTTGCCGAAGAAGTTCGCCGCGATATTTTCGAGCGATATGGCGAGACGAAACTTTATCAGGGCGGTCTGTCGGTTCACGCCACGCTCGATCCGAAAATCCAGGTGATGGCGCGCAAGACCATGGCCGCCGGTATTGTCAATTATGACGAGGCTCAGGGATGGCGCGGCGCTTCCAGCAAGCTCGATATTTCCGGCGATTGGGGCGTCAAGCTCGCCGACGTCAAATCGTTGTCGGATATTTCGCCGTGGCGGCTTGCGGTGGTTTTGGACACCAGCGACCAGTCGGCACGGATCGGCTTTCAGCCGGGCCGCGAACTCGGCGGCGCCGTGAGCAAGGAGCGGCAGACCGGAATCATCACGCTTGAGGGCGTCAAATGGGCGAAGCCTGTGGCAGGGCCGATCAAGGGCAGGACGCCGACCGCGATGTCGCAGGTGTTGTCGCCGGGTGACGTGATCTATGCCGATCCGCTGTTCAGGGATGGCAACCCGGTTGAAGGCCAGTACCGGCTGCGGCAATTGCCGGAAGTGTCCGGCGCGATGGTGGTGATGGACCCATGGACCGGGCGGGTGCTCGCGATGGTCGGCGGTTTCTCCTTCGATCAGAGTCAGTTCAACCGCGCGACCCAAGCCTATCGGCAGCCGGGTTCGTCGTTCAAGCCGATCGTGTATTCGGCGGCGCTCGACAACGGCTACACGCCATCGACCCAGGTGGTCGACGCGCCGATCGAAATCGATCAAGGGCAGGGGGCCGGCGTCTGGCGGCCCGAAAACTTCTCCAACGGAAAGTACCAGGGGCCGACGACGTTGCGTAATGCGTTGCGGCTGTCGCTCAATACCGTCACCGTGCGTCTGGCGCAGGATATCGGCATGCCGCTGATCGGCGAATATGCCCACCGCTTCGGCGTCTACGATGAACTGCCGAACTATCTGTCTTACGCGCTGGGCGCCGGCGAAACCACGGTCATGCGCATGGTCACGGCCTATTCGATGATCGCCAATGGCGGGCGTCGCGTGAAGCCGACCCTGATCGACCGTATCCAGGACCGTTACGGCCACACCATCTTCAAGCATGACGCGCGTGAGTGCCGTAACTGCGATGCGCCCGGCGGCTGGAAGAACCAGCCCGAGCCACAGTTGATCGATCGCCGTGAGCAGGTGCTCGATACGATGACCGCCTATCAGATCACCTCCATGATGGAGGGCGTGGTGCAGGGCGGTACCGCGATCGCGGTCAAGGAGGTCGGCAAGCCGATCGCCGGCAAGACGGGTACGACCAACGAGGCAAAGGACGCCTGGTTCATCGGATTCTCGCCGGATATCGTGGTCGGCATCTATCTCGGTTACGACAAGCCGCGTCCGTTGGGCCGGGGCAACGCCGCCACCGGCGGTCACCTCGCAGCCCCGATCGCGCGCGACTTCCTCAAGCTGGCGCTCGCCGACAAGCCGGCGATTCCCTTCAAGATCCCGGCGGGAATCAAGCTGATCCGTGTCGATGCCAAGAGCGGCATGCGCGTCGGTCCCGGCGACAGCGGCAGGTCTATCCTTGAAGCCTTCAAGCCGGGAACGGCGCCGCCGGATAATATTGCGGTTGCCGATCCCGATGGACGTCAGCTTTTGCCGCAGCAGCAACCCGATTCCGACCGCGGCCTGTTCCGTCCCGGCACGGGCGGATTATATTAAGCTTGGTTGCGCTTTACGACTTCCGCCGTTACATCGGGCGCAAGCCTAGCCACGTCTTCCTACAGATCAGAGAAATTCATGCGCGCCGAAGTCGAACGCCTAGTCGAAGAGATCAAGCAGTCAGTCGGGCTGCTGAGGAGGCATCTTTGACGTCGAAAAATCCACCGCGCGCCTCGCTGAGCTGAACCAGCTCGCCGAAGACCCCAATCTCTGGAATGACCCGCAAAAAGCGCAGAAGCTGATGCAGGAGCGCACCTCCCTGGAGGATGCGTTGTCCGGTATCGGCAAGGTCGAGCGCGAGCTCGAAGACAATATCGGCATGATCGAGCTCGGCGAGGCCGAGAACGACGCGGCCGTCGTGGCGGAGGCCGAGGCTGCGCTGAAGGGCATCAAGAAGGAAGTCGCTCGCCGCGAACTGGAAGCGCTGCTGTCGGGCGAGGCCGATCGCTTTGATTCCTATCTGGAGGTGCATGCCGGCGCCGGTGGCACCGAGAGCCAGGATTGGGCCCAGATGCTCTTGCGGATGTACACTAGATGGGCCGAGAAACACGGCTTCAAGATCGAGTATCTGGAGGAGCAGCAAGGAGAAGAAGCCGGCATCAAATCGGCGACTATCCAGATCTCAGGCCACAACGCTTACGGTTGGTTGAAGACGGAAGCGGGCGTGCATCGGCTGGTGCGGATATCGCCATTCGATTCCAATGCCCGCCGGCACACCTCGTTTTCGAGCGTCGCAATCTTTCCGGTCATTGACGACAGCATCAAGATCGACATCAAGGAATCCGACGTACGCACCGACACGATGCGTTCGGGCGGTGCGGGCGGCCAGCACGTCAACAAAACCGAATCCGCCGTTCGGCTCACGCATATTCCGACCGGTGTTGCGGTGGTCTGCCAGGCTGGGCGGTCGCAGCACAAGAATCGTGCGCAGGCCTGGGACATGTTGCGTGCCCGGCTCTACGAGATCGAGCTGAAGAAGCGCGAGGTGCAGGCCGCCGCCGATCAAGCGGCCAAAACCGACATCGGCTGGGGACACCAGATCAGGTCCTACGTTTTGCAGCCCTATCAGATGGTGAAGGACCTCCGCACCGGCGTGCAGACCTCGGACACTTCAGGCGTGCTCGACGGTGACCTCGACGAATTCATGGCGTCGACCTTGGCGCAACGCGCTTTTGGCACGGACGCCGGCGCGGTCGAGGATGTGGATTAGCCGGCGCTGAGCCGCACGCCGGCGCGCAGGAATTTCTGCGGATCGACCGCTTCGCCGTCGATCCTGGTTTCATAGTGCAAATGCGGGCCCGTTGAGCGGCCAGTCGACCCGACCAGACCGATCACCTGTCCGATCTTGACGACGTCACCGACCTTCACGTTGATCTCGGAGAGATGCCCGTAACGGGTCGACAGGCCGTTACCGTGGTCGACCTCGACCATCCGGCCATAACCGCCGGCCCAAGCGGCGGATACGACTTTTCCATTGGCGGTGACGCGTACGGGATCGCCAGTCGCTGCGCGGAAATCGAGCCCGGTATGCATCGCCGGACGGCCGAGGAACGGGTCGGAACGAATTCCAAATCCGGAGGTGAATTCAACCTCGCCGACGACGGGCTTTCGATACGGCACCAGCGCCAACGTCCGGTTGAGGCGCTCGACCTGGGCACGGCTGATATTGATGCGGTAGAGCTGACGCTCAAAGGCACCGGCATCGGCGGAAAGTTTTACGGGTACAAAAGGCCCGCCCATGCCCGCGCGCGGCGTTGCAGCCTCTAACTGACCGACGTCGAGACCGAGATCGGCGAATACGCCGCGCATGCGCCGCTGCCGTGATTCAAGATTGTCCTCAAGCGAGGTGAGGGAAGCGAGCTGGCGCCGCTCGACCTGATCGAGCGAGTTTTGCAGGCGCACGATCACATTGTCGACACCCTGGATTTTAGCAGCTTTGGTCGCGGGCGCGTTGACGATGATCGGCGCGCGCGATTCCAGCCGCGCCTCGCGATCGGGCGGTGCGACGAACACGGCGGTGTCACTAATGGGGGACGGCTTGGGGATGCCCGAGGTTGACGGCTCAGCCGCGGCAGCGCCTCGCGGCGGCGTCCTGATCGATCCCGTAATATCGGGAATGGCGCCCATGGCGGTCGCCCGCGATTCCAGCGCGGTCTGCCGGCGCAAGATCTGATCGAGCTTCTGATCGAATTGTTCCTGATCCAGCAACTGCCGGCTGGTTGCGCGATCGACCTTGACGCGAAGCTCCGCGATCCGGTCCTCATAGGCGTATTGCATTTCCGCCTGCCGCGCGATCAGCCGCGTCAGTACGTCATCGCGAAATGCGAAATAGGTGGCGGTGGCTGCCGACCACATTCCAAGCGTCGTGACCGTACCCACCACGATCCAGAAAGCGACAGGTCCGAAACGGACCTGCTTGCCGGCGTGGCGCAGCGTATAGCCGCTCTCGTCGTCGCGCTTCTCGGCGGCTGGGCTGGTCGGCTGGCGGGCGATCTGCCGGCCGGGATCAGACGGCTGGCGATACTCGGACTGAAGACCGGAACGATACGACATCAGCACTCCCGTGCCGGTCGGAAGTCGATTCCTTACGGCGCAATTTGCGGGGGAGATTTGACCCGGTCATGGTTAATTTTTCGCGAATGAGGCTTTCCCATCAAGCCGTCCTGGTGGTGGCAAGCACCTCGTCGGCGTGTCCGTCGACCTTCACATTACGCCAGATCTTGATGATCTTGCCATCCGCCCCGATCAGAACCGTCGTGCGAAAGATGCCCTCGAACGTCCTGCCATACATGGATTTTTCGCCCCAGGCACCATAGGCCTCAAGCATCTCGTGCTTTTCATCCGACGCAAGAGGGACCGACAACTGGTGCTTGTTGCGAAACGCTTCCTGCGCCTTGGGTGCATCCCCTGACACGCCGACGACGGCCGTTCCCGCCGCGGCAAAGGCATCCCGCAGCCGTGTGAAATCGATCGCCTCTTTGGTGCAGCCGGGCGTGTCGGCGCGGGGGTAGAAAAACAGGACGAGCTTTTGGCCTGCATAGTCTTTCAGCGAAATCGTATTCCCTCCATCGCGAGGCAGATGGAAGGCGGGGGCTTTCGCGCCCTCGACGAGGACGGATTGCGTGGCGGTCTTCGATGTTGTAGCGGCTGCGGGCTTTAAGACTTTGGAAGGCCCCGTTGCTTTGGTTTGCCTATTTTTTGAGTTCTTGCTTGATTTGGTTGCCGGTGCGCGTCCGGCTTTCGAAGCAGGCCGCTTGGCAGCTGCCTTGGACGCCGCGGCGCCGGGCTTGCGGGACGCCCGTGGTTTATCGGATTTCTTGCGCGTTTTCTTGGACATACGCCTTCCTTTCGTCGCTTTCCGCGGCTCAATCATTGAGGTATTGGATCAGGTCGATTGACCGGGCGGGTTAGTCCAGTCTTCCCGGATTATGCTCAAAGGGATTTTGACACGCTACCGGTGCGCTTGCGTAGCTTTTGGCTGGAGACGAAGCGGATGCCTCGTCGCTACGCTATCACACGGGCGCAGACGCTTTCGCAAATACGGGAATCGAAGGACTATTTGCAAATATGGGGTTTAGTGGAGTTCGCGATTTGAGATTCGCCTGGGAGCCTCGGCCAAAATGGGTAGCGGATGTCAAATCGGTTCCACGGGAATGAGGAGGGGAGCAATACTGGCGCAAGGCGCCGTTGTTGTTCATCCTGGCCTATCATCGGCGCCGGCAACGAGAGGCAATGGTAAGACATAGGTCGACCCAGGATCCCAGTCCGTCCGTTGACGCCCGGCCCCCGCAGTGGGACGGCGCCGATTGGCATGCGGAGGAGCACGATGAGGCCGCGGGGCGCAGGGCCCGCCGGTTATTGTCCCAATCGAATACTCGCTTCTACCGGCTTTCCGATCGCCTGGGATCGGTACGGCGCTATGTTGCCGGCGAGCGCTGGTTCTGGCGGCTCGCCGTCGTTGTCGTTTCCCTGCTGGTGATTTTTGCCGGCTGTTTCGGCGGCCTGTGGTGGCGGCTGGGCGCCGGCCCGATCAACCTCGACATGGTGACGCCCTGGCTTGCCGCGGCGATCGAGGAAAACATCGGTCACGGTAACACGGTCGAGGTCGGCGGCACGCAGATCGAACGGGCCGGCCGTATCAGGATCGCGGTGCGTATCCGCGACATCATCGTGCGCGATCGCGATCATGCGATCGTTGCGAGCGCGCCGAAGGCCGAAGTGAGGCTTTCCGGCACTGCGCTGTTGATGGGGCGGCTGCGTGCAGAAAGCCTGAACCTGGTGGATGCCGAGCTCAGCGTACGCATTACGCCGGACGGCTATGTCACCGTGTCCACCGGCGACAACGCGCGGCCGCTCGCCACCGGCGTTGCCTCGAAAAAGGACGCGGGGCTTCCTGCGACGTTTCCGCGTCAGGCTGCGCCGAACGGGCCGGCTCCGCCTCAGCCGAACCAGTCTGCCGCTGCGCCATTGGCTGCCGACAGCGCGCAGGCGGGATTGCTCGCGGGCCTCGACTGGCTCGACAGCCTGAGCCTGACCGGCCTTGACGGACAGAATCTCAACGAGATCGGTTTGAAGAACGGCAGCCTGATTGTCGATGATCAGCAGCGCGGCAACAAATGGAATTTCCAGAACATCTCGCTCAGCCTCCGCCGGCCAAGCGGTGGCGGGGTCGCGCTGAGTGTTGCTGAAGAGAGCGCACAGGGCTGGTCGCTGCGCGTGGCGGTGGGCCCACCCGCCAACGGCGTAAGATCGGTGGACGTCAAGGCCGACAGGGTCTCGACCACCAATATCCTTCTGGCGCTACGGCTGAAAAATATAAACTACAGCGCGAACCTGCCGTTGAGCGGTGAATTGAAGGGCGAACTCGGCCGCGACGGTTTGCCTACCTACTTCCGCGGCAAGATCACGGCGGGCGCTGGAGAGATCGTCGACAGCGATACGCCTGAATTTCCGATGGCTATCGATTCGGTGGAAGTGAATCTCGAATGGGACGCCGGCAAGCGGGTGCTGGCAGCCCCCTTTAAAATCATCTCCGGCCAGAGCCGGATCACGCTGCTCGCCACCCTTGAACCTCCGAACGACAATATCACCGACTGGCAGTTGGGCTTGAGCGGGGGTACCGTCTTGCTCGCCGGAAACGACAACACCGAGCCGCCGGTTATCTTCAATCGCGTCTCGATCGGTGTGCGTTTCGAGATCGACAAAAAGCGGTTGACCCTGACGCAGGCCGATTTCAGCAATGGCGAAATCAGCGTTACGGGCTCAGGCGGCGTCGACTATTCCGGCGAGCCCCGCATGATGCTGGTATTTGCGGGCAGCCCGATGCCGGTATCGGCGCTCAAGCGGATTTGGCCCGCTTTGGTCGTTGCCGATGTTCGGCAGTGGGTGGTTGACCGGGTCGAACGCGGCGCGATCCAGCGCATCGAAATTGGCGTCAATTCTCCGGTCAAAAACCTCTCGCGAAAAGGTCCGCCGATTCCCGACGAGGGCCTCAACGTCAACATTGTCGCCAGTGGGGTGACGTTGCGGCCGGTCGACGGGTTGCCGGCCATTCGCGATGCCGATCTGAAGGCGCATATCACCGGCCGAACCGCAAATGTCAGCATCGCCCAGGGCGCGGCCGACACGCCGACGGGCCGCAAGCTCAACGTTTCCGACGCTGTGTTTGAGGTGCCGGATATGGCGCCGAAGCCGATGCAGGCCAAGGTGAAGTTCCGGATTGACGGTCCGGTGCCGGCGGCGGCCGAAATTCTCGCCTCGGACAAGTTGAGCGACCTTTCCGTGACCTTGATTGATCCGAATGCGAGCAAGGGAACGGCTTCTGCCGTCGTCAACCTTGCCTTGCCGATCAAGCAAAACATTGCACGCAACGAAACGAGCTACACCGTGACCGCCGATCTCGGAGGATTTTCTGCCGACCGGTTGATGATGAACCAGAAAGTCGAGGCCAATTCGCTGAAGGTCGTCGCCAACAATCAGGGATATCAAGTCAAGGGTGACGTGAAAATCAACGGGCAGGCGGCCTCGCTCGACTACCGCAAGCAGAATGATGGCGACGCAGATATCAAGCTGCTGGCGACGCTTGACGATGCGAGCCGCGCCAGGCTCGGTTTCGACCTTGGGCCGGCGGTATCCGGCCAGATTCCCGTGAAGCTGATCGGCAAGATCGGCGGCGATACCCGCCTCGGCATCGATGCCGACCTCACCCAGTTGAAGCTCGACAATATTCTCCCCGGCTGGGTCAAGGCGCAGGGCAAGTCGACACACGCCACATTCAACGTGGTTCAGAAGCCGCAATCGACACGTCTGGAAGACATCGTGATCGAAGGCGGCGGCGCCTCCATGAAGGGATCGGTCGAAGTCGATCAGAACGGCGATCTCGTCAATGCCAATTTCCCGACCTACGCGCCCTCGGAAGGCGACAAGACGTCGTTGCGGGCCGAGCGCGGACCAGACGGCGTCATCAAGGTTACCATGCGCGGCGATGTCTTCGACGGCCGCAGCTTTCTGAAAACCGCGATCTCCGGCAAGGAGGCCGATTCCAGGAGCAAGACCAAGAACATCGATTTCGACGTCGACGTGAAGCTGGGAGCGGTGGCCGGCTTCTTCGGGGAGGCGTTGCGAAGCGTCGATGCCAAGATGTCCCGCCGCGGCGGGACGATCAAAAGCTTTACGTTCTCCAGCAAGCTCGGACGCGATACGCCGCTGACGGCAGACTTGCGCGGCCGCGCGCAGGGCCGCGAAGTGGTCTATCTCGATACCAACGATGCCGGTGCATTCCTGCGCTTCACCGACACCTATTCCAAGGTCGTCGGCGGCCAGCTTGAGCTGGCATTGGATGCGCCGACCGCCGAACCGGGCCCTAGGGAAGGCTTGCTCAACGTCAGGGACTTCACCGTTAAAGGGGAGCCCTCGCTCGACGGGCTGGTGGCGGGCGGTACGGTGGGGGCGCAAGGCGGCATCGGCTTCTCGCGGCTGCGCGCGGAATTCGTTCGCCAGAACGGGCAGCTCACGATCAGGGAAGGTGTCCTCAAGGGGGCGACCATCGGTGGTACGATCGAAGGCAGTATCGACTATCCCGCCAACCAGGTGCGCATGAGCGGTACCTTCGTTCCGCTATACGGGTTGAACAACCTTCTCAATCAGGTCCCGGTTGTCGGATTGTTCTTCGGCGGGAGCAATGAAGGGGTATTCGGCCTCACCTATGAGGTTGTCGGTACACCGGATAAGCCGACGCTGCGCGTCAATCCGATCTCGGCGATATTCCCCGGCGTCTCCAGGAAGATCATGGAGTTCAATACCGGCAAGCAGAACGGTTTTGTCGAATTCCCCGCGAACTGAGCTTCCGCCTTCGCCCTGGTAGTCTGATTCTAGCTCCGCAACGCCGGGACGACCAGAAACGGGATCATGCCGAGAACGACGGCGATCAGTGCATAGACGATCAGCGGATTGTAGCTGTGCGTGACGTCGTGGATCAGACCGCCGCTCCATGAGCCGAACGCCGACCCCAACCCGCTGCCGATCGAGATGCTTCCGTAGATCGTGCCGACGCGCTTGCCGCGAAACAGCTTCATCGCGGTCGCGGTGAGAAGCGGACCGCGCGAGCCGATCATGCTGCCGAAGCAGACGACGAAGCCGGTCAATACCCAGATGTTCGGATACCATTGCAGCAGCCAGAGCAGGAAGATCCCGAAGATCGACATCGCATAGGAAAGCAGTACCGACGGCCTGCGCCCGATCATACCGTCGAGCCAGGAGACGCCGAGCATGCCGAACAGGAGCACAACGCCGGAGAAACCCCAGGCGGTCGCGGCCTGCAAGGGCGGGAAGCCGGCATCGATCAAATAGGCAACGACCTGCGGCGCGATCGCATACATGCCGATCGCCGTGAAGAAAAAGGTCGAGAATAAAGCCCAGAAGGCGTGGTGGCCAACGGCGCGGCCAAGCGTCCAGCCTTCGTCCGCAGCATCATCCGTGGCCGCCCGGGTGAGATGCGGCTGTCCTTCGGAAAACAGCCGCCACGGCAGGATCAGAAGCGGAAGCAACAATGCGAGCGCAGCGACGCCAAAGATCTGATAGGTGCCGCGCCACCCGATGTGGTCGATCAGCAATTGCGAGGCGGGCAGCAGCACCAATACGCCAGCGCCGGTCGCGGAGTAAACCACGGCCATCGCGGTCGGCAGCTTGGGGCCGAACCAGCGGCCAAGCAAAATCGAGTTCGGCACGTTGCCGATCAACGCGATTCCGAGGCCAACGCACAGGCCGACACTGAATTGAATTTGCCAAAGCCGGGTGGCATGAGCGGCGAAGAGGAATGCGCCGCCGAACAGCAACAGGCCGAGTGAATAGACGCTGCGCGGTCCGGAATAATCGAACAGCCGTCCGATCAGCGGTGAGGCGAGGCCGCCCGCCAGCGCGCTCAGCGAATAGACCGAGACGACGTCCGCGCGATCCCACCCGAAGCTTTCCGAGATCGGCAGCAGGAATACCGAAAAGCTTTCGCCCAACCCGCGCCCGAGCACCGAGAGCGCGAAACATATCGCGAGCACGCCGAGCGCGGTGCGCATCGGCTTAGGTAGCGTTTCCTTCAGCGGCGTGGTTTGATCCATTCCTCCGAGAGAGCGCGTTTCAGCTAACCATCGCAAGCGTGAAAAGCGAATACGCCTATGCGGGCTTGAGCAGGACGTGGCGCTTCTTGCCGAACGACAGCTTGATCACGCCTTCCGGTGTCAGGTTGGACGGCTTCAGCAGCATCTTTTCGTCGGTGACTGCAATGTCGTTGACGCGCAGGCCTCCGCCCTTGATCTGACGCCGTGCCTCGCCGTTCGAGGCGACAAGCCCTGCCTTGACGAAGGAGGCGAGCACGCCGATACCGGCTTCGAGTTCCCCACCGGAAACTTCCACCGTCGGCAAGTTTTCCGCGATGGCGCCTTCCTCAAAGGTTTGCCGCGCGGTTTCGGAAGCTGAGCGCGCCGCTTCCGCACCGTGCAGCAGCGTGGTTGCGGCGTTCGCCAGCGCCTTCTTGGCTTCGTTGATTTCCGCGCCCTTCAGCTCAGCGAGCTTGTCGATCTCGCTCATGGGCAACGTCGTGAACAGTTTCAGGAACCGCACGACGTCGCCGTCTTCGGTGTTGCGCCAATATTGCCAGAAGTCGTAAGGCGAGAACTGATCGGCGTTGAGCCAGACCGCGCCCTGCGCGGTCTTGCCCATCTTGGCGCCGGAAGCGGTGGTGAGCAGCGGGGTCGTCAGCGCGAACAGTTGCGGCGTGCCCATGCGGCGGCCGAGATCGACGCCCATGACGATATTGCCCCATTGGTCGGAGCCGCCCATCTGCAGGCGGCAGCCGGTGCGCCGCGCGAGTTCGACAAAGTCGTAGGCCTGACAGACCATGTAGTTGAACTCGATGAAGCTCATCTCCTGTTCGCGCTCGAGCCTGAGCCGCACCGAATCCATGGTCAGCATGCGATTGACCGAAAAATGCTTGCCGATGTCGCGCAGCATCTCGATCCAGTTGAGCTTGGTCAGCCATTCCGCATTGTCGAGCATGATCGCATCGCTTTTCCCCGATCCGTAGTGCAGGACCTTGGCGAACACGCCGCGGATCGAGGCCTTGTTGGCTTCGATCTCCGCAACCGTGCGGATGGCGCGCGTCTCGTCCTTGCCGGAGGGGTCGCCGACCATGGTGGTGCCGCCGCCCATCAGGGTGATCGGCTTGTTGCCGCTTTGCTGCAGCCAGTGCAGCATCATCATGGTCAGGAAATTGCCGATATGCAGCGAGGGTGCGGTGCAGTCGTAGCCGACATAGGCCGTGGCCTCGCCTTTGGCGGCGAGTGCATCCAGGCCCTCGAAGTCCGAGGCTTGGTGAATAAAGCCGCGTTCCTTCAGAACATTGAGGAAGTCAGACTTGAAAGCGGTCATCTTTCTTCGAACCTGATCATTTTTGTTTTACGGTATTTGCAGCAAATGGGCGGAACTTAACCATGTTGGGCTGCTTGGAACGCGTGCGCTGTGGCATTATAAGATGTGCCCGTTCGGCACAAGGTAAACGCCCAAGCCGAACGGGTAGCTGATCCCTAAGGTGGGGCTGAGGCCAGAATACCATGATGCTGACCGCCTTAGGCCTGATGAGCGGAACCTCGCTGGACGGGGTTGACGTCGCCATGATCGAAACCGATGGCAAGCGGGTCAGGGCGTTCGGCCCGTCCGGTTATCGACCTTATACCGACGTCGAACGGCGCCTGCTGCTCCAGGCTTTGACCGAGGCCGCTCACTTGCAGGCGCGTGAGGCGCGGCCAGGTATCCTTCTGGAGGCCGAGCGGATCGTTACCGTGGCGCATGCCGAAGCTATCGCCAGCTTCAAGAGCCAGAACCGCATCACCAGCGAAGACATCGATATCGTCGGCTTCCATGGCCAGACCGTGCTGCACCGCCCGGCCGACAAGCTGACGGTGCAGATCGGCGATGCCGCAGCCCTGGCCAAGGCGATCCACATTCCGGTGATGCATGACTTCCGCGCCGCCGACGTCGCTGCCGGCGGGCAGGGCGCACCGCTCGTCCCCGTCTATCATCGGGCGCTTGCACAATCGCTGGAGCGCGAGGGGCCGATTGTGGTGCTCAACATCGGCGGCGTTTCCAACATCACATACATCGACGGCGATACCCTGATTGCCTGCGATACCGGACCCGGCAACGCCTTGCTTGATGATTTCATGTACCGCGCTACCAGCCAGCGCTTCGATTGCGATGGCCGCATGGCGGCGCAAGGTTCGGTCGACGAGAATTGGGTCGCGCAGGCATTGACGCTTCCATTCTTTGCGCTGCCGCCTCCAAAATCGCTCGATCGCAACGATTTCGCCAAACTGGTGCTTCGCGATTCCTCTCCCGCCAATGGCGCGGCCACGCTGACCGCCTTCACTGCGGCGGCGATCGCCAGGATCGTTCCGTTGCTGCCGAAGCGGCCGAAGAACTGGGTCGTCGCCGGCGGCGGGGCGCGCAACCTCACCATGATGCGGATGCTGCGTGAGCGGCTCAGTCCCGCAACCGTCGAGGCGGCCGATGCGCTCGGCTGGTCGACCGATGCGATCGAAGCGCAGGCTTTCGGCTTTCTGGCCGCGCGTGGCCTGAAAGGCCTGCCGCTCAGTTATCCTGCCACCACAGGCGTGCCGCTTCCGATGACGGGCGGCATTGTCGCGCGGCCATGAGAGTCTTTTTCTGACGCGCTTTCTTCACGCGAACCGCTACACACTTCGCTTGAAAACGCTATGTCAGCGAACGTTGGCGAGCCGCATGTCGAGATAGGCGGTCACCGACTGCATCAACGGCTCTAACTTGCCGTCGAAGAAGTGGTTGGCGCCGGGGATGATCTGCTGATCGATCACGATGCCCTTTTGCGTCTTGAGTTTCTCGACCAGCGTATTGACGTCCTTCGGCGGCACCACCGCATCCTTCTCGCCATGGACGATCAGGCCCGAAGACGGGCAGGGCGCCAGGAACGAGAAGTCATAGAGATTGGCGGGCGGTGCGATCGAAATAAAACCTTCGACCTCCGGTCGGCGCATCAACAACTGCATGCCGATCCAGGCGCCGAACGAGAAGCCCGCGACCCAGCAGGCGCGCGCTTCCGGATTGATCGTCTGCGCCCAGTCGAGCGCCGACGCCGCATCCGACAGTTCGCCGGTGCCGTGATCGAACGAGCCCTGGCTGCGGCCGACGCCGCGGAAATTGAAACGCAGAACCGAAAACCCGCGATGGGCAAAGGCGTAATAGCACTGGTAGACGATCTGATGATTCATCGTGCCATGAAACTGCGGGTGCGGATGCAGGATCATCGCGATCGGTGCATTCTTCTGCTTCGCCGGGTGATAACGGCCTTCGAGACGGCCCGCGGGGCCGGTAAAAATAACTTCAGGCATGGACAGTCCTTGGCGAAATCGACCGGTGTGTCGCTGGCATCATCTAGCGCTCTGGAAGACCTCGCGGAGAGGAAAGCTGGAGCAGACGTTGGGGTGAGGCGCGAACGACGGCTCGTGATGGAGGCCGCGTTCTAACATAGAGCAAGGGGCAAAAAGCAAGGGTTTTCAACATCCGCTCGCTTGCTCAAGATGTTGGATGGCTTTCCGGGATTGCACTGAGACGGAAGCTTCGCCAACTGGCATAAGGCTCGGCATATCGGACGGCCCGCGAGCAGCGAAGGTATTATACTACGTAATGCATGACCGCGTTTATCTCGACTGGAATGCAACGACCCCGCTTCGTGACGAAGCGCGGCGAGCGATCGGCGATGCGCTGGATCTTCCGGGCAATGCATCCTCGGTCCATGCGGAAGGCCGCGAAGCGCGGAAATGGATCGAGGGCGCGCGGGCCGCGGTTGCGAAGGCCGTCGGGACCGTGCCGCGAAACGTTGTCTTCACCTCCGGCGGGACCGAAGCCAATGCGCTCGCGCTTGCACCTAATCTCAGGCGCGGCGCGGGTCCGGCGGCCGAGCGGCTGGTGGTATCGGCGATCGAACATGCGTCCGTGCTGGCTGGCGGACGGTTTGCGCGAGAACTGATCGAAACGGTTCGCGTCACGCCCACAGGCGTGGTCGATCTCGGCCATTTGCGTGAATTGCTTCGCGGTTCTCCGCCCGCGCTGGTGTCGATCATGCTGGCCAATAACGAAACCGGCGCCATCCAGCCGGTCGCGGAGGCGGCCGAAATCGTTCACGTCAACGGCGGTCTCCTGCATGTCGATGCGGTTCAGGCCTTAGGCAAGATACCTTTCGATATGAGCGAATTGGGCACCGACCTTCTCACGATATCGGCGCACAAGATCGGCGGCCCCAAGGGCGTTGGCGCGTTGATCCTGACGGAGGGGTTGACCGGGCCCGAGCCGCTCTTGCGCGGCGGAGGGCAGGAGTTGAGCCGCCGGGCGGGAACCGAGAATGTGGCTGCCATCGCCGGGTTTGGCGCTGCTGTGACGGCCGCCATGGTTCATTTGCCGGCAGAGGCCGAGCGCATGCAGGGTTTGCAAAGACGGTTGGAGGACGGCCTGCGGCTAACCCCCGACACTATCATGTTTTCTAGTTCCATCGACCGGTTGCCGAATACCACCCTGTTTACAGTTCCAGGCCTCAAGGCCGAAACCGCCGTCATCGGCTTCGATCTGGCCGGAATCGCCGTGTCTTCGGGGTCAGCCTGCTCCTCCGGCAAGGTGCAGCCGTCCCATGTGCTGGAAGCGATGGGATTTGACCCTGAAATCGCCCAAGGCGCAGTGCGGCTCAGTATGGGCTGGTCCACGCGGGATGCGGACGTCGATCGGTGCCTGGAGGGTTGGCGAAAGCTTGCCGACAGCTTACTTAAGGGTCAGCGACGAAACACAGCTTGAACCATTCTAAGCAGGTGATTTCGTCCGGGAAACATCGTAAGAGACCCTTTCTGAATTGTGATCCACCGCGGTCCTTGAAACCGCGAGCGGAGGAATAGATGGCTGCCGTACAAGAGACGGTCGATCGGGTTCGCCAGATCGACGTCGATCAGTACCGATATGGGTTTGAGACGCTGATCGAGTCCGAGAAGGCCCCGAAGGGTCTGTCGGAAGATACTGTCCGCTTCATTTCCGCGAAGAAAAACGAACCGGCCTGGATGCTGGAATGGCGTCTGGGGGCTTATCGCCGCTGGCTGACCATGACCGAGCCGAGCTGGGCGCGCGTCAACTATCCCAAGATCGATTATCAGGACCTCTACTACTACTCCGCGCCGAAGCCGAAGAAGCAGCTTGCCTCGATCGATGAGATCGATCCGGAAATCCTCAAGACCTACGAGAAGCTCGGCATTCCCCTGCGCGAAGTCGCGGTGCTTGAAGGTGTCGTGCGCCCTGAGGGTGAGGCTGCGGCAAGCGGGCGCAAAATCGCGGTCGACGCCGTGTTCGACTCGGTTTCGGTCGCGACCACCTTCCAGAAGGAACTGAAGCAGGCCGGCGTGATCTTCATGCCGATCTCTGAGGCCATCCGCGAGCACCCCGAACTCGTGAAGAAGTATCTCGGCACGGTGGTGCCGACTTCGGACAATTTCTTCGCCACGCTGAACTCGGCCGTGTTCTCCGATGGCTCGTTCGTCTATGTGCCGCCGGGCGTGCGCTGCCCGATGGAACTGTCGACCTATTTCCGTATCAATGAGCGCAATACCGGCCAGTTCGAGCGCACGCTGATCATCGCCGACAAGGGCGCTTACGTCAGCTATCTCGAAGGCTGCACGGCGCCGCAGCGCGACGAAAACCAGCTCCATGCCGCGGTCGTCGAACTGGTCACGCTGGATGATGCCGAGATCAAATACTCGACAGTGCAGAACTGGTATCCCGGCAATTCCGAAGGCAAGGGCGGCATCTACAATTTCGTCACCAAGCGTGGCGACTGCCGCGGCGTCAATTCGAAGATTTCTTGGACCCAGGTCGAGACCGGTTCGGCGATCACCTGGAAATATCCAAGCTGCATCCTGCGCGGCGATAACTCGCGTGGTGAATTTTACTCGATCGCGATTTCGAACGGTCACCAGCAGGTCGATTCCGGCACCAAGATGATTCACCTCGGCAAGAACACGACCAGCCGGATCATCTCCAAGGGCATCGCCGCCGGCGTGTCGCAGAACACCTATCGCGGCCTTGTCACGGCGCACCGCAAAGCCACCGGCGCGCGCAACTTCACCGCCTGCGACTCGCTTCTGATCGGCGACAAATGCGGCGCGCACACCGTGCCTTATGTGGAAGCGAAGAATTCATCCGCATTGTTCGAGCATGAAGCGACGACCTCGAAGATTTCCGAGGACGTGCTGTTTTACTGTGTGCAGCGCGGCTTGAGCCAGGAAGAGGCGGTTGGCCTCGTCGTCAACGGCTTTGTCAAAGACGTGTTGCAGCAACTGCCGATGGAATTCGCGGTGGAAGCGCAGAAGCTGATTTCGATCTCGCTGGAAGGCAGCGTTGGATGAGGATTCTGCCGCGCGTCTTCGCCTTGGTCGTTGCTGTTGTTTCTCTCGGTGGAAGCGTTCGTGATGCTTCAGCGTGCTCTTGCGAACTGCTAGCGAATGCGGGGCATATGACGAAAGAGGAATTGAGTGCCTGGAGTTTTGATCGCGCGAAGACCGTCGTGACGGGGAGAGTGACGGACGTTCACGCGAACACTAGTACCAAGCGAGGCGAACGGAGCGTGGTCGTCGCGCATCTCGACGTGAGTTCGGTACAGAAGGGAGATGTCCCACTTGGTGACGTGACGATCGTGACGGGATATGGCGGCGGGGATTGTGGGATTCCGGAAGCCTTGTTTTATGCGCTTGGACAAAATCGGGACCTGACCGTGGAGCTTCAAAAAGACTCGATATATCAGCCCGAATCCCCCGGCGAATACACTGTGACCATGTGCGGATTTGCGAAGTTGTCAGCCGGGAACGAGAATTGAAGAGTTAGAAAAATGTCATTACTCGAAGTCAAAAACCTGCAAGTCCGCGTTGAGGATCGCGAGATTCTCCATGGGCTGTCGCTCACCGTCAACAAGGGCGAGGTGCACGCGATCATGGGGCCGAACGGCTCCGGCAAGTCGACGTTGTCGCATGTCATCGCCGGCAAGCCGGGCTATCAAGTCACCGGCGGCGAGATCCTGTTCAAGGGTGAAGATCTGCTGGAGATGTCGCCGGATGCACGCGCTGCCAAGGGCGTGTTCCTGGCGTTTCAGTATCCGGTGGAAATTCCCGGCGTCGCCACCATGAATTTCCTGCGCACGGCGCTGAACGCGCAGCGCAAGGCGCGCGGCGAGGGCGAGTTCTCAACGCCGGACTTTCTGAAGAAGGTGCGCGAAGTCGCCAAGCGGTTGAATATCCCGCAGGACATGCTCAAGCGCGGCGTCAATGTCGGCTTCTCCGGTGGCGAGAAGAAGCGCAACGAAGTTCTTCAGATGGCGCTGTTCGAGCCGAGCCTGTGCATTCTCGACGAAATGGATTCCGGCCTCGATATCGATGCGTTGCGGGTTGCGGCCGACGGCGTCAATGCGCTGCGCTCATCGGATCGCGCGATGGTCGTGATCACGCATTATCAGCGACTCCTGAATTACATCATTCCCGATTTCGTCCACGTGATGTCGAAGGGCAAGGTCGTCAAAAGTGGCGGCAAAGAGCTGGCGCTGGAACTCGAAGCTTCCGGTTACGCGCAGTTCGAAGATGCGGCCTGACGGACACGAATATTATGAATGTTGCTTTGGCAAAGACCGGAGGCGGACGCGCGGTGGAGAACATATTCACCGCGGCGCGCGATCGGCTGCCCGGCACCGGCAAGGTTGCCGATGTGCGCCAGCAGGCGTTCGATGCTTTCGAGCGCGCCGGCCTGCCTAATCGACGTCTGGAAGACTGGAAATATACCGACCTGCGGGCATTGATGCCGGCGGTGCTTCCGTTCGCGGCTACGCCGGATGAGGCGGCCCTGGAGCGTGCTAAAAAAGTACTGAAATCGGTCGCGGCGGCGGACAGCCGTCGTCTGGTGCTGATCGACGGCGTGCTGGCACCCTCGCTCTCGAATCTGGGCGCGCTGGAATCAGGCGTAGCGGTGCAAACGCTGCGCGAGGTGCTGGAAGACGACGGCAACGCTGCCCGTGCCGATCTGCTGGAGAACGGCGCGATGTCGGGCCCGATGGTTGCGCTGAACGCGGCCATGGCGGCCGATGGCGCCGTGATCACGGTGGCCGATGGCGCGGTGCTCACCGAGCCGATTCATATCGTGCACGTCGCGACGCGCTCGTCGGCAGCGAGCTACACCCGCTCATTCCTGAAGTTCGGCAAGGCTGCGCAGGCGACGCTTGTGGAGAGCTTTGTCGCTGCCGACGATGCCAAGTCCTATCAGGTCAATGATGCCGTCATCCTCTCGCTCGGTAACGACGCCCAGCTTCAGCATGTGCGGCTGATGGCGGATGGTGCGGATGCGACCAACATCACAACCGCTGTCTTCACGATTGGTGCGAAAGCGCGGCTCGACACTTTCAACATGACGAGCGGCGGCGGCCTCAGCCGCTATCAGGGCTACCTCACTTTTGCGGGTGAGGGTTCCGAAGTGACCGCCAATGGCGTCAATCTTCTCAAGGGACGGCAGCACGCGGATACGACGCTGTTCCTCGATCACGCGGTGCCGAATTGCGCCAGCCGCGAGGTGTTCCGCGCCGTGGTCGATGATCGCGCCCGTTCGGTGTTTCAGGGCCGCATCATCGTTCAGCCCAAGGCGCAGAAGACCGACGCCAAGATGATGACGCGGGCTTTGCTACTTTCAGATGAGGCCGAGGCCGATAACAAGCCGGAACTGGAAATCTTCGCCGACGACGTGACCTGCGGCCACGGCGCCACCACCGGCGCGCTCGACGAAAGCCTGCTGTTTTACCTGCGCGCCCGCGGCCTTTCCGAGAAGGAGGCCCAGGCGCTTCTGATCCAGGCCTTCGTCGGCGAGGCTATCGAGTCCATCGCCAGCGATACCTTGCGCGAATTGGCGATTTCGACCGCGCAGCGCTGGCTGGCGGCACGGGGATGAGCATGCACCCGGCGGTCTCAAATGGCTCCTATGACGTCGCCCGCCTGCGGGAGGATTTTCCCGCGCTGGCGCTCAAGGTCTATGGCAAGACGCTTGTCTACCTCGACAATGCCGCGTCCGCGCAGAAGCCGAACGCCGTGCTGGATCGCATGACCGAGGCTTACAAAAGCGAATACGCCAACGTCCATCGCGGGCTGCATTACCTCGCCAACGCCGCGACCGAGGGCTATGAGGGCGGACGTGCCAAGGTCGCCCAATTCCTCAACGCCTCAAGACCTGAGGAAATTGTCTTCACCCGCAACGCGACGGAGGCGATCAACCTGGTGGCGTCCTCCTGGGGCGCGCCAAACATCGGCGAGGGTGACGAGATCGTGCTCTCGATCATGGAGCACCATTCCAACATCGTGCCCTGGCATTTCCTCAGGGAGCGCCAAGGCGTCGTCCTCAAGTGGGTCGATGTCGACGACGAAGGCAACTTCCTGATCGAGGAATTCGAAAGGCAGTTGTCGCCGCGGACAAAACTCGTCGCCATCACGCAGATGTCGAACGCGCTGGGCACCATCGTGCCGGTGAAGGAAGTTGTGAAGATCGCGCACGCGAAGGGAATTCCGGTCCTGGTCGACGGCAGCCAGGCCGCGGTTCATCTTGCGATCGACGTGCAGGACATTGGCGCGGATTTTTACGTCTTCACCGGCCACAAGCTGTATGGGCCGTCCGGAATCGGCGTGCTCTACGCCAAATACGATCATCTCGTCGCGATGCGGCCCTATAACGGCGGCGGCGAAATGATCCGCGAAGTGGCGCGGGATTGGGTCACCTATGGCGACCCGCCGCATAAATTCGAGGCGGGCACGCCCGCGATCGTGGAAGCGATCGGACTTGGGGCTGCGATCGACTACGTCAATTCGATCGGCAAGGAGCGTATCGCCGTGCACGAGCATGACCTTCTGACCTACGCGGAGGAGCGCTTGCGCGAAATCAATTCGATCCGGATGATCGGCACGGCGAAGGGCAAGGGGCCGGTGATCTCCTTCGAGATGAAGGGCGCGCATCCGCACGATGTCGCGACCGTGATCGACCGGCAGGGCATTGCGGTCCGGGCCGGCACCCATTGCGTGATGCCGCTTTTAGAGCGGTTCAACGTAACCGCGACATGCCGAGCCTCGTTCGGGATGTATAATACGCGCGAAGAAGTCGACCATCTGGCACAGGCGCTGATCAAGGCGCGGGAATTGTTCGCATGACCGACACTGTCGAAGCCAAGAATCCTGAGACCAAGAATCCTGAGTCCAATTTGGAAGCCAAGACTTCCAACATGGAAACCCAGTCGGCGCTGCCGCCGGAGGAAACCGAGCGGCTGAGCGGCGACATCGTGGCTGCGCTAAAGACCGTGTTCGATCCGGAAATTCCGGCCGATATTTACGAGTTGGGCCTGATCTACAAGGTCGAACTCAAGGACGATCGCTCCGTCGATCTGATGATGACCCTGACCACGCCGAATTGCCCGGCGGCGGGCGAGTTGCCGCAGATGGTGGAGAACGCGGTCGCGAGCGTACCTGGCGTGGGCGTCGTGAACGTGAACCTGGTGTGGGAACCGGCGTGGACGCCGGACCGCATGTCGGATGAGGCGCGGCTCGTCCTCAATATGTGGTGAGTGTTGATCGGCAAGAGCGCGGCCTTATTGAATTGGCTTTGGGATTGACCACATGACTGAGATGAACCCGACCTCGCCGGCTCCAAAGGAACCAACGAAGGCAAGGCGTCCTCGTCCGCAAGTCATGAGGCTGACGGAAGCCGCCGCCCAGCGCATTGCGGAACTGACCAAACGTGCCGATTCTGAGATCGTCGGCCTTCGGGTCGGCATCAAGAACGGCGGCTGTGCCGGGCAGTCCTATACGGTCGAATATGCCCATGACGTGCGCCCGACCGACGAGGTTGTCGAAGACAAGGGCGTCAAGATCCTGGTCGACCCCAAGGCGGTACTGTTCCTGCTCGGCACGGAGATGGACTACAAGGCTGATAGAATGCAGGCGCAGTTCATCTTCAATAACCCGAACCAGATCGGCGCTTGCGGCTGTGGTGAATCCGTGCAGCTCAAGCCGGCCGAGGTCGACAGTTAAAGCAACGACGGTCTAAAAGCCCGGCGGGGGCTTGCGCATGCAGGAAGCCTGCTCGAAGGCGTAGCCCAGACGTAAGAGCTTGTGCTCGCTCCAGGCGCGGCCGGCGAAAGTGATCCCAAGCGGAAAGTCCGGCGTGTCCTTACCGTCAACCCCCGAGACGAGGCCGCAGGGCACCATGACGCTGGGATAGCCCGCCTTGGCGGCGATTGCGGAGCCCGTGCTGCCGGGGAACAGCACGGCGTCGAGCTTGTGCTGGTTCATGTAGGCATCCATGCCACGCGTCTTGGCGGCGAGCAGGTCCATGGCACGCGCCGACTTGTACTCGCGCTCACTTAAATCGCCCTTGGTCGCATTAGCGGCAAGGAACAGGTCCTGACCGAACCGCAGCGCCTTGCCGGCGTTCGCTTCGTTGAAGGCGACGATGTCGGCGATGGTTTTGATCTCTGTATTGGTGGCCCAATCCTTCAGATAGAGGTTGAGATCGCGCTTCAGCTCGTAGACGAAAACGATCGGCGGCGTCGCCGGATTGCCCTTGCTGCGGCTCAGCGGATTACGATTGAGTACAGCCATGGTCGTGCCTGGTCCGCCAATCCAGCCGGCCGTCGGCATGCTGGCGCGCACGACGACGGCGCCCAGATCCTTCAGCACCTTGATCGCGTCGGCCGTCACCTTGGTCCAGTTGGGTAGCAGCTTGCCGTAGAAGCGATCGTTCAGCGGATCAGTGGGATCGCTCGGTACGCCGATGCGGACACCCTTCATCGCATTGGTTGCGAGGCCCGCGGTGTAATCGGCCGGCCGCCGCTGCCGTTGTGTCGCCGGATCGAGCGGGTCCTTGGCGGCCAGCACGTTCAGCAGCAGCGCGGCGTCGCGCACCGTGCGTGTCATCGGCCCTGCGGTGTCCTGGCTGTGCGAGATCGGCAGGATACCGGCTCGGCTGATCAGTCCGACGGTCGGCTTGACGGTGACGAGGCCATTCTGGCTGGCCGGGTACAGCAGCGAGCCTGAGGTCTCGGTGCCGATCGAGGCCGCGCATAGGCCGGCCGCCACAGCGACCGCCGAACCCGAGCTCGAGCCGCCGGGGGTCACGACCGGGTTGCCTAGATCGTCGATCAGCGTCGGCGCGTAAGGGTTCTTCACCTGACCGCCCAGCGATGAGTAGCCCGAGGGCATGTCAATCGCGAGCATATTGGCGAACTCCGTCAGGTTCGCCTTGCCCAGGATCACCGCGCCGGCGTTCCTCAGCAGCTTGACGACGGTGGCATCGCCCTTGGCGCGCGCGCCCGCGAGCGCAAGCGAGCCAGCCGTCGTCGGCTGTTTGTCATCGGTGGCGATGTTGTCCTTGACCAGAATCGGGACACCGGCCAGCGGCCGTTTGGCCGACGGCATGATGTCGTCGAGCTTGCCCGCGATCATGAACGCGTCCGGATTGAGTTCGCGGACGGCGTTGAGCGTCGGCCCGTCGCGGTCATAGGCCTCAATGCGCGCGAGATAGCCCTGGATCAGCGCTGTGGCGGTGACCTGCCCGCTGGCCAAAGCACTGATGATATCGCTCATGGACGCGTCTTCGAGCTTCGGCACGGTCGGTGCTTCCGCGCTTGTGGCAGCGGCGGCGAGGCAAGCATCCTGACGGGTTGGCTTCTTCATGGCGTGCCTGTTGGCGGAGCGTTTGTGAATCCATCAGAAGGCTATATTCGACTTGCCGGTGGTCTATCTGATTCTAACATTCGCAGAAGTAGCCTCCAAGAGAGGACATGAATGTTCGAGGCAGAAGACCAGATAGGCTACCGATGGATCGCGATTTCCTGATCGAGTTGTTTTCCGATTTTGGCCCCGTGACGCTGCGCCGGATGTTCTCCGGATACGGCATTTCCGTTGACGGCACCAACTTTGCGCTGGCGTTGCGCGCCGGGCTTTATTTCCGCGCTGACGAAGAGACCATTCCGCAATTCCAGGCGGAAGGGTCGAAGCCGTTTCAGTATCAACAGCGATCGACGGCGAAGGTCGTTACCGTCAATTCATACTGGGAATTGCCGGCGCGGCTGTTCGACGACCAGGAGGAGTTGGCCGGCTGGGCGAGGGCGGCTTTGGCGGCGGCACAGCGCGCCGCGCTGAGCAAGCGCTCAAGGACGCACAAGAGCGCGAAAAAGGTCAAAGCCAAAAAAGCGTTTGCTATCAAGAAGTCCGCGGTGAAGAAAAAACGGCCGGCGCAGAAGAAGGCGCAGCGGAGAAGGTCCTCATCCTGAAGAGCACGCGTCGCGTGCGTCTCGAAGGATGGTGGCGAACGAGGTGGCCTCATGCGTTCTCCCGGCAATACGAAGTATTGTCCGGAAGACGCGCGCCATTTTGTGCCGCCGTTCGCTAACGGCCTCGCTGTCGCTCGGCCTGCTCGGGCGGCGGCGCCTCACATGAGGGTTTGATTTTCAGGCGACCTGGCCCCGAGTTTCCGCCATATATTCCGGATCGGCCTCGCAGACGACACGGTTGCGTCCGGCGCGCTTGGCGGCATAGAGGCAGGCATCCGCCCGTTCGATCAAGGAATCGATATCATCCCCGGTCTTGAGCATCGACACGCCGACCGAGATGGTGACGCGGCCCAAGATCTCGCCGGTGGACTTCTTCTTCAATTCCTTCGACATCACCGCACGGCGAATGTGATCGGCGACCGTCAGGGCCTGGCGCAGCGCCGTGTTGGGCAGCACGACGGCGAACTCCTCGCCGCCGTAGCGGGCCGTAATGTCCTGTCCCTTGATGGACTGCTTCAGCGACATCCCGACCAGCCGCAACACCTGATCGCCGGTGAGGTGACCATAGGAGTCATTGAAGGCTTTGAAGTGGTCGATATCGAACATCAAGAGCGACAGTGGCTCGCCGGTATACAGCGCGTTCGCAACTGCCGTATCAAGCGAGCGATCGAAATATTTGCGGTTGCCGAGGCCGGTCAAGGGATCGGTGAGGCTTTCTGCCCGGATCGCTTCGAGGCTCTGCTGGAGATTGTTGATTTCCGTTTTCGAGAGCGCCAATCGCTCTTCCAGGGCCTTGGTGGTGTCGCGCATCTCGTGGGTCGTCTTGACCAGCGAGTCGACCACCTTCATGACCTGTTCGCGGTCCGCGGCTTTTGAAAGCCGCTCGGTGGCGCCGGAAAGGCTCGCATTGTAGGCGGCCGACATGCCGAGCGCGTCGCCGATCAGTTGCATCACATCATCGATTTCGCCGATGACGCGCGCGCCAACCTTGTCGATGCGGTCAGTGGTCTTGATGTGGGAGAGATAGGTCTCGTAGATCTGCTCGAGGTCGGCTTCAGTCAGCTTGCCGCTGCGAGCGAGCGTCTCGTTGATGACCTGGTTGAGCTGCGAATTATATCCAGTAGCGTAGACGTACCAGATTTCATAATTGCGCGGGATTGCTGGTTGCCGCAGGGACCTGATCTGGCCGAGCGCAAGTTCCGCAAAGGCCATTGTGCGTTCGTGTTCATCCAGCACTGAACTCGCCCCCAAGCGACAGTGTGCGCGGATCGCATCGCGCTAATCTCATAAACTATGATGATCAAACTACCGGGGGTTGATGAACGGGTCGTAAACAAACGACCCGTACCTAAATACTGCCGACGCGGGAACGATCAGACGCGGGCGCGTACGGGACGAAGCAAAAACGCTGGAAGATGAGAATGATCCGCCGGTTCCGCAGCGGGCGACGGCTTCTGGGTCGCATGCGGCCGCCCAATGGAAGGGACCCGTGGCGGGGCGGACGACGTGACCGGCGGCGCAGTCGCGACAGCAATCGCAGGTTGTACCGTCGGAGCGGGGTTGCGGCCTCCGGCGCTGCCGGGTTCACGCTCGCGGCGCCGCTTGCGGCCGCCTCGCGAACCTTCTCGCCCGCTATCCCGAGACCGCTCCTGATGCTCCCGAGGGGCCGCTTGTTCTGCGACTTGTGCAATCGAGCTGCCTTCGGCGAACGGAATACTTTGTCCGATCAGCTTTTCGATGGCTGCCAGCGACTTCTGGTCGGGCGGGGTGACAATGGAAATCGCGGTGCCGGCCCGGCCCGCCCGGCCGGTACGGCCGATCCGGTGGACGTAGTCGTCGGCGTGGTGGGGAACGTCGAAATTGAACACGTGGCTGACGGCCGGAATGTCGAGGCCACGGGCGGCAACGTCGGAGGCGACCAGAAGCGGAATTTCGCCCTTGCGGAATTGATCGAGCGCTGCCGTGCGGGCGGATTGATCCATGTCGCCATGCAGCGCGCCGACGCTGAAGCCGTGCTTTTGCAGCGACTTGTACACAACGGCGACTTCGCGTTTGCGGTTGCAGAAGATGATCGCGTTGTTGAGATCCTTGGCCTCGCGCAACAGGCGGCGCAGGACGTCGCGCTTGTCGCGGGCTTCGCGGCCCGACGCGACCTGCAATTGGGTGATGGTGGCAACCGTCGTCGCGGGCTTTGAGACCTCCACCTTCTCCGGGTTATGCAGGAAGGTCTCGGTGATGCGCCGGATTTCCGGCGGCATGGTTGCGGTGAAGAACAGCGTCTGGCGGGTGAACGGCACCAGCTTGCAGATGCGTTCGATGTCGGGAATGAAGCCCATATCGAGCATCCGGTCGGCTTCGTCGATCACCAGCAATTCGACGCCGGTGAGCAGCAATCCGCCGCGTTCGGTGTGGTCAAGCAGCCGGCCGGGCGTTGCGATCAGAACGTCGACGCCACGGGTGAGCTTGGAGTCCTGGTCGCCAAAGGAAACGCCGCCGATCAAAAGCGCCACGTTGAGTTTCTGGCCGGCGCCGTAGCGGTCGAAGTTCTCCTTGACCTGGGCGGCGAGTTCGCGCGTCGGCTCCAGGATCAGTGTGCGGGGCATCCTGGCGCGGGCGCGGCCCTTCTCCAGGATGGTGAGCATCGGAAGGACGAAGGCAGCGGTCTTGCCGGTGCCGGTCTGGGCGATCCCGAGAACATCCCGGCGGGCCAGAACGTGAGGAATCGCCTGTTCCTGAATGGGGGTGGGGGTCGTGTAACCGGTAGCCGCGACGGCGGCGAGCACTTTATCGGACAGGCCGAGATGGGAAAATGACATTGAGCCTCTAATCGAAACCGCCGTTCGGAATCGAGAGTAAAAGGCGGTCGCGTTCGGCCCCGAACGGCGCGCTTCATGAAGCTCAGGGGCGGTGGAAGGACGCTGACCAGCGGGCGGATCAACTTCTAGAATCGCATTCGATCCAAATCCGCTATTGGCGCGAACATAGGGTCGAAACGGCCAAAGTCAATCTTGGAACGAGGCAAAAGGCCGAAAAAGCTTAATGTTTTCGCACAAATAACCGCCTCTTTGTCATTTCGCCTTCAAATCCCGGATGGACATGGCAACTTATCCGCCATGGGGGAATGGCCATGTTTGCAAAAACCCGACTCGATGCCCTGACGGATGGCGTATTTGCCGTTGCGATGACGCTGCTCGTGCTCGACGTCCGTCTGCCTGAGGACTTCCATCCCGCTAACGATGGCGAGCTTCTGCACGGGCTGGTCAGTCTCTGGCCGAAGTTCTTGCCCTACGTGTTGAGCTTCGGCGTGCTCGGCCTGCGCTGGATTGCGAGCATCGAAATTCGCAGCCGCAACGAGCACTTTGCTCGTAATTACGTGAACTGGTGGCTGCTCTATCTTTTGCTGATCACCTTTGTGCCGTTCTCGACCATTGTGGTGGGCCGTTACGCGCATTTCGCGCCCGCGATCTGGCTTTACGCCGGCCATACGTTGTTGATCGCCTTGATCAGCATGCGCATGGTTGCGCTGACACCGGAAATCGAGCGCGGCGATCGTCTGCGGCAACGGCAAACCTCCTCGGCGTTCCTGGCCGGTTCCTCGCTGCTTGCCATTGTGCTGAGCTTTGTCGATCCGCGGATCGCTCTATGGGGCTTTGCCCTCAATTTCACCCAGCCGGTGCTGGAGAGGTGGCGCCGGACGAAGGTAGGTTGAACCTTCAGATATCAGGGCCGACTATGAGACAAGGGTATTTTCTGCGGGCGCAGGGATCAGGATGAGGCATCTGGTATCGTTGAGGCTCGCGATGGTGCTGCTCGGCATTATTGGGCCGCTTCTGGCGCTCGCTGTCCCGGCGCAGGCGGCCAAGCGCGTGGCGCTGGTCATCGGCAACAACGACTACAAGAACGTGCCGAAGCTGCAAAAGGCGGTCAACGATGCCCGCACCATGGGCGAGACGCTCAAGCAACTCGGCTTCTCCGTGATGCTGGCGGAAAACCAGACCCGGCAGGCCTTCAGCGAAACGTTGCTCGCTTTCGACAAGGCGGTTGAGCCAGGCGATACGGCGTTTTTCTTTTATGCCGGTCATGGTTTTGAGATCGCCGGGCAGAACTTCCTGCTGCCGACCGACGTTCCAGCAGCTACCGAAGGCCAGGAAGAGCTGGTGCGTGACGCCTCCGTACTCGCCGACCGTATCATCGAGCGCTTGCAAAACGGGAAGGTGCGCACGGCGATCCTGGTGTTCGATGCCTGCCGCAACAATCCGTTTGAGCGGGCGGGAACGCGTGCGGTTGCCGGTGGTGGTGGACTGGCGCCGATGGCGCAATTGCCGGAAGGTGTGTTTTCGGTTTTTTCGGCAGGTCCCCGCCAGACTGCGCTCGATCGTCTCTCCAACAACGACAACAATCCCAACTCGGTATTCACGCGCACCTTTGCCAGGGAGCTTTTGCAACCCGGCGAGAATCTCGTGCAGGTGGCCCAGCATACACGCCGCATTGTCAGCGAAATGGCGGAGAGCGTGAGCCACAAGCAGATTCCGGTCTATTTCGACCAGATGGTCGACGACGTCTTTTTGAACGGCATCGAGAAAGCACAGGCCGATGCCACAAAGGATACCGGGAAACCCGCCGAGTCGCAGCCGCAAGTCGCTGCATTGTCGCCGGCAGTCGTCGCGCGGCCGCCGAAAGAAGACTCCGTCAACGCACCGATCGCGATGTTCTCCCGTCACAATGGCGGCTGGACAGTCGTGTTTTCGATCGCCGATCCGACGCTCGGAATTTCGTGGCGGATAGGGGACGCCGGCGACTTCCGCGAGACCGGATTTCTCGATACGCTCGATCCGCGAACCCGCAAGCGGATGCCCAATCCGTCGGTAGAACTCGCCGCAGACGCGCCGGCGGCGACTATTCAAGTTCGTTACATCGATGCCTCGGGCGAGATGCAAGGACCGTTTCCGGTCAAGTTCGAACCGGAAGCGGCGTTGATCCACGATCAGCGCAAAATTCTCGACATGACCGCGACGAGTTGGCTGTCGTTTCGCGAGTTCAACGGGCTTCTGGTCTACTACACCCATTTGATGTCGTATCGATGCGCCATTCGCGAGGTGCGCATCGGCATAGATACCGCCGTGCCCGACCAGGTCCTGAAGATGCCGCCATGCGACATGAAAGATCCGAGCGCCATTCCCTATGACGCCAAGCCCTACTTGAATCTGTCGCCTTCGAACCAATTCGTCTCGGTAGAGTTGACCTATCGTGACGGCAGCGTGTCGGAAATCAGGAGTTTTCGCCGCTAGTGCCACCCGTTTGAAATTCCTGCATCGCGAGCGGCAAACGCCGTTCAGGAACGTATGACTTGCCGTTAAGCTTCGAGATTAATCGATTTTGATATCACCTGCCTGTTCGGGAGAACGGGTCTTTTTGCGCAAACGACGTTGCTGATTTCGACCGGGCAGCGTGCGCCCTGGCATCCGCGCACGCAACGAGGAGGGAATGGCAATGAATTACAAAATTGCGGCGGCTGTAATCGTCAGCTTTGTTATGGGCGGCGGCGCTGTCAGCGTCTTGCACGCGCAGGCCAAGTTACCGGCTTATGCGTTCGTGGAAATCGATGTCAAAGATCAGGATGGTTACACCAAGGACTTTCTTCCGAAGGCGCAAGCCAACATCAAGGAAAGCGGCGGTAAATATCTCGCCGGCGGCTTTAACAAAGCGATCAGCATGAGTGGATCGCCTCCACCTAGTCGCGTGGTGCTCTTGCAATTTTCCGATATGGATACGTTGAAGGCATTCAATGTCAAACAGAGACAGCTAGAGGCGGAGTTTGGCAACAAATACGGCAGCTTCCGCGGGGTGGGGGTCGAGGGCGTCGAGCAGAAGTGATAGTACGGCGGCGGGCTGCGCGAGCGGCCCGCCGTTACCGATCCGGCGCCGTAACGGTAGCAAGTGCGAGCGCAGATTTTGCGGGAGTAATGGGATGCCGCGAACCATTCAAACCCATTGTTGTATCGTTGGCGGTGGCCCGGCCGGCATGATGCTCGGTTATCTGTTGGGGCGCGCCGGCATCGAGACGGTCGTGCTGGAGAAGCACGCGGATTTCTTCCGGGATTTCCGTGGCGATACCGTGCACCCCTCGACCTTGCAGGTGATGGACGAGTTGGGCCTGATCGACGGTTTCCTGAAGGTGCCGCATCAGCAACTGCAAAAGATGGACGGCCTGTTCGGCGAGGACTCCATCCGCATCGCCGACCTCAGCCAGTTGAATGTCAAATACCCGTTCATTGCGATGATGCCGCAATGGGATTTTCTCAATTTCCTGCGCGAGAGCGGCAAGCGCTTTACCTCACTTCAGGTGTTGATGAACGTCAATGCCACCGATCTCATCCGCTCCGGCGAAACGGTGGTTGGCGTCACCGCCGATACGCCGGAAGGGCCCGTCGAAATCCGTGCCGGTCTCACGATCGGATGCGACGGCCGGCACTCGATCGTGCGGCCTCACGCTGGCCTCGACGTGGAAGAATTCGGCGCGCCGATGGACGTCTTATGGTTTCGCGCCGGCAGGCGGCCAAACGAAAATGAGAGCCTGTTTGCACGCGTTCAGACCGGCAAGATGCTCGTCACCTTCGACCGCGGCGACTATTGGCAATGCGCTTACGTCATCGCGAAGGGCCAGTTCGATGCCGTGAAGGCGAGGGGGCTCGATGCCTTTCGCAACGACGTCATCGGCATGGCGCCCATCCTGGGTGCGGGCATGTCCGACGTGAAGACGTGGGATGACGTGAAGCTCTTGACGGTCGCGATCAACCGGTTGAAGCGCTGGACGCGGCCCGGATTGCTCTGCATCGGCGATGCCGCGCATGCGATGTCGCCGGTCGGCGGCGTGGGTGTCAATCTCGCGATTCAGGATGCCGTTGCGACCGCCAATCTGCTCGCGGCGAAACTGGCGGCGCTCAAGAGCACGAGGGGCTGTCCTCCCGAGGATGAACTCGATGCCGTGCGCCGCCGGCGCGAATTCCCGGTGCGGATGACGCAGGCCATGCAGGTCGTCGTTCAGAACAACATCATCAGCGTGGCGCTCAAGCCGGGCGACCAGCCGCTTCGGGCCCCGCTGTTCGCGCGGATCGTCAACGCCATACCCTGGCTACAGGGTATCACCGCGCGTTTTGTCGCGATCGGCGTTCGTCCGGAGCACGTGCATTCGCCGGCGGCGTGATGAGCCGTGGCTTGAGCATGACTAGCCCATCACCGAAAATCCGCCGTCGACCGGGATCGCCGTGCCGGTGACGAAATTCGACGCTGGTGAGGAAAGGAACACCGCGATGCCGGCGAAGTCGTCGGCTCCGCCCCATCGTGCGGCTGGCGTCCGAGCAAGCACCTTGTCATGCAGTCCTGTGACCTGTTCGCGGGCACGCCGCGTCAGGTCGGTGTCGATCCATCCGGGCAGCACCGCGTTGACCTGGATGTTGTCGGCGGCCCAGGCGACCGCACAGGAGCGGGTGAATTGCACGATGCCGCCTTTGCTCGCGGCATAGGCCGGCGCAAAGCTGGCGCCGAAGATCGACATCATCGAGCCGATGTTGATGATCTTGCCGCCGCCCGCTTCCTTCATCGCGGGATGGACCGCGCGCGAACACAGGAACGCGCTGGTGAGGTTCGTCGAGATCACGCTGTCCCATTCCGCGAGCGAGAGCTGGTCGGGAGCTTTACGGATATTGATGCCGGCGTTGTTGACGAGAATATCGATGCCGCCGAGCTCGCGGCGAACACGCTCGACCATGGCTGTGACCGCTGTCTCGTCGGTGACGTCGGCTTTGACGGCGATTGCCTTGTGGCCGCGTTTAACCAGATCAGCGACCGCCTCGGCCGATTTTGCTTCATTCCGGCCGACAATGGCGATCGCAGCGCCATTGTCCGCGAGCCCGCGGGCCATGCCGAGGCCAATTCCACCGTTGCCGCCGGTGACGACGGCAACCTTGCCGTGGAGGTCGAACAACTCCTGTTTCACGATCCACGTCTTCGGTTGAGTTGCTATCGCTTGCTTTGCCAGATCAGCACGAGGCCAAGGCCGGAAAGTGCTGCGCCATATCCCGCCCACTGGATCTGCCGGATCATGAAGCTCGAGGCAGGCCAGGTGATCATGCCGGTGCCTTGGCCGATCCACAAAAGGCCGATCGCCAGCGCAATGAGGCCAAGGACCAGTAACAACGTGCGCATGGGGAATCCTCCGGTGGGCGGCTTTTAAGTAGTTTGAAAATGCTCACCGTCTTTACCGAAGGCCGTAGGGTTTCGTCACGCGGTACTTTGGATGCAGACGCAAAAAAGCCCCGGCCAATGCCGGGGCTTTTGAATTTTGATGTTAGCTGAGATCAGTACTTCGCAACCAGCGGACCGCCCCAGTTGAAGCGGTAGACCAACTCGGTACGAACCAAGTTCTCATAGAAGTGCGTATGCTCCGAAAAGCCGTTCGGCAGACCGGTTGCAGTGACAATAACCGGCACGTCTCTGGTGTTGAAATCAGAGAAACGATATTCCGTCTTCCAGAAGAGACCCGGCAGCCAGTTTGCGAGCGAATATTCATCGCCTGTGCCGATGAACCAACCGCTATAATTCTGCTTGCCAATGTTGTCGCCAGTAAGCCCGCCGGCCAAATTTGTGTAGGTCACGCCGCTCATGTTCGCCTGGGTATAGCCCGCGCTCACATAGCTCAGCAAAGTGGGAAATACGAGATACCCGACACGGCCGCCAATGGCGAACTGATCGTTGATGGTCAAGTTGCCCTGCGTATTCAAACCGATGGCGGCCGGGTTATCGCCAGTGTGGGTTCCTTTGATGTTGGTCCAGTCACCGTCCGCAAATCCGCCAACAACCCAGTTGGTGCCGGCAAACTGATAGTCGCAGCCGGCCTGAACCGTTCCGAGCCAGCCGCTGCCCCCTTGGCTGGTTTGAGTGGTGGCAGCAGCTCCTGTTGCATTAAACTTGAGAAAGCTGTTGCTATCGGTGTACACGCCGCCGCCGCCGCCGCCCGCGATATAGCAACCAGTCCAAGTCGGGGGAGGAGGGACCACGACGGGGGCTTTGGTGTAAGTGTGGGCGGGAAGGTCGGCTGCTAAAGCCGATCCGCTGAATGCAGCGACCGCAGCGAATGCCAATACCAACTTTTTCATTTAAAAGCCCCTCAAGCCGTTAGCGGCTGAAATCTCGCGTAATTTCGAATCTTGTTTCTATCCGTACACATTCCTGGCCAGAAAGGCTATCGCCGAGTTGACACAGCCGAAATCTAAAAAGTTGTGCGCGCAGGTTGCGTCCGCGCCCACGAAGAGGGCGCAACAAAAAAGCCCCGGGCGATGATGCCGGGGCTTTTGAATTTCGACTTGGCTCGATCTACCGGTCTCAGTACTTCGCAACCACCGGGCCGCCCCAGTTGAAGCGATAGACCAGCGACGTGCTGACGGTTTGTACGAGCGGATGGAAGCTCGTGGAGTTGCCCGTAAGCACACCGGCGTTATTAGTCTCAGCCAAAGTTGCTCGGTCGAAATAGGCGGCGCGATATTCGGTCTTCATGAACCAGCCGGGCGCGGTGATGCCAAAAATGTTCAGGTTGTTTTCGACGCCGCCACCGACGAACCAGCCGTTACTGTTGAAGGAAGGCGTATTCACGATTCCACCGGTACCAGTGACGGGACCAAGCGAGGCGCCGTTCCAGAACGATTCGGTAAAGCCCGCATTGACGTAAGAATAAACGTTCGGCGCGACCAGATAACCCAAACGCACGCCAGCAGCCCAGGTATCCTGAAGCTTGACGCCGCCGGTCAAATTCAAGAAGGGGTCGTTGATATTGCCGCGGAGACTACCGAACTGTCCATCGGCAAAGATGCCGGCCACCCACGAGTTGTTGAACTGCCAGTCATAGCCGGCACCGACGGTGCCGAACCAGCCGTCGCCACCCGACCTTTGATTGATGGTGGTCGCGTTTCCAGCCGCATTCACGCTGTTCTGGTCAGCGTCCCAAACGCCGCCGCCTGCACCACCGAAGATGTAAAAGCCGGTCCAATTATACACCGGCGCCATCACAACCGGAGCCTTGCTGTAAACGGGAGCCGCAGGAAGGTCCGCCGCGAGCGCCGATCCGCTGAATGCCGCGATCGCGGTCAAAGCCAAGGCCAGCTTCTTCATTTCCAAATTCCTCAATATTCAGCTCCCGAATGCGCAAGCACAGGAAGCGACTTCGAATCCTGCGCGCAACTATAGCGGACATTGTCTGAAAAGCTGTGTCCGGGGGGGTACACCGGCCGGAAAACGGCAGGGTGTAGAAAAACTTTGAAACACAAAAATTTCTTTGATTTCAAAGGGAAGGTAAAATGAGCGGCGGTTTTTCGAGGGCCTTTTGCAGGCCCCTTCAAACGTCCAGAAGCTCGTCGCTCGCAAACTCCGCTTTGTCGGAGATGAACGCGAAACGCGCTTCGGCTTTGGTGCCCATCAGCCGCTCCACCGAATCGGCGGTGCCTTCGCGGTCGTCGGCCAGAAGCACCACCCGCAGCATGGTGCGTTTGGACGGATCCATGGTGGTTTCCTTCAACTGGGCCGGCATCATCTCGCCAAGACCCTTGAAGCGGCTGATATCGACCTTGGCATTGGCGTTGAATTCGCTCTTGAGCAGGGCGTCCCGGTGGGCCTCGTCGCGGGCATAAACTGTCTTGCTGGCATGGTTGAGCCGGTAGAGCGGGGGGACCGCGAGATAGAGATGCCCCTCATCGATCAGCCGGGGCATCTGCCGGTAGAAGAACGTGATCAAGAGTGAAGCGATATGCGCGCCGTCGACGTCGGCGTCGGTCATGATGATGATGCGAGAATAGCGCAAATCCTCTTCCCGATAATGTGCGCCGGTGCCGCAGCCGATCGCCTGGATCAGGTCGGCGAGCTGCGCATTGGCGACGAGCTTGTCCTTGGTGGCAGATGCAACGTTGAGGATCTTGCCGCGGAGCGGAAGGATCGCTTGCGTCTTGCGGTCACGCGCCTGCTTGGCGCTGCCGCCGGCCGAGTCACCCTCGACGATGAAAAGCTCGGAGCCGTCGGCCGCCGTATCGGTGCAGTCGGCGAGTTTTCCGGGCAGGCGCAGCTTCTTTACCGCGGTCTTGCGTGAAATCTCCTTTTCGGCGCGGCGCCGCAACCGTTCTTCGGCGCGCTCGACCACAAAATCGAGGAGCTTGTTGGCTTGCAGCGGGTTGCCGGAGAGCCAGTGGTCGAACGGATCCTTGATCGCCTGCTCGACGATGCGCTGCGCTTCGGCGGTCGCCAGCCGATCCTTGGTCTGGCCCTGAAATTCGGGCTCGCGAACAAACACGGACAGCATGACGGCAGCGCCCACCATCACGTCTTCCGAGGTGACGGAGGCCGCGCGTTTGCCCTGGCCGATACGTTCGGCGTGATCCTTCAGGCCGCGCAACATCGCGCTGCGCATGCCGGATTCGTGTGTGCCGCCGTCCTGCGTCGGCACCGTGTTGCAGTAGGAGGACAAAAAGCCGTCGGCATCTGCCGTCCAGGCCACCGCCCATTCGCATGAGCCGTGGGCACCTACGCGTCCTGATTTGCCGGAAAAAATATCCGGATGCACCAGCGTGTCGGCGTGGATCGCGGCTGCGAGATAATCCTTGAGTCCGCCGGGAAAGTGAAAGCTGTCCTCGGCCGGGACGTCCTCGATGCCTTTCAGCAAGGAGGGGTCGCAATGCCATCTTATCTCGACGCCGCCGAACAGATAGGCCTTGGAGCGCGCCATCTTGAACAGGCGTTGCGGCTTGAACGCAGCCTTGGCGCCGAAAATGTCGGGATCGGGTTTGAAGCGCACCTTGGTGCCGCGGCGATTGTTGACCTTGCCGAGGTCTTCGAGCTTGCCCTTGGGATGGCCGCGCTCGAACGCCATGCGATAAAGCTTCTGTCCGCGCGCGACTTCGACTTCGAGCCGCGACGACAGCGCGTTGACCACCGATACACCGACGCCGTGCAGACCGCCCGAGGTCTCGTACGCCTTGGAATCGAATTTGCCGCCGGCATGCAGCGTGCACATGACGACTTCGAGCGCCGATTTTTTCGGAAATTTTTGATGAGGATCGACCGGGATGCCGCGGCCGTTATCGGTGACCGTCAAAAATCCGTCGGCGCCGAGTTCGACCTCGATGAAGGTGGCATGGCCCGCGAGCGCTTCGTCCATCGAGTTGTCGATGACTTCGGCGAACAAATGATGCAGCGCCTTTTCATCGGTGCCGCCGATATACATGCCGGGCCGCCGCCGTACCGGTTCAAGCCCTTCGAGGACTTCGATGTCGCGCGCGGTATAGCCCGCCTCGGCATTGTCCGACCGCGGCGCAGCCTTCGCGGTCGCGCGGCCCTTCGGCGGGGCGGCCTCAAAGAGATCGTCGGATGACTTTGCTTTGGCGTTCGATTTCAGTGGCTTGGGCATGGTTCTTCAGGTGACGTGGAGATTGGCGCGGCGAATCAGCTTGATCGACTATGCCACGGATGGGCCTGAAAAGTGACGGCCGTAAGGGCAGGCGCCCGCGTGCTCCAGCCAATCCATCAAGCTCGCGAGGTGCGGAAAACGATCAGCGCAAACAGGGCCATCGCTGCCAATACGATCAGCGAGCCAATGATCGGAAAGGCAATGAAGGCTTCGCCCTTGCCGATGACGATCGCGACGCCAATGGGAAACAGGATGGCGCCTGCGATGTGCAGCCAGCCCTGCCATTTTGCGAGAGTGCTGTCGCCAGCGGCGGGAACCAGTCTGTAGTAGAGGCCAAACACGAATAGGAGAACGCCACCCACCAGGTTGAAATGCGCGTGCGCAGGCGCCATGGCAAAATTCTGCCGGATGCCCATTTCGATTCCCCAGATCATGCCGATGACCAAAACCACCGCGGCGACGCGCATCATCTTTGAACCGATCATGTGTTGGTCCCCATGTTCATTGCGGCAATTGAAGGCCGGCTGATCCTGCCCAGGACGCCATTGTGACTTGATGTTCCCAATTGGGCCAGCTTAAACAGAACGATTGCCGGGAAAGGCCTTTTGGAATGGAAGAATATACGCGCACGCTGGCCGATTTCGTGCGTGACCATCAGGCCTGGGCCGCGCCCATTGTGCTGCTGCTGGCGTTCGGGGAATCACTAGCGTTCATTTCACTGCTGATTCCGGCCTGGGGTGCGCTGGTGGCGATCGGCGCCCTGATCGGTGTCAGCGGCATGAGCTTCTGGCCGCTATGGATTGCCGGCGGCATTGGTGCGGCGCTCGGCGACTGGATCTCCTATTGGTTCGGCTTCAAATACAAGGAACGCGTCGCGCAGATGTGGCCGCTTTCGCGCTATCCGGAAATCCTGCCGCGCGGCGAGGCCTTCGTGAAATCCTGGGGCGTGCCGAGCATTTTCATCGGCCGGTTTTTCGGACCCTTGCGCGCCTCCGTGCCGCTTGCGGCCGGAATTTTCGAAATGCCCTATTGGCAATTCCAGGTCGCGAATTTCGTCTCCGCATTTGTCTGGTCGGCGGCGCTGCTGTTGTTCGGCGACGTGATTGCCGAGATCGTCGAGTGGCTTTGGCGGGTGGTCTGACGGCTACTTTGGCCACGCGAAAAGCCCGTTTACCTTGACGTTGTCGGGCACAAGTCTTATACGCTCGCGCCATGACCGACCTCGCGACCATCTTTATCGCTCGTCGCCGCCGCACCACCGCGGTATGGGCGATCGTTTCGGTTTGAGATTTCGCCCCTGCCGCCGGATCCATCCCGCGGCGTTGCTTCCCTGAAAATACGCGGTTCGGTCTGGCGGCTCCTTCGAAGCAGGAGTTGAAGATGTATACGCCCCCAATGTTCAAGACCGAACGCGCCGCAAGCCTTGCGTTTGCCGATGCGCGCGGGTTTGGGACGATGTGCGCCTTCGACGGCGGCAAGCCGGTCGCATCCGAGCTGCCGTTTTACCTCGATTATGCGGACGACGGCACGCCGAGCGTGGCCTTTCACGTCGCGCGCGGCAATCCGCTGATCCAGCTTGCCGACGGCAAGGCCTCGTGGTTGCTGGCGGTCAGCGGCCCGGACGCCTATGTGTCGGCGGATTGGTACGTTTCGCCGGACCAGGTGCCGACCTGGCTCTATCAGGCGGTGCACCTGAGCGGGCCGGTGCGAAGATTATCGGACGACGAACTCGCCGTGCAGATCGATACGCTCAGTGCCAAATTCGAAAACTGGCTGGCGCCGAAAAAACCGTGGACATCGGCAAAGATGACGGCCGCTCGACTGGAGGCGATGAAGAAAGCCATTGTCGGGTTCGTCATGACGGTGGTGGACGTCGAAGGCAGTTTCAAGCTCAATCAACACAAATCCGAGGCCGATTACGTTGCAATTGCCGATGCGCTCGCTTTGCAAGGCGATACCGGCTCGCGGCAGATCTCAGGCCTGATGCGCGAGGCGCGGCCGCAGGCCTTTGGCCCTCCAGCCGTCGACGGGCGGAAGCCATGAGCCCGAAAAAGAAAGTCGGCATTCTCGGTGCATCCGGTTACACCGGCGCCGACGCCGTACGCCTGCTGGCCCGGCACCCCAACGTGGACATTGTGGTCCTGACGGCCAACACGCACGCCGGCAAAGCCATGGACGAGGTGTTTCCGCATTTCTTTTCACTGGAGCTGCCGCGGCTCATCGAATGGGAAGAGGCCGACTGGACCAAGCTGGATGCCGTGATCTGTGGCCTGCCGCACGGCACGACGCAGGAGATCATCGCGGCTATATTGAGGGCCAATCCGGGAATTAAGGTGCTCGACATGTCCGCGGATTTCCGTCTCCGCAACGAGGTGTCCTACGCCCAATGGTATGGCCACGAACATCGCGCATTGGAGCTGCAAACAGAGGCGGTCTATGGATTGACGGAGCTTTACCGGCAACCGATCAAGGCGGCGCGCCTGGTGGCGTGTCCCGGCTGTTATCCGACCGCGGTATTGCTCGCGCTGGTGCCGCTGGTGAGGGCCGGCCTCATCGATGCCCATGATCTCGTCATTGATGCGAAGTCGGGCCTGACCGGTGCAGGGCGCGGGTTGAAGCAGACCACGCTGTTCTCGGAAGTCGGCGAGGGGCTGTCGCCTTACTCGGTTGGTGCGCACCGTCACACGGCGGAGATCGACCAGGAGATCGGCGTCGCCGCAGGCTCTGCCGTGACGACAAATTTCACGCCGCATCTGATACCGATGGCGCGCGGCGAACTCTGCACCTGCTATGTCCGGCTCAAGGGCGCGAGCGCAGACGATCTGCGCGCAGCGCTCGAAAGCACCTATCGCGGCGAGCCTTTCGTGCATGTGGCGAAGAAGGGCGTCTTGCCGCAAACCCAGAACGTGCGCGGCTCGAATTATGTACAGATCGGCGTGGTAGCCGATCGCATCAAGGATCGCGCCATCGTGATTTCAACGCTCGACAATCTGGTGAAAGGTTCGGCCGGCCAGGCCATCCAGAACATGAATCTGATGTTCGGTTGGCCAGAGGCGACCGGACTGGAGCAGATTGCGCTGTTTCCATGAAAGGGCATAGTGCCGTGCGGCCCGACACAAGCGCGCAACAAATTGCCGGTTTGATGAAACAAGCGCGGCCAGAGGCCTTCGCGAGCAAGCTCGAAGGGAACACACCATGAGCCTTTCAGATGCCAGAGAGAACCGGAGTTCCGGTGCTTTGACGAAGCCAGCCGTGTTCGTCGACGGCGCATCCGGCACGACGGGTCTTGGCATCAACGAACGGCTCCGGCTTCAGAACGAAGTGGTGGTGAGGGCGATCGCAGACGACAAGCGCAAGGACGCTGGTGCCAAGCGCGCGTTGATGGAAGAGGTCGATCTTGTCGTCCTCTGCCTGCCTGATGACGCTGCGCGCGAAACCGTGGCGCTGGTTGACAGTATGGGTGCAGCCGCGCCGAAGATCCTGGATGCTTCGACAGCGTTTCGCGTCGCGCCGGACTGGGCTTATGGCTTCCCCGAACTTGCACCTGATCAGGCTGACAAGATCAGGAACGCGCGCAAGGTTGCCAACCCCGGCTGCTATCCGACCGGCGCGATTGCGCTGATCAGGCCGATCGTCGATGCAGGCATCTTGCCGGCCGATTATCCGGTGACGGTCAACGCGGTGAGCGGTTATTCCGGCGGCGGCAAGTCGATGATCGAAAGCTTCGAAGGCGGCCGTGCGCCGTCCTTCGAGCTTTACGGTCTCAATTTCGAGCACAAGCATCTGCCGGAGATGCAGCTCTATTCGAAGCTCACGCACCGTCCGATCTTCGTGCCTTCGGTCGCCAACTTCCGGCAGGGCATGCTGGTCTCGGTGCCGCTGCAACTCGACACGCTCAAGGGAAAACCCGGCGCGGCCGACCTGCATGCCGCGCTCGCCAGGCGTTATGCGGGCTCTCGTTATGTTTCGGTGATGCCGCTTGAGAATGCGGCGGCCAAAGGCGGGCGGATCGAACCTGAGGCGCTCAACGAAACCAACAATCTCGAGCTCTATGTCTTTGCCAGCGACAAATATTGTCAGGCGGTTCTGGTGGCGCGCCTCGACAACCTCGGCAAGGGTGCGTCCGGAGCGGCCGTGCAAAATATGCGGCTAATGCTGGGTCTTGGCGAAAGCTGAGGCGAAGGCGCCATCGATTCGGTTGATCAGCTTTCTCGGATTGTCGCCGCCGGGCGGCGCGATCCTTGAGCTTGGGTGTGGCACGGGCAATCACGCCGCCGAAATGTTGATACACGTCTAAACTGTGCCCCCACAGCAACATGCCCGTTCTTTCACGGGTCTTAGGACCGTCCCGGGACCTAGCGAGCGGCGAAGCGCTCTGAAGATATGTCGGCAATTTATTGCCGACTATTTCAGGGGTGCGCGATGTTGTGGTCAGCGATCCATCAATCGATTTCGAACAGCGCCTTTGTTCTGAAATCCCGTCCGCGTCGAGCCGACGCAAAATGCATCGGATCTCAAGCGCGGCTTTGGCGCACAAGCTTGCTGGCGATGCCGCTGCTCATCGCGTTGCTCGCGACCGGCACCGTGGCTCGTGCGGCGGACGGCGATGGCGGGGCCGGCGGCGATTTTAACGGCGGTTCAGGGGGGCTGGGAGCCCCATCGAGTGGGAACATTGGCTTCAGCGGCAACGGCGGGTTCAGCAGCGGTGGTGGGGCCGGCGGTGGCGGTGGCGGCGGCGCCGGTATCTTCGTCGGCGGCAACGGCGGCAACGGCGGTACCGATGGCGGCGCAGGATGTTCGTTTCCCTGCCTCGGTGGCCTCGGCAACACCTCGGCATCTTTCGGCTCCGGTGGCCTGGGCGGGGTGGGTGCGGGCGCAAGCGGTGCGAACGCGACGCCCGATACACAAGCCAACGGTGGCGGCGCCGGCGGCGGCGGCGGTGGCGTTTCCGGAAATGCTGGGAGCGGGACGCTCACCGGGGGTCTCATCGCTATCACCGGGAGTGCCACCGGCGGCAACGGCGGCAATGGCGGCACGGGTGAAGCCTGCGACTGCGACGCCGGCGGCGGCGGCGGCGGCGGCCAAGCCGGCTACGGCGCTGTCATCACCAGCAACGCCAGCACGGGTATTCCGGCCAACCCGATCGTTGTCACCGGCGGCAATGGCGGCGACGGCGGTGCTGGCGGCTTCTCTACGACGAATAACGGAGGCAATGGCGGCAACGGCGGCACGGGCGGCATCGGCATTCTGGTCGTGGGCAATGGTATCACCCTGACCAATGGCGGAGCGATCATCGGCGGCAACGGCGGAGCGGGAGGGGCCGGCGGGACTGCTCCGGCTGGCCAGAGCGCGGGGGCCAGCGGCTTTGGCGGCTCCGCCGGCGTCGGCGTTATGGGCGCTAACCTCACGATCATCACCGACGGAGTGATTAACGGCGGTTTTGCCGATGGCGGCAGCGGGCCGCGCGCCAACGCGATCGTCTTCACCGGCGGCATCAACAACCTTGTGCTGGAAAACGGTTATAGCTTCGGCGGCAATGTGGCTGCCTTTAGCGCGGCGGATACGCTCACGCTGGGAGGAAACTCCAACAGCGCTTTCGACGTTAGCCAGATCAGCTCCACCGGCCAGTTCCAGGGTTTTGGAAACTTCGCCAAGACCGGCAGCAGCACATGGACGCTGACGGGCACGCCCGGTCAGAACACGCCGTGGGTGGTTTCCCGCGGCACGTTGATGGCCGGCGCATCAGCCAACGTGTTCGGCGCGACCAGCATGATCACGGTCAATTCCGGCGGCACGCTCGATCTTGCGGGTTTCAACCAGACCATCGGCTCGCTGAGCGGCAACGGCCTGGTCACGAACAGCGGCGTCATCAACGCCGGCGCCGCTGCCACGCTGACGACAGGCGGCGACAACACCTCGACGACGTTTGCCGGCACCATACAGGACGGCCCGAGTACCTTGAGCCTGACCAAGGCAGGCACCGGCACGTTCACGCTCTCCGGCACCAACACCTATACAGGCGCAACCACCGTGAAGGGTGGCACGCTAGCGCTGGCCAACCTCGGCAGCATCGCGCAGTCATCCCAGATCAACCTCGCCAATTCGGGCGCCATCTTCGATATCTCGCAAACGATAACGGGCGCGTCGATCACGACGCTCGCCGGCAGTTCGGGCAGCCAGGTCGATCTCGGCTCGAAGACGCTGACGATCACGAACGGGTCGGGCACCTATGGCGGCATCATCAGCGACGGTGGCATCGCTGGCGGCTCCGGCGGCAGCCTCAAATTCACCGGCGGCAATTACACCCTCTCCGGCAACAACACCTATACCGGCAGCACCACGGTGACGGGCGGGTCGCTCACGCTCACCGGCAACAACGCGACCAGCGCCGTCAATGTCTCCGGCGGGTCGCTCACGATCTCGGGCAACGCGACCAGTGCCATCGATGTCTCCGGCGGCACCCTCACGCTCTCGGGCATCGACAACTATACGGGCGCCACCACGATCAGCGGCGGCACGCTGGCGCTGGCAGTCGGGTTTCCCCGCATGGGCGTCATCACGAACGGCGACATCTCGAAGTCGTCGGGCGTCAATATTACCCATGCGGGCGCGATCTTCGACATTTCGCAGACGGAGCCGCTCCTGACCGGTGCGAACGGGGTTTCAATCGCCAACCTCAATGGCGTGGCGGGAAGCCAGGTGAATCTCGGCAGCCAGACCCTGATCGTCACCAACGGATCGGGGACCTATGCCGGCACGATCCAGGACGGCGGCAATTTCGGCAACTTCACGCTTGCCGGCGGCAACCTCACGCTCTCCGGCAACAACACCTACGCAGGCACAACCACGGTCTCCGGCGGTACGCTCACGCTCACTGGCGCCAACGCCAATGGCGCGACGCAGATCGGCAACGGCACACTGGCGCTGAAAGGTTCAGGGAGCATCAGCTCGTCCTTTGTCGATTTCAGCGGCTCCGGCGGGGCCTTCGATATCTCGCAAACGACGAACGGAGCGGCGGTCACGTTGGTGAATGGTGGCGCGGGCAACCAGGTGGACCTGGGCTCGAAGACGCTGACCATCACGAATTCGCCGAATGCAGGATTTGCCGGCATCATCCAGGATGGCGGCATCGGCGGCGGCGGCGGTGGCAGCCTTGCTCTTGCCGGCGGCGAATTGACGCTCAGCGGCAACAACACTTATACGGGCGTCACCAACGTCTCTAACAGCTTCCTGTTGCTGAGCGGCTCCGGCAGCATCGGCACATCGGCTCAGCTCAATCTTGTCAGCGGCGCATTCGATATTTCGAAGACAACCAATGGCGCTTCGATCGTCGCACTCAACGGCGATGCGAACAGCGAGGTGAACCTGGGCTCGAAAACGCTGACGATCACGAACGGCTCGACGACGTTCGCCGGATTGATCCAGGACAACGGGTTGGGCGGCGGCACCGGGGGCAGCCTGCTGATCGCAGGCGGCACGCAGACGCTCTCGGGCCTCAACACCTATACCGGCGCCACCACAATTCAAGGCGGCATGCTGGCCTTGTCCGGCGGCGGCAGCATCGCGAACTCGCAATTGGTCAACCTCTCGGGCTCGACTGCGACGTTCGACATCTCGCACACCACCTCCGGCGCCACGATCGCGACGCTTGCGGGCGTTGCTGGCAGCATTGTCAATCTCGGCGCGCGGACGCTGACCATTGCCAATGGCTCGACGACCTTCGCGGGTTCGTTGCAAGGCGCCGGCGGCCTGACCCTCACGAACGGTACGGAGATTCTCTCGGGCAATAACACCTACACGGGTGCGACGACAATCAACGGCGGTGTGCTGGACGTGACCGGTTCAATCAGCGGCACCACAAGCGTCATCGTCAATGGCGGCACGCTGATCGTGAACGGCACGGTATCCGATCCGGTCATCAATTCCGGCGGCTTGCTGACGGGCACGGCGACCACGGGTGACAGCGTGATCAATGCGGGCGGCACCTTCATGCCCGGCACTGCTGGCGTGGCGGGGTCGTCGATGACGATCGCCGGCAGTCTCGCTTTCGCTTCGGGTGCGCTCTACGTCGTCACCCTAAACCCGGTCACCGCGAGCTATTCGACCGTCACCGGATCGGCCACGCTCGGCGGCGCCAGCGTCAGCGCGATCTTCGCGAGCGGCAGTTACGTCAACAAGCAGTACACGATCCTGAATGCGGCCAGCATCAGCGGCACCTTTGGTTCATTGGTGAACACCAACCTGCCGACGAATTTCCACACTTCGCTCGGCTATGACGCACACAATGTTTATCTGAATCTCGCGCTCAACTTCACGCCGCCTAGCGGCGGCGGTTCAAGTTCCGGCGCCGGTTCCGACTCAAGCGGCGGCTTGAACACGAACCAGCAAAGCGTCGCCAACACCCTCGTCAATTTCTTCAACGCGAACAACGGTATTCCGCTGGTGTTCGGCTCTCTCACGCCGGCAGGGCTCACGCGGATCTCCGGCGAGACCGCGGTCGGTTCGCAGCAGACGACCTTCAACGCGATGGGCCAGTTCATGGGCGTGATCAGCGATCCCTTTTTGAACCGCAGCAATCCTGTTGCCCCGGGTGGCAGCGCGATCGGCTACGCGGATCAGCCGGGCGACGGCGCCGTTGGTCCGTCAACCGATGCCTTTGCAAAGGTCGCCAGAACGCCGGCAACCTTCGAGCAGCGCTGGAGCGTGTGGGCATCCGCCTTTGGTGGTTCGCAGACGACATCGGGCAATGCGGTGGTCGGATCGAACAACACCACGAGCACTGTCGCGGGCACTGCGGTCGGTGCCGACTACCTGTTCTCGCCAACGACGGTCGCAGGCTTTGCGCTCGCGGGGGGCGGCACCGGTTTTTCGGTCGCCAACGGCGGTTCGGGTCATTCCGATCTGTTTCAGGGCGGCGCGTACCTGCGCCACAATGAAGGCGCGGCCTACGTCACGGCTGCGCTCGCTTATGGCTGGCAGGAGATCACCACCAATCGTACTGTCACCGTGGCCGGTCTCGATCAGCTCCGCGCGCAATTCAATGCAAACGCGTGGTCGGGCCGGCTTGAAGGCGGTTATCGCCTGGTCGCGCCGTGGACCGGCGGCGTCGGGATTACGCCTTATGCGGCTGCGCAATTTGTCGCGTTCGAGCTGCCGGCCTATATGGAGCAGGCGATATCGGGCACCAACAACTTTGCGCTGGCTTATTCAGCCAAAACCGTCAGCGATGCGCGCAGCGAACTCGGCTTCCGCACCGACAAGTCCTTTGCACTCGATGACGGCATTCTGACGCTGCGCGGTCGCCTCGCCTGGGCGCATGACTACGATCCCGATCGCTCGATCGCAGCGACATTCCAGTCGTTGCCCGGAACTTCCTTCGTCGTCAACGGCGCGGCGCAGGCCAGTGACTCCGCACTCACCACCGCTTCTATCGAGATGAAATGGAAGAGCGGCTGGTCGGCTGCGGCGACTTTCGAGGGCGAGTTCTCGGCCGTCACTTCATCCTACGCCGGCAAGGGCGTCGTGCGGTATGCGTGGTAGACGTCCTCTCGCGTCTCATGCCGCGCCGCGAGAGTCCGTTGCGGCGCCGGCAACCACGCCGCCGAAATGCTGGCGCGCCGCTTTGTGCTGCGCGCCACCGACGGCTCACCCGAGATGGTTGCCTCCCAGCGGCTGAACCATCCGTCGAGGTGATGCGCTTCGATCATCTCGACGTGCTGCAGGCCTATGACGGCGTTTGGGCGAGTGCGTGCCTCTTGCACGTGCCGAAAGAGGAACTCTCGGGAATCCTCGCGCGTATCCACCACGCCTTGAAACCGGCGGGCGTCTTCTACGCAAGCTTCAAGGCAGGCGAGGGTGATGGCCGCGACAGTCTCGGCCGCTACTACAATTATCCTTCAGCGGACTGGCTGAAGGCGACCTATGAGGCCGCGGGAGACCGGCGCCTGCTGGCCTTGGAGACGAGCGAGATCAAAAGCTTCGACGAGACGCCGGCAACGATGTTGCACCTGGTCGTACGCAGAAGCTGAGGCGGCTGATCCTTCGCTTCCTCACACCCTGACCCGGGAGAAAACCTGTTCCGGAAATAAATCCTCCGGCGCGAGGCGGCGGTGGCAGACGCCCTGCTCGTGGGCGTATTGCAGGAAGCCTTCGAGCGTCGTGCGGTTAGCCTCAATGCCATAGGGCCAATGGTCCTGGCCGAATAGATCTTGTGCCTGCCTTGTATGCTCGAAGCACCATGGAATGGGGAAGCGCGGCGCCGTTACTTCGAGGGCGCGCGCGACGCTCCTTTGCTTTGCTTCTTCAAAGGCCTTGAAGAGGTTCATGGCGATCCAGGGATGCGCGTCGAGAGCCGCGCGCTTGAGCGCGATGACATGCATGATCGGAAAGATGCCGGTCGCGCGGTAGTATTCGGCCTCGACCGTCATGTAGTCCTCGAACAACCGCGCGATGTTTGGGTGGCCGTTCTCGAAGCAGTCGGGCGGATGCGCCGACAAGACCGCATCGAGTTCACCCTCGACCAACATCCGGCTCAAGCTTTTGGCCGGCGCCGGGATCAGGCGAATGCCGGGCGGCAGATTGAGCGCTACTTTTTCGCTGCGGCCCGGCTCGTTGACGCCCGCCTGTATCCACTCGATGCCGGCAAGATCGATGCCGTATTGATGCGCCAAGAGCCCGCGCGAGTAGACAGCCGCGGTCTGTGCCCATTCGGGCAAGCCGATCCGCTTGCCGGCGAGATCTTGTGGCGTGCGGACGGCGCCATCGCGGCGAACATAGATCGAAGAGTGGCGGAAGATGCGTGAGGGAAAGACCGGAATGGCGGTCAGCGAGCGATCACCTTGAGAAATGAGAGAGGCGTATTTCGCAAAGGACACTTCGGATACGTCCCACTCGCGGTATTTCAGAAAGCGGAAGAAGATTTCCTCAATCGGCAGGTCAAGGCAGGTGAGGTGGATGCCCTCAGCCACGACGCGTCCCGAAACCAGGTCCTCTACATGGTCATAACGGCTGATCGCCAGCGTGAGCGGGACTTCGTTCATCGGTGGTGGCCTTCTGCGGTCGGATAAAGCGGCGAGGGTGTCGCGATTGATTGAGCCGCTGTTCCCGGCACGCGGTTTCGGACGGCCGCAAGCCGCCCCAGGAAGAACAGGGCACTTGCCGAGATCAGAATCGGCATCGAAGCGGCCGCAAACAGCATGCCGAGCGGCAGGCCAAAGGCGAGTAATTGCCCTCCGATCACGGGCCCGAGAATCGATCCGACCCGGCCGACACCGAAGGCCCACCCGGTGCCGGTCGAGCGCATATAGGTGGGATAGAGCGTGCCCGCCAACGCGTTGATACCGACCTGGCCGCCGATCACGCAGAGGCCAACAACGATCACCAGCGCCATAAGCGGCGTCTCGCTGGTTCCGACATGGCCGAGCGCCGCAACGCAGGGCACCGCGACCAGGAAGGCGGCAACGATCCCGGGCGTGCCGAGGCGGTCGAGCAGCTGGCCGACCACGAGGCTTCCAACGGCGCCGCCGCCTTGCAGAAGCGCCGTCGCAATCACAGCATGAGCGAGCGGCACGCCGCTTTCGGCGACAACGGTCGGCAGCCAACTCGTCAAAAAGTGCAGCGAGATCATGTTGGCGGCATAGGCGAGCCACAACAGCGCGGTCATCGACGCCCGTCCGTCGGCAAACATCTGTGCTACCGGCAAGCCTTCACTAATTTCCTCTTCGATCGCGAGGGAAGCGTCGTCTGGAATGGTGAGGTCGGGGCGGACACGGCGTAACAGATCGAGCACGAGGTCGGTGCGGCCGCGCTTCACCATCAAAAAACGCACCGATTCCGGCAAAACGAAGATTGAAACAAGACCAATCGCGATGGGCAGGCCCACCACGAAAACGCTTGGCCAGCCCCAAGCCGGAATGAGTTGCGCAGCGATGACACCGCCAAGCGCGGAACCTATCGTGTAACCGATAAACATAATGCCGACGCGGGTTGCGCGGTCGCGCGCCGGGGCATACTCCGCCACCAGCGCGATGGCATTGGGGATCGAACCGCCGAGCCCGATGCCGGCGATGGTTCGCAACACCAGAAGCGATGTGAGCCCGTCGGCCCAGGCGCTCGCGAGGGTGAAGAGGCCGAACAGCAGCGAGCCCGCGACGATCATGTGCTTGCGGCCGAAGCGGTCTCCAAAGTTGCCAAGGAGCATGGCTCCCAGCATGAAACCGCCAAGACCTGCGCCAAACACCGCGCCGAATGCCGCCTTGTCCGAGTGCCAGGCTTTGATGATGGCAGGGGCGGCGTAACCCACGACCTGCATGTCGTAGCCTTCGATGAGCATGAAGGTGCAGATCCAGACCATCAGACCGGCCTGGAAACGGCCGAATCTCTGGCCCTCGATCAGATCTCCGACATCGATGGATGCCGCCTTCGTCATGCTTAGCTCGCTTTGGAATTGAAGGCGGCGTTGGCTGGACAAATGGGGACAGCTAGTTTGCTGCCCCTATTATTTCACGCATGCCCCAAACGGCCCCTTAGACGATCTTGAAGATCGCCAGCGCCAGCACGACCTGCGCGATGAAGCCGATGGTAAACGCCAGCGTGCGGAACACCGGCAGCCCGAGCGTATAGACGAGGAGATGTGCCACGCGCGCCCAGAAATACACCGCGCAGGCATAGACCGTCCATTTCGTCGAATAGTCGAGCTGGGCGAGGATCAGCACCAGCGGCGCAAACACGACAAGATTTTCCACCGCATTGTCATGTGCGAACATCAAACGTGTCGCCCATTCCGCATGCGGCTTGTCGTTGCGCGAGGGATTGGCCATCGAACCGAACAGGCCGCGCACCGAAACGCGATTGAGGATGTAGGGGACCCACAACAAGCCGGTCAAAATCACCGTCAAGGTCAGCCAGAACAGTTCAGGCGTCATCAATCCAGGCGTCATCGTTTCCCCCTGCCAGATTTAAAGAATATGTTCCCTTTGGGACAGCCGCTTATACATCAGCAGGTAGCATTACGCTACGCGGGCCGCTGTCGTTACGTTACGCACGGACCCGAACGTAACTGCCGGGCGCGTCCTCGATCGCCGGAAGCGCAGCCGCACCTACCTCGCGGGCTGCCACTTGCTCGGGATCGATCGTCTCCAGCCATTGCCGCCAGTCCGGCCACCACGAGCCTTTGTGCTCCTGGGCGGCCTTCAACCAATCGGCCAGCGTCACGTCCTTGATGTTGTCGTTGGTCCAGTACTGATATTTTCCGGAACTGGGCGGATTGACGACGCCCGCGATGTGTCCCGATCCCGACAGCACATATTTCACCGGGCCGCCGAAAAACTGCGAGCCGTAGAGCACAGAATCGGCTGGCGCGATGTGGTCTTCGCGGGTGGCGAGGTTGTAGACGGGCACCTTGACCTTGGAGAGATCGAGCAGGGTGTTATCGAGCACCATGGTCCCTGTCGACAAGCGGTTCTCCAGATAGCAGTTGCGCAGGTAATAGGAATGGTTTGCCGCCGGCATCCGCGTCGCATCCGAATTCCAGTGCAACAAGTCGAACGAGGAGGGCGGTTTTCCCTTGAGATAATTGCTCACGACATAGGACCAGATCAGGTCGTTTGATCGCAACATGTTGAACGCCATGGCCATCTTGGCGCCTTCGAGCACGCCCGAAGCCTTCATGTCGCGTTCGATGGACGAGATCTGGTCTTCATCGACGAACACCAGCAAATCGCCGGCATGGGTGAAATCGACCTGCGCCGCCAGAAATGTCGCCGAGGTCACGCGGACGCGGCGCTTCTCTGCGAGCCACGCCAGCGTGGTTGCGAGCATGGTGCCGCCGACGCAATACCCCATGGTATGGACCTTCATCTCGCCGGTGACGCGTTCGATCGCGTCCATCGCCGCGAGCGGCCCTTCTTTCATGTAGTCTTCCCAGGTCTTGGCGCCGAGACTCTTGTCCGGATTGACCCAGGAAATCACGAATACCGTGACGCCCTGATCGACACACCACTTGATGAACGATTTGTCTTGCTTGAGATCGAGGATGTAGAACTTGTTGATCCAGGGCGGCACGATCAGGAGCGGCGTACGCAGCACGTTTTCCGTTGCCGGCGCATACTGGATCAGTTGCATCAGATCGTTCTGGAAGATCACCTTGCCCGGCGTGGTCGCCATGTTGACGCCGACTTCGAGATTGCCGGGGTCGGATTGACGAATTCGCAGCGTGCCATGTCCGGCCTCGATGTCTTCCGCCAGCATTTTCATGCCGCGCACGAGATTGTCGCCGTTCGAGGTCAATGTCTCGCGCAACACCTCCGGATTGGTGAGAACGAAGTTGGAAGGTGCGATGGCGTTGGTGATCTGCTGGACGTAGAACGCGGCCTTCTTGCGGGTGTGCGGGTCGAGGCCCTCGGCGTCGCGGACCAGATCGTTGGCCCAGTTTGTGGTGAGCAGATAAAGCTGCAAGATAAAATCGAAGAACTGGTTCGATTTCCATTCCGGATCGGCAAACCGCTTGTCGCGCGGCGCGGGCGCGGCGACGGGGGCTGTTTCCTGGCCGGCGAGGCGCCGCACCGAGTTGCCCCAGAGATCGAGATAGGCCTTGCCGATCTTGGTCTGAATGTCATTGGCGCGATCGGGGTCCGATAGCCAATATTCTGCGACCGCGCTGAATGTCTTGATGAGTTCGGTGAGTTCGTTCGGGGGCTTGTCGCGCACTTCGCCGTCCGCAGCCGGCTTGAGATAGGCCGCGAGCGCCTGGCCGCTGCTTTCCATTGCCTTGGCGATGTTCATCGCGAAAGCTTCGGCGTTGAACTTGTTTTCGGTCTGGGCTTCTGTGGTGACGTTCGTCATGGGCTAAGACTACAGCTTCATTTCAACTTCGTCACCGACGACATCGGCGCGGTGTTTCGGTTCTGACACACTAGAAAATGGGCAACTTGCTCGCAAAAAGTTGCTGTTGCACTGCGATATTTATGGTGGCTTTGTCTTATTGAGGCCCCAGACACCCGGTTTCTTCTGCGCGCTTTAATGATTTCAGGTAACAATCGTTTGGGCGGCTGGCGCCGTTTGGTCAAAATCGTGTGGGCGCTTGCCGCACCCGGATAGGATCGGTCGTTAATATGTCGGGGAGACACCATAACGGAGCGTTGGCCGGAGCAGCTTTGCTGCTCGCGGCGCTGGCTCTGGGCGGTTGTTCGACATCGATTTCCGAAATTCCGCTCGGCAGCGCCTCGTCCGATACCCACGCCAAGGAGACCGGCGCCTATTTGCCGGTGAATGAGCTGCCGCCCGCCCGTGACGAGGCCGCCATGGATCCGGCCGAGCGCGCCAAGGTCCAGAAAGAACTGATCGCGGCACGGGAGCGCCAGGCCTCGGCGGCGAAAGAGCAGGCTCAGGGCAAAGATCAGAGCCAGAGCCAAACCCAGGCCCAAGCCGCGAAATAATCTCGCTGCTGGCGCGTACCGCGCTCCGTGCTAGAATTGGTTCGATCGCCCCGCCAAGTCGGGACGAAACTTAAATCACTTCCACCCGAATTCGCATTAAGTAATTGATTTATTGTGAATTACGGGCAATTACCGAGTGCCATCTGTTGCAGGATGCCTTGGCGAATCTACCCCTCATGGGGATTGCTGGAGTCCAAAGGTCCAATGGAAGATTTTTATCGCATCCGCCGCTTGCCGCCTTACGTGTTCGAACAAGTCAACCGCGCCAAGGCGGCCGCGCGCAATGCCGGTGCCGATATCATCGATCTTGGTATGGGCAATCCGGACCTTTCGACACCGGCCCACGTCCTGGAGAAGCTGAAGGAGACGCTCGGCAAGCCACGCACCGATCGCTATTCGGCCTCGCGAGGGATTGCCGGTCTGCGGCGGGCGCAGGCCGCGTATTATGAGCGGCGCTTCGGCGTCAAACTCAATCCGGAGACCCAGGTCGTCGCCACGCTGGGCTCAAAGGAAGGGTTCGCCAACGTCGCACAGGCCATCACGGCGCCGGGCGACGTGGTGCTGTGCCCCAATCCGAGCTACCCGATTCATGCCTTCGGCTTTTTGATGGCGGGCGGCGTGATCCGCTCGGTCCCGTCGGAGCCGACCCCGCAATTTTTTGAAGCAGTTGAGCGGGCGATCGTCCATTCGATCCCCAAGCCGCTGGCGCTTGTCGTCTGCTATCCCTCCAATCCAACCGCCTATGTCGCGAGTCTCGATTTCTACCGGGATCTCGTCGCTTTCGCCAAAAAGCACGAAATCTTCATTCTCTCCGATCTCGCTTATGCCGAGGTCTATTTCGACGATAACAACCCGCCGCCTTCGGTGTTGCAGGTGCCCGGCGCGATCGACGTGACCGTCGAATTCACCTCGATGTCGAAGACCTTTTCGATGGCGGGCTGGCGCATGGGGTTTGCTGTCGGCAACGAGCGGATCATCGCGGCCTTGGCGCGGGTGAAATCCTATCTCGACTATGGCGCTTTCACGCCGATCCAGGTCGCGGCCACCGCCGCGCTCAACGGTCCGGACGATTGCATTCGCGAGATGCGCGATACCTATCGCAAGCGGCGCGATGCGCTGGTGGAATCCTTTGGCCGCGCCGGGTGGGAGATTCCGCCCCCCGAGGCCTCGATGTTCGCCTGGGCGCCGCTGCCGGAAGCGTTTCGCGGTCTCGGAAGCATGCAGTTCGCCACCCTGATGGTCGAGAAATCAGGTGTCGTGGTGTCGCCAGGGGTTGCCTTCGGCGAGCACGGCGAAGGCTACGTGCGCATCGCCATGGTGGAAAACGAGCAACGGATCCGGCAGGCCGCCCGCGGGGTGCGCCGCTTCCTTGAAAGCGGCATCGAAACATTGCACAACGTGGTTCCTCTCGCCAACCGGCGCTAATCAATTGCTGCCCGCGCCTCCCGCGGGCAAACCTCCGGCAGGTTCTTCTCAGTCATGGTCGCACCCCTGAAAGTGGGTATAGCGGGGCTCGGTACCGTCGGTGCCGAGGTGGTCCGTCTTATCGAGCAACAGAGCCGAACGCTGTCGGCGCGCTGTGGCCGCTCGGTGCGCGTGGTGGCGGTCACGGCGCGTTCGAAGGCCAAAAAGCGCGGCCTTGATTTGGGCGGGATCGATTGGGCCAAAAATCCGCTTGAGCTTGCGAGCGATCCTGGAATCGATTGTTTCGTGGAGTTGATGGGGGGTGCGGGGGAGCCGGCGCTGTCGGCAATCGAGGCTGCGCTCAAGGCCGGCAAGTCTGTGGTTACCGCCAACAAGGCGCTGATCGCCAAACACGGACTTAAGCTAGCCAAGGCCGCCGAGCAGCATGGCGGCGCCTTGAATTTCGAGGCGGCGGTGGGCGCTGCGATCCCCATCGTCAAGACGCTGCGCGAGGGTCTTGCCGGCACCGCGGTCAATCGCGTCTACGGAATTCTCAACGGCACCTGCAACTACATCCTGACGCGCATGGAGCAGGAGGGTTTGTCGTTTGCCGAATGTCTGAAGGACGCCCAGCGCCTCGGTTATGCCGAGGCCAATCCGTCGTTCGACGTCGATGGCCACGACACCGCGCAGAAGCTCGCTATTCTGGCAAGCCTCGCCTTCGGTACCAAAGTCTCGCAAGGCGCGGTCTATGTCGAAGGCATTTCGTCGATTGCGCCGGAAGATTTGCGCGCCGCAGCTGAGCTCGGCTACCGCGTCAAATTGCTTGGGGTTGCGGTTCGCACCTCCAAGGGCATCGAGCAGCGTGTGCACCCGACCATGGTGCCGAAGACATCCTCGATCGCCCAGGTCATGGGTGTCACCAATGCGGTCACCATCGACGGCGAAGGCATTCCCCCGATCACGCTGGTGGGTCCGGGCGCCGGAGGTGCTGCGACCGCGTCCGCCGTCGTCGCCGACATTGCAGACGTTGCGCGCGGTATCCGCGCTCTGCCGTTCGGGCGTCCCGTGGAACGGTTGCGGAAAATCGAGAAAGCGCCGATGGAGCGCCACGAGGGCGGTTATTACATTCGCCTGATGGCGCGCGATCTGGCGGGCACCGCCGCCACCATCGCCACGCGCCTCGCGGAACAAAAAATTTCCATTGAATCGATCGTCCAGCGTCATGCCGACGGCGTTGACGTCGTGCAAATGGCGGGGAAAGCTGCGCCCGTTCCGGTCATCCTGATCACCTATGCCACGAGCGAGGACGCCGTGCACCGGGCTTTGGATGCTGTGCAGCGCGACAAGGTGATCAGTGGACGTCCGCAGGTCATCCGGATCGAAAAGAATTGAGAGATACAGCCGGAACCGGCGATGAGTAAGAGCGTAAGGCCCGCAAGGTAGTTTGAGGAGGAGTCCACCGATGTCGACCCACATTTCCGTGCCGCCCCAATTGCTGCTTGAGCGGATCCTGACGCTCGAGCTCGTGCGGGTGACGGAGCGGGCGGCGGTCTCGGCGGCGCGCCTGCGCGGCCACGGCAACGAGAAAGCGGCCGATCAGGCGGCGGTGGATGCCATGCGCCGCGAGCTCAACAAGCTGCCGATCGAAGGCACGGTCGTGATCGGGGAGGGCGAACGCGACGAAGCCCCGATGCTGTTCATCGGCGAGACGGTCGGACTTAAGGCCGGCCCGAAGGTCGATATAGCCGTCGATCCGCTTGAAGGCACCACGCTTTGCGCCAAGAACATGCCGGGCGCGATCGCGACCATGGCGATGGCGGACGGCGGCACGTTGCTTCATGCGCCCGACGTTTACATGCAGAAACTGGCCATCGGCCCGGGATACGCCAAGGGCGTGGTTGAGCTCGACGCTTCGCCAGCCGACAATGTCCGCCGGCTCGCCAAGGCCAAGGGCGTCGACGCCTCGGCCATTACGGTCCTCGTGCTCGACCGGCCGCGCCATGCCGACATCATCAACAGCGTGCGCTCGACGGGCGCCGCCGTCCGCCTGATCACCGACGGCGACGTCGCGGGCGTCATCCACTGTGCCACGCCCGATGAAACCGGCGTTGATATGTATATCGGCGTCGGTGGCGCGCCTGAAGGTGTGTTGGCGGCCGTGGCGCTGCGCTGCATCGGCGGTCAGATGCAGTGCCGGCTGATCCTCGACAGCGAGGAAAAGCGCGAGCGGGCGCACAAGATGGGCGTGTCCGATCCGAAGATGATCTACGGGATCGAAGACATGGCGAAGGGCGACTGCCTGTTCGCCGCCACGGGCGTCACCGACGGCTCGCTGCTGTCGGGCGTCAAGTTCCGAAAGGATGTGATCCAGACCGAAACGGTGGTCATGCGCTCGGTGACTGGCACCGTGCGCTATATCAAGGCCGAGCATCGTCAGCTCGACAAGTTTCATCTGGATTGATGCTAGCAGCGGTCATTCCGGAGCGATGCGAAGCATCGAATTATGATGTGCCCTTGCACATCAGAGAATCTCGAGATTCCGGGTTCAACGCTGCGCGTTGCCCCGGAATGACGACAAGGGGGAATCCGGATGTCTGACATCTCTCAAGTGAAAGCCCTCGTCTTCGACGTCTTCGGCACCGTGGTCGATTGGCGCACCAGCCTGATCGCGGATTTCACCGCCTGGGGCGAGAAGCGCGGCTTCAAGGCAGACTGGACGGCGCTCGTCGACGGCTGGCGCGCCGTTTATGTCGCCTCCATGGACGATGTGAGAAAGCACCCCGAACGGGGGTATGTCATTCTGGATACGCTGCACCGCCGTTCGCTGGAAAAGCTCGTCGAGCAGCTTGGGATTTCCGGCCTCAGCGACGTCGATCTGCACACCCTCACGATGGGTTGGCACCGGCTGCATCCGTGGGCCGACAGCGTCGGCGGACTGACTCGCCTGAAGACCAAATACATCATCAGCCCGCTGTCGAACGGCAACGTCGCGTTGTTGACCGAGATGGCGAAATTCGCAGGCCTTCCCTGGGACCTGATCATGTCGGCGGAATTATTCCAGCACTACAAGCCCGATCCCGAGACCTACCTCGGCGCGGCGCGCTTGCTCTGTCTTCAGCCGGAGCAGGTGATGATGGTGGCGGCACATAATCATGACCTGGCGGCCGCGCAGAAACTGGAGCTGAAGACGGCGTTTGTCGCCCGGCCGACCGAATACGGTCCGTTGCAGAAATACGACCTCGAAGCGAAGGGCGACTGGGATATTGTCGCCAGGGATTTCGGCGAATTGGCTACGCGGATGGGGTGTTGAGTGGGGTCTAATGCCACAGCCCGGATGAGCGAAGCGATATCGGGGAGCTTTTTACTGCTCCCGCATTTCGCTGACGCTCATACGGGCTACGGCAGAATGGCCATCGTGGTTCATCCATTCCAAGCCGAATGATACATCCATTGACGCCTGAAACGTAGCAAGGAAATCGCGACCATCGCGATACCCATCGCGATGCAGGCTAGCAAATATTGCAGGCGTCCGAGCCGGGCATTGAGCCCGAAAAGATGGTCGAGCATCGTCGCAACTCCGTTCGCTTACGATTGGCTCGCAATGTTTGCCGAAGGATGAACTTCGGAAACAGCGTCAACCTATGGTTTCAGATCCCTTGCTGCGTGCGATGGAATCCTCGGCTTGCGCCGCGGCGCGGCGGCTGCCGATCCAGCATACCCGGCACTTGAAAAAATAAATCGATCCGATCAAGATCGTCGTCGGCGGCCGCATCATATTTAATCCGCCAGTATCCCGCGCTGTTTTCGCTTATGGGCACAACCATGGGGCAGCAACGGCAGCGTCAATTTTGCGCTTCCGGCCCAAGACTGTGAGCGGGCGAAAACGGCGGTGTTTTCTGCATCGCCGTCGCAGGATTAGTCGTCATTTGAAAAGGGGGGTCGTATGTCGATCATGACTGCTCGCAGGAGGTCCCCGGTCGGGCCCCGCGTATTCCCAGTGTGGCACGTTATCATTTCCTCGGCGATGATGGCCGCTGTGGCCCTCGCGCTTCCATCGGATGCGCAGGCCTACAGCGACGAGGCGGTCAAGGATGCCGCCGGACTGCTCGAAAGCACCACCACGCGCTTTAACGTCGGCGAGGTATTGCGCCCGGACGTTTCGCTCGCCGACTACAATTTGCTTGATATGAAATACAAGGCCAGACAGCTGTCGGCGGCCGACTTTTGCCGCGCCGCGAAGGCCGACTTGTCGATGGTCGCCAAAACATTCGAGGGCACCAAGGAACAGGCCGGCGAAAAGAAAAAATGGCTCGCCACAATCGCCGGCATGAGTGCGTCCCGTGCCGAGTGCAAGCGGGCAAGCGAACTCGCAGATAGTCTTTTATTCGATGCGAAGCTCACGATCTACTCCAATGCGGCCGAGAAGGCCGCGCGGGACATGCTCGGCGCAACAACCCAGCACTCCATCTTCGGCGAAGTCGTCACGGGCGACGTGGTGCAGGCGCAATACGATCTGCTTGCGGTCAGGTATGCCGGGAAAAAGATCTCACGCGCGACCTATTGCCAGACCGGCGTCGTCAATTTGCTGGAACTCGTAAACGGGATCGACGGCGAGGCTAGTCTTGGTCAGCGAACGCTGGCGGACGTGATCGCGGCCAGGCGCAGATTCTACGGCGCCAAAGCCGTCTGTGCGGCTGACCTGCATGGCGATCCCAAGACGTTGCTGGCCTTGCAGCACAGCGCCGGCGATCATTTGGCCCGGAAGCAGTATGATGGCGCCATCGACGATTTCACCGCATTGATCAAGCTCAGCCCGCAGAATGCGGACGCACTCAATGGCCGCGCCGTCGCTTACGAAGGCAAGGCCGACTACGACCATGCCATCGCGGATTTCACCGCGGCGATCCAGATCGATCCCAGCGACGCCAAAGCCCTGGATGGCCGGGGTGACGCGCGCTATGGCAAGTCTGATTTTAGCGGTGCCATCGCCGACTATTCCGCTGTGCTCAAGCTCCACCCGGACGACGTTGGCGCGCTCAGTGATCGCGGCAACGCGTTCTACGCCGCAAAGGATTTCACGCAAGCCATCGCTGACTACTCCAAAGCTCTAGCAGGCTGTTGAAGAAGTCGGTAGCGAAGCGTTTCGTATCATGATTCTCTGGGACCCGGATTTGACTTGGGGGTCGCGATGCGGGGGAGTGACGAACGGTCCGGCTCGCTTTTCAG
>Ga0116129_1000023_pt1 | contig 110462 bp, 91 predicted proteins | sample June2015DPH_17_2_FD_89732 | JGI IMG/M metagenome (GOLD analysis project Ga0116129, IMG submission 89732) | Peatland microbial communities from SPRUCE experiment site at the Marcell Experimental Forest, Minnesota, USA - June2015DPH_17_10 | ecosystem: Environmental > Terrestrial > Soil > Wetlands... | reverse complement strand
AGAAAGCTCATCGACCGATTGATCACTCTGTCGATTGAACGATCTCAGCTCAGAATGAAAACGGACAAAAAGCAGTGAAAGGAGGAGCGGTTGTCAGATTAGTGAGAACTCGGTAGTCTTGAGGCCTCAATATCACTAGCATCAAATGAATACCAAATGCGTATGCGGAGCCAAACGTATTTTTGAACCGATCACTAGCGCGCGCCTCAAAGTCCTTGATGTCGATCTCAACGCCGATGCTCAGCCTGGAATATTTCCCTATGTCGGAAGAAAGTGACTCAAGGAGGCTTTTGCGTTTATTCGCACTCAGTCCACGATAGGCTTTCGATCTCCCATTCCAGTGCTCCTTCGCATGAAAGAAATCAATGCCGGCTTCGGCGATGTGGGCAGCCCACTTAGCTTTGAGCTTTTTCATCCGCGTGGTCTGTCCGAGGAGCGCGGACACAATCAGTCTATCGCCCGACTTCCCGCTCTCGTCTATGCCAAGATCGATCACGAACAGATTGCCTTCGTCGCTCCACCATGAGGGAAATATAAAGGGCCTCCCTTTCCGTCGCTTTTGATAAACTGCGACTAAGCTCGCCGGAAAGGGATAACGCTGGACGGCCCGCCAAGACCGGCCAGCGCTCAAAACGATTCACCGCCCAAATGCCGCGACGTGGTTAGCGAAGTAAATAATTGGCGTTTTTAGGGTAAATGAGCACGAGATCCGGCCTGATGCGGCAGTCGCGGTGATCGTTGCATTCGCCGGACGTGGGTAATCGAAATTCCGAGGTGGCAGCGGCGTGTTGGCGGCGAGCAAGTTGACCACCTCCATCACCAAAGGCGTCCAGCTTCTTGCTGTGCCTAACGGAGTTTTTCTCACTTGTAGTCACGCTGAAAGCGGGTGCCGTATTTAATCTCCCGCATTCAGACTTTGCAGCAGTTTGTCCGGCTTGCCTACCTTGACTAGCTCGCCGCGGCGCGCGGCCCTCATCGCTGCGATGGTCACGGCGTTGGGATTGAGCGGCTCGAACGGCAGGGCCTTTTCCGCCGCAACGCGCACCATCAGCAGGCGAGAGGCGTCGACACGGTCAGCCCGATTTTCTCCAGCGCCGCCGCGGCTTCCCTCTTGGTGCGTGCATCAATGCGAGCGCGAACAACGGAATTTCCACTCATGGCGTTAACTACCTGACCGCGGTTTTCACGTTCACTGCTAGAGGTGATCCTCTGCCCGTCACCTCCATCCGCTCAGCCAATCAACGATTCCACCACCTCGCCCGACACATCGGTCAGGCGGAAATTGCGGCCCTGAAATTTGAAGGTAAGCCGCGTGTGGTCGAAGCCCAAAAGCTTGAGCATCGTCGCATGCAGATCGTGTACGTGGACTCTCTCCTTGGCCACGTTGAAGCCCAGCTCGTCGGTCTCGCCGATGCGCGCCCCGGCCTTGATACCGCCGCCCGCCATCCACATGGTGAAGGCGTTGGGATGGTGGTCGCGGCCATCGGACCCGCCTTGCACCATCGGAGTGCGGCCGAATTCCCCGCCCCACACCACCAGCGTCTCGTCCAGCAGCCCGCGGCGCTTGAGGTCCTTGACGAGCGCGGCGGCGGCGCGATCCGTGTTGAGGCAGTTTTTCCGCAGGTCCTTCACCAGGTTCGAGTGTTGGTCCCATGCCTCGTGATAAAGCTGTACGAAGCGCACGCCTTTTTCCACCAGCCGCCGCGCCAGCAGGCAGTTGTTGGCAAATGACGCTTTGCCCGGCTCCGCCCCGTAGAGCTCCAGCGTCTCCTTCGACTCCTTGCCGATATCCATCAGGTCCGGCGCCACGGCCTGCATCCGGAACGCCATTTCGAACGAGTTGATTCTGGTTGCCACTTCGGGATCGCCGGTGACGCCCAGGCGCATCTCGTTAAGCTGTTTCAGCGCGTCCAGCGAATCGCGCTGCAGCTCGCGATCGACGCCCGCGGGATTCGAAAGGTACAGCACGGGGTCGCCGCCCGTGCGGAACTCCACGCCCTGGTAGACCGTCGGCAGGAAGCCGCTGCCCCACAAACTGTCGCCGCCGCTCGGGCCCTTGGTTCCCGAGCTGAACACCACGAAGCCGGGAAGGTCGCGCGTCTCCGATCCCAGCCCGTAAAGCGCCCACGATCCCATGCTGGGCCGTCCGAACAGCATGGTGCCGCTGTTCATCAGCAACTGCCCGGGCGCGTGGTTGAAGGCATCCGTCACCATCGACTTCACAATCGCGATGTCGTCCACAATCTCGCCGGTGAATGGCAGCAACTCGGACATTTCCGTGCCGCTGCGGCCATAGCGCCGGAACTCAAATCTCGGTCCCAGCAGTTTCGAGTTAGGGTTGATGAACGCAGCGCGATAGCCTTTGAGCAATTCGGGCGGCGGCAGCGTGCCATCGAATTTGGCGAGCTGCGGTTTATAGTCGAAGAGTTCCAGGTGACTCGGGGCTCCGGCCATGAACAGGAAGATAACGTGCTTGGCCTTGGGAGCGAAGTGCGGGGCCTTGGGGGCCAGTGGGTCGGTGGCTGCTCCGGCTGCCGCGTATCCCGATTCGGTCAGCAACTGCGCCAGCGCGGCCGCGCCTACTCCCACCCCGCATTGTTCGAAAAACCAACGGCGGGTGATGGTGCGAGGGTCCGTGCCCCGATAGATGTGGTCCTGACAGTTCATTGGTTACTCCACCGTGATGGTCTCGTCCAGGTTGAGGATGACGCGCGCGACCACCGTCCACGCGGCCAGTTGTCGCGGCGTGGCCTGTGGCGGCAACACCGCCGGCCCTCCCGGTTTCAGGCCCGCGATGTCGCCCGAGCTCAGCCAGCCATCGGCCAGCCGGCGATCTTCCTTAGAGAGCAACTGCAACAGCACATCCGCTTCGGCCGGCAAGGGCGCGCGCGCGGTGCACAATCGAAATGCGTAGGCCACCCGCTCGCGGTCAGTCGAGCCGCCCTCCTTCAAAGTCCGCGTCGCCAGCGCTTGCGCCGATTCCACGAACAGTGACTCGTTCAGCGTGGCGAGCGCCTGCAAAGGCGTGTTGGAGCGCGCGCGGCGCACGCAGGCCATCTCGCCGGCCGGCGCGTCGAAAGCCTGCAGCACCGGGTACGGCACGGAGCGGAATCGGAAGGTATAGAGCGCCCGGCGGTAGCGTTCCGGTCCTTCGGCCGTCGTCCAGGTCTTGGGCGCATAGCTGGCCGGCGGTTGGAAGAGAAATGCGGGCGCCGGTGGATACACGCTAGGCCCGCCCACCTCCGGATTCAGTAACCCGCTGGCGGCCAGTGCGATGTCGCGCACAATTTCGGCATCCACGCGATAGCGCGGCCCGCGGGCGATCAGGCGGTTGTCCGGATCTTTGGCGAGCAGCTCGGGCGTCACGTTCGACGATTGGCGATACGCCGAAGATGTGACGATGAGGCGTTGCAGCTTCTTGAGGCTCCAGCCCGAATCCATAAACTCCACCGCCAGCCAGTCGAGCAACTCCTGATTGGAAGGCGCCTCAGCCTGCGTCCCCAGATTCTCCACCGTGGCTACGATGCCAGTTCCGAAATGCGCCTGCCATACGCGGTTGACAATGGATCTGGCAGTGGTGGGTGAATCGCGTGATACCAGCCATTTGGCGAACGTCAGACGATTCGGCGGAGCGCCGGCAGGCAGGGGGTTCAGAAATGCCGGGACGCCCGGCTGCACAGCGCGGTCGGGCTGAAGAAAATCGCCGCGGCGCAGAATGTGAGTCTCGCGCGGATCTTCGGTGCGGTCGGTCATCACCAGCTGCCGCGTTCCTTCGGGATGCTCGCGCCACACCTGTGCGATAGCCTGATTCTCCGCATTCCACTCCGGAACCGTGGTGCGCCAATAGCTAAAAACGATCTGCTGCTGCGCCTCCGTGCGGCGGTCGCGCGGGATTTTCAGGATGGCGCGAACGGCCTCGGGCACGGGGTCGGCCACGGCATCCGGGGCGCTAGTCACCGACAGGCGGACGCGGCCCAAATTGTTAGTTTCGTTATCGTCGGAATTGGCGCCGCCGTGATCCTGCTTCAGGTAAAGGTTGAGCATCAGGCTGCTGGCGTTGGCGTTCTCAATCGGCTTCTCAAAATTAAACACGGCCTTGCGCGGCTGATTGCGCAGGCCCGGGCCCGCATCGATGCCCCAGGCGGTGTCATCGCGCCCATCGATGGCAAACTGGATGGGACCCGTGACGCGCCGCTTATCGCTCTTATCGTCGAACTTCTTTTCGAGCGGCGTCTCCGGCAGGTTGATGTCGGCGCTGGCGCTCGAAATCTTGATCGCGGTCACGTGCTCCGGGTCGCTGGGCGAGGCGGTTTCCACGCGGAATTCGGTCAGCGCTCCAGCGCCATGGATGGAGCGCCCCGGACCGCCGTTGGGCAGATTGGGATCCATTAGCAGCTCGAGGCGCACGGCGGTGATGCGCGGCAAGCTCGTCTTGGCCGTGAACTTCACTGTGTGCTTGGTAGGTGCGTAGCCCAGCGCGAGCATCGATCCGTCTTTCATGGGCAGCTCGCGTTCGCCGCCGGTCGAAATATCGTCCACCGCAAGCTGCAGCACTTGCCAATCCGGTTGGGCAGGCAGGGCGTCCTCCCACGCCGCCATGCGCTTCCGCCAATCGGGAGTGCGCCGCTGCAATTGAGCCTCCGTTTCCTCCGTGCGGCGGACGATCTCCGCGCGCTTGGCCTGCTCGTTCGGCGTATAGACGGCGATGTCCGCTTCGTGCGTGTTATTGAGGAAAGCGAAGATGCGGTAATACTCTTCCTGGGTCAGAGGGTCGTACTTGTGGTTATGACATTGGGCGCACTGAATGGTCACCCCGAGGATTCCCTTGCCCACCGCGTCGATGCGGTCGAACATAGCCTCCATGCGGAACTGCTCGGGGTCGATGCCGCCTTCTTCGTTGATCATCGAGTTGCGCAGGAAACCAGTAGCCACCTTTTGATCTTGCGTGGCATTGGGCAGCAGGTCGCCGGCAATCTGCTCGATCACGAACTGGTTGTAAGGCATATCGCGATTGAGCGCGTTGATCACCCAGTCGCGGTAGAACCAAACCAGGCGCGGCGCATCCTTTTCGTAGCCGTTGGAATCGGCATAGCGGGCTGCGTCCAGCCAGAGGCGCGCCCAGCGCTCGCCGTAGTGGGGCGAGGCCAGCAGCCGGTCTACCTGCTTCTCGTAGGCGCCGGGACTGTGGTCGGCGAGGAACGCATCGAGTTCCGCGGGAGTAGGCGGCAAGCCGGTGAGGTCCAGGCTGACTCGGCGGAGAAGCGTCGCACGCTCGGCTTCGGACGACGGCTGGATGCCTTCGCGCTCCAGCCGCGCGAGCAGAAACGCATCGATGGGGTTGCGAACCCACGCATTGCGCACCCATTCGGCGCTGCTGGCGGAAGGCGCTGTCGTTGGGAATGTTGTTGGGACCGGCGGACGCACCGGCGGTATGAACGCCCAGTGCCGTGGCGGCGCGGGAAGGACGGCGCCTGCATCGATCCATTTGCCAATCGTGGCGATCTTCGCCGCGGAGAGCGCCGCAGAACCCAGAGGCATCCGCGCCAACCCGCCCGCGCCGGTGATGCGCTTCATCAACAGGCTATTTGCGGAGTCGCCGGCAATGACGGCTTTGCCGGCGTTCGTATCGAGCCGCAGGTTGCCCATCTGCTGGCCCGCGCCATGGCAGCCGTAACAGGATTCGGCGAAAATGGTTTGAACCTGCCGCCCTAAGTCGTCTTGCGCCGGCGCCATCCACTGCAACGTCAGGACGGCGACAAGGACGCCCAAGGCCACGCTTTTGAAGTTTACAGACATACTGCGTGGTCTTAATTGTACCGAATTGTACGAACTTTAGAGAGTCTTTCTTGAATCCGTCATTCCACCGGCAGGACCGTTGCATCTCGATCGTCAGTTGGCCGGCGTAACCGGCGTCACTGGCGTAACTCCCACGCTCGGGATCGCTTCCACGTGCCCTAACGTCACCAAGGTGCGCCCGCTCACCGAATCGTAGATTTCAAGCGTCGGTATCAGGTTGCAGCTGGCCGCTACTATGGGCGTGCTTCCCGTGGACGTTGGCGGAAGAACCGCTGGAATCGAAATTTGTGCGCGGATTTCACGCCGCGCACCCGCCGCGATGTTCAGGTCCGTATCGGCGGAAAGGTCGGCCGATCCGCTCTTACCCGGCGCCACGCTTAGCGTCGCCGTTTTCAGAAGAGTCCCGGTGGAATCGAAGTACGAGACAGCCGCCGTGCAGATCACTCCGGTAGCCGGCGCCTGCACGCCCGGGTTCAACAGGTTGAGCTGAGCCGTTTGCCCTTGAGCTAAACCGATCATGGCAGTTGTCTCCACAGTCATGGCGACAGCCGCGGTTTGAGCTTGCAGAGCGAGTGCCGATACAATCAGCCCGCATGCCAATGGTATGCATTTCAACATGGATTTCCTTACCTCCGAGTTAGTAAGGAAGACCCTCTTAAGTCTTCCTGCTGAAGACAAACCCGTTGTCGCTTATCGAGTTTCGTTAAAATTGAAGATACTTAAAACATTCGAGACACTCGGATGGCGCCCAACTGGTGAGTTTAGGAATCTGCTCGAGATCTCCGATGTGGGGCTCAATGCGTTATATGTCGCCGATTGCCAGGCGCTGGAAGAGATTGCCCGCATCCTGGGCCGTGAGGACGACCGGCAGGAGTTGAGCGGGCGCGAGGGCAAGTACGCCGCGGCGCTGGCGACGCTTTGGGACGAGAAGTCGGGCATCTACCTGAACCGGCGCACCGATACCGGCGAGCCTTCACCGCGGCTCTCGCCTACCAACTTCTATCCGCTGATCGCGAAGGCGCCCACCCAAGAGCAAGCCCGCCGCATGATTCAGGAACACTACTTCAACCCGCGGGAGTTCTACGGCGAATGGGTGATGCCCTCCATTGCGCGCAACGTGCCCGGATACGGAGACCAGAACTATTGGCGCGGCCGCATCTGGGGGCCCATGAACTTCCTCGTCTACCTTGGCCTGCGCAACTACGATTTGAAGGACGCGCGCGCTGACTTGGTGGAGCGTTCGGCCCGCCTGCTGATGAAGAGCTGGCAGAGCGATCGGGCGATCTACGAGAACTACAACGCCAACACCGGCGCCGGCAACGACGTGCGCAGCAGCGACGCCTACTATCACTGGGGCGCGCTTCTGGGTGTGATCGACTTGCTGGACCATGGCCGCTAATCCAAATCGTGGCGCACGCACTTATGCGTGCAGCGTTCACAATCGTGTGAACGCGCTTCGTTGGGGTTAGACCAGACCACTAGGCGCATGGAGCCGGAATGACGGTATCTCGGCACTTGCCTTCGGCACTAAACCACGTTTCGGCAGCGATTCCTCCGCGTTCTCCGTGAGACACTCGCGTAAGCTTTTCATAACGCACCGTTTAGCGGCATCCGCGAGTCGGTGTGGTTTGGCATCACACTCGCTCTCACCCTCTAGGGAGACGGGCGGATGAGTCACAATCACTTGACGGCAGCACCGGCGCTGATGAATGCGGGAAGTCGTCAGGCGCCAGCCGCCGGGACCGTTTCAGGGAAATCGGATTTCGAGCTGATCTCGGAGGGGAGAGGCGGGAATCGCGCCGCGATAGCCGAGTTACTAGAGCGTCACTACGTGTCGTCCGTCTGCGCCGCCCGCATGATTCTGCGCTCTGATGAAGAGTCCCAGGACGCGGTCCAAATGGCCTATCTGACTGCTTTTCGCCGCCTCGATACCTTTCGCGGCGAGTCCTCTTTCAAGACCTGGATTACCAGGGTCGTGGTCAATACCTGCCTGATGCAGCTTCGCGTTTCCCGCCGCAGGGCGAATTGGGTGCAGTTGGAAAACCTGGAGACCGGCCGCGGACAAAGCTTGCTCGCGTCGCGATGGCCGACTCCCGAAGAATCTGCCTCGCACAGTGAGATCGCCGCGGCTTGCCAGGGAGCGGTTGCGAATCTGCCGCGAGACATGCGCGAGGCCTTCAATTTGTATGCAGGTTCCGGTCTCACGGTCAAAGAAGTTGCGGCGGCGCTCGGGTTGACTGTGGCTGCCGCCAAGGCAAGGATTTTTCGCGCCCGCGCCAGGCTGCAACTGTATCTGCGGCCGGTGCAGTTCGCGCGGCGCAATTCCAACGCTGAGGCTTGATCGGGCGCCACTGACGCCGTCTAACTCGGCGCAGCGCCGCTTGACTCTTACACATCCTTGCGCGTAACCCCGCGCAGCCACCGCGTCTCTCCCTCCACCACTGTCAACGGCCCGACTCTCATCTCTCACCCCTACTGCCGGGCGAAGGGCGCGGGCATCTTGTCTCATCGTTCCCCATTGCTTCTCGCAGGAATCTTTCGCTCAAACGTGCCGAAATGCTGGTCATCTGCCGAGATGCCGACACGCCGGGCGCCAGTCAGATCGTCTGCCGACGCGTAACTACTATTCTTTCCAACCAAATCGAGACACCTCACTCTGGCGGGTCGAGTGCGCTTGTATCTTGCGAAGTTCACGCACAGGAGGCAAGCGATGAAGGCCGGGAGAATGACACTGGAAGTCTCACTATTGGTGGCGGGCTTTCCCGGATTGTTGAGCGCGATCGAATTGCAGCCCGACACTCTGAAAGCGTGGGACGACTACATCCGGAACGCCGACTCGCATATGCAGTCCAGGTTGGATGGGCGTCGGCCTTTCTTGTGGACCGACGAGGCTTCTGACCGCGGCGCGCGTCTCCGCCAGGGTGAGATTCTGGTTGTGCCAATTAACGGGCACGGCGCCCAGAGCGTAGCCAACGGCCTCATCCACGACTGGCTCGGGGCGGCTTTCATCCCTAACGCCACCATCGAAGGGCTGCTTGCCGTGGTTCACGATTACGGCCGCTACAAAGAGTTTTACGGGCCCGTTGTCGCCGATTCCAAGGTACTCGCCTGCTCTGAAACGGATCAGAGATTCTCCATGGTGTGGCAGCACCGCGTGCTTTTTGTCGATGCTGCGATTGAGGGACAATACCAGGCCAGCGATTTCGCGTTAGATGCGCAACATGGATACAACATCGCTAATACCACACAGCTGCGCGAAATCGAAAGCTACGGTAAGAGCGGCGAGTATCTCCTGCCGCCGGGCCAGGGAAGCGGTTTCATCTGGAGACTCCACAGCATTGCCAGATACGAGCAGCGTGATGGAGGAGTATATCTCGAGCTGGAAGCCATCGCACTCACCCGAACAATCCCGTCGTCGCTTCGATGGGTAGTGACTCCTGTGGTGAACCATCTCTCGATCAATTCGCTCATGACTTCGCTTCGCCAGACCCGCGACGCGGTAGTTTCATTGCCCCAATCGCCGGAGCGGATCGCGTCATGCGCGATCGGTCGCCACGGTTTTCCAATTGCGAAAAATGGCGGCGTAGAGTAAGGAGCATTTGTCGAATGCAGAATGTATTAGTTGCGGCAAACCCCCGTATCTCTTTACCGCTGGCTCCCGCGCGCATTTCCATCGGTGCAATCCGCTGGCCGGAGCGCGTGATCGTTGGGTTTCTGATCTACGCCGCGGCCATGGCTTTGGTTCTGCCAGTGGCGGCGCCTGTCGGGAGTCTGGTGGTTCTCTTAAACCTGGCGCTAATTGTCACCTACTGCGCGCTCTGGCATTTCGATTCCGCCAGACCGAGGCTGGCCATCGGCGTCATCCGCGACTGGCTGCCCCTCGGCTTGATCCTCGTCGCCTATCGCGAGATGGGGTGGCTGGCATTGCCCCATCATGGCCACGCGCTGGAAGCGCACTGGGTGATCTGGGATCGCTTCCTGTTGCGCGGAGGCGCTTCGGCCGCCATCGAAGCGCTCGGGCCGGTATTGCCTTCGGCGCTCGAGATCGCTTATGCGCTGGTCTACGCGTTGGCGCCGTTTTGTATCGCGGTCCTATACCTCTACGGGCGCCGCGAGCGAGTGGACACGTTCCTCTTCATTTTTGCGCTGGGAGTCTTGCTTTGCTACGCGCAGTTTCCGTTTTGGCCCTCGGAGCCGCCGCGCGTGGTGTTTTTCGGACAGGATTTTCCAGCCTACGATACGGTCTTCCGGCGTTTCAACTTGTGGATGTTGGGCAATTACGGCATTCACTCCAGCGTCTTCCCGAGCGCCCATGTAGCCGGCGCGTTTTCCGCTGCCTTCGGTATGCGGCAGGCTCTGCCGGAGCACAAATGGGTCAGCCGCTTCTTGTATGTCACAGCGTTGCTGATCGCGGTGGCAACGGTTTACGGCCGGTATCATTACTTCACCGATGCCGCCGCTGGTTTCTCAGTGGCAGTTATCGTTCTTACGCTGCAGAGATACCTTGTTTCGCGCCAAGCCGTGACGCATCCCGGCGCTGGCCGTTCGGTAAACGCCGGAAGCGGCGCCGTCTGCGGAATTCAGGTGATGGTTGGGAACCAATGATAAGGATTCAGATGAAAGAATCCGATGGCCAGTTAATACTACAGGTCGAAGGGAGACTGGCCGGGGCTTTCGAGCTCGAGCTACTCAAGGACTGCTGGCATGAAGCTCATGCAAAACAGCCGAACCGGAAGATCTCAGTGGACCTGAAGAGCGTCACCTGTATCGACCAGGCCGGACGGCGCCTGCTCCAGTCGATGCATCGCAGCGGAGTAGCCTTCCTCGGAGCCGGTCTGTCCACTCAGGACATTCTCGAACAGGTTATGGAGCGCCGTAATGCGAACATTGGCGCGGGCGATTGCGAGTGAGGGGTTACATGCTGGAAAAGACGAGACACAATATCGATCGCCTGTACGCTGCCTGGCTGATCGCAACCGGCAGAACCGGCACGCTTTGGTGCGGCCTGATGCACGATTCGCCCATGTGGCCCATTCACGGCCAATATCAATGTGGCGCCTGTGGCCGCCGCTACTCCGTGCCGTGGGACCGCGACAGACTTCCTCCGGCGCAAACACCTGTGGCGCGGCCCCATGGGCTGCCCGCCGTCCAACCGTCTCTTCGATCCGCCATACTGCCGCGAGTCATCGTACTGATGATAGCTCTGCTGGCTTCCCATGCTCAGGCCGCCGACACGCTTATCGCGGACTCCATCACTCAAGTAGCAACCACTCCAGCCGCCATCGCCTTTGCGCGTTACACCGCCGGTCTGGAGCAGGCGAGTCCCTGGAATCTCGAAACCGTCGAGATCGAAGCGGCGCTGCCGAAACTTGAGAAGCGGGCTCGCCTGCGCGCCATCCGTCGTCTGTTGCCGCTTGGGCAGCCCAACTATCAAGTGCTCGAAATCGCGGGAGATCACACCGTTACCAGGCAAGTGATCGCTCGTTACCTTAGCGCAGAGGTGCGGGCCGCGGCCATCCCCGCCTCTACGGTTGCGATCAGTCCCGCGAATTACAAATTCCGCTACAAGTGCGCCGTAAATACGGACGCCAAAGTAATCTATGTCTTTCTTATCGCCCCGCGGAAGAAGCGCGAGGGCCTCATCAAAGGCGAATTGTGGATTGACGGCGAGACTGGCGCCGTCGTGCGCCAGTCCGGATACTTAGTCAAGCAACCTTCCATATTCCTGAAGCGCGTCACCATTGTTCAGGAAACGGCCCTGCGCGCCGGATCCGCCGAAGAGCGGGTCACGCACTTATCGGTAGATACGCGGTTGGTTGGGCTCGCGGAGCTGACCATCCATGAGCGTCCCTACACCGACCCGGTTCTTCCTCCCGCGCCGGTCATCGAGCAGCGTTAGGCCAAGTCTCGTGGTGGCGCACGCACTCGTGCGTGCAGCGTTCACAATCGTGTGAACGCGCTTCGCTCAGCCCCGTCCGACGGCAAATCGCCACGTTAGTGCCCGATATCCGGCGCCTGACACTCCTTCCGCTGACAGTTACAAAATAATGCGCCACTCGGAGTTGTGTAAGTCGTTGTATTTCCAAAAAGACAACACTCCAGTGCTTTGGCCCGTGACTTGCTCTTTTAGATTGCAGGTTACTAAGAGGCCTATAAGCTTCACAGCGGCCTATTCTAAATAAAAGGGAGTTAAGACAATGTTCAGAACAGTTAGTGTAGCGACGATTATATTGGCAGCATCAGTGGCAACGCTGCCGGCATTCGCCCAGGAAGCCGGCCGGTCCGAGGTTAGCGTTCAGGCTTTTGGCAGCTTCGTGAAGAGTACGACTGACAACGGAGTGCAGCAAAGCGCTTCGGATAGCGGCGGCGTGCTCGCCAATTATCGCTTCTTCTTCACAAACGATAACGGCGTGGAAGTGAACTATGGTTATTCGCTCAACACGCAGACGTACGGCTTGCCAACCGGCCCTGTGGGAGTGAAGGCGCATCAGGACGAAGTAACCGCGGCGTATGTCTACCGGCATCCTCTGCGGCGCTTCACGCCCTTTGCCGAAGCCGGCGCCGGCGCTCTGATCTTCGATCCCACGGATGCGCCCGGGGCTTCGACGCAGTCTCGCGCCGCGTTCGTTTATGGCGCGGGCGCCGACTTCAACTTGGTGAAGCACATCTTCCTTCGGGCCGAGTATCGGGGCTTGGTTTACGATAGTCCCACCTTCGGGCTGAGCGATACGCTGGGTCCCGATCGCGTAACCCACCGCGCCGAGCCTTCGGTCGGTTTCGGTTACAGGTTCTAAAGGTAGAATCGGTCACGATGCCGAGCCACTGGTCGCCCGCAAGGCATCCGGCGGCTCGGCTCGTCGTGTCAGAACTCGTATCGGAAGCCCACGCGCACCCAGCGTGGCGGCTGAATCGACACCGGCAATCGCAGGTTAAATGTCGGGCCGCTAAGATCGTCCTCCTCGAGTCTTTGCCCGTCATTAGTCACGTTGAGAATGTCGGCCGATACTGTAAATCTCCCGATGGGTAGCTCGAATTGCCGGCTGATCCGTAGATTCCAATTGGCCACGTACTGAGCGCGGTTGCCTTCCCCGATACTCCCGCGCGCAGTCGTCTCTACCAGGAACGGACCCTGCGGAAGTCCCGTTACAAGTAGCTCGCGCGCAAAGGGTAGCCCGTCCATATAGTCCGCAACACTGGAAACTTGAATTCCGCCCCAGGCTGACGGCATTCGATAAGTGGCTTGAATCTTACCCACGTAGGCCCGGTCGACAAAGCTATTGCCGGCGGAATTGATGGCATAGTTGGGGTCGAGATAGAGAGAGCCGATAACACCGGGATCGTTTTCATACACTGAGTCGCCCGGGTTGGTAGGTCCGTACGACTTCTCCGCCACGAAAGACGCGTGTAGCGCCAGTCGCCTCCACTCCGTGCCTGCCTCCGCCAGCAGACCCGTATTGAGCATGCTCAGTCCACCGGGGTTCGTCAACAAATACCGGTCCTGGCCCAGCGTGGCGGGGTTCTGCGCGTAGACCGTCAGGCGTTGGTCGTCGAACGTGCCTGGAATTCCGTCAGGTCCAGGATCGAGGATCGAGACGGGAGTGAACGCCTGCGCCGGCACGCCGATATCGATGGCAGCGATACGATCCTAGTCGTCGCGGCGGAACAGGTGAATGCTGGCGACGCTTCGCGGCGCGAAATGGAACTGTGCGCCAATGTCGAACTCGTCCGAGTAAGGCCGCCGGAGTGACGGAGAGATCGACGAGTAAGGTCCGCCAAAGCGGAACAGCAGACTCCCTTGCTCGCCAGGTTGAAACGAGTCGCTGGCGTTGGATGCGAGCCATTGATAGGCGTTCCCGCCAAGACTATTGGGATTTCCGAAATCCAGATACCTTCCCGCAAGCGGCGCGTACAAGCGAAAGTAAGTGCCTCGAAGAACCAATCCGTGGGAATGCGGGACTTGCCACGCAACGCCGGCGCGCGGCGAGAGACTATTCCAAACGATCAAATCCGGCTGCGGGGCGAATGTCCGTACAGGCGCAAATGCCCCCGCAGGGCTGGATTGAGCCGGCAGCGAACCGCGCGAGAAATCGGCCAAAGCGCCCACATCGAGTGACAGGGAAGGCGTCAGGCTGATGTGGTCCGCGGCAAGACTTGAGAGCGACTGCACGAGCTCGCGCGAATCGAGCGGCGTGTTAAACTCCTCGACGAACGCAGGGATTCCGGCGGCAGTGATCGGGTTCATGCCGGAAGGAGTGTTGAAGCGGTTCTGCGGCTCAGACCTCTCCCATCCTCCACCGGCAACAATCTGATGGCGAGTCCCCAAAGCACGCAAAACAGCGGGCTGCCACGCTGCTTCGATCTCGTGTCGCGGGCGGATACCCAGGTTTGCAAGGGGCGGCGCCCCTGAAACCATGCCGCCCAATAACTCTATGCGGCTTTGTCCGTTCACCGCAGTGCTGGTATCGACGTGCGCCGTCGAATATTCGTAGCGCACCTCGATGACGCCCGTGCCGGAGGACTCGTTCAGAAGGTGTGTCCAGCCCATCTGAACGAAATCGAAATGATCGGTCTCCGGATCGCCGGCGAATCCGCCCGGCAAAACGAAAGACGGCGCCAGGCGGTTGCCGGTCAATGCTTCGAGGCCCGCCGGTCTGCCTCCATCCGAGAGGTCGATCCGCGATCCGCTGTAGAGCGCATCGAATCGATCTTTGTTGCCGGCCCGCACGCGGCCCCGCGCGTTTCCGAACAGCAACCGGCTGCGCTGATCTGTTCCGGGCGCGGCCAGCGGCTCGGTTTGCGAGGCCCATTGGCCGCTTCCCGACGCATAAAACTCCGCCCACCTGGTCAGCGGCCCGCCGATCTCCAAACGGTCTCGCGTGAACCAGCGAAATTGGTCCGCTTGCTGCACCAGTCCGCGATCGGCCGGCGGCGGCAGGTTCGTCGAAGACAGCGCGGCGCCCGTGTTCGCGGTGGAAAACCCGCCATGCCAGAGTGCGCCCGGCTCCGCCAGGAACAGGCCGGCCTCCGTGCCGGCGCTCGATGAAGCTGTCTGAGCAAACGCACTCCGCACCACCACATCATCAAGCGCTTCGACGTCGGGCAAGATCGCCGGCAGTCCGGGTTGATAGGAGTCAGTCGCATCCATGCCCTGGAGCTTATATTGCACGTCGGTCCACGAGATTCCGCGCTGTGACTCGACCGCCAGCCGGTTGTCGCCGAGGCCGGTGAAATCGAGTGGCTCAGTCACGCTCGACGGCTCGCGGCTCAGCAGTATTCCCGGCAAGCTTAATGCCTCGGGATACACACGCCCGCTTGTCGCGTCGGTCCAAACACCCATCGTCAACGCCGCCGAGGCTTGCACGCTACGGATCGCTCCCGATGTCTCCAGAACCAGATCGAGCCGCACGGTTTGCAAGGGAGAGACAATAACACTGACGCTGGAGGTCGCGGCCCCAGGCTGGAAACTAACCGACAAACGGTATCGTCCATAGGGCAGCGTCATGGCGAACTCGCCGCTCGAGTTCGAATGAATGACGGTGTGGAAACCGGCCCCGCCTGTGACAAGTATCGGTGCGCTAGCCACTGGGCGGCCATCCGGAGCGCGCAGAATCCCCTCGATGGCGCCAGTAGTCAACTGCGCCAGCAGGATTCCCGGAATCAAAGCCACAGTCGCAATCGGAAGTCCGAGCCGGCGGACGACCGGGAGACTGCGGCTACTGCTGGAGCACGGTGAAGCAGCTGATCGAATACCCAAGGGCGCTACCCATAATGACGTCCGACAACTCCGCAAGTTGCCCCGGGACGAAGCGCAGAACTGGAACACGCGAGTGCAGTCTCAGGGACATTACTGCCCCGTTGCCGTATGAAGGGGGTGGCAAATTGTCGCCCTTGCCTTCCATCGCGACCCGGCAGGCACTGAACATGTACACTATCCTACGCGTTTTATTGAGTCTCGCCAACTCGGATGGTTTGCCAGGAGTAAGGTGAGAGGGGACTCAGCCAACATCGTTTCGCCGTGGTAGCCTCGGCTCTGCTCGGCGCACCTGTCTCCTGGCGCGCCGGACGATACCGCCAACGGAATTTACTTCCCGGAAGGCGTCTCCCGCAGAATCGCGTGGGATAATGAGTCACCGAATCAATGACAATACAGCGAATCCTCTTGCTGACGGCTATGGCCGCCGCTCCATTCGGCCTTCTTCACGCCCAGGGTAGTTATGAGATACAGGTCTATGGTTCCGATCTTGTCGATCCCGGCGCCACTATGTTCGAGCTACACAGCAACTTTACTTTCGAAGGCAGCAAGACTATCGTCGGTGGCATGTATCCCACCGAACACCAGTTGCACGAAACGCTTGAGATCACGCACGGCTTCAATGACTGGTTTGAGTTGGGCTTCTATGTTTTTACCAGCGCCGATGTGAGGGTCGGCTGGCAATGGGTCGGTGACCATATCCGGCCGCGGGTCGCCGTCCCCAAGTCGTGGAAATGGCCCGTCGGCGTCAGTCTGTCGACTGAGGTCGGTTATCAGCGCGCCGTCTATTCCCCGGACACGTGGACCATCGAGATACGTCCCATCGTGGATAAGACCATCGGCAGGCTGTATCTCTGTTTCAACCCGACCGTCGACCGTTCGTTTCACGGCCCGTCGGTTCCCAAGGGCGTCACATTCTCGCCCAATGTCAAAGTGGGCTACGACGTAACGAAGGCCGTCAATGTGGGCTTCGAATACTACGGCGCGCTAGGTCCCATTACCGGCTTTGACCCGCTCCAGCAACAACAGCAGCAGGTCTTCGCCGTGACCGACCTGAACGTGAGTCCGAAATGGGAGTTCAACTTCGGCGTTGGCGTAGGTCTGACGGGCGGTTCCGATCACCTGCTTGTGAAAATGATTATCGGGCGCCGCGTCACAACCAAGTGATGCGCAGATCGATGCGCGTCGGCGTCGGTTGTATATAATCTATTGAGTATGACGCAGAGCGGTTCCAATAAGAAGACTGCGAATAGTCTGGTCTCCGCAAGCTGCGCGGCGGTGCTCGCGGTGTATGTCACGGGATATGTACGAACCCAGTCCGCCGCCAACCGGTTTGCGGCGCAGATTGCTGAGCGGCGCGTGGCCGTTCCAAACTCGCCGCGAGCTGCGTCGCCAATAGCAGAGTTGCCGCCCGCGACTCCCGCCGCCCCTGTCGCCGCGCCCTCTCCTACGGTTGCAATCTCGGCGCACAATGCGGCCGCGAAACGCAGCCAGATCGCATCCGTCGAACCCGTCCCGGCAGCGCCCCCTGCTTCGGCCGGCGCGGAGCAGCCTTCGCCCGCCGCAATTCCAGCGCCGTCGTCCCCCGTCGCCGTCGCCGCCTTACCCGAGGTCATTCAGGCCGCTGAGCCGCCGGCGCCTGCTGCCGAAATCAAGACCGAGGTGGCTCCGGCCGCACCCCCCGCGCCTCTGTGGAAAGACGGCGCCTACACCGGCTGGGGCTATTCACGCCACGGTGATATCGAGGCGTCGGTAGTGATCGAAGGCGGGCGCATCGCGTCCGCGGCCATCTCTCAATGCCGGACGCGCTATTCCTGTTCCGTAATTGACAGATTGCCTCCGCAAGTGGCCCAGCGGCAAAGCCCCGACGTCGATTATGTCTCCGGCGCCACCCAGAGCGCCGACGCTTTCTACGGCGCGGTGGTCGCAGCTTTGAGCAAGGCGAAGTGAGCGGCCAGGGAGCGATCGGCTTTGCCCATCCGCACCGAGGTCGCGATGGGCACGCTGGTGACCATTCACGTCGTCCGCTCCGCCAGTGAAGCCGCTGCCCATGCCGCTATCGATCGCGCCTTTGGATGGTTTCACGAGATCGAAGAGCGCTGTACGCGCTTCAGCGAGCGGAGCGAGTTGATGCAGCTCACGGCGCAGATCGGCGTGGCGGCGCCGGCGAGCGCTATCCTTTATGAAGCCGTACAGTTTGCCTTGATGGTGGCGGAGATTACCGGCGGCGCGTTCGACCCGGTTGTCGGCCACCGGATGGAGGCGCGCGGCTTCAACCGGGATCATCGCACCGGAGAGATCGTTCGCAACCCGCGCACCCCCGATGACAATGTCAGCTACCGGGACGTGCATCTCGATCCGGATCGCAGGACCATCACGCTCCACCGTCCCTTGACGCTCGACCTTGGCGCCGTGGCAAAGGGCCTCGCCGTGGATACAGCCGCGCGCGAGCTCCATCCATTCGCGGATTTTGCCATCGATGCCGGCGGCGACCTCTACCTCGGTGGATCTAACGAGCACGGCGCCCCCTGGTCCGTCGGCATCCGCCACCCGCGAGACGAGCACGCGCTCATCGCTTCTCTCCGCATTTCGAACCAGGCCGTATGCACCTCCGGCGATTACGAGCGGCGGACTCCTGGCGGCGATGCGCATCACATCCTGGACCCGCGTACCGGCGCGCCAGCCCTCGCCGTGGCGAGTGCGACCGTGGTCGCCCCCGGCGCGATGCTGGCGGATGCGCTCGCCACGGCCGCATTTGTGCTTGGCCCGGAAGAAGGGATCGAGCTTCTCGATCGTATGGGCGTGGAGGGACTGATCGTTACGCCGGAGCTCGAGCGATTCGAAACGCGAGGCCTGTGCCATGGGGCTTAGCGTGGTCGGGCGTCGGATCAGGAAATTCTTCAAGACCCCCAAGGGCCTGCTCACGATTATTCTTGGGGTCTTTGCCGCCATGGGTTTGCCGGGCCAGGGCCGCAGCGCGGCGGCCGGCCTCGCAAGCGCGACCATTGCCGCGGGCCTCGTAGATGCGCTGATCCTTCGCGTGAGAAAGAAATCCTGGGAGTTTCCGAGCGGCGCCGTGCTCACCGCCATGATCGTGGCGATGGTGCTACGGGCGCAGGAGCCGTGGTACGTCACTGCCATCACCTCGGTGATCGCGATTCTCAGTAAGTACGTTTTCCGCTCGCGCGCGGCCAACGTTTTCAATCCTGCGGCGCTGGCTATTATCGCCAGTTTTTACATCTTCCACACAGGCCAGAGTTGGTGGGGCGCGCTGCCCGATGGGATACCAGTCGCGAAAGTGGCGCTGATCGCGGCGGGCGTGTTTATCGCCGACCGGGTCAAAAAGATGCCGCTGGTGCTGGCGTTTCTGGGAGCGTACTTCGCGCTGTTTACCATTACGGCATTCGTGAGCGATCCGTTATCGGTTGCCGAGATATTCCGGAGTCCCGACGTCGAGGCGGCGCTCTTTTTCGCGTTCGTCATCCTGACCGATCCACCTACATCGCCGGCGAAGCATCCCGATCAGATCGTGTGCGGCCTGATCGTGGCGGCTATCAGTTATGCATTTTTCGAATTGGCAGGCGTGGTCTATTATCTGTTGGCGGGCGTGCTGGCGGGAAATGCGTGGGAAGCATGGCGCCGCGCGAATCGGCGCACAGGCCACACGTTCCCGAGAGGCATCGGCGCTTTCCTGCGCGAGATCAGTCCCTGGGCCAGCTATAGCTAGCGAATCGTGGCGTACGCACTCGTGCGTGCAGCGTTCACACTCATGGGAACGCGTCTTTCCGGGGCCTCGATACGTCGGCGTATTTATGAAACGGTGTACTAAGCCAGAAGCGCGGGCACGCTACTTACACGTCCCGCCTTTCCAATTCAGCGAACACACGCAGCGCCGGCAAATGGCGTTCGTCGAAACATCCAGGCCTCGCCGAAAGCCGACCGCCGCAGGCCCGTTCAGCACCTCCATTAGCGATGCGCCCATGCCAACAGTGCCGATGGGGCGATGGAAAAAACAGGGCCGCACAACTCCGTCGCTTTCGAGAACCGCCGAAACCCACGGTGCGTTGCAGCGGGGAGCTACCCCGTGTTGGAGTCCCAGATGAGCTCGAAAGTGATCGACGATGCGGCGTAGCTTTTCAGCAGACTCCACCACGAAGCCGCCGCACTCCCCGGCGCCAATCAACCTTTCCACTTCGTCTTCCAGAACGGAAATCTGCCCGGGCCCCAGCGCCACCTGATTCTGACGCTCTGTGCCCCATCTGCTGGGCCGGTTGAAGGCCTCTGACTGTACGTCGGCAGCGAGAAATGAGATAGACTTCACTCCCAGACCGCGAGCGGCTTCCACAGTGGCGCGTAAGTGGGCACAGTTGAGTCCTTGGACAGTCGAGCGGGCGGTAACCGCTAAGTCCGGCTTCCTTTTATGCAGTGCGGCCACCCCGGCGGCCAGCAGTTCCAAGGCTCGCGGCACGCGCCGGATCGCATCGTGGATTTCCGGCGGCCCGTCGAGTGACACAATCACATCGTCCACCCATTCCGCGATCTGGTTCGCGTGCCGCTCGAGTAGAAGCCCCGTACTCAGCAGGGTGGTGCGAATCTTTCGCTCCCGCAAGAATCGGCACAAGCGAAAAAGGTCGGAGTGCATCAGCGGCTCTCCGCCGGAGAACACCACCCACTCGACGCGCAATCGGGCTATGTCTTCCCCGTGCCTCTCCAATTCAGCGGCGCTGATTTCCCGCGTGGAATCCGTCTTCCAGATGTCGCACATCACGCACCGGCAGTTACAGCGGCTGTGCGGATACAGAATCAACACTGGCAACGATTCCAGAATCGGATTCACACTCGCACCCGCCTTCCCGCAAGCTGGAAATCAGCGCCTAGCACGGCCTCCGTTGCAGCCTTCAGCAGAGAGACATCCGCGTTCACTAACCAGGCGCCCCGCCCTTCCAACTCAATCTTCTGCAAGTGACGAGTGAGCACAGGGTCGATCCGCGCGGCGAGACTTTGAGAGACCAGTTGGATTTTGCCTCCGAGAATCACTAAGTCCGGGCAGTATTCCTGCAACGCGTCCGCGGGGTCACGGCCGGAATCGGGCACTGCAACCAGGTCGGCGATGCCATGCTCCCGAATCTCACCTTCGCCGCGGTTCAGCCCGAGCATGCGCGCGGCCTGGCTGGTCACCATCGGGTAAATATCCGCTGCCGCCAGGCAACTCGCACGGCGCGCAACGCGGAGTTCGCCGGCCAGGTCGTCCTGACAAGTGAGCGCTGAATCCGTTCCCAAGCCAATGGGGATGCCGGACCGCAGCACCTCGGGCCGCAGAGTTTGCGCCAGCATGAAGAGATTGGAACTGGGGCACCAGACTACCGAAGCCCGGCGCCTCAGCAAAAGCTTCATCGAAGCGCAATCTACTCCTACGCCGTGGATCAGAACCGTGTGGCGGCGCAAAACTCCCGTTCGCTCAAGCTCCGGAATCTCCGCGGCGGCGCTCGCGTCCGTCCCTTCGGCGGCGTGTATCAGGAAAGGCCGGCGCTTCGCAGCGGCGCGGTGGCGATTCGCGATGGCCGAGGAAAAGTGGAGCGAATGCGCCCATCCAAATCGCTTGACCACGCGCACGGGGAAGCCGTTATCGAACACCTCTTCGTACGGATTGTGGTGCGCCACAGTAGTGACTCCGCTCAAGAGATTTTTCAATCCGCCCCACGCCAGGCGCACCGCCTTGGGAACCGCCAGGTGTTCTTTCACGGGTGAACGATCGGGATGGTGGATGTCTTCCGCCCAGGCGGTGGCATTCGGATACGGGCCATGGCCAAGCCGCGGAAACAGATTGAATTCCAGATGGTCGTGGCAATTGATCAGTCCGGGAAGGATCAAGCGGCCGTCCAGATTCAGCTCAGGTCCGTGAGCGGCGGAACTTCCAAGCGGCAGAAAGCGGCCGCGGCAAATCGCGAGATCGATGCGCTCAGCCGAAGTGGCGCCAAGAGCTACTCTGGCGCCGGTCAGTCGCATGTCTTCGGCCTCATGATTTGGACCTCACGGTTTAGACCAGCACATGGCAAGCACCGCCGGAATCCGCCTCAATTCCTCGAACGACGAATCTTTCCCCGCCCGGTTGAAGATCGCTCGCTCCGGTTCGGCAAAGCACGCATCGAGGCGCCACTCCAGCGCCAGTCCAGCCGATGCGGCCGCCGCTTCCCAGTCCGCGATCGCGTGGGGATGATGATCCATCTCATACACCTGCCACTCCGACCGGAAGGACCTTGTCCAACCCGCGGCTACCGCGCAAGGGTGCAGGTCGGTGACGATAATGCGCGCTGCCTTCCGCGTCACCCTAGCCATTTCCACAATCGCCCGGCGTAGCGGCGCGATGTAGCCCAGCGCAAAAGAACAGAGCGTGAGATCGGCCACGCTATCGGCCACCGGAAGGCGGCAGGCATCGCCGATGCTCAGACGCCCGGCCAGGCCGGATTTGCCCGCGGCTTCGAACAGCATTTCCGGACACAGATCCACGCCGAAAACCTGCGCGCCGCGCTGCTGGGCCATCCGCGTCCAGCGGCCTGTGCCGCAGGCGACATCCAGAAAACGCGAACCGGCCAGCCCTGTCAACCTCTCCAGCAGAACGCGAGCCTCCAGGGCAAGCAGCGGATTCAGGCCGTCATCGTAGCTGGCCGCCCAAATCCGATGCCCTTCGATGGCCGTCACGCGCACTCAAAGGCTCTCCAGGCGCGGCTTTCGTAAAGAGACCAGCCGCTGCGCCCATTGCAACTCAAATGGAAAATTGTAAACGCCCAGAGCGTAGCGCCACAGGCTCAGCGTGCGCAGCATATTGCGGCCCCACCGCGGCAGGTGAATATCCTGGATGGTGGGCCAGCGCGAGTTGATTACCAGCTCGAAGTTATCGATCCGCTGTTTGACGGCATCGGGCAGCCACGGAAGGTGTGGATCGTGCCGCACGGTGAAGTTGTACCAGCGCTCGCTCGCCCACTCGTCCGGCGTTTTGGGAAACTCGATCTTCCCTTCCACTTTCCCGTACATGCCGTCGGGATGCGGAGTGGGAATGTAATGCTGAACGATGATCTCGGCGTCCGGATTCAGTTTCTTGATGCGGCGGATAAACTGGATCGTGTCGCGGGTGTCTCCCGCCGGGTCCGCGGGATTTCCAAATACGAAAGAGAATTCCGGCACGATTCCGAACTGGCGTATGCGCGCGGCCAGCTCAAGCGTCTGCGAGCTGGTGATGCGCTTATTCATTTCCGCCAGCACTTTATCCGAGCCCGATTCGGCGCCGAAGAATATCATGGTGGCGCCTGAGCGCCGCAGCGCGCGCATGGTCTCATCCGAGTAGCGGAGCATCGCGTCCACGCGGCCTTCCGCCCACCAGCGCAAACCCAAAGGAGCGATGCGCTCCGCCTGTTCGCGGGCATGACTCTCAGCGAGGAAGAAATTGTTGTCGTAGAACTGCACGGCGTCGATCCGGTATTCGCGCTGCAAGTGCGTGAGGATGGCGGCGGTGCGCTCAGGCCCTTCCATGCGTTGACGGCCCTCGTGAACGGGAACCACTCCGCAAAACTTACAGCGGAACGGGCACCCGATGCTCGCGTGATGGACTGCGGTGCGGCGGCCGAGGAACGTAGGCAGAATATATTTTTCGGGGTCGACCAGGCGATGATACGGCGGCCAGGGAAATTCGTCGAGCGACTTCATCGGCCGCTCGGCGTTATGCGCGCGCATACCGAAGTCGTCCTTATATGAGAGGCCGCGAATGCCGGCATATTTCCGCGAGCCGCGCAAAGCCGCGAGAAGCTCCAGAAACGTATCTTCTCCCTGTCCTCGAACGGCGAAATCGACGTAGGGCGCATTCAGCGTAGCATCCGGATATAGGGATGGAAAATATCCGCCCCAAACCACCGGCACCCGCGGATACTTCCTGCGGAAATCCTGACACAGAGGGACGGCGGCGGCCATTTGCGGACCGGGCATTACGGAAACAGCAAGTAGCTCGGCGCCGGTTTCCCGCATGATGCGGTCGAGCGTGCGCTCCGGGTGTGGGTCGGCATTGCCGTCAACGATGACGTACTCTTCTTTGCCTTCAAGCACGGCGGCAATCGCCAATGCCGCCAGCGGGAAGCGGCGATTCTTCGGCTTGGTAGCGCGGGGATGGAGAATGATAATCATTTTGTAGGGCGGACCCCCTGGTCCGCGGCCGACCCCCCGGTCGGCCTGCCGGGGCTTGCATGAGGCTGAGTGGACGGGGCGAAGAGCGGGTCCAGGGGGGGCCGTCCCACCTCGAACACTCCGTCCAGAATCCAGAAACGCGATGGCGGCCGGCGGCCCAGCAAACGCGCCCTCCAGGGACGCCACCACCATTTCCACCCATACCAGGGTCGATGAATATTCCACTCAATTTTTAGCTCGTCCGCCAATTCCGCCACCGTCTGTTCGTCGAAAAATTCGAGACTGGGGATGGCGTCCGAGCGGAAGCCGTAGCGTTTCTCAAAATCGTCGTGGCGCTCGGCGCGCATCTTCTCGCCGTGTTCGCGCAGCCGGTAAATTGGCGAGTCGATGATCACAAAATGCCCGGCGGGGCGAAGGCAGCGCCGCAGTTCGCACAGAGTCCGGCGGTAATCCGTCGAGTAATGAATGGACGCGTTGAAGATCGCAAGATCGAAGCTCGAATCGCGGAAAGGCAGATGGTCGAACTCCGCTTCCAGCAGCGGAAGGGCGCAGCCGTAGTGACGCGCCGCCCTCAAGCCATCCATGGCATCCGCAAAGATATCGAGCGCGACAGGCTTGTGCCGGCGCAGAGAAAGCCGGTAGGACATCCAGCAATTCCCCGCCCCGAGATCCAGAACATCGAGTGGGCGGCCGGTTTTCCGTTCGATTTGAGAAAGAATCTTGCGTTCAAAATAGCGATAACTCTTCCCGCGGATGGTCCACTGCGCGGAATTTTTTCCGCTCAAATCCCGGTAGGGAAGCGCGCGATAATACGATGGCTCCGCGGAGCCGCGCCCTTCAGCGCTCCGGATCGTCCGGTAGTCTTCGAGAAACCTTTGTCTCGCGCTTACTGGCATGATGAGTTCCGCACAAAGACGAACAGCCGGTGGTCGGCGAAGGCGCGCAGCCAAGGCCAGTGCGCCACGCGCCGGTCGAAAGCGTCCAGCTTTCGAAGCACGCCGGCGGGCAATTGAGTGACATACGACGGCGGAACGGATAACCCGATTCCGCACCAGTTCACCAGCGTGAACCGGGGATGGAACGCAGCTTCCAGCCGTTTGCTCGAAGGATAGTAAACACGAATCCCCAGCGAGGACATCGCACTCTTGCGCCAGCGCCGGAAGGCTTTTGCCGGCTGCGCGCGCAATAAGGCCCAGGCCGTCTCCCATAGGCAGAAACGCCCGATGACGCAGATCGCCAAATAGCCGCCAGGACGAACCAGGCGCGCCAGCGGATCGCGGAGAGCCTCGATATCTTCCACGCAATTAATCGCGCCAAAATTGGAAAGGGCCAGATCGAAACACCCGTCATCCTCCAGAAGGCCGCAGTGTTCCCCGCAATGTTCAATGCCCAGAGTCTCCGCATCCACTCCGCGACTGCGCGCGATTCGCACCATCTCCGGAGACGCGTCGATCCCGTGGACCCGTACCCCGTGTTGCATCAAACGCACCGCATCTTCGCCCGTGCCGCAGCCCAGGTCGAGCGCGGTCTGGCCCGGTTTGAAAAGCGGACCGATGTGCCGCCAGACAGCTTCGCGCTGCAAAAGACCCACGGCCGAGCGATTCCAGAGCCGGTCGTACTGCGACGCGAGTCTGTCGAATACGGCCGCGCTCACGCTTCCACCTCATGGCAGGTTGCTTGCAGCGCCTCGCGCGCGGCGAGAATCTTACCGGCATCCGGCTCGGCGGCCATCTCGCGCTTCAGAAGTTCGTCGGCGTGCTGATAAAACTTTCCCGAGTGGCGTCCGCGCACCCGAATCTCGCGATCCGTGCCGGCTTCCCAAGGGCGAATGCTCACCAGCCGCGAAGCGATTTTGTCAAAGTATGGCGTGCCTTTGATGGGGTAAGAAACGGTGGTGAAAAAAACATCGGGGCGGCATTGCTTGACGTGATCCACGGTAGCTTCCACGTCCTCGATCTCCTCGCCCTCATAGCCCCACATCAGGAACATGCCGGTCTGAATGCCATTTTGCTTGCAGAGCGAAACCGCTTCCCGCACCTGCTCCACTTTCACGCCGCGCTGCATCGCGTCCAGAATTCGCTGCGAGCCGCTCTCCGATCCGATCCAGATACGAAAACATCCCAGCGCCGCCAGCGTCTCCGCCATACGCGCGTTCAGACGGTCGGCGCGCGTGATGCATTCGAACGGAATCTTCAAACCGCGGCGCTTCATCTCCGCCGCGTATTCCAGAATCCAGCCGGGATGAATAGTGAACACATCGTCCGCGAGCCAGAGCATGTCCGGTTGGTAGCGCTGCGCGATCCAGGCCACCTCCTCGACAACCGATTTGGGCGAGCGGCGGCGGTGCGTCTTGCCGTAGACCGAATGGCTGCACCAGTTGCAATGGTAAGGGCAGCCGCGCGCCGTAATCACTGAGACAGAGCCTGTGCCATGGTGCTCCCGCCAGGCCTTCAGATAACGCGGAATGTCCACGCGTTCGCGGTCGGGCCACGGCTGCGCATCGAGATCGGGAATCAGTTGCGCGGGACCCGTGCGGACCATCGAGCCATCGGCGGCGCGGTAAATGACCCCGGGAACCGATGGCCACGCCGATCGATCCATACCCGCGCCCATTAGAAGTTCCAGCGCGTATTCGCCCTCGCCCGCCACAATAAGATCGGCTCCGGCGTCCAGGTATTCGTCGGCATAGTTCGCCGGCTCCGGACCGCCAAGGATGACTTTCCATCCCGTGGCGCGCGCCCTGGCGGCGATATCCAGCACGTTGCAGCGAGTCATCAGGTTGCCGTAGATTCCGATGGCCGCGGGCGGCCCGGCATCCAAAATCGCGAACAGTTCTTCACGCGAGCCAAAAGTCGAATCGTAAATATCGACATCGAAACCCTTGCCGCGCAGGTGCGACGACAAATACAGAATCCCCAACGGCGCATACGGCTTCATGATCTGGCGCTCTTTAGGATCTTCGCTCACAAAATAAGCGTGCGTGAGCAGAAGCTTCATGACGCCTCTCCGGAAATTCTCGCGCGGCCCGAAGCGCGTTCACAAAAGTGTGAACGCTGCACGCAGGAGTGCGCGCGCCACAGTCGGCCAAAGCATGCCCCACCGAGTCTCATGACGCCTCGCCGGCGGATTCGCGCAGCACCGGGAACGGCGTCCCATTGGGCGCGGCTAGACGGACGGATGCGCGCTCCAGTTCCCGCACGCGCTCCCAATCCGCGGCCTCGCTGTCGAACCCGCCGCGCACCTCGGCATGCAGCGCGTCGGCCAGCGCACGGTAAAATTCGCTCGAGTATTCGCCGCGAAACATCATGGCCAGATCCGCGCTATCGCACCAATTCGACTTCTCGCCAAGTTGCGCGCTCACCGTTTCATAGAAGCGCGTACCCGGAAGGGGATACGAAACCGACACTCCAATGTCGTCGGGCCGGGCCTCGCGAACCATGCGGATGGTCTCTTCAATCTCGCCCCACGTTTCGCCCGGATAGCCGAACTGAAGAAAGAAACCGGCGCGGATGCCGTGGCCGCGCAAGTTTTCACGCGCGCGGTAAATGTCTTTCACCCGCGTGCCCTTTTCCATCGCATCCAGAATCCGCTGCGATCCCGACTCCGCGCCCATCCATACTTCCGCGCATCCGGCGCGTCGAAGCGCGTCCACCGTATCGCGCGTCATCAGGTCGCACCGGGACTGCATCTTGAACGGCACCTGCGCGCCCAGGCTTTCCACCGCGGCCGCGAAAGCGAATGTCCACTTGGGTGAAAGCGCAAAGATATCGTCGGCGAACCAGATATGATCGGGCTGAAAGCTCGCCTTCAGGTGCAGCATTTCGGAGGCGACAGACAACGGCGGCCGCGCATGATAGCTGTTGCCGTAGATCGGCTTGGCGCACCAGTTGCATCGATACGGGCATCCCCGGCTTGAGACCATGTTCAGCGAGAAATAGCCGTGCGCCTGCTGCCATGCCTGCCGGTATTGATCCATGTCCACCAGGTCCCAGGCGGGCTGCGGCAGCGTTTCCAAATCCGTACGCAGCTCGCGTGGCGCGTTTCGCCGAATGGACCAGGCATCCCGATAGGCAAGCCCGTCGATGGAAGCGCGCGGCCTGCCCTCCGCCAGTTCCATCAGCGTAGTCTCCACCTCTCCGATCAAAACAAAATCGAAACCCGCATCGAGATACTCGGTCACATGGTCCGACGCATCCGATCCGTGCGCGGCGCTGGGGATTCCCCTGGCCCGGGCCGCGGCAGCCATTGAGAACGCAACTTCGCGGTTGCGCCCCAGACACATCTTCGAGAGGAAATTAAAATCGTCTTCGCAAACCACCGCCAGGCTGGGCCGATGAGCCTCCAGCGCCGCGGCAAAACCCTGCTCGGGATTATTCCAAGTGGCGTCAAACAACCCGATACCAATGCCGCGCTCCCGCAATGCCGCCGCGGCCAGCAGCGTCTGCAGTGGCGGATACGGCTGCATCTTCTTCACCTGCTTGCGGTCGAAGTAGATGTGGTTGCTATGCGTCAGCAGAACATCGGCCATAAACGAAATCTACCGCGCTTTTGCCAGCTCGCGCGTCTTCGCCAGCTCCAGACTCAAAGATTGCCCGGTGAGCAGAGATCGCCTCACTACCAGCCACTGATTCGCCATCGAGAGCCAAAGCTCCAGCGGCCAGGCGAAGGAATAATTGCGAATGCGCCAGTGCAGCGGCCTTCTGGCGGCGCGCAGAATCGATTGCGTCGCGCCCCATTTCGACCGCCGGCGCGTCTTGTTGATCTGATTGTCCAGCAGAAAATAAGAGATTCCGCGCTGCAGAGAGTCGAACGATTTGCCCTGCAGCCACGGCAGCCTGGTGATTCCCAGATCGATGTCGGCCCACTCCAATAGCGACTGCGGCTCCTCCAGGCCCATGCTCCGCAGCTGCGGCCAGATGGGAATGCCGGGATAAGGCGTGAAAACGTTGGGCGAGAAACTCACGTTGTCGAAGCGCTCGGCAATCTCTCCCATCACCTTCAGCGTCTCCCGCCGATGGCGATCCTCTTCGCCGGGATAGCCGAAAATCAGGTTGTACGTCACGCGAATCCCGGCCCTGGCGCACTTGCGGGCCGCTTCAAACATATCCGGAATATGCTGATGCGCCTTGTTCATCTGCCGCAGAACCTCCGGCGACGCGGATTCCGTTCCGAATCCAATATGGCTCACTCCGCTGTCCGCCAGCGTTTGCACGTCTTCGTCGGCCATGCGGCAAAGTAAATCTGTGGATGCCTGGAAACTCCAGTGGAATCGCAGCCCCGAGCTCAGAATTCCCTTCGCAATGGCAAGCGCGCGGCGCACGTCAACCAGAAAATTGGAATCGAGCAGCGCCACTTCAGTCAAACGGTGTTCGCGCACCAGCCCCACCATCTCCTCCACCACCTGCTTAACGTCAAAGGCATTAAACCGGCGATTGTAAAATACCATATCCGTGCAGTAATTACAGGCGTACGGACAGCCGATGCTGCTGGCGTAGGGCAGCTTGCGTTCCCCGCTGACGCGTTCGTACGCGTCGAAATCGATCAGGTCGTAGGCCGGCGCGGGTAGCGAAGATAGGGGAGCGGCAGGCCGGTCGGGATTCTGGATAATGCGTCCGTCGCGCTTGAACCAGCAGCCCTGAACCAGGTCCAGCGTGTTGCCCGATTCCAGCCTTTGCAGAATTTCGACCAGCGTCTTTTCGCCCTGGTGCCGAACTACAACATCGACGAAATCTTCGCTGAGAGTCTGCGCGCTGGCGAGGCTTGGATGCCAGCCTCCGAAGATCACGGGAAGCTCGGGCCGCAGTTTGCGCACCAGCCGCGCCATCTCCATGGCGTCGCGGATCATCGGCCCGGTAAGCAGCGAAACGCCGAAGCACAGAGCGCTGCCGATTTCCCGCGCCACCGTCTCGGCGAAATTCCGATCGAGCGCTCCGTCGATGAGACACGGTTCGTAACCGGCCTCTCGCAGCGATCCCGCGAGGCTAAGCAAGCTGAGCGGCGGCCCCAGCACCTTGCCCGCATAGGGCGGCAGGAAAAGCACCACCTTGCGCGAGTCCACCTTGCGCGAGTCTGGCACGCGGCTTAACAAGTAACAACCTCCGTCCCCAGCATCTGCGCATCCACCTTCGGCTTAGGCGGCGCGAACCATTTATTCGCCGCGTCTTTCAACCGGAGTTCGAAAGGGTACTCGTAAAAATCGTGGTCCAACCGCCAGCGCGCGGGAAAGCTGATCATGCGGTGCACCAGCCGGTTCACCAGTTTCTTCCGCTGCACTCCGATAGGCTTGCGATGGAAAGCCACGCGCATATACTCGCGCATGGTCTGCACCTCTTCGTGCTTCTTGCCCTTGAGCCAGGGCAGCACCGTGTAGCGCGGGAAGAAATCCACCCAGCCTTCGAGCGTCTTCGGCACCTCTATGCCCAGCTCAAATGCGCGCTCCATGATGGGCGCGCCGGGATACGGCGTAAAGATATTGGTCCAGAACTCCGCGCCCGGATACTTGCGGCAGATCTGCATCACCAGTTGGATCGATTCGCGCCGCTCCGCACGGCCCTCACCGGGAAAGCCGAAAATGATATTGAACGAAGGACGAATGCCCGCTTGCGAAAGCTTGTCGGCCGCGGCGTGAATCGTCTCCACCTTTTGAAAAGTCTTGTTCATCAGGTTGAGGACCTTCGGCGAGCCGCTATCGGCGCCCTGCGCCACCTGCGAAAGACCCGCGCGGCGCAGCAGTTTCAGCTCTTCCACGGTGAAACGGTTTACCAGGTTGGTTGAGCCCTGGATGCTCCAGTCGAACTGCACGCCGCGGCGAACCAACCCCTCCGCTATGCCGAGCGCGCGTTCCTTATCCACCAGAAAGTTGTCGTCCACCACCCACAGCAGTTGCAGATGGTAACGGGAAACCAGGTCCGTAGTTTCCTCCACTACCTGGTCGGGGTCGAGCGCGTTCCACTTGCGTCCGTAGACGCCGCTATTGGTGCAATAAGCGCAATCGTAGGGACAGGCGAGGCTCGAAGTATACATGGCCCAGCGGCGTCCGCACACCCGCTCATACGCGTCAAAATCCGCCAGGTGATAGGCTTTCGGCGGCATTTCTCGAATCGGCTTCAAGGCGCGCGGCGCATTAAATACGATGCGGCCGTCTTCCTTGTAGCCCACTCCGGCGATGCCTTGCATGGATTCGCCCGCTTCGATTCGCTGGACGATTTCAAGGAACGCTTCTTCGCCCTGCCCTTTCACCACGATGTCGATATATTCGGGCGCGAGCGTCTGGTGCGGCAGCAGCGAAGGATGCCACCCCCCCAGCACAACCGGCTTGTCGGGATAGAGTTGTTTGGCGGCGCGGGCGATCTGCACCGTTTCCTTGATCATCGGCCCGGTGACCAGAGAGACGGCCAGGCAGAGCGCGTCTTTGAGTTCTTCGATGACGCGCTTCTGGAAATTGGGCGTGATGGTGGAATCGATGAGCGTGACCTGATAGCCCGCTCGCAGCAGAGGCGTGGACACGGCCAGAATCCCTAGCGGCGCGGTGGCCTCTTGACTCGAAAAAGCTGGGAAGAAAAAGACGACCTTCTTAGAGCGCATGGATTCAACTGGAGACTATCAACCACAAGTATCCCGCCCCCGGAAACCACAAATGCGCGTAAGCCGTAAAAATTGTGTAATCTTCGCGATCCCGCGCCGCCGTCAAAGCCCCCGACTGCCCCGGCTATATCGGGGGAATGCCCCGTATCTGGCTCGCTTCACTCGCTAAAAAATCGGTGCTCCGATCCCGTCTACGCCGCCACCACGAACCGCCTCTCGTCGGAGGCCCGCCCGATGAGGCCGCGCGCGCGGGCAACGTCGCGTGCGCATACGGTCACGCCAAACGGCGCTGCCGTGCAGTCCGTCGTCCGGAAAGCATGCAGAATGTTGGCGGCGCTCAGCGTGGCCACATGACTTTCGGCAAGCGTGGCCTGCCGGGTTTCGTAGACCTGGAGCATCGAGACCGGCGACGGAATCCAATCCGAAACGGCCAGCAGCCGTGCCCACAGTCGCTCTTCGTATCCTTGCCGCGCCGCCGCTTCCAGAAGAGAGCCGACGCGCGCGATAAGCTCTTCTTCCGTGAACGGCACGACCAGCACCGAGCCTGGCGCCTGCGCTTCAATGCTGCAAACGGCGATGGTTTTCGCAGCGCCGACCAGATAGAGCAACGGAAGGCCCGGCCGCAGCCGCTCCAGTTCCGCAGCCAGATCGAGATTGCCCGCCGTTGGCGTCAACAGGCCCATCACCGCCATATCGATCCGCGGCTGCGCCTGAAACATCACCAGCCCCTCTTCGGGCGCTTTCGCGCAGATGACCACAAACCCGCGGCGCGAGAGTCTTTTGCGAATCAGTCTCGAGAATGGAATGGAATGCTCGATGACCAGAATCACTGGGGCGCGCTCTTCAACGACCGGAAGAACCTCGGGAACGGCTCCATGCGGGCGGCCAAGCGCAGTTGGCGGGAGCAGATCCGGGGGGCCCACGCGCCGATAAAACCGCTTGGCGCATGTGCAGCAGTGAAGCGGCGTAGCCAGCAGGACGATCCGCATGACCGGATCCCACGCCTTGCGCTGGCGGGACAAGCGGACATCGCTGGCCAGGCAGCGGGGACAATGGACCAACTGAACTGCGTCGCTTTGCACGTTTGGCCTCCTAAATCGCAACCAGCGACTGGCGGCGCGATCAATTTCCGAATAACACTGACCTCTTGCCGCTAAGTATATCAATTAATAGTTACATAATTATGTAATGTTCTGTAATATCTAAGTACTCGTTAGGTATCTAACAAAAGTAAAGTAGTGTTCATTACGCCTGCCAAATGTAGCCAGGGTTGTTAGTTACTTGGCAGCGCGCACTAAGGCTGCTACTCTCAATTCCCCGGATAAGTCGCCGGCTCCTATGTTAGGTTTCCATCGTATCTGCAAGAAAGAGGTATTAGCCGCCGATAAACGCCGATGAACGCCGATAAGTATGTGCTTTATCTTATCGGCGTTCATCGGTGTTCATCGGCGGCCCCAAAACACTTTCCCATATGACCGGTCACCAACTTCGAACGTTCTGCCGATCAGTTAGTCCCGTGGCCCCCAGGAGGACCCCCCGTCCAGTCTTTGGTCGCCCGGTTTCCTCCAATCGCCGCTTCCCGCCGGATTTCGCCTCGGAATTTAAAACGCAGTTCAACAATTTATCCTTTTAGATTCAATAACTTACTCCAATTTCCAAGCGCCCGGGGTGTAGACTGGTATTAGCATCCATGAATTCGCCGATCACAGCCGGCGCCACCCTCGGCTGGCCCTCTCTAATCTCCATGGCCCCAATCTCCATAGACCGCAAATCTCACAAGACAAAGCAAAACCCTCTGCGTCTCAGCGTCTCAGCGTCGAAAAACTCTTCCCCCATTCCCCCCAACCCCGGAATACCAAACGAACCTAATCCCATTTTCGGACACCGCCATCCATCCCCTCTCCAAACGCTCAAAATCCTGCTAAAATGCACAAAGAAGGCCACCCCTTCCTTGTGCCAGTCGCGCTGGATTACCGTCCGGAGCGCCCACGGAGTCTTATGAGCCCCTACTCTGTAACCAGCGGTCTACCCGAGCCCCAGGGCCTCTACCACCCGCGCGATGAGCACGACGGGTGCGGTATCGGCTTTGTCGCCAACATCAAGGGCCAGAAATCCCACGACATCATCGTCAAGGGCATCCAGGTGCTAATCAATCTCACGCACCGTGGCGCCTGCGGCTGCGACCCCGAAACCGGCGACGGCGCCGGCGTCCTCATCCAGATTCCGCACCGTTTCTTCGCGCGCCAATGCGCCGACCTCGGCTTCACCCTGCCCGCCGCCGGCGAATACGGCGTCGGCATGACCTTCCTGCCCGTCGAGCCGCAAGCCCGCCAGGCCTGCGAAGGCATCCTCGAAAAAATCGTGGTCGCCGAAGGGCTCACCGTCCTCGGCTGGCGCGATACCCCCATTGAGGGAACCGCCATCGGGCGCATCGCGCGTGGCTCCCAGCCCTACATCCAGCAGATCTTCATCGGCCGCGCCAAGGGCATGACCGAAGATCACCTCGAGCGCAAGCTCTACATCGTCCGCAAGCGCGTCGAATCCGAAGCCGCCGCAAAGGGCGTCTACATCCCGTCGCTCTCCGCCCGCACCATCGTGTATAAAGGGCTGCTGCTCGCCCCGCAAATCGCCAATTTTTATCCGGAGCTCAACGATCCCGAAGTGGTGAGCGCTCTCTGCCTCGTGCACCAGCGCTTCTCCACGAACACGTTCCCGTCGTGGCGCCTCGCGCATCCTTATCGCTACGTCGCGCACAACGGCGAAATCAACACCCTGCGCGGCAACGTCAATTGGATGCACGCGCGCCAGTCCGTGCTCGCTTCGCCGCTCTTCGGCGACGATATCAAAAAGCTGTTCCCCGTCGTCGAGCCCGGCGGCAGCGATTCCGCCGCCTTCGATAACGCCCTCGAGCTGCTCGTCATGTCCGGCCGCTCCTTGCCCCACGCCATGGCCATGCTCATCCCCGAAGCCTGGTCCAAGAACGAGCACATGGACCCGCAGAAGCGCGCGTTCTACGAATATCACGCGTCCCTCATGGAGCCGTGGGACGGCCCCGCCGCCATCGCCTTCACCGACGGCCGCACCATCGGCGCCATGCTCGACCGCAACGGCCTGCGCCCCGCCCGCTACCTGGTCACCAATGACGACCTGCTGATCATGGCGTCGGAAACCGGCGTGCTATCGGTCAAGCCTGAAGACGTCAAATTCAAGGGCCGCCTGCAGCCCGGCAAAATGCTGCTGGCCGATCTCGCCGAGGGCCGCATCGTTTCCGACAAGGAGCTCAAAGCCAGCCTCTACGGGCGCAACCCCTACCAGCTTTGGCTCAAGGAAAACCAGATCGAGATCGAAAGCCTGGCTGAGCCTCCACGCCAGCACGGCTCCGATCAGGACGCCATTCTGACGCGGCAGCGCGCGTTCGGATACACCGATGAGGACCTCCGCCTGATCCTCGGACCCATGGCCGGCAACGGCGAAGAGGCCATCGGCTCCATGGGCACCGATACCCCGCTCGCCTGTCTCTCCGATAAGCCGCAGCCGCTGTTCAACTACTTCAAGCAGCTCTTCGCGCAGGTCACCAATCCGCCCATCGACCCTATCCGCGAAGATCTGGTGATGTCGCTGCGCAGCTATATAGGCGTCGAGCGCAATATTCTCGCCGAAACCCCGCTGCACTGCCACACCCTCAAGCTCAAACACCCGGTGCTGATCAATCGCGATCTGGAAAAGCTGCGCCGCGTTTCGCAGGGCGATTTCCTCGCCACCACGCTGTCCATGCTCTTTCCGGTGGAGGCAGGAGCCGAGGCAGGCGCCAAGAGCCTGGAGCGCGCCCTCACCGAACTCTGCCGCCGCGCGTCGCGGGCCATTAAGGATGGCTACACGCTGCTGATCCTTTCCGACCGTGGCGTCGATCCCGACTACGCGCCCATCCCCAGCCTGCTCGCGCTGGCCGCGGTCCACAACCATCTGGTCCGCGAGGAATCCCGCACCCAGGTGGCCCTCATCATCGAATCCGGCGAGCCCCGCGAGGTGATGCATTTCGCGCTCTTGATCGGCTATGGAGCGAGCGCCGTCAATCCCTATCTGGCCCTGGAAACCGCCGAACAGCTCGGTGGTAGCGGCGACCATAGCCCCGTCGATTATTTCAGGAAGTCCATCGACAAAGGCCTCCTCAAAACCTTTTCCAAGATGGGCATCTCCACGCTCCAGAGTTACCGTGGCGCCCAGGTCTTCGAAGCCATCGGCCTGAATAAAGATCTGGTGGACCGCTACTTCACCGGCACCGTCTCCCGCATCGGCGGCGTCGGCTTGGACGTGCTTGCCGAAGAGGCCATCCGCAAGCATCGCCACGCGTTCGCCGCTGGAACCGAAACCGGCCCCGAGCTGCCCATCGGCGGCAACTATCAATTCCGCGCCGAGGGCGAATATCACCTCTACAATCCCGACACCATCGCCAAGCTGCAGCATGCTATAAAACGCGAAAGCTTTGAGACCTTCGGCGAGTACACCGCGCTCATCGATAACCAGAATCGCCAGCTCACCACCTTGCGCGGCCTGCTCGAAATCAAGCACGCCGAAGAGCCCATCCCGCTCGAAGAAGTCGAGCCCGCCAAACAGATCGTCAAGCGCTTCGCCACCGGGGCCATGTCGTTCGGCTCCATCTCGAAGGAAGCGCACGAAACTCTCGCCATCGCCATGAACAGCATCGGCGGTAAATCCAACACCGGCGAAGGCGGAGAAGACGAGGCGCGCTACCACGATAACCGCCGCAGCGCCATCAAGCAGGTGGCCTCCGGACGCTTCGGCGTCACCGCCAATTATCTGGTGAACGCGGACGAGCTGCAAATCAAAATGGCGCAAGGCGCCAAGCCCGGCGAAGGCGGCCAGTTGCCCGGCCACAAGGTGGATAACACCATCGCGCGCGTGCGCCACTCCATCCCCGGCGTGGGCCTCATCTCGCCGCCGCCGCATCACGATATCTACTCTATTGAAGATCTCGCCCAGCTCATTTACGATCTGAAAAACGTCAATCCGCGCGCGCGCATTTCGGTCAAACTAGTGGCGGAAGTCGGCGTCGGCACGGTAGCCGCGGGCGTCGCCAAAGCGCACGCCGACGCGATTCTGATCTCCGGCGATAGCGGCGGCACCGGCGCCTCGCCGCTCAGCTCCCTCAAGCACGCCGGCATCCCGTGGGAGCTTGGTCTCGCCGAAGCGCACCAGGTTCTCGTCATGAACGACCTGCGCGGCCGCGTCCGCCTGCAAACCGACGGCAAACTCCAGACCGGCCGCGACGTCGCCATCGCCGCGCTGCTGGGCGCCGAGGAGTTCGGCTTCTCCACCGCCCCGCTGGTAGCCATGGGCTGCATCATGATGCGCAAGTGCCACCTCAACACCTGCCCCGTGGGCATCGCCACGCAGGACCCTGTGCTGCGCGCCAAATTCACCGGCACGCCCGAAAACGTCGTCAATTTCTTCTTCTTCATCGCCGAGCAGGTGCGTCATTACATGGCGCAGATGGGCTTCCGCACTTTCGATGAAATGGTGGGCCGCGTCGATATGCTGGAAGCGCGCAAGGTGGTCGATCACTGGAAGGCCAAGGACATCGATCTATCCGCGATTCTCTACAACCCGCCCGCTCCCCACCGCGTAGCGCGCCGCTGCGTGGAAGCTCAGGATCACGGCCTCGATCAGGCGCTCGATTACAAGTTGATCGACAACGCGCGCGACGCGCTCGAAAACGCCACGCCCATCGAGATCAAGCTGCCCATCCGCAACGTGCACCGTACCGTGGGCGCGATGCTCTCTGGCGAAATCGCGCGGCGCTATGGTTCCGCGGGCCTGCCGGACGATACCATCCGCTTCCAGTTCAACGGCTCGGCCGGACAAAGCTTCGGCGCCTTCTTAGCCAAAGGCGTAACCCTCGAGCTCGAAGGCGATTCCAACGATTACACCGGCAAGGGACTCTCCGGCGGCCGCATCATCGTATATCCGCCGCAGAATTCCAGCTTCCTGCCCGAGGAGAACATCATCGTCGGCAACGTTGCGCTCTACGGCGCCACCAGCGGCGAAGCGTTCTTCAACGGACGCGCCGGCGAGCGCTTCGCCGTGCGCAACTCCGGCGCCAGGGCCGTAGTGGAGGGCCTGGGCGATCATGGCTGCGAGTACATGACGCGCGGCCTGGTAGTGGTGCTAGGCAAGTGCGGACGCAACTTCGCCGCCGGCATGAGCGGCGGCATCGCGTATGTGCTCGACGAAATCGGCGATTTCGCCGTGAAGCGCTGCAACACCGCCAGTGTAGATCTGGATCCGGTCGCCGCCGACGCCCACGACGCCGAGACGCTATTCACGCTAATCTTGCGCCACGCCGAAGCCACACGCAGCCCGCGCGCGAAATGGATCCTCGAAAACTGGGAGCAGATGCTCGGCAAATTCGTGAAAGTGTTCCCGCGCGAATACCGCCGCGCCCTGGCAACCCCGGCCGCCCTGGAGTTAATCCATGGCTAACGATCTTGTGGGGCAGCCAATCCTGGCTGCAGCCGCCTTTCAGGCGGCTCGCTGGATCAATGTGGGACAGACGCTTTCGTCTGTCAACCCGGCGGCTCTCTTAGGTAACGCCAATGGGTAAAGTAACCGGCTTCCTCGAACACATCCGCGAAACCCCGCAGCGCCGCCCCGTTTCCACGCGCATTCAGGATTGGTTCGAAATCTACCAGCCATCCTCCGAGGAGGCCGTGCGCACGCAGGGCGCGCGTTGCATGGATTGCGGCGTGCCCTTCTGCCACACCGGCTGCCCGCTAACCAACCTGATTCCCGATTGGAACGACCTGGTGTATCGCGGCCGCTGGCGCGAAGCCTCGCGCCAATTGCACGCCACCAATAACTTCCCCGAATTCACCGGCCGCCTCTGCCCTGCCCCATGCGAGGCCGCGTGCGTGCTCGGCATCAACGAGCCGCCGGTCGCCATCAAGCACATCGAGCAAGCCATTGTCGACCGCGCCTTCGCCGAAGGTTGGATACAGCCCGAGCGCCCCGCCGCACGGACCGGCAAACGCGTCGCCGTAGTAGGCTCCGGCCCCGCGGGCCTGGCCGCCGCGCAACAGTTAGCGCGCGCCGGACACTCCGTCACGGTCTTCGAAAAGTCCGCCCGCCCCGGCGGCCTCCTGCGCTACGGCATCCCCAACTTCAAAATGGAGAAGCACCTGATCGACCGCCGCCTCGATCAAATGCGCGCCGAAGGCGTATCCTTCGTCCTCCAAACCGAAGTAGGGCGGACCCCCTGGTCCGCGGCCGGCCCCCCGGCCGGCCCTCCGACCCCGGGCTCCCCAGCCACCCTCCCCCTCGCCGACCTCCGCCGCGACTTCGACGCCATCCTCTTATCCGGCGGAGCCGAGCAGCCTCGCGACCTCCAGGTCCCTGGCCGCGACCTCAAGGGCATCCACTTCGCCATGGAATTCCTTCCGCAGCAAAACCGCCGCAACGAAGGCGCCACCATCCCCGAATCCGAAGTCATCCTAGCCACCGGCAAGCGCGTAGTGATCATCGGCGGCGGCGACACCGGCGCGGACTGCTTAGGTACCTGCCACCGCCAGCGCGCCCTATCCGTCACCCAATTCGAGCTGCTGCCCAAGCCCCCGGCGACGCGCGCCGCCTCCACCCCATGGCCGCTCTGGCCCATGCAACTGCGCGTCGAAAGCTCGCACGAAGAGGGCGGCCTGCGCGATTGGAGCATCAACACTCTCGGCTTCACCGGCGATGCCAACGGAAACGTCACCCAACTGCACGCCGCCCGCATCACACCGGAATTCGCCGCCATCCCCGGCACGGAATTCACGCTGGATGCCGACCTCGTATTACTCGCCATGGGCTTCACGGGCCCAGCCAAGGGCGGCCTGCACGAGCAGCTCAACCTGGCGCAAGACCGCCGCGGCAACATCGCCACCGGCGCGGACTACCAATCCTCCGAACCCGGAATCTTCGCCGCCGGCGACATCCGCCGCGGCCAATCGCTAATAGTCTGGGCCATCGCCGAAGGCCGCAAAGCCGCCGCCGCCATCGATAGCTATCTGCAGACGACCACAGAGAGACAAACGGCATCGGTGATTGCCAAGTGACTCATTGTGGGGCAGGTTGAAACCGCGCGCCTCCGCCTCCGCGATTGGCGCGACCAGGACCGCGAGCCGTTCTACCGCATGAACTCCGACCCGCGCGTTATGGAATTCTTCCCCGCGCCGCTCTCGCGCGAAGAATCCGACGCCCTCGTCGATCGCATCGAAGCCCATCAACAGCGCCACGGCTTCACCTTCTTCGCCGCCGAACTCCGCCCCACCGCCCAGTTCATCGGCTTCATCGGAATCGTCCACACGCCGTTTGAAGCGCACTTCACTCCCTGCGTCGAGATCGGCTGGCGATTGGCCGCGGAGGCTTGGGGACAAGGCCTGGCCACGGAAGGCGCTCAAGCCGTCCTCCGCTTCGGGTTCCACGATTTGAAGCTCCCGGAAATCGTATCGCTCACGGTTCCGTCGAATCTTCGCTCGCGGCGCGTGATGGAAAAGCTCGGCATGACCTGCAATCCCGCGGACGACTTCGACCACCCGCGCCTGCCGCAAGGGCACCCACTGCGCCTGCACGTCTTGTACCGCGCCCGCGCAGGCCAGTGCGCCCAGTGAAACTGTATACTCTTAGTGGGGCAGCCAATCCTGGCTGCAGCCGCCTTTCAGGCGGCTTTTTCGACACAGCGCAAGGCACGCGTCTTATGCTCGATTCTATGCGACACTTAGCAGCCTGGTTGGCGGCAACTGCCGTATGCGCGTGCATCGTCGCGGCGCAACAATCGTCCGATGAAGTCCGCGTCAGCGCCCACATGTACACCCTGCCGCAGCTCCGTCTGACCGCGCAGGCGCAGCTCGTGCAACTCGAAGTGGTGGTGCGCGACGCACACGGCCAGCCGGTGAGCGGCCTGAAGCAGGCCGATTTCGAAATCCTCGACGAGGGCAAGCCGCGCGCCATCGCAGCGTTCTCGGTGGAAACGCGCGGGCATGCGCCGGCTCCCGATTTGGCCGCCGCGCCGGCGCCTTCCACCACGCCGTCAGTGGGCGCCGCGCCACTCGTGCCGCCTGCGCCGCGATCCACTCTTCTATTCTTCGACGATCTGCACGCCACCGGAGGCGAACTGCAGCGCACCCAAGCCGCGGCCAAACGCTTCATCCAGGATGGCCTGGGGCCGGGCGCGCGCGCCGCAGTCTACGCAGCGTCCGAAGGCCTCACGCTCGATTTCACGGCGGACGCGGACGCGCTCACCGCCGCCATCGAGAAGCTACGCACGCACCAGCGCATGTCCGAGAACGGATTGCAGCAGTGCCCGCGCATCACGCCGTATCAGGCTTACTTGATCGTCAACAATCTGGACTATACCGCGCTCAACGCAGCCCTTGCGGAAGCGAGGCAGTGCCGCAACGCCACGGTCGCGGGAGGAACGCCGCCGCCCATCCCCAGAGGCGGCAGCAGGAACATTCCGGCGGACCCCGTAGGCATCACCGTGCGGGCGCAAGCGGAAGCGACGTGGCAGATGGCGCGCGATATATCGTTCACCTCGTTCGATGCCATTGATAACGCCATGGCGCTGCTGGCGAAAGCCCCGGGAAGCCGCGTGCTGCTGATGGTTTCCACCGGCTTTCTCTCGGGCATGCTGGACGCCCAACGGGATGCCGCCATCGACCGCGCCATCCACGCCGGCATCGTGATTAATGCGCTCGATGCGAAGGGCCTGTGGTCGGAGGGGGTGGGGCGCGCCTTCGGCCAGGACGCCCAGACTTATAAAGGCTTCCCGATTCAGACATTCCTCTTCGAAGCCACATCGGTGGGCTCGCGCAACGACGCGGTAAATGCCGTTATGGAAGAATTCGCCGCGGGCACCGGCGGCCTGTTCTTCCATAACAGCAACGATCTGGTAGGCGGATTCGCGCAACTCGCCGCCGTTCCCGAGACCACGTATCTGCTCGCGTTCCGGCCCGATGCCGAAGGCGCCGCGGGCAAATATCACAAGCTCAAGGTGCGGCTGACAGCAGCGACCCATGACTACGTGCAGGCGCGGCCAGGATACTTTGCGCCCGCAAATCCGCCGGCCGACGCGAAGACTGAGCTACGCAGGCTCGACCAGGAAACGATAGCGGTGGACACACTGGCGGAGATCCCTGTGCAGCTCACTGGGAGTCTGAGCAAAACGGAGAAGGGCGCTCCTGTGCTTTCGCTGCTGATCCATGTGGATCTCGCCAAATTGAAATTCACCGAGAGCTCGGGCCGGCAGACGCAGAAGCTGGCGTTCGTCGGAGCGCTGATGGATGCGAACGGCAATCTGGTCACAGCGAAAGAAGGCGCGATGGAGCTGGCGTTGAAGCCGGAGAGTCTGGCGCGGATGCAGGCCAGCGGTGTGAACGCAGCGCTGACGCTGAGCGCGCCGCCGGGCCCATATCGCGTACGTATCGTAGTGCAGGATGCGGAAGGAAAGATGGCGGCGCTGAGCCAAACGGTAGCACTGCCTTAGTGGGGCGGCTCATCTGGCTTGCAGCCGCCCTTCAGGCGGCTTCTCCCGCGCGCCGCAAGGTATCATAAATATTTATGAAAGGCATAGTTTGAAAGGCATCGTTCTCGCCGGCGGTACAGGCAGCCGGCTATTCCCGTTGACTAAGATCACCAACAAGCATCTGCTGCCCATCTACGACCAGCCCATGATCTACTACCCCATCCAGACGATGGTGGATGCCGGCATACGGGACATCATGGTGGTCACCGGCGGACGCCACTCCGGCGGGTTCCTGGAGCTATTGGCTAACGGGAAACATTTTGGGCTGAAGCATATCAACTACACCTATCAGGAAGGCGAAGGGGGCATCGCCGACGCCCTGGCGCTGGCGGAGCACTTCGCCGACGGGCAGAAGATCTGCGTAATCCTGGGCGATAACATCATCGAGGGCAGCATCCGCGAAGCCGCCGAGAGTTTCCGCCGCCAGGCGAAAGGCGCGCACATCCTGCTCAAGGAAGTGCCGGACGCGGAGCGCTTCGGCGTGGCCGAGATCGCCAATGGGCATGTCGTGGCGATTCAAGAGAAGCCCAGGAATCCGAAATCGAACTACGCGGTAACGGGCATCTATATGTACGACGCGTCGGTCTTCGACAAGATCAAGACGCTGGTGCCTTCCAATCGCGGCGAACTGGAAATCACCGACGTCAACAACGCATACATCCACGAAGGCGGCATGGCCTTCTCATTTCTGGAAGGCTGGTGGACCGACGCCGGCACCTTCGAATCGCTGCTGCGCGCCGCCAACCTGGTGGCTCAGTCGAAAGCCAGACACCCGCTTCCCGATGCCGGCGCCGTCGGTAGCTTGAAAGGAGCATCGCGAGCGTGATGGCAGGACGCGCGGCAGTCAACAACACGGCCGACAAAACGGTCCGCCTGCTGGCAAGCTCGGGAGAACTGGAATTGGCTCTCCCCGAATGCGAGAAAGGCCTGGGCCACGTCATTGGCGCTCTAGCCTCCAAGGACCTGATCGACGGCGTGCGCATTCAGTCGCTGCCGGTGTATCCCGACGACCGCGGCTATTTTCTGGAAATCCAGCGCATCGGGCACGGCCTGGCCGCCGGCTTTCCCGCGGAGACTTCGCAGATCTCCGCGGCGATGAATTACGCCGGCGCCGTGAAGGCGTTCCACTATCACCTGCACCAGACGGACTGCTGGACGCCGGTGAAGGGCTTGCTGCAAGTGGCGCTGGCGGACCTGCGCGTGGGCTCGCCGACTTTCGGGCACCGCAATACGCTCTATATCGGCCCCATGCGCCCGTGGCAAGTGCTGATCCCTCCGGGCGTGGCGCACGGATACAAGGTGATCGGCCACGAGGATGCGCTGCTGGTCTACATGACCGACCGCTTCTACAATCCGCAAGACGAGGGCCGCGTTCCCTATAACGACGCGTCCATCAACTACGATTGGGAGACCCAAAGAAAATAACCCATGACCATTCTGGTGACGGGTGGCGCCGGCTTTATCGGGTCGGCGTTCGTCCGCATGTCTATCGGCCAAACGGATTGGCGCGTCGTCAACTTCGATAAGCTCACGTACGCCGGCAACCTCGAAAATCTCACGAGCGTCGCCGAAAATCCGCGCTATCGCTTCGTGCATGGCGATATCTGCGACCAGGCTCTGGTCGATTCCACGCTGGCCGAAGAGAAGCCGGACGCCATTGTGCATTTCGCCGCGGAATCGCACGTGGATCGAAGCATACTCTCGCCCGAGCCGGTGATTCAGACGAATCTCCGCGGCACTTTCATCTTGCTCGAAGCTGCGCGCCGCGCCGGCGTGCAGCGATTCGTCCACGTCTCTACCGACGAAGTCTACGGCAGCCTGAAGGCGCCGCTTGAAGCCACGGAAGAATTCCCGCTGAATGCGAGCAGCCCTTACTCCGCTTCGAAGGCCGGGTCCGATTTGCTGGCGCGGTCTTACTTCGTCACTTACAAACTGCCGGTGCTGATTACGCGCGCGTCCAACAACTACGGGCCGTATCAATTCCCCGAGAAGCTGATCCCGCTCATGATCACCAACGCCTTCGAAGACCACCGCCTGCCGGTATATGGCGATGGCCAGCAGGTACGCGATTGGCTCTACGTGGACGATCACTGCCGCGGCGTGATGGCGGTGCTTGAGAAAGGGCGCGAAGGCGAAATCTACAACATCGGCGGCAACCGCTCGCTGCCGAATCTCGAAGTAGTGCACAAGGTATTGCAGCTCACCGGCAAACCCGAAAGCCTGATCGAATATGTGAAGGACCGTCCGGGCCACGACCGGCGCTATGCGCTCTCGAGCGAAAAACTGACGTGCGAAACCGGCTGGCGGCCCCGCACTAGCTTCGAGACCGGATTAGCGGAAACCATCGACTGGTATCGCGCCAACTCCGCATGGGTGGCAGGCGTGCGCAGCGGCGCATACCTGACCTATTACGAGCGCAACTACGGCAACCGCGCAAGCTAGGGCAGGTACTGGTAGCGCCGGCGGTCTTGCCGCCGGTTCTTTTGTAGACTCAAAGCATCCATGCGAGTGGCGATTGAAGCGGCGTCGCTGGCGCTTTCGAGCGGCGGGCTACAGCGCTACACTTCCGAGCTGAGTGTTGCGCTGGCGCGCTGCTTCCCCGGCGACGAGTTCTACCTGACGTCCGACCAGCCGTTCCGGATGCCCCCCGGCGCGCAGCCCAACCTCAAGCGCGGCGGCGGTCCCACTAACGCGCTGGAGCGGCGCTGGTGGCTGTGGGGCCTGGCGCGCGAGATGCGCCGCCTGGGCGCCGACCTGGTCCACGGGCCGGATTTCGCCGTGCCGTATATACCAGGCAGACCCAGCGTGCTCACGCTGCATGACCTTTCGCCATGGATGGACCACCGCTGGCACGGCGATGCGTTCCGCGTCCGCCGCCGCACGCCGGTTCTGCTCGAGATGGGCGTCGCGACCATGGTGATCACGCCCAGCGAGAGCGTGCGCACGCAAGCCATGGAACGCTTCAAGCTGCGCCCCGAGCGCGTGGTGGCCGTACCCGAAGCCGCCGCGCCATGGTTTACCCCTGTCGAGCCAGACACGCGGCGGAACCGGCCTTACTTCCTGTTTGTGGGAACGCTGGAGCCGCGCAAGAACCTCGCCGCACTGGTGGAGGCGTGGCGCGAAGCGTGTGCAGACCACAAGGTGGATCTGGTGTTGGCCGGACGCCGCCGCGCCGATTGTCCACCGCTGCCGGACGAACCGAGCCTCGAGGTTCTGGGCGAAGTTCCCGACGAGCAACTCCCCGCGCTCTATTCCGGCGCCCTCGCGTTCGTCTATCCATCGCTCTATGAGGGCTTCGGCCTGCCGGTGCTGGAGGCGATGCAATGCGGCGCGTGCGTGATTGCATCGCGCGCGGTGGCGGAAGCGGCCGGCGATGCAGCCATCTATGCCGATGGGGCCGCGGAACTGGCGCGCGGCATGCGGGATCTGCTGGAGCATCCCGAAAGAGCGCCGGAATGGCGCTCTCGCTCGCTGGCGCGGGCGCGCGAATTCACCTGGGAGCGCACCGCACGCGCAACCTACGAAGTCTATCGGGAGGCCCGGAAGCGCTTTGGCCGCTGACTGGCGTGGAGGATGGGCCGCGAGGGACTCCTAACGCTGACGAAAAGCTGGCTGGCCCCATCATTACTACGGGCTCGGTTCCGCGCCGCCGGACTTGCCGAGTGAGGCTTCCACCGCGACGCGTACCAGTTGGCTGCGGGTCCTCACGTTGGTTTTCTCGAAGAGCTGCTGCAAGGTAGACTTCACGGCTCCTTCCGTGATGCCGAGGCTGGCGGCGATCTTCAGGTTGGTCAACCCTTCCAGCACGCCCGCCAGAACCTGCTTCTCGCGCTCTGTCAGCGCATTCTGAAAGCTTCGATCCGGGGCGATGGGCGCGCGGGCGGCCAGGGACTGAATCACTTGCCGGTCGACCCATGCGTCTCCCGCCGCCACCATGCGGATGGCCCTCAATAGCGAGCCGACCGGATTGTGCTTGAGAAAGATTCCAGCCGCGCCCCGCTGCAATACCTCCGATGACTGGACCGCGTCTATGGCCCCGGTGACGATGAGGATGTTGCCGGCGTAACCGGCCCCACGGGCCAGCCGCACCACTTCGTCGCCTCGCAGATCGGGCAGGTTGAAATCCAGCAGCATGAGCTCGACCGTCGCCCGGCTGAGGAATTCCAGAGCCTCCTGCGCGGTGCCGCATTGCCCAACCACATCGAAATCCGGCTCGGACGTCAACAAGCGGCTAAGGCTCTCGCGGAAGAGTACGTGATCGTCGACCAACAGCAGGCGGATGCGCTCCATGGGCGCCGGAAAATTTGGATCCTGTGGTTTCACTGTGGGGTCAACTCAAAGGTTAAGGGCCGAACCGAACCTCCGCCAAGCGCTTCAGCCAAAAGATTCGGACCATCGCCGGAAGATAGCCGGACCATCCGAACGATCTGTTTTCGCAATCGAATGGCGCCAGGCAGATGCACTGAAAGATAGGTGGCGATCCCGGCGCGCCGCCAGCTACATTCGTCTTTAGAGACCCCCTGTCTCGTCTTCACGGTTCCACTTCCCCATGATCCGGCGACTCGTCGATTTTGCCCTCAACAACCGCTTGCTCATCGCGGCCATTGGCATTCTGCTGTTCGCCTGGGGAGTCATTTCGTTCCGCAATCTGCCCATCGAGGCCTATCCGGATGTGGCCAACAACTACGTCCAGGTGATCACGCAGTGGCCGGGCCGCGCGGCCGAAGAGGTGGAACAGCAGGTGACGATCCCGGTCGAGATTGTGATGAACGGGCTGCCGCACCTGGAGCATCTGCGGTCCACGTCGCTTTCGGGTTTGTCGAGCCTGATGCTGATTTTCGACGACGATTCGGACAACGACTGGAATCGCCAGAAGGTGCTGGAGCGGCTCTCGTCGGTGACCCTGCCGGACAACCTTCAACCGCAGATCGGCACCGACTATAGTCCGGTGGGCCAGATCTTCTGGTACACGCTGAAGAGCGTCAACCCCTCATACGATTTGATGGAGCTGAAGGCGCTCGAAGATTGGGTGCTTGAGAAGCAATTCAAGTCCGTTACCAACGTAGTGGACGTTGCCAGCTTCGGCGGAACCACCAAGGAATACCAGGTCCAGATCGATCCGGACAAGCTGGTTTCCTACGGGCTCAGCATGAGTCAGGTGGAACAACAGCTCGCCAATAACAACGTGAATGCGGGCGGCAGCTTCATCCAGGAGGGCTTGCAGCAAGTCAACGTACGGTCTATCGGCCTTTTCGAACACGTGGACGATATCGGGCAAACCGTGCTCAAGACGCAGAACGGAACGCCGCTGCGCATCGAGGATATTGCGCGGGTGGTGCAAGGGCCGAAGATCCGCCTGGGGCGCATCGGAAAAGCGATTCACCGCGCCGATGGAAAGATTATCGACAACGACGACGTGGTGGAGGGCATCGTTCTGCTGCGCAAGGGCGCCAATTCCGATTCCACGCTGGATGCCCTTCACGACAAGGTCAAGGAGCTGAACGAGCACATTCTGCCGAAGGGCGTAACCGTAGTTCCTTTCCTCGACCGCAGCGACCTGGTGCATTTCACCACCGAAACCGTGATGCACAACCTGCGGGAAGGCATCATCCTGGTGGCGCTGATTCTGTTTCTCTTTCTGGGAAATATTCGCGGCGCGCTGATCGTGGCGATTACCATCCCGTTCTCGCTGCTGTTCGCATCCATCTGCCTCGACCTGCGTCATATCCCGGCCAACCTGTTATCGTTGGGCGCTCTCGATTTCGGCATGGTGGTGGACGGCGCCGTGGTGATGATCGAGAATATCGTGCGGCATCTCAACCGCACCGGCGACAGCCGCCCCATGCTGGAGCGCATTCGCGAGGCCACGCACGAAGTGCAGCGGCCGGTATTTTACGCGATCGGCATCATCATCACCGCGTACCTGCCCATCTTCACCCTGCAGAGCGTGGAAGGGCGCCTGTTCAAGCCGATGGCGTGGACGGTGGCGTTTGCACTGTTGGGCGCGCTGACCTTCTCCATGATCGTGGCGCCGGTGCTGGCAAGCTTCCTGTTTCGCCGCGACGCGAAAGAGTGGAATAATCCCGTGCTGCACTGGCTTACGGAGCGCTACCGGGCCGCGGTTCGCATGGCGATCCGCTTGCGCTGGATCACCGTTGGCGCCGGGGTTGCGAGCGTGGCGGCGGCGGGATTCTTAGCGAGCAGCGGCATCATCGGGTCGGAGTTTCTGCCGCACCTGGACGAAGGCGCCATCTGGACGCGCGGCACGTTGGCGCCCAGCACCGGCCCGGAAGAGGGCACGCGCCTGATGACCCAGGCCCGCATTATTCTGGCTACGTTTCCGGAAGTCACGCAGGTGGTATCGCAGGTGGGCAGGCCCGACGACGGCACCGATACGACGGGCTTCTTCAACACGGAATACTTCGTCGATTTGAAGCCCAAGAACGAATGGCGTCGAGTATTTCGCGAAGATAAGGTAGAACTGATCGCAGCCATGGACCGGGAGCTGGAGAAGCTGCCGGGCGTGCTGTGGAACTTCTCGCAGCCCATTTCCGACAACATGGAAGAGGCTGTGAGCGGCGTCAAGGGCGAACTGGCGATCAAGATCTATGGAACCGATTTGAAGCTGCTGGAGCAAACCGGCGATCAGATTGTAAAGGTAATGAGCGGCATCCGCGGAGTGGAAGATCTCGGCCTGTTCCGCGTGATCGGGCAGCCCAATCTGAACTTCACGGTGAACCGGCCGCAAGCCGCGCGATACGGCCTCAATGTGGCGGACGTTCAGGACGCGATACAAACGGCGGTGGGCGGCAATGCGGTAAGCCAGGTGCTCGACGGGGAGCAGAGGTTCGACCTGGTACCGCGCTATCAGGCGCCGTTCCGCGATACGCGCGAGGCCATTGAGAACGTGCGGCTGCTCGCGCCCACGGGTGAGCGCGTTTCGCTGGCGCAACTCTGCGCAGTGCAGACGCTCGACGGCGCATCGGAAATCTACCGCGAGGGGAACTACCGCTATGTGGCGATCAAGTACAGCGTCCGCGGCCGCGACCTGGGCAGCACGGTGGAAGAAGCGATCAAGAAGGTAGACCGCGAAGTGAAGCTGCCCGAAGGCTACAGCATCAATTGGGCGGGCGAATACGCCAGCCAGCAGCGGTCGCAGAAGCGGCTCGCAATCGTGCTGCCCATCACGATATTGGTGATCTTCATCATCCTTTACACCATGTTCCATTCCTTCAAATGGGCGGCGCTGATGCTGGTGAACATGGCCATGGCGCCGCTGGGCGGGCTGTTGGCTCTTTATCTGACGGGCACGCACTTCAGCGTGTCTTCCGGCGTGGGATTTCTGGCGCTCTTCGGGGTGTGCGTGCAGACCGGCGTGATCATGCTGGAATACATCAACCAGCTTCGCGTGCGCGGCCGCTCGGTGGTGGATGCAGCGGTGGAAGGCGCGGTATTGCGGCTGCGCCCGATCATGATGACGACGCTGGTGGCTACGCTGGGGCTGTTGCCGGCGGCGTTGTCGCACGCCATCGGGTCGGATTCGCAGCGGCCATTCGCGATCGTGATCGTGGGCGGCCTGATGGTGGCGATGCTGATGAATATTTTCCTGCTGCCGGCGCTGTACGTGTGGGTAGCGCGGGATCGCGATGTATTGCCGGAGCTCGAACCGGGGTTTGAGGGATAGCCCGGCACGCGGGGTCCATGCTTGTAGGGGTGTATTGGTGTGGTCGATCCGGAACCTCGATGTAGTTGTCTATCATTTTTTGAATGGATTGCAGGTAACCGGTTCCTTGATCACTTCGCGAGCTTCGAAGAGAACGATAACCTTCTCAAGGGCGGCCTGTTTCTTGCGATCTACTGGTACCTCTGGTTTCGCGCCTGCCCGGATCAGGACAGACGGCGTAAGGCAATTATTACCATCTTGATCGGCGCACTTCTCGCGCTAGCCGTAAGCCGCACCATCGCAAACTTCGCGCCATATCGTGTCCGGCCGATGTATGATCCGCATCTCCAACATCACCCGCATGCATTCCCTATATCGCCTAATCTCATAAACTGGAGCGCCTTTCCGAGCGACACCGCAGCGTTCTTCTCCGCCCTCGGATTTGGCCTCGCGTATCTGTCGCGCCGTCTCGCCATTCCGGCGATGCTGTACGTGGCGGGATGGATCTGCCTGCCACGGATGTTCCTCGGAGTGCACTATGCATCCGATATCGCGGCGGGCGCCGTGATCGGGATTGTGCTGGTGTGGGCTTCGCTCAAGGTTGGGTGGCTACGGTCCGTCTTCGCTACGCGTTTGCTCGTGTTCGTAAAAGCAAAACCCGAGGTCTTTTATGGGGCTGCTTTCCTGGCCTCATTTGAGATGGGCGTGCTATTCGACGACATTAGAGAAGCTGCGCGAGGCGTATTCCATATGGCTAGCGTTGAATCCGGCAAGTTCAGTCACGCCGGCCTGGCCGCATTGGCGGCTCTTGGTCTACTTGCGGTTGCCGCATATTTCGCGATCCTGGCCCGGCGTCCCAGCGAATCCCGTAAGGCGGTAAGACGGACGTGGTGACCCTGCTCATCGAGCCCGGTAAAGTGACGAATATTTTCGTTGACATTGACGAAGCACTTCGTCAATAATCGATCCATGCCACCTAAACCGCCCCGGCCGACCGAAGGGGAGCTGGCGATTTTGCGCGTCTTATGGGACGGCGGACCAGCTACCGTGCGGGAGATTCTGCACACTCTCAACCAGACCAAGCCCACCGGATACACCACCGCTCTGAAGCTGCTCCAGATCATGACCGAAAAGGGTCTGGTGGAGCGCGATGAACGGGTGCGCCCGCAGATTTACCGGCCGAGCTGCCCGCGGGAACAGACGCAGCGGCAACTGGTGCGGGACTTGCTGCAGCGCGCTTTTGGCGGCTCGGTGAGGGCGCTGGTGCTGCAGGCGCTGGCTACGAAGAAATCGTCGCCGGAAGAATTGGCCGCCATGGAACGCCTGCTCGACCGCATGGAAGGAGACAAGAAATGACCGCCATCGCTCAGGCGCTCAGCGCCGCACTGCTGCATTTCATCTGGCAGGGAACGCTGGTGGCGTTACTGCTGTGGATGACGCTTTCGATGCTGCGAAACCGTACGGCGAACGAGCGGTATGCCGCGAGCTGCGCGGCGCTGGCCTTGATGGCGGCGCTGCCGGCGCTGACGGCGTGGATGGTCTACCGGCAAGCGGGCGCCGTCCCCATTTCGGCGGCGGCGCCGGCGGCGATTCCGGCGGCGATTCAGGGGCCCGCGCGCATGGCGCGGGACTCCGCGCTGCTGGCATGGATGGCGATGTGGCGGGTATGGGCGCTGCCGGCGTGGTCGGTTGGCGTATGGGTTTTCGCGCTGCGGCTGGTGCTCGGCTGCCGGCACGTGGCGGCGTTGCGCCGTTTCGGACATGCCGCGGAAGGCCAGATTGCGGAGATGGTTTCGCTGCTGGCCGGGCGCATGAAGGCTGGGCGCCATATCCGGGTGTTGATCTCCGCCATGGCGGAAAGCCCGAGCGTGGTGGGGTGGCTGCGTCCTGCGATTCTGTTGCCGGCGGCGATGCTGGCGGGCCTGGAGCCGGAGCAGTTACGGGCGGTGTTGGCGCACGAGATCGCGCATATCCGGCGGCACGATTATCTGGTCAACCTGATGCAGACGATGGTGGAGGCGCTGCTCTTTTACCACCCGGCAGTGTGGTGGGTATCGGCGCGTATGCGGTACGAGCGCGAGCTTTGCTGCGACGATGCGGCGGTGGCGATGTGCGGCGACGCCATCTCCTATGCCCGCGCACTGACCCGCCTGGAGCGGCTGCGAGCGGCAACGCCGCGGCTGGCGCTGGGAAGCACGGGCGGATCGCTGCTGTATCGCATCCAGCGGCTGGCGGGCGAGAGGCCGGAGATCGGGCCATCGAAGCTGCCCGGAATCGCGGCGCTGGCCCTGAGCCTAGCGTGCTTTTGCAGCCACCATACATTGGGCGAAGGCGCAGACGGGGCAGATGGTGGAACAGCCGCAGGTGCGCGAAGAGTGGGGCGTCACGGTTTCAGCCACCGGCGAGCTGCTTCGCCGCGACCGCGTGGAGTATCCCGAATCCGCTTATAAGAATGGCATCGAGGGAACGGTGATGGTGGAAGCGACGCTCGATCGGGAAGGCAGCGTTTCGGATGCGCGAGTGTTGAGCGGACCGCCGGAGCTGCGGAAGGCGGCGCTGGAATCGGTGCTGCAATGGCGCTTCGCGAATGGGCGCGCGGGCGAAACGCAACAGGTCGGCATTGCATTCCAAAAGGACGCTCGCGCCAGGCGCAAGGGCGCTCCCAGAATGAGCTAGCCGTTATATTGTTCCTTGAAGACGAGATAAAGGCTGCGCGGGAACGGGGAGACTCGCAGGCAATGCAGGGGCTCATGGGACTCCAGATGGCGCAAATAACGACGCTAATACAGTCGAGGAATCCCACGCTTGAGGAAGAACGAGCCCGCATCGAAAACCTTCGGCAAGAGCAAGCCGACATGGTCCGCGAGAATCAGCTTCTGCAGTTGAACCAACAACTGGAGGATGCGCGAAAGAGGGGCTTGACCGAAAGACACCCGCAGATTGTCGCGCTGATGGCCCAAATGGAAGCCCTTCGGAAGCAGGTGGAACACGCTTCCTTGGTGGGCGCGCGTCTCGGGCAAATAGAGATTCGCGGAGTGCCCGATAGCGCAAGGGCCGAACTAGGCGCGAGGCTATCCATTGGGGTTGGCGAGATTCTTACGGAGGTTTCCATGAGGAGCGCGATAGCAGCGATCCACGAATTCGATCAGCGCCTGGAGTGCCGGTTCATCCGGGCCGGCAACGGCGACGCAGTGTTGCGGATCAGCGGGCCGGAGTAACCTTCAGTTAGTCACATTGAGCAACGCAGCCGGACTGGCCACGCCGCCTACTGTCACTACCACCGGCTGTGAGCCAGTGGTAAGACTGGTTGGCACGATCACGTTGATTTGCGTCAAGCCTTCGTAGTAGTAAGCCAGATTGGAATACACGACCGTGGCCGGCACGCCGCCGATGGTCACGGACACGGGCAACAGAGGCTTGGGCGCCGTGGCGGGCGGCGCAACGGGAGTGTTGCTCGCGATGGCGGGCGAGACATCGCCCTGTCCGGTGATATAGAAAGCTATTTCGGAGCCGCGCACGCCATTCTCAGCGCCGGCCAAAAGGCCGTTGCCATCCACGAAGATGCCGGGCGCCGCCAACGATACGGGGAATAGATACGAGGCCGCCTGTCCGTTGTTGTTCAACCCGAGCACGGCTTGCCCCGCCGGGGTTTCGAGAGGCATCAAGACATTCACCTGCCCCGGCGAAGCGTATTCCACAGCCGCCGGAATGCCGTTGATTGTGGCCGAAACGCCCGCCAGAGAGAGCAGCAGCGGACTGGTGGAAGACGTGAGATTCGTCCCCGGTGGCGCGAGGGCGGAGCCGTAGACGGATAGATACATGCCAGGCGCAGCCACCGGCTGGCCGGAAGCGGCGTTGGACACCCCGCTGATTTTCACCAATGGGGAAGCGCCGACGGTGAAGACAACGGTCGCAATCACGTACTGCGGCGACGTACCCGGAGATTGAAACACCAGGCTGGCGCTGTAGGCTCCGTTGGCGAGACTCGCCGCGGAGGCGGTGACGGCGATCTGCGCGGGACCGGCGCCGGCGTGCGGCGAAATTACGAGCCAGGCGGATTCCTGACCGGAGGGATTGGCGGTGACGGTCCATTGCTGCTGCGGTGGAACGGTGAGGGTGATGTTGCCACTGGCCGATTGGGAGGCCGCGGCGCTGAGGGTCAGCGCGGTGGGAGAGGCGGCCAGAACGCCGGCGCTTAGGGTAGGGCCCTGGAAGCCGATCGAGGTCTTGGCGGCGATGGCATTGCCCAGCGAGTCGGTCCCATCGGTTTCGAGGGTGGCGGAACCCGGCGGCGTCGAGGCGGGCCAGCACAGGAGGGCGGATAGCGATCCAAACGGCGGGACGCGCACGCTGCCGAACAGGTTCAGGATGCTCGAGGTATAACTCGCATTGGTAAGATCGACCGCGTATCCGTTGGTCTCCTGTAGAGTCAGGTATTGGGCGAACGCACAATTGGAGATGCCGGGGTTCTCGATCATGATGGAGGGCGCGGCGGTAAACGTGAGCGCGGCCCCGGCGGGCGTGCTCCACCGACTGGCCAGGTTGGCAAGGTCGAGCGATCCCAAGCCGGTGACCTCATCGTATCCGGGGCCGGCCATCCAACCCATGTTGCTATTGGTGCAGTCTGGCGTGTTGAGGGCGCAGGGAACGATGTTGCTGCCGGAGGCGATGTCGTGGAAGGCGGTGGCGCTGGAATGCGAAAGCCGGTAAAGCGTGGGGTTGATGTTGCCCAGCCCGGCGGTGGCCTGCAAATGGTTGCCAACCAGGTAATCGTTCAGCAGCGCCAGCATGCCGGCGAATACGGCCGTGCTGGCGGCAGTGCCGCCGGTGGCCTGCGACTGCACCGCCCCCTGGTAAACATATACATAGCCATCGTGATTGGGCGACGCCGCAAAGGCGAGGTCGGGAACGTCGCGCGCTCCGTCATTGGGCACGCCGAGGCCGGTCTGCCAGGAAGGCTTGGGATAGAGCGCGCTGGCGCCGCCGCCGGAAGCGTTCAACTGCCCCGCGACGGCCGTATCGTTCCACGCGACTTCGGGGATATAGCCCAACGCGGAGGCATCGGTCACCGGGTTGTTATTGAGATTCCAATAGCCGGCGGCCACATCGGTGAAAGTGGTTCCGCCCACACCGGTCACTTCGGGAACGCTCGCGGGAACATTCACGGCCAATCCGTTGATGGCCGTAGTGACACCCGGCGCAGTGTCGCAGGCCGCCGCGCCCTGATCGCCGGACGCCGCCACCCAGGTGATGCCCATTGCGTTGGCCATCTGCGCAAGAGTCTCAACGGCGGCGACGGCAGAGCCCATCACCAACTGCTCGCACTCGGTATAGCTCGAAGCGATGACCGGGGCGAGATTCTTATCGACAGCGTACTGGACGGCGACGTCGGCGCTGGTGGTATAGACGTAGATTATGGTGGCATCGGGAGCGATGCCGCCCGCCCATTCGAGGTCGAGATCGATTTCGAGCTGCTGCGACGCTACGGTACCCGGGTCGCTGCCGCCGAGCATAATTTGGGGATCGTTGGCGGGGAGCCCGAGGCTGCTGCGGAAAAGGCGATCGTCGGTGAGGTCGATGTTGGACTGGCCCACTACGACCAGCTTCTGGCCTGTCCCGTTGTAGCCCGCATTCAAGAGCGGGTTCATATCGTAGATGGTCCAGAGATCGGCCGGAACAAGAAGATGCGTGGTACCGTTCGGCTCAGTGTAGTCGGGCTTCGGCAGCGCGATACGATGGGGCGGCTTGGGGTAAAAATCGTCCAGACCGCGGATCGCCGAAACCAGCGGCTCGAGCGCCGCGGGAATGCTGGGGTCGGCGGCGTTGGCGAAATGCGTCTCGCCATCCACCTGGTAACGGCGCAGTTGCAGGTGAAACGCGTTCTGCACTTGCGCGGCCGAGCCGCTAAGACGGAGAAAGGTGCGCGTGTGGGCCTGGTATTCGACGCGGAAGCCTTGCGATTCCGCCCATGCTGCGACCTTGGCGAGATCGGCGGCGCTGAGGCCGAAGCGGTCCGCGAACTGTTCCGGCTGCAACCACCGGTGGTAATTGGCGGAGGCTGGATTCTGCTGCTGTTGGAGCAATAGCTGCAGCGCCGACCGCTGCGCGGCGGTTGGCTTGAAATTGAGCGTGATGCCGTCGAGATGGAGCGAAGCATCCACGGGGCCGCGGTCGAACTCGGGCCGCGCGCGGGGGTTGGAATTGCCCGTGAGCACCACGAGGCTGCGCGGATTAATGGCGCCGGCGATGCGGTCCTGCTGGGCGAAGAGAGACGGAAGGTTTACCGAGAGACCCAGGAGCAGGCAGCTTGCGATTGTGCGCATTTCTATAAGCCCGAATGCGGTATCTTATCGCACTTGAGGGGAGCATTTTGGGTGGCGAAATGCGGGGAAACGTACTGCGGAGCACGTATTGCAAGAGGCTGGCCGCGGCTCGGAGATGGAACACTTTTCCGGGACGGTTGGCGCTCGGGAGTGGACGGGGGACGACAGGCCGGGAGGCCTGTCCCACAGTGTCCGGAAATGGGACTGGGGTCGTTTGGTAAAACGAGGTTAGCTGGCCGGCTGGTGGCCGCGACAGGCGGACTCCCTCGATAGCGATCGTGGTTTATGTATTGCAAGAGCCATGGAATGAGTAACTTAGATAGCGCCGATGATGATGGCTGCCGACGGACCGGCGCGGAAGTGGCTGGGTTCGCCCGCACCGGTCTCCGTCGATTTTTATTCGATTGTCAAAGAGCTGAGGCGCGGCGAACGGCTGATCGGAGAGGAGCCGCGGGCGCATCCCGGTGAAGAAAGAGGGGCCCTGATTCAAGTATACAGGACAGGAAAAAGCGGTTTGGCAGTTTTCGTATTGTTTTCATTGAGATAGAGGCTGTGACCGATAAAACGTTCCGTTGGGTATCCGTGAGGGCCTGCTGGCGCTACGAGGCGTCAACTTGGTTCCAGTTGGCGCGGATAGCCACCTATTGGAAGCTATCTCATGGAAGGCCGACCGGTCGCGGTTATTCCTCGTCGCCGCGCCGGGCGTCGCTTGACGTTCACGTTGGCGCGTAACAGCGCGGGTGGTAGCTCCAGCGGCCAGCCGGCGCTAGCTTGAATTCTTCGAAAACTGCTTTCGGAACATGGCGATGTCCTCATGGGAAGGAGGCCAGTTCGTGTCGCATGTATTACAGTGGAACACCAACCCTCCGGATTTCAGCGCTTCTTCGAATTGTTGCTGGCTGAATGTAACCGTCTGGTCGTGGTCGTTCGGACAAACAATTTCGAAATCAATGCGGTCGCTCATGAGCCTCCTGCTGACCGGGCGATCTGCTGCTGCGCCCGCCTCCTACATCTTCGCAAATGTCTCCTGCCCCGACCGTCGCCTGGGGGCGCTGGCCGGCGGAACGCCCGTTGCCTAATCGGCGGCCAGGGGGGCCAGCGCTTCGGACGCCTTCGGTGATCGGAAACACGCGGCGGCGCGCCGCCTGCCGCGAACTATTTGATAAAGTAAGAAGCCTATGATGGCAAGCACTGGAGATCATTTTACTTTTCGATTTGAACGTGATGACGATATAGTCCACAGATTCCTAAACACGGCGGAACGGGGACGGGTCGTTCAATGGCAACCCGCCAATACGGATTGGAGCATAGAACTGCACGGCGGCCACCTGACAGGAGAGCCCTTCTATATCCGGCTGGATGGAAATGACGACCGCTCGAATGTTCCGAAGGTAGACACGCTAGGCCTCACTGCGGCTCACTATAACGGCATGGGTAACATCGCCAATTACCAGAAGCTGCGCGTGGACTTAAGCGAAACCCAGATCGATGCGCTGTTGTTGTTCATCCGCCAGAACTGGAACACTTTGTCGCTTATCGCGCATCGATACGCGAACCGGCTAACCGCCCCGCCAGACCCGCCCCAACCGACCGCTCAGCCAACCACGAAGAAGTGCACCACGCCGCGATGCACGGGCACCGTGCCGATTTACCCGAACGGCGGCAAGAAGGCCGCTTGTAGCGTGTGTTACAAGTATCAGTAAATCGTAGCTCGTTGGCAGCTTAAGAATTCCGCGGCCGAGTTCGGCGGTATTCACCACCGTGACGCTGGTAGGTCGAATGTTCGGCCTAACAGCTTTGTCAAACTCAAGGCATCGCACAGCTCCACTGGAGACGCAGGCAGCCGTTTGTCGGCGGCAGAAGGCGAAGCTCTCAATTCCGAGGCCGTGACGCAGCGCTCTCCCATGCGCCTTGTGTCCCTTGTGTCGCATGGCGGCATGCGCTTGCAACGCGGCCTGGATTGCCGCGAAGACGCCTGAGAACACTGGCCGGTTTCGTGACTCCGCATCCCACGGGCGAACACTGCACGTGGCGGAACATCCCGGTTAATCAACATCACGGCTTGGCATTTCGCTTGCCAATACGCGCTGCATGATGGAATCGTTGTGGCAGGACATTCGACTGGGAATCCGTGGGCTGGCGAAAAGCCCGGGGTTCACGTCAATCGCGGTCTTGACGCTGGCGCTCGGCATCGGCGCCAACACCGCCATGTTCACGGTTCTCCATGCGGTGCTGCTGCGCACGCTGCCGGCCTATGATCCGCAGCGGCTGGCGATGCTTTCCGACCCCGAATCGCATGGAATCGGCGTGGGAGACGGCTCCGGGAAACGTTCTCTGTACGCCTGGTCCGAGTTCGAGGATCTGCGCGATCGAAACGAAGTCTTTTCCGGCATCTGCGCGGTCGATAGCCACGTGCGCAGGCTGGATGTCGCGGTGGAAGGGCCGGCCGCAACCGGGGAGCCCGAGCAGGCCGACGTCAGCCTGGTCAGCGGCGATTATTTCCGGGTTCTGGGCATCCGCGCCGCCGCGGGCCGCACCTTCACTGCCGAGGTGGATAAGGTGCAGCACGCGAATCCCGTTGCCGTGCTCAGCTATGGCTACTGGAAGAGCCGCTTCGCGCTCGATCCGTACATTCTCGGCCATCAGCTTCGCATCCGGCGGACCATGTTCGACATTGTCGGCGTGGCGCAGCCGGGATACATGGGTGAGACGGTCGGCGCCGCGACCGACATCTGGGTTCCCCTGACCATGCAGAACGAAGTATTCCCCGCGTGGCAGAGCTTCCTCGACAAGCCGCAGGATCCGCTTGAAAAAGTTCTCTGGCTGCAGATCATCGCCCGGCTGAAGCCTGGCATCACGCTGGCGCAGGCGCAATCCGCCATCAATCTCACTTCGCGCCGGATACGCGAGACTGAAGCGGCCGGCATGGCGGCCGACCGGAGGCGCGAGTACCTGGATTCCAAGATCAACCTTTCCAACGGCAGCCGCGGAGCGAACTACCTGAGCGACACGGTGGGCGACCCGCTGAAGATTCTCATGGCCGTGGTGGGCCTGGTGCTGCTGATCGCGTGCGCCAACGTCGCCAACCTGGTTCTGGCGCGCGGCGCTTCCCGGCAGAGGGAGATCGCCGTGCGCCTGGCGTTGGGCGCGGGCCGGCGGCGCCTGCTGCAGCAACTCCTCACGGAAAGCGTGCTGCTCGCAGTTACCGGCGGGGCGCTCGGCGTCCTCTTGGCGCAGTGGGCCGACTCGGTGCTGGTCCGGATGGTCTCTACTCCCTCCAACCCCGTGCTGCTCGACCTGAATCCCGATGCCGGAATACTCGCCTTCACGCTGGCGGTCTCGCTGCTCACGGGAATTCTGTTTGGCCTCGCGCCGGGTCTTCGCGCCGCGCGTCTCGATCTCAACACCGTCATGAAGAGCGGGACCAGAGGCGTGGCCCGCAGCGGGCGCATGCCCGGGGGCAGAATACTGGTTGCCGGGCAGATTGCCCTGTCGCTTTCCGTGCTGATCGTGGCGGGATTATTTCTGCGCAGTTTCACCAAACTGGCGGGCCTCGATCCGGGTTTCGACCATGACCACATTCTGCAGTTCGATATCGGCTTCCTGGAGTCGAGCGGCTATAAAGGCGCGGCCATCCACCAGGTCCACGAAGATTTGCTCGCGCGCCTGCGGGACATTCCGCATGTGAAAGGCGCGACGCTCGCCTTCATGGGGCTGTTTGCAGGCAATGACACCGGGCGCCAGATCTCGACCGACGGTTCCACGCCGAAGACGGACGAGCAGTTTCGGGTCAGGACCGACCTGGTTCCTGCCGGCCATTTTGCGGCCATCGGACAGCCGCTTCTGATGGGACGGGAATTGGCCAGCGGCGATGAAGGCACTCCGCGGCTCGCCGGCGTCATCAATCGGACGCTGGCCCGGAAATTCTTCCCCAACGCCAATCCCATCGGCAAGCAGATTCGGTTCGACCACGACCACCCGCAGCAGTTTGTGGTGGTGGGAGTGGTTGCCGATTCGAAACATAACAGCCTCCGCGAGGCCGCGATGCCCGAGTTCTGGCTGCCATTCTTCCAGGCAAAGGAAGACGACGAGCCGTCGTTTTGTTCCTTCCAGGTGCGTTACGACGGAGATAAGGCGGCCGTCGCCGCCGGCATTCGTACCGCTGTCAAACAAGCTGCGCGCGACGTTCCGCCGGTCATCATTCGCCCGATGAACGACCTGATGGGCGAGACCCTGACTGTGGCACGGCTCATCACCCGACTCTCCAGCTTCTTCGGACTGCTGGCGCTCACGCTGGCATCCATCGGACTCTACGGCGTGATGGCATACAACGTAACCGCGAAGACCAACGAAATCGGAATTCGCGCCGCGCTGGGCGCGCAGCCGCGCGACATCCTGCGCACCGTGATGCGCGAGACGCTGCTGCTGGTCGGGATCGGCGTAGCGCTTGGCCTGCCGTCGATTCTGGCCGCCAAGGTGTGGCTCTCGAGCCAACTGTTCGGGTTGACGGCGCTCGACCCGGTGGCGATCGGCGTGTCCGTGCTGGCGCTGGGCGCGGTGACCGCGCTCGCGGGATACATTCCCGCGCGGTGGGCATCGCGCGTGGACCCCATGGTCGCGCTGCACTACGAGTGAGCGGATCTCCTCGCTTCGCGCCGGCGCAGTTCCGCAGCGGCCAGCTTGTGGCGCGCAGGCACAGCGTCTGGAGGTTGGCGAGATCGCATTTGGGGCCTTCCGGCACAGGCGCGATGTGTCCGGCATCCCATTAGTGGCGACGGCTACCGCCCCAATCTTTTTCGAATTGGCGGCGCGCGCGGTCATCCAGTTTGCGCTTGTCGCGGCGCAGGCCAGGCGCTCGGCGCGCACCAGATCGTGGACCTCGCTATGGAGGACATCGGCCAGTTCGTCAGAGGAACCAATCGCGAGGGAGTGATTGACGAAGGATTCGATGGTTCGCCCGGAGCGCGGCCTGATTGCAGCGAACTGGTTCCCAGGCTGCCCCCTGGTCCGCTCCCTGGTCCGCGCGGGCCCCCCTGAACGGCTCTTCGCCCGACCAAACAGCATCATGTAATCCCTGAGAGAGGCCGACGAGGGCGTCGGCCGCGGACCAGGGGGTCCGCCCCACAGTTTGTGCGGAATTCCCGGTTCCGGATAAAGTAGGTGACAATCTGCTCCATGAAGGGAGGCCGCTTAAAGACGCCGCAGCCCACGGGGCCGCGCCACTGTGGGCGGATGTGGCGATAATGGAGGGAATCTGGCGCAATCCGCTATGAAAGCGGTGGCCTTGACGTCAGGTAGGTACGGGCGGCGCCCACCGATGGGCCGCGCCGCAGAGGATTAAATGAGCACGCACGCTTCGTTTTGGGAAGCCGTCACTGGCGCGATCCAGTCGCTGCGCGGCAGCAAGCTGCGGAGCTTTCTGACGCTGCTCGGCATTATTCTGGCCACTACCACGCTGATCGCGGTGATGTCCGTGATTTCCGGCATGGACGTTTACATCGCGCACAACGTCTCCGACATGGGCGCCGACGGCTATCGAATCACGCGCATCGTCATGATGCAGTGGGACCCCAAGAAGTACCTCGAAATGCAGCGCCGCAATCCGCAGCTCAAGCAGGACGAGTATGAGTTTCTGCGCGAGCACGCCAGGTACTCAAAGGATATCGGCGAAGTCTCCAGCCGCAGCGTGAACGTTCACAGCGGCAAGGAAGTGGCCGAAGGCGTCAACCTCATGGGCGCTTCGCCGAACATCGGCATCATTCTCGATTTCGACCCGGTAGAGGGTCGCTTCCTTACCGATATTGAGAACCAGCGCCGCATGAACGCGGCCTTCATCGGGAACGACATCAAGACCAAGTTTTTTCCCAATAGCAACCCCATCGGCCAGACGCTCTCGCTCGAAGGGTTGCCATTCCAGGTGGTCGGCGTCGCCAAGGCCAAAGGGTCTGTGTTCGGCAACTCGCAGGACAACTTCATCATCATCCCCGCCGAAACCCTCTCCAAGATCTGGGGAGCGCACAACGGCATGGATTATTGCGCCACCGCGCTCGATCACGACCATCTGGGCCAGGCGCAGGACGAGGCCCGCATGCTGCTGCGCGCCTATCGCCATCTGGGCCCGAAAGACGACGATACTTTTTCCATGCTCACTTCGGACGCGCTGCTGACGTTCTGGAAACAGTTGACCGGCGCCATCGCCGCCACGGCCGTGGGCGTGGTGTCCGTATTTATGGTGGTGGGCGGCGTGGTGATCATGAACATCATGCTGGCAGTGGTCACGGAGCGGACGCACGAGATCGGCATCCGCAAATCCGTGGGCGCGCGCAGCCGCGATATTCTCAACCAGTTTCTGGTGGAATCGGCGATGCTCGCGGGCATTGGCGGATTGATCGGCGTGACGGTAGCGTGGATTGTCGCGGTGCTGGTGCGGACCTTCACGCCCGTACCGATGTCGGTCCCGCTCACGGCGGTGATTCTGGGAGTGACGCTTTCGGCGGCGGTCGGTCTGTTCTTCGGAATCTATCCGGCGCAGCGCGCGGCGAGGCTCGATCCCATCGAAGCTTTGCGAGTGGAAAAATGATCGCCTTACGGATGGAAAAATGATCGCCTTACGGGTGGAAAGATGACGTTCGCTTCCTTCGGGACGGGCGTTCAACTCGCATTGGCTACCACGCGCGAGCACAAACTGCGATCGTTCCTGACGATACTCGGCGTGATCATCGGCACGGGCGCGGTGATCGGCGTCGGGTCCATCATTGCCGGGCTCGATGGAGCTATCAGCGGCTTGCTGCGCAGCTTTGGACCAAATACCGTGATCGTCACCAAGACCACCGCCATGGGCAACGCCACTCGCGATGAGCGCCGCCGCCAGCCGCTGACGCTCGACGATGCGCGCGCCATCGAAGAGCGGAGTTTTTCGGTGCAGCATGTGAGTGCCTATCTCTTTCCCCCGAACGGCATTCACAGCGCGCGCTACAAGGGCAACGACGTTTACAACATTCAGCTGGCCGGTACTGAAGAGGGCTACGCTTACGGCGGGACCACCATGAAGTATGGCCGCTTTTTCACCGATCAGGAAAACCTGCATCACATGCCCATTGTGGTGGTGGGCGAGGACATCGCCAGGCAGCTATTGCCAGGCTCCGACCCGGTGGGGAAATTGATCGTGGTGGACGAGCATGAATTGCAGATTGTAGGCGTGATGGACCGGCCGGCGGCGTCGCTGCCCGGGCAGGACGATACGCGCGTGCTGATTCCCTACTTCACCATGCGCAAGATTTTCCCCACGGCGCGCGAGCACATGCTGATCGTGATCGCCTATTCGGGCATGATCGAGCAGGCGCAGGACGAAGTGCGCGCCTCGCTGCGCATCGCCCGCCACGTGCCGTTCAACGGAGCCGATACGTTCTCGATCACCACGGCGGAGCAGATGATCGAGCAGTTCCACAGCGTCACGGCGATGGTGGCGCTGGTGATGATTATCCTGAGCTCGATCGGTCTGCTGGTGGGCGGGATCGGCGTGATGAACATCATGCTGGTGAGCGTTACCGAGCGAACCCGCGAGATCGGCATCCGCAAGGCGCTGGGAGCGCGCAAGAGCGACATCATTGTGCAATTTCTGACGGAGGCGGTGGTGCTGACGGCGCTGGGCGGCTTAATCGGGCTGACCATAGGCTGGCTGATTTCCCGCGCGGCCGGTTTGATTTTCCCCACGCTGCCGACCGCGGTGCCGCTATGGGCGGCGATATCCGGGGTGGGCGTTTCCGTCGGTGTGGGATTGTTCTTCGGCATCTGGCCGGCTAATCGGGCGGCGCGCCTCGACCCGGTGGATGCACTGAGATATGAGTAACGGCGGCGGTCTTGCCGCCGGATCGTGGGCGACTACCCGCGGGTGATCGGCGCCACATCGCAATCTAGGGCGACGTTCGGCTGTTTCGGCGTCGGCAAAATCTTGGAGGCTAGCCTAAAAGGCGGCGTCCTTGACGACAGTCCGCCGTGCATGGCGCACTGCCGGCGCCGATAATGATGGCTACCCCGCTTCCTCCAAATCCGTTAAGATGGCGCGCATTGCCGTATCCAAGCCGGAGAGATCCCGAGTTACTACATCCCAGACGGTTTGAAAGTCCACATCGAAATAATCATGCACAAGAACGTTTCGCATTCCAGCAATCGAGACCCAGTGAATCTCGGCAGCCGGTCCTTACGCTGCGAATCGACCCGCTGCGTCGATTCGCATAGAACCTGGAGGTTGCGAATAATAGCGTCCTGGAGCGTGCGCGAGTTGAAGACCGCTTCCCTGCCCGGCGCGGCATCCTCGAAAATCCTGCGAATGCATGCAATGACTTCTCAACGTAGGCGCGCTGAGATTTCACAGGGGCACGGCTTCCCGCAGAACCTCGTCGCGGATCAAGTGGCTCAGGGAGCGACGAATCACAACCTGGACGCGCCTTCCCAGGAGTTGTTCCAGATCGGCGGTCAAGCTCCCCGGGAACCATGGGGTGGTCTCGCCGGTAACGTCAATCAGGAAATCCACGTCGCTCTCGGGCGTTTCTTCTCCCCGCGCTACAGCGCCGAAAATCCGAACATTTCCCGCCCCATGGCGAGTAGCGAGCCGCAGGATTTCATCCCGATGTTCTCTGATTTGGCGGCCAGCGTTCACAACTCCATTCTATCGCCCGGCCGTCTGCGCGCCGGTCTCCATCCGCATCACCTCCGGGCTGCGTGGATCGTGGAATGAGGGCCCCTGGGTCTTTCGGCAGCGGAGCGGTGGCTACCATGCGCGAGCACCAGCTGCTTCCGGCCGTTTCCACGGCAGACTCTAACTCTTCGCTACCAGACGAACGGAATCAGGCCCTTCACCTCGCTCTTGTATCGCTGGTATTGCTCGCCGAACTGCTCGGTCATGAACCGCTCTTCCACGTTGGCTTTATATTTCCAGCCGAAGACCAGAATCGGCAGGCCGATCAATCCGCGCAGCTCACCGAAGCCGATCGCGGTCCCCAAAAACGCCAGCGACAGCCCCGCGTATATAGGGTGCCGCACAATTCCATACGGTCCGCTGCGCATCAGTTCGTGGTTCTCTTTCACCGTCACCGTGCCGCTCCAGTTGCGCCCCAGAAAGAAGCGCGCCCACAGCGTGAAGGCGATGCCGGCGCTCGTGATCAGTAACGATAGCCATCCGTATAAAGGCTTGTCCGGCACAATCCGCCGATGCAGAACGCCGGGCCACGGACCGGGATTGAATAGCAGATGGAACGCCGCCAACATACAACACATCTCCACGAGCCGCGTCACGGACGATTGGCGCTTAACAGCCCGCTTGGTTACGAAGGCCGCCGCGGCCCAGATCGCGACCACGGCGATCCAAATCCAGCCCAGGACCTGGCGCAAATCGAAAGGCATGGTAAACATCGTACGCGAAACGGTAGAATGGGCAACACCATGGCTGACCAAAATTACGCAAACCACCAGCGGTATGTCCCGCTGTTCCACTTCGTCTTACTGCCGCTGCTGCTGCTCACATTGATCGGGTCAATCGTCAACTTGAGCCAATCGTTGGGGGACCATGAGCGCCTTTATAGCGCGGCGCTGATTGTGGCGCTGAGCCTGGCCGGATTTTTCACCGCGTTTCTCGCTCGCGTCTTTGCCTTGAAGGCGCAAGACCGCGCCATCCGCGCCGAAGAAAACCTGCGCCACTTCGTCATGACGGGCAAGCTGCTGGACGCGCGCTTGAGCGTGGGGCAAATCGTTGCGGTACGTTTTGCGTCGGACGGAGAATTCGTCGCGCTGGCGCAGAAAGCGGCGCAGGACGGCATGAAGCCCGCCGACATCAAGCTCGCAGTGAAAAACTGGCGCGCGGACGAATATCGCGCGTGAATGACCAGCGCTATCGTAGTATCGACGAAACCGGCGGGCAAATCGGAAACGCCGCCTAAAAGGCGGCTGCAGCCAGGATTGGCCGCCCCACTCAGTCTCCTTCGTGACTGACTACCGCCCCGCGGGTCGCCGCGAGGAGATCGCGGTACTGGCTCTGCAGCAATTTCCGGAACGCGGAGACGGTCATCCCGGCGGCCGCGGCGCGTTCCGCTAATTCCCATGCGCCCAGGCCGGCGCCTGCGGAGAGGCGGGCGCCCGCGGTTCGCGAATAGGTCGCGTCGCATTCGAACCCGAATGCCGCAATCGAAGGCAGCGGCCGCGCGTAATTGTTCGGCAGCCCGATCTCTTCGAACGGAAACGACGACGCCCAGTCCATGTGATAACCCGCCAGCATTCTCGTGGGATTCACCGACACCTGCGCGTGCGTCACGCAGTTCCCGGCCGCAATGTTGTAGCGGCTCCGGAGCATTTCGGTCAGCATGGCTGTCGCCCGGATCTGCGCCGAAGTCACCGCCGCCTCCATCTGTCCCGGATACGTCTGCGTTTCCACGGATACGCCGATGAAGCTCTCGTTCAGGTTCACATAGAGCCACTTTTCATCGGACCAGACCGAGTATCCCGCGTGCTCCGCGGCGTCCGTTTCCTGCACCACCCGGTAGACCCTGCCGAACCGGTCGATCACGAAGTTATAAGCCTTTTTCCGCTTCACGTAGTCGAGCAGCGATTCGCCCACCTGCTTGAGTTTGCCGTTCTGGCCGGGAACGAATGGCGCCTGCAGGCTCTCGGTGGTGTGATACACAATGCCGGCGGGCGTGGTGCGGGCTTCATCCTGGGCTTTGTCCGGTGTCCTGTCATGGGCGCCGCCGGATCGCGCCGCTGCGAATGCCAGGTACGAGCGCGGATGGTTGGCGGTGGAAAATTTGTTGTCGATCCGCAGCCCGTTACTGTAGGTTTCAAAGGCTGCGGTTTTCTCCACCTGCCAGATCTCCTGCGCCGATTCGGTCTTCGGCAACGCCATGCCGGCCGGTATCACTATGGCCGCGGCGTTCACCGGGCTCGCTGCCATTGTCACAGCTGTCTGGTCATGGCTGAACGCCTTCGCGTCCCGCCGCGCGATCGCAAGACGGCCCGCTGCCAGCAGCCCCGCAAACGCCAACAGAGACAAGCCCGCCGAGCACGCCCAGCGAAGCTTTCGCGACCGCTCGGGCTGCCATGCCGGCGCAGCCACACGCAAGAAACGCAGCCGTACTATCGGGTCCGAAATGCACTGCGCAGTCCAGTCGATCCATGGAATTGTCGAACCTGACTGGGATCTATTCATATTGAATTCTTTCTTCGGCAGAATTGCTCTAGAACTTTATAGTTCCGAATTTTGAATCTTATTCTCATCCGGGATATACCCGATTGACCCCACTGCCGCGTAAGGAAATTAACGCCGGTCACTGAGTCCGTAAATTATAGTGAGAACTAATTTGGGCAAGCTGTACTACCGTAATGATATGTCCGGACGATTGCTGTCGATATCTAATGTAAGACGCACTCGCTCGGTTAGAAGGAGTTTGATATATGTTTCGACGATTTTTTCAAGCTTCGCCCGATGAACCGCAAAGCCGGGAGGGCGTTAGCGTGCAGAACAACACGGACCATCCGGGTTTGGGCAGATTCCATTCGTTCGATGAGATCTACCGCAGCGGACCAGCCGACCAGACCAGCCTGCCGTACGACATTATGAGGGTAGCGAAGATGCTCGGAAGTCCGTACATTTCGAGCATGTCCATCGAATCGAAGCGCGGGTCGCTCATGATGGCCCTTGAGGCCGCGGGCGCCGAAGCCAAGGACATTCTGCAGGATGCCATGGTCCGCCAGCGCGCCCTCAGCGACTACGAAGATTCCCAGCAGAAGAAGTTGCGCGATTTCGAATCGTTCAAGTCGGAACAGAACCGCATCATTCAGGAAGAGCTTGACCAGATCAACGCCGAATACCTGGCGCGGATTCAGGCCAATGTCAATGAAGTCGCCAAACAGCAGGACTCCCTGCGCGCCTGGCAGAAGAGCAAGCAGAACGAATTGACGGCCATCGCGGAAGCGTGCGAATATCTCGCGCCCTCCGAAGCTTCGGGGAACAATCTGATTGCCGCGCTGGATCGGGCCGCGCGACGCTGAAGGACCACCCCATGATCGAAGTATTAGCCCTGGGTATCGCCATGGCGTTTGCCGGCTACCTGATGTTTCCCCGCTCTCCCCGGCCCATTTCGCGGGACGATTTGCTGTACTACCGGCGGCTCTCGGACGAGAAGCGGCGGAATGAGATTCACCCCTTTGAATAATAATGACCGGGATAACGATCTGCCGCTCGCCGGGCCGCCGAGTCCGGAAAGCGAACCTATGAAGGAGAATAGTTTGACCACCGAAGAGAAAGACGCAAATCAGCCCATTGGACTGGACGTTGGCACGAGCCGGATTGTGGCGGCGCGCGGCGGGGATAAGAATTGCCGCTACGAAGCGCAGTTGAACGCGTTCATCACATTGCCGTACTCAAAGCTCGCCCAGAACCTGCTGACCAGGGAGGATGTCTTCCACGAGGTTTTCGACAACCAGATCGTTGTGGCCGGCAACGACGCGCATAAGTTCGCCGAAGTCTTTCACGTCGAGACGCGGCGGCCGATGCTGCAAGGAGTGCTCAACGCTCGCGAGCCGCACGGGATTCATGTCATCCGCCGCATCATTACGCGGCTGATTGGCAAAGCCTCATCCGAGGGCCGGAGACTCTTCTACAGCGTGCCGGCCGCCTCGGAAGGCGGCGACCAGGGGATTGCCTATCACAACGCCACCATCAAGCAGATCCTCATCGAGCTTGGCTATGAGGCCCACCCCATTGAAGAGGGCCTCGCCGTGGTCTTTGGCGAAATGTGCTCTTCCAACTACACCGGCATTGGCATCTCCTGCGGCAGCGGGATGTGTAACGCGTGCCTGGCGGTGCTGTCGGTTCCGGTGGTCAGCTTCAGCATTCCCAAAGCCGGCGATTACATCGATTCGCACGCGGCCGCCGTCACCGGCGAAGTCGCCACGCGGCTGCGCACGGAAAAGGAGCACGGATTCCGCCTCAACGGCCTGTCCACCGATCGCGTGAAGAACGCGCTTACCATCTACTACCAGGAGGTGATCGAAACGCTCGCCTATACGTTGCGCGCCAAGCTCTCGTCGGCGGAGAGGCTGCCCAAGTTCGACCGCCCGGTTCCGGTGGTGCTCAGCGGCGGCACCGCGATGCCCAAGGGATTCCTGGACCAGTTCATCGCCGCGCTGCGCACGCAGGATTTCCCGGTGAAGATTCTCGAAGTACGCATGTCGGACGATCCGCTAAACTCCACCGCCAAAGGCGCGCTGATGGCCGCAACCTGCTAGTGGAGCGGGCCGGTGGCGGGCGGGCCAGCCGCGCAGCCAACGCTAAGTAATCCGATAGACGTAGCCTTCTTCTACGAAGCGATTGCCGATCGACTGGCTACCAAGAATCATGCCTTCAACGTGATTGCTCTTGCCATAAAGACGGCGCAAAGCCTTGATGAAGGGGTCGTCCATCGGGAGAATCAGCATGGGTGGGGTTTTCTGGAAAGCGAATCCCGCGGCGTCCAGCGCCTTGTGCAGCAACCCATAGGCGTCCTGTAGCCGGGGAGTCCCATCAAGTTGGCGTCCGGCTAGAACCAAACGCCACGTCTCATATTCGGATAGATGGACAAAGAGAGCGACGCTGATCTTGATCCGCGCTTGGTCGAGGATACTGAGAATCTGAGCGCCTCTATCGACTTCAATGCTTACCAATGCGCTTTTATCCATGGAATGACTCCGTAAATCCTATGCGTGGCTGCCTTAAACATATCTTGAGCAGACTTCTGACCATGCCGTTGATAACGACTCTCCTCCGACCAGGATTGCGCGGTTTCCCAGTTTTGCCCGAATTCCGCATCCCGCCGGCTGCGTTCGCTAAATCCGTCTCCAAGGCCGGCAACCTGCGCCAGAGATCGCAAGTCATGTGAGTAACTCTGGAGCGCTTTCTTCTTGTCCGGAAATTCATGCCGCTCCGTCTGCTTCGCAATGCACGCCTTCAAGGCGCATTCCACTCCGTACCCGGCCAGATAGTAGGCCCCATCCCACAGCCCCACCCCCAGCAGGGCTTTCGCTTCCTTTAGTCTGACGTTCGAAAGCGCTTGCAGGTCCTTCCGGTCCACGAACCTTCATCATACCGCCCGGCATAGCGCCTCAGCCCCAAAAACACCCCATGCTACGATAGTTTCTTGTCAGGTCTCGGGCTCCGTGCAACGGACGGCTGCAAACCCCGCCAGGTCCGGAAGGAAGCAACGGTAGTGGTGCGGTTCGTGTGCCGCGGATTACCCGGGGCCTGGCATATGCCCGCCCCATGTATCAGGTAATCGCAAGAAAATACCGGCCCCAAACGTTTCACGACGTGGTTAACCAGGAGCACGTCAAGACCACGCTGGAAAATGCCATCGCGCAAAACCGCATCGCGCACGGCTACATCTTTTCGGGGCAGCGCGGCACCGGCAAGACCACCGTGGCGCGCATTCTCGCGCGGTGCCTCAACTGCATCCAGGGGCCCACCGCCACGCCTTGCGGCGAGTGCGCAAGCTGCCGCGAGATCGCCTCCGGCGGCGCCGTGGACGTGATCGAAATCGACGCCGCCTCTAACCGCGGCATCAATGAAATGCGCGAGCTGCGCGAGAATGTCCGCTACCAGCCGGTGCGCGACCGCTACAAGATCTTCGTCATCGACGAAGCTCACCAGATCACCAACGAAGCTTTCAACGCCCTGCTTAAGACCATCGAAGAGCCGCCGGAATGGGCCGTTTTCGTGCTCTGCACCACCGAAGCGCACAAGATCCCCGCCACCATCGCGTCGCGCTGCCAGCACTTCAGTTTCCGCTCCGTCGATTTCGACGACCTCATCGCGCGCATGGCGTGGATCTGCGGCGAGGAAGGCATCGAAGCCGATTCTGAGGCCCTGGCCGTACTGGCGCAAGCCGGCGAAGGCAGCGTGCGCGATTCGCTTTCCGCGCTCGACCAGGCCATCGCCTGCTGCGGATCGAAACTCAATGCCTCCGAAGTGCGCGCCCTGCTGGGGGCATTTTCCCTGGAATCGCTGGAGCGTGTCACCCAGGCGCTGGCCGATAGCGATTCGCGCCGCATGCTGGAAGTAGTGGACGACCTGGAGCGCAATGGCCACAATCTGCAGCATTTCGCGCGCGAGCTGGCGCGCTATCTGCGCAATCTGCTGGTGGCGCGAATCTCCGCCGCCGATGGCGCGCTGGGCGCCCGCCTGATCGCGGCATCGCCCGCGCAGCGGCAGCGCATGAGCGAAATCGCCGCGCAGTTTTCCGAAGAGGATTTGACGCGCTACCTGCAGCTCACGCTCGATCTATTCCGCGATCTGCAATTCTCCCTGCAGCCGCGGTTTCATCTGGAGATCGGCCTGGTGCGCCTGGTACAGGCAGGCCGCCTCTTACCCATCGAGCAGGCGCTGGCCGGGCTTTCCAGCGAATCACCGCCTGCGCAATCCGTATCAAGGCCGGCAGCTAGTGCGTCGCCGATAGCTAAAGCGCAGCCCGCCGCCGCTGCACCGCCGCCCCCGCGCACCGGCCCATCGCCGTTCGATCTCGACCGCGCTCGGAAAGCCGCGCCCCGTTCTTCCGAGCCGCAATCGTCGGGCGCAATCGCGGTGGCCGCGCCACCGGAGCCGGAACCCATGGCCGTTGGCGATTGGCGCGGGCAGCTCCACGCGGCGCTGATGACGCTTGGCCTGCCCTTCACCGCCGACGCCATCGAGAACGCGCGCGTCGCCGAGACCGGCGGCGAGCTGCAAATCGTCACCACCAAAGCCTACTCGCTGGCGCTACGGATCGAGGATCTCACCAAGGCGGTCAAACACATCTCCTCGCGGCCCATGCGCATCAAAGTGGTCATCGGCGAGCCCGGCTCCGAAACGGCTGCGCCCCTCGCTGCCCCTGCGGCTAAAGCGCCCTCCGCGGCCGAGGACGAAGCCACTGCGCGCGCGCTGGCCAACCCCGAAGTGCAACGCTTCCGCGAAGTCTTCGGCGGCGAAGTCCGCAAAGTTCGAAACCTTAAGGAGTAGCTCATGAAAGTACCCGGCAACATGCAGCAGGTGATGCGCCAGGCGCAACAGATGCAGGAAAAGCTCCAGCAGGACATCGCCCAGATCAAGGTCGAGGCCACGGCCGGCGGCGGCATGGTCACGGTCCAAATGGATGGGCAGAAGAACCTGCTATCGGTGAAGATCGACCCGGAAGTTGCGGGCGATGTGGAGATGCTGCAGGATATGATGGTGGCCGCCTGCAACGAAGCCGTCAAGAAGGTTGACGCCGAGACCAAGCAGAAGATGGGCGGCATGCTCGGCGGCATGGGCCTGCCTCCGGGCCTCTTCTAAATGCCGGATTTCGCCGAACCGTTGGCGCGACTGATCAACGAGTTCAAGCGGCTGCCTGGAATCGGGCAGAAATCGGCGCAGCGCCTCGCATTCCACGTGCTGCGCGCCGGCCGCGACGACGCCGGGCATCTCGCCCAAGCCATTCTCGACGTGAAGGATAAGCTGGGCCTCTGCAGCGTGTGCAACAACATTAGCGACCGCGAGCTCTGTATCTATTGTTCCGACGCGCGCCGCGACCCGGCCATTGTCTGCGTGGTGGAAGAGCCGCACAGCATCGTCGGCATTGAAACCACGCGCCAGTTCGAAGGCCGCTATCACGTGCTGCACGGCGCGCTCTCGCCGCTTCGCGGCATTGGCCCGGACGCGCTGAAGATCAGGGGCCTGGTGGAGCGCATCGGGCAGGGCGAGATCAAGGAAGCCATCATCGCCACCAACCCGACGGTGGAAGGCGAAGCTACCGCGGTCTACCTGGCGCGGCTGTTGAAGCCGCTCGGCGTCAAAGTGACTCGCATCGCCATGGGCATTCCCGTGGGCAGCGATTTGGAGTTCGCCGACGAAGTGACTATCTCGAAGGCGATGGAAGGCCGGCGGGAAATGTAGTGGGACAGGCCTCCTGGCCTGTCTTTCCGCCGATCCGCACTCAATCGATTGCATGCTGGCGGGATGGGAATCAATTTTCCTAGACGCTGCGGCGTCAGGGAGGATCTATGCCGTTGTGCACGGCGCCTGCCGGCAACGCGCGTTTCTCGTCAACTTGACCGGCTCTCAGCAGCTTCCGGTTAGGGCGTCATCCAGGAGCAATTCGGGCAACAAGCGTTTCGTCGGAATCGCGACCCTTGATCCCATCGGCCGGGCGAAATCGCTTACCTTTCAGTGAGCGCGTTCTCGCCCCGAACGCAGAGCAGGCATGGGCAGCTCAAAATCGGTGCGCCTGTCGTACTCGATGCGAGTTGGGACGGAGTGTTACGAAACTGGAGGCTTGCTCCCGATGCAGCAAATCCACCCTTTGCTTGGTTCCGTAATGACCTGGACGTCTGAGTAACCGGCATTCGTTAAGTGTGCGCGATGCTCCTCAATGCTGAGGAGCGCCATACCAGTTTTTTCAGCGTATCTCTCCGCAGCTTTTGAGGTGAAGGCCGCTGCTCCCCTGTAAACTTCCGCGATGACGATCAGCCTACCACCGGGCTTCAGGACTCTCAAAACTTCGCGCAGATCCGTCGGTAAAGCAGGCCACCAGAAGTGTGTTTCGACCGCCGTGATGACATCAAAGGCGCCGTCTGAAAATGGCAACCGGGAGACGGACGCATCCCGAATCTCAACGCGTGCGGCATCGATCCATTGCTTGTTCGTTCGCATGGCCATAGCCACGCTCGCCGTCGAATGATCGATGCCATGGACCTTGCCCTGAGTGGCGATTGCAGCCAACTTGCTCACGGTTCTGCCTCCGCCGCAGCCTACATCGAGGATGATGTCCTGTGTCCCTATCGAAGCCTGCGATAAGCCCCAATCTGTAACCTTGGAGTGGCGCGAATTCATATTCCGCAGGACCAATCGTCCCAGCCATCCAGTCGGGTTCTGGCATTGATTTGCGCGTGAGTTTCTGCCGGTCATATCGGTTCGCCCAGCCAAAGATTCTACGCATTGGGCCTCTTGATTGGCAACAACGGCCCCAGATGGATAAGCCTTTCCTGCGTAGGTGACCGACCAGCCGGCCGCGATCTTGGCATCCAGGCTCGACGGAACCCAGTTCTCGCCTGCCCGTTCCAATACTTGACGGTTGGCAAACCGGAAGTAATTCAACATGAGCGAGAATCTCCAGCGGGTGAGAAGCGAGGCCGCGAGGTTTCGGGTTTCCCATGCGGCGGTTTTGGGCGGGAAACTGGCCTCTTGCAAAATAGGCGCTCGCCCCGGCCGGCGCACGAATTCATGCCTGGCGAGGCGCTAGAAAAGGCGGCGCACAATGCGAACACGCCTCGCAGTTACACTCGCGATGCGTGGGACGCTTCCATCCCCAGCGCCTCCCGCACCTTCTGCGTCAGTGCGGCCGCTGTAAACGGCTTGTGCAGGAACGGCACATTGGGCTCCAGCACCCAGCCGGCATGCGCGCGGTTGTCCGCATACCCGGACATGTATAGCACCTTGATTTCCGGCCGCATCTCGAAGACCGACTTCGCCAGCTCGAACCCGCTCATCTGCGGCATCACGATATCGGTGAGCAGCAGGTCGATCGGTCCGGGAAATTCGCGCGCCATCCGCATGGCCGCGTCCGGCGACTCCGCTTCCAGAACCCGGTAGCCCTGCTTGGCCAACATCGCATACACCAGCTTGCGGATGCGCTCTTCATCCTCACACAGCAGCACCGTCTCACTGCCGCGCAATTCCTCCACGCGCGCGTTGGCCTCGGCCATTAGCGCCGGCGCTTCGGCGATGGGGAAATACAACTTGAACGTACTTCCCTTGCCCGCCTCGCTGTGCACCATGATGTCGCCGCCGGTCTGCTTCACCACGCCGTAAACAATCGACAGCCCCAACCCTGTCCCTCTGCCCGATTCCTTGGTGGTAAAGAACGGCTCGAAGATCCGCGACCGTACCTCGGGCGTCATTCCGGTGCCAGTGTCGCTCACCGCCAGCATGCAATAAGGGCCGGCTTTTACGCCGGCGTGGCGGTCCGCGTAGCCCTCGTCCAGACGTACGTTGGCCGTCTCGATCGTAAGGGTTCCCCCGTACGGCATGGCGTCGCGCGCGTTCACCACCAGATTCATCAGCGCCTGATCGATGTGAATCGGGTCCGCTCTGACCCGCCCCAAATCGGGTTCCGCGTGCGTCACCACCACGATGTCCTCTCCAATCACCCGCTGCAACAGCTTCATCGAATGCGCCACCGATTCATTCAGGTCCAGCACCTTGGGCTGGCTGATCTGGCGGCGGCTGAAGGCTAGCAACTGCCCGGTGAGCGCACTGGCGCGGTCCGCGGCGAACTGGATTTCCTGCGCGTATTCCATCAGAGACGGGGCATCCTGCGTGTCGGCGATCAGCATCTCCACGTAGCCCATAATCACCGTCAGCAGATTGTTGAAATCGTGCGCCACGCCGCCCGCCAGGCGTCCCACCGCTTCCAGCTTTTGCGACTGCCGGAATTGCTCTTCGAGCAGCTTGCGCTCCGTGATATCGGCATCGATCACGATGAAGCCGTTGATGGCGCCGGAAGCGTCTCGAAGCGGCGCGGTCCAGATGGCAACCTCCAGGCTTGAGCCGTCTTTCCTTTGGTGGGTGCGCTCGTCCCCCTGGATGGATTCGCCCATCCGCAACCGCACCAGCGCCGCTTCAAATTCGCGCAGACGATTTTCCGGAATCACCGGGAGCGTCTTCCCGATGGCTTCGGACTCCGTCCAGCCGAAAATCCTCTCGGCCGCGGGGCTCCAGAAAATCACCTTGCCTTGCAGATCGATCGCAAAGATCGCCAGCGGCGACGACTTGATCAGCGCCTGCCGTACGTCGTTCGCCTGCCGCAGATACTCGTTGGCCTGGCTCAGCTCGACGGTGCGCTTTTCCACCCGGTTCTCCAGGTCGTCGTGCGCCTTGCGCAATTGCTCCGATTGCGCGGCCAGCAATCGCGCGGTCTGGTTGAGCGTCCGCTCGAGGCGCGTCACTTCGTCGCCCCGCCCCGCATCAGGTTCCGCGTGGCACGGCCCCGCCACGCTGCGCGCCAGTTCCTCTACGCGATGCACGCGCCGCACGATGCTGCGCGTAAACAGCAGCGCGGCCGCAAACCCGCCGAGCAAGCCCGCCAGTCCGCCCACAAAAATGGCCAGCTCCAGGCGATGCTGCGCCTGACGCTCGGCCGTAATACGCTCCTGAAGCAGGCGCTCTTCTTCGGCCTCCATTACGCCCACCTGGCGCCGCACCGAATCGATGCTGGCCTGTGCGCTCTCCAGACGCTCCGTTCCGCGGGCGAAACCGTTCGTCCCCGCATCCTGGCGCACGCTCTCGAGCAAAGTCATCGCCGCAGCCGCCAATTCCTCGGTCTTTGCCAGTTGCTTGAGTTGCGAGGGGTTATCGGCGAACTCCAGGCGTACCGACGCCAGCACCCGGGGCAGCTCTTTCCGCGCGGCCCAATACGGTTCCAGGTAGCTTTCCCGCAGCGTGAGTAAATACCCGCGAATACTGTCCTCAAGCGCGTTCATCTGCCCGCGGACGCGCCGAATCTCGCTGCGCACCACAACGGTGTGATCTACCCAGGTCTGGGCATCGCGCGTTTGACGCTCAAAATCGTAGAAGACCACGATCGCCGCCAGCAGCGCACACACCGGAATCGACACCACCAGAATGCCTTTGGCGGTGAGCGACAGATTGCCAAAAGAGGCCGCGATGCGCGCGAAACGGCGTCCAGACATCGATTCCTTTACTGCGGCGACTCTCGCAGGCCGGACTCGGTCAAATAGCCGATCTGCAATTCCACGATAGCATTCGCCGGATAGTTTCGAGCAAGCTCGATTTTCAGATAATTCCCGCTGAGCGCCGCGCCGCCCTCCAGCGTCACTGCGGAAAGCGTCCGCCCCACCATGCGCTCGCGGAACTCCCGGTTCTTGGCGTCCGCCAGCTCGCGCAGAATCCGGTTACGCGCTTTGCGTACCGGAATCGGAACCGCATCCGCGTGCTGCGCGGCGGGCGTTCCCGGCCTCTCCGAATAGGTGAACACATGCAAATAGGTGAACGGCAGGCTCTCGATGAAGCTCCGGCTCTCTTCGAAATCGGCCTCGGTTTCGCCGGGGAAACCCGCCATTACGTCCGCGCCGATAGCGGCATCCGGCATCAGCGCGCGCGCTTTGCGGATGCGGTCCGCATAGTGGCGCGGCCGGTACTTGCGGTGCATGCGCCGCAGGGTGCGGTCGGAACCGCTTTGCAAAGGAGCGTGAACGTGCTTGGCAATGCGCGGGGAGGAAGCCATCAGGTCCAGCAGCGCGTCCGAAAAATCCATCGGCTCCACCGAGCTGAGACGCAGCCGCTCCACACCGGTTTCCGCCAGCAGCAACCGGATCAGATCCGTCAGGCGCATGCCGCTGCCCGGCTCTCGTCCCCAGCGCCCCAGGTTGATGCCGCTCAGCACGATTTCGCGATATCGCCGCGCGAGGTTGCGCACCTGCTCCACCACCTGCGAAGCCGGAGCGCTGCGGCTCCGTCCGCGCACGAAGGGAATGATGCAAAACGAGCAGCGGTTATTGCAGCCATCCTGAATCTTGAGGTTGGGACGCGTACGGTCGCCCGCCGCATCTTCCACCGGCGCCGAAAGAAAATCGTGCTGGGCGAAAATGTCACCCACATGAATTTCGCCAACGCGCACGTTGCCGTGGTAGGGTTCGCTGGCATTGGAAATCGACACCAGGTTTGCGATCTCCGTCTTATGCGAATTGCCCACCACCCAGCCGACGCCGGGCATGCCCGCCAATTCCTGCGGCGCGCGCTGCGCATAACACCCCGTAACCAGAATGCGGGCCGCGGGATTCTCGCGATGCACGCGGCGGATGGCGTGGCGCGCGTCTTCATCCGCGGCGCCAGTGACAGTGCAGGTATTGAGGACTACCAGATCGGCCGCGGCGCGGTCCGCAGCCGGTTCGAAGCCTTTGCCGGCAAGCAGCGATTCCAGCGCCGCGCCGTCGGCTTGCGTGGCGCGGCACCCGAAATTTTGAACGAAAAAACGAACCACGTTTCAGTGTGGCACAGGAAAACACCGGGCGCCTGAACTGGGGACTATTGCCGGTCTTCCCACAAAGCCTGCGATACCGGCGGAGATATGAAGACTCCCGCCCGTTCGCTTATTTAGGCGGCCCGACGGGAAGGCCCAGCGACTTTGCCGTCTCATCCGCTAACTTGGCCAGCGGGCTCTCCGGGTAGACCGTCATCACGGTATGGAAGATACCGTATGCTGTCCGCGCCCGCCCCGCCTGGACTTGCGACTGAGCTTCCTTGAGGAGGTAGATGGCGCCGATTTCGGTCTTCGCCTTGGCGGCCAGGGGATGGTCCGGATAGGTGGCGGCCAGAGTCAACAAGGTCAGTTTGGCCCGGTCCAGTTTTCCGGCTTGCTCGTCTCGAGTACCAGCGTCGAACAGCACCTTTGCTGGATCGCCGCTTTGCGAAAATGCCGGTACGGCTGCCGCAAGTAACAGCAGGAGAGTGAGCGCCTTCATGCAGCTCTGCGAGCACGTGCGCTGCCACGGCCCGACGCGCGGCATTGGTGCGATTTCCGCGCACGCTGGGCGGGACGGCCAGGGTACGCTGGGCCGATCTAGCACACTTTCAAAAGCGCGAGCCGCAGGTTTCCCCGCTAGCTGACAGTGGTGGAAGCGTCAGTCTGCGGACCGAGTTTGCCCTCTTCCGCGGCTTCCAGGTAGCGGCGCAGGTTGCCCGCATGCAACAGATGAGTCACAACTAAGAAGAGACACACCTTGAAGAGAAGCGCGACCAGATAACTGTAGATTTGCCACTCCGCCGGAAGCTTAAAGAAAAATACCCAGATCATCTGGATCAAAGCGTACCCATATAGAGGAACTAACATCCACCGCGGAACCTTCATCCAATGACTGTCAAAGCGGCCCACCAGGAAGGCAATGGCCAGCCCGTCGTATAACCCGAGAAACACCAGGCCAAACTCATTCAGACCCCAAAGGTGCAACCGTCCCGCGACCGCCATGAGGCACACTCCGGCGCCAATCCCCCAAGTCGTGCCAACCGCTCTCCAAAATGCCGCGTTGCGCTCGGGGTACCCCGGCAACGCGATGCTGGGCTTGTCGAGCACGAAGAAGCACCAGAAGAGGGGAAACGAAGTCAGGCAGTTGAGTATGTCCGCAATGGGGTCGGGCTGTGCGCTCGAAACGGAATGCAGCCAAAGCCACAAGTACAGCATCAGCCAGAAAGCCCAGGCCCAGCGCCAACCAGCGATGAATTGGGCGAGCGATTTTCGCGCTATGGGGTGACTGCGTTCTGCAATTACCTGCGGGTTCAGGAAGGGAGTGAACTGCACCGCCAAAAGGAGCGCGGCGATGGCTGCTTGAACCAGATGCAAGATCGGCGGCACTGGCGGAAGTATGCCGATTTGGGCTCCGCCAGGCTGGGCGCCCGAGACGAGTAACGATGCGCCGATGGCCGTCAACAACGAATAGCAAATCCGGAGCAGTAACGTGGTAGCGACGGTGGTTAGCGCCGAACGCAGGAGATCGGTGAAGCGCGCATGCGTCCGATGCGGCGCGCGATTTTCGAGAGCCGCGTAGTTTTCGGGCTCGGGCCGGCGCCTTTCGAGAGGAGTCGATGGCCCCGAAAGCGCCGCAAGTTCTTCCTCGCCGGTCTGCTCGAGCTCCCACGCATTCAGAACCTCGCGCGCCCGTTTTCGCTGCTCCGGAAAACTAAGTGCATGGCGCATGGCTTCCGCATCCATGAGCTGGTCGAACAACTCCTGATTCGCCGCAGCCGCCTGGAAAAGCGCCCCGCGCTCTTCCGCGGTGAGCTCACCCGCGCTATATCCGAGAAGCAAGGCATCCGGATCGAACCGGTCCGATGGGCTCACAGGCCGGGTCCCCCTGTGATTCGGAGCAACGCCTTATGGCATCGCTTCGCCATCTCGTAAATGTTCCCCGAGATGCCCATGACCATCCGTATCTCCGGGTAACTCCTCTGCTCGATCAGCTTCAGACTGAGTAGCTGACGGCAACGGGGTGAAAGTTTGAGCAGTCCGTGGAGGAGCGCGTTCATGTATTCACGGGCAGCGAGCTGCTCGAAAATCTTTTCCCCGCTGTGTGGATTCTGCGGGTCGTGAAATTCCCGAAGGTCCGCCGCCCAGTCCGAAATGCCCGGCCTCTTCTCGCGTTCGCGGCGGAACTGAACCACCTTATGGCGCGCGACGCCGATGGCAATTCCCAGCATCTCGCCCAACTCGCGCTTGTCCGGATATTTCTCCCACAACGTCACCACGCAACTCTGCGCAATGTCCTCGGCCTGGGCAAAGTCGGCATGTTGGGGCACCAGCCGTCTCAAGACAAACGCCAGGATTCGCCGGCGCACCGTAGCGAGGTTCTCGTGATAAACCCGATCCTCGCTCTCTTCCATGCGAACCGGAAGCATCGCGAACCATTGTAACGCCAGCCTGGTAACCTCAGCCTGCTCAAAATAAATCGCGATAAATCGAAGATGGGGTGTGAGATTTGGCGGGCGCCGGACGATTTCGCTATATGAGGTTATTCGAGACGAAATCGGTGAGCCGCATCATCGCGGAATCGACAGGCGGAGCGCACCAGATGAAGCGCACGCTGGGCCCGATGCAACTGATCGCGTTGGGAATCGGAGCGATTATCGGCTCCGGCCTGTTCTCGTTGACAGGCGTTACCGCGGCGCAAAATTCCGGGCCCGCGGTGGCCGTATCCATGGCCATCGCCGCCATCGGATGCGCATTCGCGGGCCTGTGCTACAGCGAATTCTCCTGCATGATCCCGGTGGCGGGCAGCGCTTACACCTACGCGTACAGCACACTTGGAGAGTGGATCGCCTGGATCATCGGATGGGACTTGGTAATCGAATACGCGATTGGCTCCGCGACCGTTTCGATTAGCTGGTCGGCTTACGTGGCATCGCTGCTGCACGGATTCCACATCGACCTGCCGGCGCGTTGGATTGCCGGTCCGTTCGAGGCAGTGACATTGCCCGACGGCAGTATGGCGCCGGGAGGCTACGCGAATATCCCGGCTGTGATCGTAGTTCTATTGGTGTCGCTGCTGCTGATGGCAGGCATCCAGGAATCGGCGCGGGTCAACGCGGCGATTGTCCTCATCAAACTCGCGGTGGTAGTAGTGTTTATCGGGGTCGGCTGGTCTTACATCAACGCGGCCAATTACACGCCATTCGTTCCGGCTAACACGGGCGAGTTCGGGGCTTTCGGTCTTAGCGGGCTGATGATGGGCGCGGGAACCATATTTTTTGCGTATATCGGATTCGACGCGATTTCAACGGCGGCGCAGGAATGCAGGAACCCGCAGCGAGACATGCCTATCGGCATCATCGGCTCGCTGGCGATATGCACCGTGCTTTATATTCTCTTCGCGCTGGTGCTTACAGGAATGGTTCCATACACTCAGTTGGGCGTGGCGGCGCCTGTCGCTCTGGCAATCGACAAAACGCCGTACCTTTGGATGAACAATCTGGTGAAGGTCGGAATCATTTGCGGCTTCACTTCGGTGATTTTGGTTATGCTTCTGGGACAGTCGCGCGTGTTCTACTCGATGTCGCGAGACGGATTGGTTCCTAAAATCTTCTCCGAAATTCATCCACGACTCAAGACGCCGTGGCGTTCGAACATCCTGTTCTTCTTTTTTGTCGCGCCGTTTTCAGCCTTCCTTCCCCTCAACCTGGTAGGCCGGATGACCAGCATCGGAACACTATTCGCATTCGTGATTGTGTGCGCCGGCGTTTGGGTTATGCGCGTGAAAAACCCCGGCCAGGCGCGCCCTTTCCGAACGCCATGGGTACCGCTCGTACCGATTTTGGGGATGCTCGTAAACTTCGCGCTGATGTATTCGTTAGGCTGGTCCAACTGGGTGCGGCTGATCGTTTGGCTGGTGATCGGCCAGGCGATCTACTTCGGGTACGGCCGCCGGCATAGCCGTCTGCGCGAGTTGCCTGCGCCGGCCATCGATCGACAGAACTGACTCACAAGATTGCTCCGCCGCCGCTTGTCACAGATGGATGCTATGGCGCCGCTCTTTCCCGCCCCGTTAGCGCTGGCCTGGCAGCGCATCCACACACGCCGTGGTTGGCAGGCGAAAGCGCCTGCCCCACAATTGTTACTCATGCACCAGGCAGAACAATTGGCGCTCCAGTTAAGGGTGAAGCTCTTGCCTGGCCTAACGGGTCACGCTGACCGCCATGGATTCGCGGCTTACGCGCCCGCCCTGTTCCACTGTCACGCGCGCAAAATGGACACTAATCCATCCCGCAGCTGCGGCGCTCTCTCATGGGCATTTCGCTACGCATCAGCACGGGTCCCCTCTCGGGCATCGCACTGGCCTGTATTGAATTCGTTTGGTATTCCGAGGTGGGCGGGGGGATCGAGCATGACAGCGGCCAAATGACCGCGACAAAAGCTTGGAACGAGCATGGAATGAGGAACTTAGAGCACCGGTGGATTAGGGCCGCCGACCAGCCGGCGCGTAAATGCATGTGATTTCCCGCACCGGCCTTGTCGATTTTTATTCAATTGTCAATGAGCTGAGGCGCGGCAAACGGCCGATCGGAGAGGAGCCGCGGGCGCGGGGATTGAAGGCATCTTGGTGAAAAAGAGGACCTCCTAATCTAAGTATACAGGAGGAGCAAAAACGATTTGGCGATAGGCGTATTGTTTTCATCGAGATATAGTCTGGAACTGAGAATTTAGGTGAGGATCCCTAGCGTCATGACAGCCTCTGCAACCGGGGTGACATGACCGCCGATATAAATTCCGTCATCCTCTCCCTGAACCTCGACATGCAGCAAGCTGCGACGGCCCATTTTCGTTCCCTGCTCGCTAATGAAGCGCGTACCCGCCTGGCCCGACACCAGCTTGTGCCGGATCATGTATGCGGCGAGGGGTCCGGTGGAGCTGCCGGTCGCCGGGTCTTCAGCGATCCCGTATTCAGGCGCAAACATCCGGGAATAGGCCCCCTCAGCCGTCGGCGTAAATAGGAACACGCAGAAGGTCTCGCTCTCCGCACCCTTCAGACTCTTCAGGCCCGCTAAATCCAGCCATGCGCGATCGACTGCTGCTTTATCTTTCGCGGCAACAATCACTGTGGGATTGCCGGCGCTCAGAAGCTGCGGTTCTATGGGAAGGAGCTCCCGCGGTTCCAGCCCGAGCGCTCCAGCGCAGAGAGCGGAGTCATAGCATCTTCCTTCGCTAATGGGAGGCGTACGCAGCCAAATCATCGGGCGCCGGCCTCCTTCAATCCGAAGCGGAATAGGACCTGCCTGCACTTCCAGAACGAACGCACTGCTGCTTAGCAGGACAATTTCCTTTTGTAACAGCACGAACGCAGTGCCAACCGTGGGATGCCCGGCAAAGGCCAGCTCCCTGGCCGGTGTGAATACCCGCAAGCGTGCCACACAATCCTTGCGCGTTGCCGGAAGCACAAAAGCAGTTTCCGCGAGGTTGAGTTCCCTGGCGATCTTCTGCATGGTCGTAGGGTCCAGGTCAGACGCGTCCGGGAATACGGCCAGCGCATTACCCTCCAGAACGTCAGTCGTGAAAACGTCCACGACCGTATAGCGATAGGACTTCATTTATCGTCAACCTCCGCGATCAAGTCGATCTCAACACAAGAGCCGAATGGGACCTGAGCGACGCCAAACGCTGCCCGAGCATGGGCTCCGCCATCGCCGAAAACCTCAACCAGGAGCTCTGAGGCGCCATTGGCAACCAGATGTTGGTCTGTAAAAGCCGGGGTACTGTTGACCAGAACCTGCATTTTGACGATCCGCCCGATGAGGTTGAGGTCACCGACGGCTGCGTTCAGCGTGGCGATCAGCTCGATGGCCACGCCTCTGGCGGCCTCTTTCCCTTGTTCGATGGTGAGATTCGCTCCAAGCTGGCCCACCCAGGGCTTGCCGTTCCTCTTGGCAATGTGGCCGGACACAAACACGAGTGCCCCAACGCGGGTAAATGGAACGAACGCCGCGACCGGCTTCGTCAAAGCAGGCAGCTCAATCTTCAAACTCTTCAATGTCTCGTATACCGACAAACCGTCCTCCTTAAAAAACTGCGCCGCCGCTGGTGGCGTACTGCAGCGGGAACTCTCCCTTGGCAGTGATGAGCTCGTCGCCCGGCTTCCACGTCAGGCCATGTGCCACGGCCGCGACGCCCGGGCTTGCGCCCGTCGTCAGCGCGATCTCTTCCGGCTTGCTGCCGATGAGTCTGGCGATTGAGGCGCGAAGGCGGATTGGCACTTCAAAGAAAGCGAATCGTCTACGTGATGCGGAAACCTCTTGGCTTCAAAAGAGGCTTGCACCGCGCGCGGGGAAACGCGGGGCATCGCTGCGTGGTTTGCGGTGTTCAAGCACGCTGCATCTTCAATCTCGAACCACTCCTTCTTCCAGTTGTCGGTTACGGGTTTAGTTGTGGTCATTTTCGCTCCGTTGCAGCGCGCTCCATCCCCGTCAGGTACAATCCGGGCGGCGTTGACTAGTTCCCATATTCTTCCTGGGCGACTAGGCATCCGCAAAGTAGGATCTGCCTCACGGCCGTAAGAACCGAGTGTGGGTTTGCGCTTTCCGTCGCGGACTCATTTCATCACCGACAGATACGCCGCCCACGGGCCAACCTCCTGCTTATAGCGCTTGGCCATTACGCGACTGATTTGCAAAAGGTGACCCAAATCGTGCGCGGTCCACGTCGCCATCAGCTGCCGGGCGGTTACAATGCCAAGTCCTGGATGCATCCCCTTCAATTCCAGTTTCTCTGGCGTCAGGTGCATTGCCCGAAGTCTCGCGATACTATCCAGTCGCGAATCCGCGAATTCCTGCAACAAGGCCGGGAGCGATTTCCCATCACGCTCGCGGAGCTGCGCCTCGCGATCAAAAGGCTCAAAGGGGCGGCTGACGCCATACTCCAGAATGATCGCCAGACGCGGAATCCAGTCGGCTTTCTCTGCGTGAATCAAATGGCCAATGACGACGAAGGGACTCCATGTTCCGGGGCCCTCGGTGGCGGCAGTCCACGCGTCCGGCAAATCACCCAACAACGCGTCGAGCGTCGCGGGCGTGCGGGTCAATACGGACAGGCATTCTTCGATAAAATCTGGTTCCATGGCCGGTCAGTTCCGCTCCCAAATACCCAAATCAGCGTGACTGATCAAGGTTTTCATCTCATCCCGCACCGCTTTGAATTCCGGCGACTCAAGTCTGGTCTTCAGACTCCGCTGGCGCCCGGCTTCGTCCGGATATTCCATCAGCCACATCACGTCGGGAAGCGTGTCCGAGTTTCCCTGGCGGCGAAGAACATGGCCTCGCGGGAGACCGAGTTTTTCGAGAACATCGGAGGCGTGAAGTCTTACACGGTAGACGTCTTCCGCGCTCTGTCCGCCAGCCATCAGCGTCATCAGGCTGCCAGCGACCGCGAACCTTGCGATCATCGCTGCGCTAATCCAAATTCCGCTCATAAGGACCCGATTCTCCTTTTCCGGCTTGCCGTCCTGCCCGCCTGTCGCCAGGTTGCGTTGGATGCGAAGGATCGTTATCGCATCGGCGGCGGCCAGATCACCCCGCGGCGCTCCTACCCCGCGGCGCTCCTACTTAGACCAGGGCGGAACCACGCCGTTGCTGCGCGCGTACGCGATCGACTGCCCCAGATGCTCGTGTTGATCTGCGAGAAGCAGCATCAGCGCGCCCTGCTTCGTCATGTCTCTTCCGAACAGTTTCACCGGCGCCTGCAGGTCGTTGTCGGAAAGTCCCGTAATCGCTTTTTGCAGATTGACGTAAGAAGCCTTCAGAGCTTCCTGCAATTTCTCGGGATCGGTGATGGGCGCGGGCCGTGCCCCCGTAGTCGGTGTGCCTGAGAGCACGCCGGCGAGCATGCCGTTCTCCGTAACGATCAGGTTGAACACGTCGCCGACGGAGCGAACGCCCTGGCCGGGCTTCCAGTCGTACTTGCCCGACATAACGCGCGCGAGTCCGGTAAATTTGTCGGAAAGCGCTCCGGCATCTTTTCCGAAGGCGGCCTGCATTCCCGCCGGCTGCGCCTGCGCCATCGGCACTATCAAGGCGGCCGCAAGCGCGCACACTCTATACTGAGTCAGAATCTTCTTCATGTGGAACTCCTCTATGTCACTTTAATCTGAAAAACTATTCCTCCCACTTCCCATTTTCAACGCCACAAGCGACTGAATGCGCTCGCCGAGGGCATTGGCAGCCAAACGGCTACCACTACATACAGCCACCCAAGATGCGGTCGATCTGCCGAAGATGGTTCAAGTCGTGTGCCGCTTCCAGGCGGACGAACTCCTCGACCGTTTGCCGTCCGCGTACCTCGTGGACCCCATGGCACTCCACCCACCGTGCGCGCGGGACCGACTCCAACAGTCGCAGGTTGCTCTCGCGCAGCGTCCGAAAGACCCCTGCCGAAAGGCTCGCATCTTGCTGCGCGTAACCCAAGCGCTCCGCCCATGCCGCCTCATCCCACCACGTTAAGGCCACGCCCGGATTCGCCAGCATGTTTCGCAATCGCCACCCCATCGCCAGCTCCGCGTCCGCCAAGTGCGCTACGATCTCGGCAATTGACCACTTTTCAGGCGCAGGGCGCCGGATCAACTCCCCGGGCGCGACATCGCGCAGACGCCGATCGAGCTGCGATGGGGTGGCTTGTTGGACACCGATGGGCTCCTCATCGCCAAGATAGCTTAGGACTCGAGTTCGGTATGCTTCGAAGGTCTCTGCCATTGGTCCTCTCGATAGACTGCGTTTGCGGCCGAACATCTCGTGGAGTAGACCGAGCCATCCTGGTTCGCAATCATACGGGTATGATGACGTAACACAAACACCAGCGACCTCACTGCGCTCCGGTACAACGCCGAGCTGTTTCAATTTATTTGAATCGCATGAGGCATCAGGGCTTCCACAAAAGCATAAACTCCTTACTCTTTATAACGGAGAATCGACAATTCCACAAGTTCATTATTATCACGATGATATTGACGTCTCCGCACGATTCTGCTATTCGTTGGGAGGAAGTTTTAAGAGTACTTTAGGAGGTTCCCTTGCTCGACGATTTACGCGCCCTCGTAGAGTTTGCCCAGGCCGGGTCCATAGCCCGTGCAGCCGATCGTCTATTCCGGACGCCCTCTGCTATTACCCGGCAAGTGCAAAGGCTGGAGGCTGCATTGGGCGCCGAGTTGCTCGACCGCTCGGTAAAGCCTCCGCGTCTGAACTCGCTCGGCTCCAGGGTGCTCGAACAAGCGCGAGATCTGCTACAGAGGACGGAGGCGCTGAAATCGCTTACGTCGAGCGACGCCGAACCTCACGGCCTCTTGCGCATCGGACTCGCGCATGCCCTGGCCGAGGGGACGCTTATCGAACCTATTCAGGCGCTGACTGGGAAATACCCCAAGGTCCGACTGCGGCTGTCGAGCGAGCTCACGAGTGAATTATTTAACCGGCTGCTCGCGGGTGAGCTCGACGTTGCTGCCGTGCTTTTGCCCGAAGGTAAAACCGCGCCTGCACCTCTTCTGACGAATATCGTCGCTAGCGACCGCATGGAGATCGTTCAAGGCGCCGCAGGCAACGTTGACGGTGATTGGAAAAGTTTGGGCCGAGCACCCTGGGTGCTCAATCCGCCCGGGTGCTTTCTTCGGGCGAGGCTCATCGATCAGATGGAGCGTGCCGGCTTCACCCCAATGATCGCGGCTGAAATCCACAACATGCATTTGCAGCTAGCGTTCGTTCAGTCCGGTTATGGCGTCGGGCTGCTGCCTGCTCGCTTTATTGCCAGGAATCGTTCTATCGATTCCGTGAAAGTATTGCGTCCCCCATCGTTTGACATGCACCGGTCCGTTGCGATAGTCCGGGTTGGGCAACTCGGCGCCTTGGGGAAGGCCGTCGAACTGTTGGAACACGGGTTTCGGCAATTGTTTGAGGCAGCCGACACTCCGAAGCCCGTGACGAGGCGCCGAAGAGGTGTGCCCGCGAATCGGCGGGCAGCGCGACCGCCCAAGTTGTCCCCGGACATTGCTGGTTGCGGCTGAGCGGTCTTGAGGCCACGGTGAAGAGCGCATCGCCGATTTCCCGGTGAGCTGCGACAGCACTCGCGGACTGGCGACGCACGGCTGCAATCCTGCGGCGCGGATACGCTCGAGCGAGGGACACTTTGTCCTCGGTTCTCGACCGCCGGGAGGATCGAGCCAGGCGACCCTCTACGGATGGTCGCGCGTCAATCAACCTTGCGCTATTTCCGCGCCAAAGCCGAATCAACAGGCGGCGCGATCCTCGGTGGCCGGCGTCGGCCAGGCGCATGGCCCCTCCCCTCACGAGAGGGTTGGCATGCTGTGCGGCTGCGGTGACGTCGCCCAGCGAGAGCGGGCGCTCTGAACTCGCGGCCACGGACGCAGAGTCAATCTGCCCGGTTTCGGTCGTTAGGGTGACACTGCCCTCGAAAACCATCAGCGCGGTGATTTTCGACGTCCAGGGGCCACAGGCGCCGTGATCGTCCAGGTAAAGGGCGATCGTGAATCGGGCTGAACCCAGTGGCGTGCGATCGCGCCTGACATAAACGACGCCGAACGGCGAAAGCAACCCTATGAATCGGAAAGATGGTCGTTGGAAATCGTGACCTCTGTGCGGTTCCCGAAGTACGAGCAATCGGCCACTTCCAAAGTAATCCCAATCACCAGAAGGCCTGGCGCCTGCTGCAAATCGGAGTGTGTAAAATCCGCGCGAAGATACTCGAATTTGATCTAAGCGGGAGTCGTACCTCTGCCCTCAGCAGGCGCCGTCGTCCCAGTGAGCGGATTCTTGGCCGCGGCAGCGGGTTGCGGAGCTACCGGTTCCGATTCGGGCCGGCATTCGGGCCTCCAGGACTGGCTTGAAGCGCCTCTTGCTCGGCTTGGTCGGCTTCCTTGGTCTGGGCGCTCAACTCGGCGGCGACGTTCGGATCCGGCGGTGGAGCGATGGCGGCGAATGCGGTCTGCACCGGCGGCGCGGCTGCGGCAGCGGGAGCCGCTGGAATTCCATTTTGGCCTTGCTTCTTCTGAAGGTCCGCCAGGCCAAGATCCAGCGTTTCGCGCATGTGGTTCTGCATATCCTGCAGGTCGGCGACGCCAAGCGTAACCGTTGCGCCCCTCTGGCAGTCCTGGCCCTTGCTCGCCAGCACCATCAGATTAGCTGTCGGCGAAGCGGCGGGGGTTCCGGGGAAGAGCCGGAGCACGTCTCCCTCGGTGACCGCACAATCCCCGGCATTCGATTGCGCATTCAGAGGCGCCGAGACAACGAACACGTGGGCCGTGTTGTCGGAAAGCATGCGGGCGATCCCGCTCGAACCCGGATCGGGCGCAGTCTGGGCGCCGGCGCCGGCTTCCGCGTTCTCAAGAGCAATCTGGCGATGAACTTCGTCCGCGATCTGCCGTTTGACGTCGGGCGTCATGGGTGTGAAATTGGCCTGTGCGTTTGCCAACTGGGCCGCCTGTGCTATATAGGCCGCCTGCAGCGTTTGCGACACCAGATAGTCGGTCAGCCACAGGGATGGGCTGGCGTAGAGCGGGTAGGGAGTAAAGTAGCTTCCATAGTAGCCGTACCATGGGTTCCCGGCCCAACCCCAGCCAAAGGCGATCGGAGTAGCCCAGGGGGCATAAGCGTAGCTGTAAAATGCGAGCCCGTAGTAGAAGCCCGGGGCGTATACATTCATGGAGATTCGGCCCCACATGTACGGCTGGTAGACGCGGCCGTATGCGACGCCGCCCACGTAGTACGTTCGATGAACGAAAGCCGTGCCGTGATACATATAGGGACGCTGGATATAGCCATGTCCGTAACGGTCGGATACAACTCTCGAATGGTCCGCCCGCTCTCTTTCAATAGTTCTCGAACCGCCGGGCCCGTGGTGGATATCCATACCATGCGCATGTACGTCGCGGACGTCGCGATGCGGGCCGCGGGTAACGTCGCCGTGCGCTGAATGGGTGGGGGTCTCACCCGGCCGGCCCCCGGGCTTGGCTACAGCGGGGGCGGTGGCTTTAGCAGGAACTTTAGCCGGGACCGCTGGCTTGGCGGCTGGCTTTTGTTGGGCAGGTAGAAAGGCAGGAATCGTTCCGATCAGCGTTGCCATGACTATCCCGATATATCCGCGCGAAGCGGCATGACGAAATTCAAGTGCGTTCATAGGTTCTCCATATCTTCCGAATAGGTGCGCGCGGGTCTGACGGCTATCGGACATCGATGTCCGTGACTTTGCCCTTGGTGAATGTTACTTTCCAATCTTTGAACAGGTAAATTTGCTTGTCGCCAATCGTCGCTCTGGTTACGGGCTGACCTATTTGCGCTACTACGTCGTCTACGCTTTGACCTAACTCAAGCTTCGTCTGTGGCGGCGCCGCTGGCGGTGGCGGTGGGATGTCCGCATATTTCTGAACAGGCGGCGCCTCCGGCGTTGCCACCGTGGCCGGCGGTGGGGTGGGATCGGCGATGGGCTTCGGGGGATCGGGGGCCGGTACGCCGCCAGCGGCCGGTGGCGCCGCGGCTGGCTCGGTCTTAGTATCTTCCGGAGGGTCGACGCTAAAAACCTCCCCGGTGGTTGCTAACATTGCGTCCGCGGCGGGAACGGTCCCTTTGTCAACCGGAAACGTTAGCGATCCATGGTAGTACACATCGGAGTAAGCTTTGGCGGAGCAGAGTCCGAAAACAACGGCGCCGTCCTTAACCTCTATTTTGGTTATGTTAACCTTTTCGCCCGCCACGAAGGTCCGGGTGTCATTGGTCGGGGCGGCCGCAGTGGACGATGCGCCTGGGATTGGGAAATGGCCAATAACGCTTTTCACTTTTTTGGCCTTCTCGTTGGCCTTGCCAGTGGCGCTCTGGGTGATTTTTCCAGCTTTATAGGAGTTGCCCGAAACATCGCTGGAATCGGTCGGCGTCAAGACGAGCCCGTCCTTCTTCAACGTGAAAACCGATCCGGCGGTGACAACGTCTTTGCCGTCGGCGCTCAGTTTTGTGAGCGGGTACTGCTTCTGCAGTTGGTTGATGAGCGCATCTTTGGGGGCCTGATCCTGCCATGCCGAAAACAGCGATGGAGATAAGAGCCCTGCTATCAGGATTGTGGTCAATGTAGTCGTTCGCATCGAAGTCCTTTCCTCAAGTTCAGGGTTGAGCCAGGCTCTCTAGTTGACAGCCTGTACCGTCAGCAAGATGCCCGTTTCCGAATCGCATTCCACCGACGCTTGCCAGTCTCGGCAAATCGCCATTAGGCAATGAGCTTGGCAATTGGATCGCGATTTGATACCGTCCCGCGAACCCCGGCGTAAGCGCCGCCCCAAGAACCCGAGCCGGCTGGGAAGAAACGGTAACGCTTGGCAATACGGCCGTCGAATAAGTCGCCTGCGATGGCACTACCATGCCATCGGGGCCAGTGGATTTGTTGGTCCAAATCCAGGCCCCCAGAGGATGGGGACGAGCTTTGCGCCTTCACAACTTGAAGCGTGGAAATCAGGCAAAAATGCTCATGATTGTTTTCGCCCCGGCATTCAAACTCACTCCCACTCTTTGCAATCTGCGCAACCCGCCGGCCTACGCGCCAAAGAATTTCGAGTATGCTAACCACCATCAACCACCATGTCCCCAGCCGTCTCCCTGACCGAACGACGTTCTCGGCGTTGCCGGATGATCGGCCAGGACGATCTCCGTAAATTGTGTTCGTTGGCCGCCACGCAGACGTGGTCAACAGGTGTCAGGACATCCATCGGGACCAAAGTGGTCGTCCCATCAGATTCCTAAAAACCTATATACCGAGCGAGGCCCGGAAACGTAGATTACAAAATACGACAAAAATGCAGAATATTTCCGGCTTTCGTGGCGGACTATGCTCAACAAGCCGATTCACACTGTTTCCCCTCATTCCCCGAGCAACTCGATTAAGTTAATCGAAAAGAGGGTGCAGGAACAACAGGCCACAGAACTCTTGAGAGGAGTCCGTTTATTGTCTTTAAGTCTGGTGCGGCGCCGATAGGAATGGGGCCATTGTGCGTCAGATGGTCTGTCCATCGTTCAAGGCTTGGAAGATAGGAGTGAGAATAAAAGCTTCATCTCTGGAAGCTCGCGGCAGAGAAAAGCAACCACTACCGGACATCAATGTCCGTCACTTTGCCGCCAATAAACGTTACTTTCCACTCCTTGAACAGGTAGATCCGCTTATCGCCAAGCGTGACGATTGTTTCCGGCTGGCCTAGCTGCGCCAGCACCTGGTTTATGGTCAGACCTTTCTCGATCTTTGGCTGCGGTAGTGGCGGCTCCTGGATCGGCGCAGATTTAACCGCCGGGTCCGGCGCTGCAGCCCGGGCCGGCGGCTGCTGCGTTCGCGGCGCGGCCGGGGGCGCGCTCTGCTGCGCGGCGTCCGCGGCCGGCTGCGCGTTTACAGCGGCGCCGGCATCGGGAACCACCAGCAGTGCGCCGATCGCATCCTGAACGTGTTTCAGGTCGGTAGCGGCCAAAAATCCCTTGATAAACTTGAACAAAATCGACGCCACAAATGGCTTATGCGTGGGATCGATCGCGGCGGGATCGCATGTTCCGCAGGTTTGCACGGTGAAGATGACAGCGTCGTCCTTGGCTTCCATCTTCAGCAGATACACCTTCTCCTTGGCCGCCAGGGTGCGAGGCGCCGACTCGAACGGTCTTTTACCGAGTCCACCCGGCATAAACTTCGATACCGTGCTATGGCCTCCGGCGACCACTTGTCCGTCCTCGAATGTATTTTGAAACGGAGGCGATTTCATAGGGTTCGCCTGTATGCCGTCCAGCTGGATCTCGAGGGTAGTACCTGGTTTCGAAACCTTGTAGCCGGTGGCATCCAATATGGTCAGCGGATAGGCGGTCTGCAGTTGATCGATGAGACTGCCCTTGGGGGCCTGATCTTGACTTCCGAAAACCTCCGGCCGAGCCGCGCCCATAGTTGGGGCCTGCGGAGCCGGGATGGTAGGTGACGGGTATGGCAAATCTCTGGCGGGTGTGGCTCCCATTGGGGTTGTGGCATATGGGGCTTCCGCAACCACAATGGGGGAAGGTAGAGATGTTCCAGGCTGGGACGACGAATGATCCGATTGCGAACCAGGCTGATATTTCCGCGGGCTCACAGCGGCGCTGCCGGGAGGCGGTACCGTGTTGAAAGATCGCTCAGGCACTCTTGTATCAGGCAGCGTTTGACTGGAAGGCTGGGGCCGGGTTTGAGGGTGCTGCATCTGTACAGCCAACGGGCCTGTGGAGTGATGGCGCAATGAATTCCAGAAGAGGAGTGCGCCGACGGACAGCAGAAAGGCAATGGAAGCAACGTAACCCATCTGCCAGCCCACCACCCATTGCCGGCCCGCTGGCCATCGCCAAATAGAAGGGCGCTCCGGCAATTGCTCCTGCGCGGAAATCCGATCTAAAACCCGCGCCCGGATCTGACGGAGCCGGTCGTCTTCCGGTTCAACCTGCAATTCTCGCAGGGCAAGGGAACTCCTCTCCAGATCCTCAGCAAGTCCACGGCAAGAATTACAAGTGCGTAAGTGAGTCTCAACGCGCTCGGCCTCGGGCTGGGACAAATGGTGTGCGGCGTACGCGGCGATCAATACTTTGTTGAGCTTGAGACACCTCATCGCTGCACCTTGACGCTGGCACGCTGCGCGTATTTCTTGGCGAAGTCCGTGAGCTTTAGCAATGCCTTTGCGGCCTGCTGGCGGACTGTGGCGGGATCGGTTCCAAGGATTTCGGCTGCTTCCGGTGAGGTTAGCCCCTCAATGTCACGGAGTATAAGGGCTTGCCGCTGCCTTGAAGGCAGACGATGCAATCCTTCAGCCAGAATCCGCCGCCTTTCGCCGGCTATGAGATCGTCTTGCTGCCGGGGAGAAATACGGACAGCTTCATCGAGAAGTTCGCCGTCGTGGAGACGGGCCTGAGCTTTCTTCTTGAATAAATCCTTGCAAACGCGATCAGTGATCCCATACAGCCAAGGCGAGAAGCTTTTTGACAAATCATAGCTGTTCAGGTACTTGTAGACCCGGAGAAACACCTCCTGCACCGCATCGTCGGCGTCCTCGGGGCGGCCCAAAGTATGACATGCGATCTTCCACACCGGAAGCTGATAAAGCATCATGAGTCGATCAAAGGCCACGTGGTCTCCGGCTTGGGCTGCCCGAATCAGATCGGCGAACTCTAGATCATTCAAAGGCTGCGATATGCCAGGCATCGTGCACTTGATTGTTTGGAAAAGCGCTGCCATGATCGGCCCAGAATAATCCCTTATACCTATACCGAGGCAGATCCAGAAACGTAGATCAAATATAACGCAAAATAGGGAAAAACATCTTATCGAACGGCCCGTCGATCCCTTCGGGGTCCAATTCAGTATGGACGAATGTCCTGAGTAGGACCACCCAATGGCACGAAAAGCATTCGAGGATCTCATAGAGAAGGCTCGCGTCCTACTCGATTCCGCGATCATCGTAATGGTCGGTGCGGGTGCACGAGCATAACACTTGCATCGGCGCTCTATTCCCGCAGTGGCCACAGCGAATTGTTGGTGCTACTGGCAAATTGGCGAGATGGCCACAATATGTCGCGGCAAACGCTGACGGAGGGGCTGACGCTTTCGTGCTACGGGGCGGCGCTCCCCGCGCGACACGCTGCCCCTAAAGAAACGGAGCTGCCTTTTCCGTCTGCAAACAGCGAAAACGGGTCGAGGTCTGAAACCGCCTCGACCCGCTTTCGAACTTTCGGAAGGATCGTGTCCACACGATTTGAGAGCCAGGTGAAGTTAGTTCTTTGCCTTCCTGGCTGGTTAGGGCATAAAGCTGCAGGCCGCAACGGTGAGCTTGGTGGGGGCAACCTTCATCTCCTGCAGGTTGTTTTTGACCAGCATCGCATTGAAGTCGGCGATCTGTTTCCGGGCGTCCTCCCACGCAGTCGTGGTACGGTTCAGGTCGGTGCAGTTTTTCTGCCAGGTGGCGATCTGGGTGGGGGTGGGCGCCATATCGAGGCCGACCTGCATCATGCTGACCATGGTGTTGAATGCGTTGTTCAGTTCGGAGAACGGTTGCAGCGCCTTGGGATCGGCAGTGGCGCCCCGGCCACGCCCGCCGCCTCCGCCTCCGCCGCCGCCTCTGCCACCGGCCGCCCTGCCGCCGCCGATTTTGGTCAGACTGGCATCAAGTGTTTTGGCCTGCTCGGCCACATCGGCGGGCAGGTTGCCCTTCATCAGGGTTACAAGCTGATCCTGCAACGCATTCACTTCCTCATGGCCTTCAAAGCTATGCTCCATCCCTTGCACGGAAAGCAGAGTGAGCTTGTTCTGGGTGCGCAGGTCGGCCATGAGCGCGGGACTCTGGCCGACGCGCGGATCGTTCACGACGGTGACGTCGCTCGTAAAGACATGGCCGTCTACGGTCAGCTTGAGCGTATAAACGCCGGGAATCACCTGCGGCCCATGCGGACCCGGGGTGGTGGAGCCCTCCACCATGTTCATTTGATTCTCGAGATCGTGCCGCAGGGCGGGCGGATCGTCATACTCCAGGTTCCAGTTGACGCGGTTGAGACCAACATGCGTAGAGAGGACGCGAGTCTCGGGAGAGGCTAGCCAGTAGTGGGGATACGCCGCGCCCTCGATGGGCGGCGGCGGGGTGCTGGACATGGTGCGGACCAGACTGCCCTTCGAATCGTAGACCTGGAGTTGGATGGGCCCGCTCGGCTCGTGGCTGAGGTAGTAATCCACGACCGCGCCGTAAGGCACATTGGGCGCATGGGGCACTTCGACGGAGAAGGGCTGATCCCAGTTGCTGTTGATGCGTGCGCGAATGGCCTCCTCGGGCTTGAAGAGAAAGACGGACGACGTGCCGATGGCTTGGGCGTTGGCCGCGATCTGGCGCAACGGCGCGATGTCGTCGAGAACCCAGAAGCCGCGGCCGTAGGTGCAGATCACCAGATCGTTCTCGTGGTTATCGGTGTGGACTTCGAGGTCGCGGATGGAGGTGCTGGGCAGGTTCTGGCGCAGCGACTGCCAGTGATCGCCATTATCGAAGCTGACATGCACCGTGGTCTCGGATCCGGCGAAGAGCAAGCCCGGCTGCCCTGGATCGACCCGCAGACTGTTGATCCAGCTTCCGGTGCGCTCGTCGCGGGGCAGTCCGTTGACGATGCTGCTCCAGGTCTTGCCGGCGTCGGTGGTGCGCCAGATCAGCGGCACGTCGGTGTCGGTGTTATCGTCGGGGGGCAAAGTTTGGCCGCGCTCAGCGCCAACGCGAGCGGCGACGAAGGCGGTATTGACGTCGTCGCCTGCCTCGATGGTGTTGAAGATGGTGTGGGGCGGAACGTTGGCGATGTTGGTGACATTCGTCCAGGTTTTGCCCTGATCCATGGTGTTGTAAATCTGTCCGTTGCTGCTGACCGTCCACATAACGCCGCGTTTGACCCTGGATATGGAGAATTCGCCGATCGAGGCTGCAGGCGTTCCACCGCCCCGCCCCGGTGCTTGCGCCTCTGGCTGTGCCCCCTCTCCCGGCGGCGCGGGGTTCGGCTGCGGAGGCTGCGGGGGCGGCGGCGGCTCCAGCGGCGCAGTGCCGCAGGCCACCTGGGGCTTGCCCATTGGCGTAGTTAGATCGGGGCTCGCGGCGGTAAAGGAATGGGCGCCGTCGCGCGAGACCAGAAGGCACTGGTAGGCAACGTAGAGAGCGCTGGGGTCGAACGCGATGTCGAATTTTTTCTCGAAATCGCGGCCGGCGCGGTATCTGTCGGCATCGGCTCCGAAGTTGGGCGCGACGTTCTCCCACTGACCGCTGGTCATATCGATCTTGATGAGGCCGCTGCCGCCGCCTCCCGGACCGTATCCAACGCCATAGATGATGTTGGGATTTTTGGGATCGGGTCTATCGATGCCGAATTCAGACGACGGCACCGGGCTCCAGTCAGTGAAGTTCACCTGTCCCCAGTTGCCGCGGCTCGAGATCATTACGGCGCCGGTGTCCTGCTGCGCACCCATGATGTGGTAAGGATATGCGCTGTCGGTGGCCACGTGGTAGAGCTGCGAAATGACCTCGGTGTACCAGAGGCTCCAGGTGCGGCCGTCGTCAAGGGTGACGCTGGCGCCCTGGTCGGAGCCGACCAGCATGCGGTGGCCGTTCGTGGGGTCAATCCAGAGCTTGTGGTAGTCCTCGCCGCCGGGCGCGCCCTTGAAGGGCTCAAAGGTGAGGCCGCCATCGGTCGAGCGGTACATCGCGGTGCTCATGGTGTACACAATGTCCGGATTCTGCGAATCCACGAACACGCCGCTGCTATAATTGCCCTGGCCGTTGCTGATCCGCATGGCGATCCGCAGGTCGTTCCCGGCCATGTGCTGCCAGGTGGCGCCACCATCATCGGAGCGGTAAAGTCCCGAGCCCTGTTCAATGGCATTGCCGACGATGTACATGCGCTGGCCCTTGGTGTGCATGGCGACGGCGACCGAAACGCGGCCCGAGAAGGGCGGAATCTTGATCCCGGTCCAAGTCTTGCCCTCGTCAGTGGACTTGAACACCAGGGGCGGCTTATTTCTCGTCCCCCCGCGACCGCCGCCGCCACCTCCGCCGCCGGCGCCGCCGGTTCCCTGCGTGGCGGCCAGCATCACACTGGGGTCATCGTATGCGGACTGGAGATCGCGCCCCCCGTCGTAGTCGGCGGGCTTGAGGACGTTGGTCCAGGTCTGCCCGCCATCGGTCGAGCGGTAGATACCGCCGCCGTGGCGGATGGTATCGCCGAGCGCGGAGACGAGCACCAGGTTAGGATCGGCGGGATCGACAACGATACTGGTGATCTTCACCGTGTCTTCGAGGCCAATGTGCCGCCAGCTCTTGCCGGCATCGGTCGACTTCCACATGCCGTTGCCGAGGCTGCCCTGAATGGGGTCGCCGGCGCCTGCATACACGATATCGGGATTGGAGGGAGCCACCTGGATGGCTCCCACACTATCCACGCTCTTCTCCTGGTCGAAGATGGGGAACCAGGTGACGCCGGCGCTGGTGGTTTTCCAGATGCCGCCCAGCGGCATGCCGGCATAAAACACCCCAGGCTGGCCTATGGCGCCGGTGACGGCGGCAATTCGTCCGCCATGGAATGGCCCCACATTTCGCCAGTTGAGGCCCGCATAGAGATCGGGATTGACCTGCGCCGTTGCAGGGAAAGTTGATGCCAGTATGCTCGAAACAGCAAGCGCCCAATATGCCGTCCGCGACATTCGCGTCATGATGTAGAAACCCCTCGTGAGAAACCTCGCCGCCATTGGGCAGTATACAACGGCGTGGATAGGGCCCTCTCGCTGCCGTCGACGGCAAGGTCTATACGCGCGACGTCACCGTCATGAACGATCCGCGCGTCGGCCAGAGTCCCGCGCTCATGGCACGCCCTACGCATCCAAGCAACATCTGCAGCGTATAGCAAATTTTCTTTTGGTAGGGCAAGAATTTCCGGCCGTCATCGAGGGGCTGCAAAAGGAGTTTCCGGCGGCCACGCCGAAACAGGAAACGCTGGATCAGATCGTCGTGCACTTCGACCGAATCCGTCCCGGCGTGAGGGAGACGTTGGGAACGCTTGGAGGGCCCGCCACGCTGCCGCCTCTCGCACCCTCAGCGTGCCCGCAGCGAGCCAGCGATGCTCCTCAGACCATGATCGCGGTCCGCAACGACACCGCCCGCCCGCTCATACTCCTCAGGCCCCATGGTGGCAGCGAAACTGTCGCGCCCCGATCGTGGAGCAGGTTCGACATGAAGTCAGGCGAATGGATGAAGCTACCCGACGGAACCTGCCTCGTAGCTGGTGACAAACCGACTTTGACCGTCATTGAGAGGCCGTAATCCAATCAGAAACCGCCCGCTCACCAAGTCATCCGAGTGGGACAGTCCGAGTGGCCGACGCTACGTCTCCAACCATGACGCATCGGCCGGTGGTGAAAACCGCATCAGAGGAACCGCTTGTCATGTCACAGACATCGGTTGCGTTCCGGTTGCCTGTTTCGGTTGGCTGCGCGATCGAGTTTGAGGATGGAGTCGACACGGACTCCGGAAGCAGATTCTCGGACGTTAAACCAGCTGCTGCGCGCAGGCTGTCGATGCCTCACTGGTCCGCGACGGCCTCCGCGCTGGAAGATAAACTGTTTGGCAGGGTCAGGATTGAAGTGGCGCAGTTCCTGCTGAAACTTCTCGGCCGGGATCGATCCGCCGTAGTCATACACATTGCCAGAGCACTCCAATTCGCCATCCATAGTGAACAGCGCGCAGGCGCCGACCGAGCCGCCGCTGTATCGAATTTTCGTGCCGAGGATGTTCGCCTTCGTCGCAATCGCGCCACCCGATTCCAGTTATCTGTAGACAGAAGCCCATGATGGCTTGAAATCAGCAGTTTGCGATTTCGCATCGTCGGCCCGGCGAAGCTACGTTACGGCGTGTTAAAAGGAAGGATTCGTGCTCCAAATGATCCTCTCTTTCCTTGTGGCCATCCGAGCCTTCTTTCGCAGTCGAAGCGATACTGCCCTCGAAGTCCTCGCCCTACGGCAACAGGTCGCCGTGCTCAAACGGAAACGACCGCGGCCAAGATTGAACCCCTGGGACAGACTCTTCTGGATCATACTCCGGCGGTGTTAGTCCCGCTGGACGGACGTCCTGGTCCTGGTGAAACCCGACACGGTGGTCGGCTGGCGCCGCGCCGGCTTCCGTCTTTATTGAGGTGATTGTGGCGTTCGACTTTTTCACGGCGCCGACGGCGACATTCCAGCTACTCTACTGCTTTTTCGTAATCGAGCACGGGCGACGCCGGATTCTGCGTTTCAATTTGACTGACCACCCGACGGCTGAATGGGTCGTGCAACAACTGCGTGAGGCTTTCCCCGAAGCGGGTCCGTATCGATATGCCATTTTCGATCGAGATTCGACGTTCAATGAGGATGTGGTCGCCTTCCTGGAGGCAACCGGACTGAAGCCCAAACGGACGAGCATACAGGCGCCTTGGCAGAATGAAGTGGCGGAAAGATGGATTGGTAGCGCCCACCGAGATTGCTTTGATCATGTGATCGCACTAAATGAAGCGCACGTACGGCGGCTGGGCCGTGAGTCCCTTGCGTACTACCACGAGGATCGAACTCATCTCGGACTGGAAAAGGACACGCCATCGGAGAGACCGATCGAGGGCAAACCGGATGGGGCGGAATAGGAATCGCTGGCACGAGTCGGCGGCTTACATCATCGATACATCTGGAAAGCGGGCCGCGTGAACATGCGGTGAACATCGCAGGGCATCGCAAGGTCGATCACTACCGGTGTGTTCCTCGGTCTCGTTCGCGGGTGGCACACCGCATTTCGCGCTGCTCCGGACCAATCGAAGCAGCTGGGCACGATCTCTGCAACCCACACTCCCACACTCACCCGTCGATACGTCAAATTAACGTCAGGACCCCATCCTACAGAGTTTTGGCGGGCCTTCGAAGAATTAGGAAAACAGGACGCGAAACAGTCACGGTTACCGAGTTCCAACTTCAGAAATCCTTTCAGCAAAAAGCGCACGACGGAAGCTCCTCACCGCCCATATCCCAATTTGAGGAGGAGTTTTACGCGAATTTGGGTACGTTACCGGCCATGCAGCTGTTTCGCCAAATTGCGCCAGATGAGAACCCAAGCCTCGAGACCCATGCGGAAACGCTCGGGACGGTAAAACTCATTGGGCGCATGGATATCCTCGTCAGCGGTGCTGAAGGAGAAGAAAATTGTATCGGCGCCAAGCACCTCGCGAAAAGTTGTCGTGATGGGGATTGTGCCGCCCATGCCAACAAAATCGGGAGGCATTCCGAAGATCCGCGCAAGCGTGTCGGCAGCAGCGCGCACTGCCGGGCTGTCGGGGGAAACACAATACGCCATGGCGCCGTGGTGCGTTTCCTCGATCGCTAGATTTATGCCGGGAGGGCAATGCTGTTCGAGATGATGCCGCAATTTGCCAATCACATCATCCGGCCGCTGGTTGGAGACCAGGCGGCAAGTCAGTTTTACATGTGCTTCGCTCGGCAGCACGGTCTTCCCGCCGGGCCCCTGATAACCTCCGTAGAAGCCATTGACCTCGATCGTCGGGCGATACCACTGACGTTCCAGCATACCGTAGCCTGGTTCACCAAATCCGGCGGAGGCGCCCACGTCGGCCAAGTACTTCTTCTCATCGAACGACAGCCGATCGAGCGCTTTTCGTAGGGCCGGATGGATCGCTTCAACGTCGTCATAGAATCCCGCTACGGCGACTTTTCCACCATCGTGTAACGAGGCGACAAGCTGCGCGGCAGCATGCAATGGGTTTGCTACTCCTCCGCCGTGGCGGCCGGAATGCAAATCCTTGCCAGGACCGCGCACGGTGAATGAAAGTCCGGCCAAGCCGCGCGAACTCACGGTGATGCTTGGTATTTCAGGCCTCCACATGCCGCCATCGGCCGATAACACGACGTCGCAGGCCAGCGCATCGCGCCGTTCGCGCACCAGCAGGGGAAGATTGACGCTCCCGATCTCCTCCTCCGTCTCGAAGATGAACCGCAAGTTGACGGGTGGTTTTTCTCCCGCCAGAAAGAATGCTTCAGCCGCCAGAATCGGCAGCAGCATCGAAGCCTTGTCGTCGCTGACGCCACGCCCGTAAAGTCGTCCGTTTCGAGCGGTGAGGATAAAGGGCGGCGAGTGCCATAGCTCGATGGGGTCGGGGGGCTGTACGTCCATGTGGCCGTAGACTAAGACGGTGGGTGCGCCGGGTGCGCCGTTCCAACGTCCAAAAACAGCAGGATAATGCGGCGTCTCCCATCTCTCGACTTCGATTGGACCTGCTTTGCGCAGCCGCTGGGCGACCCAGTCGGCGGCTCGCTGTACGTCGCTCTCGTGAGCCGGGTCGGTGCTCACCGACGGGATGGCCACGAACTCCGCCAAATCGCGGAGGTAGGAGCCGTGATTATCGGCCAGCACCTTCAGTACGGCATCCATTTCCCATATCTCCCAGGCGGTTCATACTGCGTCCGCCTTTGTCCTCGACTCTGGTGCGCGGGAAGCGCGGAAGCATGCAACGTGATTTGCAAGGCGTGAAACATTCACGCGCCGACCGCTAAAAGTGGATCAGCGTCATTGATGGCTAGCTTCTAGCGATAGTCGATCGACGCGGTCGTTGCCGGAGCGGAAGAAGATCGTAAAAGGGACGAGCGCTTCGATGAGATCGCCGCCGTGGAGGTCAACGTAGTTCTCGGCCTGACTGATCACGTTACCGAACACCCAATGGGCGATTTGCTCAGAGGCGGCGCCGAGTGCACGCCCTGGGAAGACCCAGTTGAGATTTTTGCCGTCGAGTGGGGAGACGTAAATCGACCGGGCACGAAAGGAGGGCATATTCATCACCGGCGCCACGATGACCTGGCCGCGCAGATCCTTAGGGTCGAGGGACTGCCAAGGTCGAGCGCGTCCGCGATGTTCGCATATTCGGCTCCGTGAACTCCGGCGGTCACGACGAGAGTCGGGCCATCTGCGCTTCCGTTGATGAGCCAAGTCGGCAGGCGGTAGGGGCGGCCCTCCACCGGAAACTCGTTTATCCCGAAACATTTCTCCCCGGATTTGGACGCGAGCCAGCCGACTTTCAATACTTCCTTCGACATTGAGTCACCCTCGTACAAAATAGATCGTCGGATTCCGTGAACCGCTTTTCTCCATAGTAGTGGCGGCCGCACGTCGCATGCTCGCTGGAATTGTCCACGTCAGCGGCCCCCGTCAATCGCGAGCGTTTGGCCGGTGATCCAACCGGCCCGCTCGCTGGCCAGGAACAACACGCCGTTCGCGATGTCCTGTGGCGAACCGAGCCGCTTCAAGGCGATATTTTCGATTAGCCGATTCTGTCCTTCCGGTCCGTAGGACTGCCATTGCTTCTCGGTGGTGGGGTTGGACCGCACGAAGCCGGGCGCTATGCAGTTCACCGTGATGTCCCATGGCCCAAGCTCGTGCGCCAGCTGCCGGGTCAGGCCGATTTGTCCTGCTTTCGCGGAGGCATATGCTTGGATACCGGTGAGGCTAATGCCCAAGCCAGCGCCGCTGGAGATATTGACGATACGACCGTAGTGCTTCGCCTTCATCGCGGGAGCTACTGCCTGGCTGCAGTAAAAAGTACCGTCGAGATTAGCGGCGAAGATAGCTTTCCATTCAGCAGCGGATACTTCTTCGAGCGGCCGGCCGGTTTGGCCCATCACACCCCCGGCATTGTTCACCAGAATGTCAATCCGGCCGCTCGCCTTGTGCGTCTCGGCGACAAGATTGTGGACAGACGGGGCGTCGCTCACATCGAGCGCACAAATCCGCAACGGGGTCCCTTGCTCTGTAGCGAGTCGCGCTGTTTCTTCCAGGCCGTTCTTCACGACGTCGCACGCCACCACGTTCGCGCCGAGAGTGGCAAAGTTCAGGGCAATGGTTCGGCCGAAGCCATGTGCGGCTCCGGTCACGATCACAGTTCGGTCATCAAAACGGATCAGCATGCGTGCGTGAAACCGAAATTGAAGATTGCTGGCACGGCAATTCAGCAGTAGTTGAGTTGGCCAGCCGGTCCAGGTTGTCCACAGCTTGTGGGCGAGCCCCGCCCTCGACTTCCTGCATGAGAGCAATGAGACGTTCCACGTAAGGAATTGCGATACCCCGCCGACGGGCCAGATTCACGACTGGGGCAAACTGAGCATCGCATTCGGTTTTCCGGTGGTGAATGGCGATGTCTCGCCATACGCCGCTATGCGTCTTTGCCGAGCGTCGATTGAACGCCACCATGGCATCGAATGACGCATCGATAGCCGCGGCGGTTCCGTGTGCGCCAAAAGCAGCGGGATCGTAACCGTTGAAGCTCATCGGCATCACGCCCTCAGCCGCAGCAACCGCCATAACTTCCCGCGCCAGCGCCGTGAGGACCGGTCGCGCATCTCGCGAATCGAGTACGTCAACGATGCTCGACGGAGTGAGAGCGCTCGCAAAGAGCAGAGAACCATAGCCCATTTTGCCCCACAGGTACCCCCAGATGTTGTCGGTGGTAATCGCGCCCGGCTCAAAGTGCAATAGAGTCCGGTGTACGCGCCCAAGGCGTTCGGTTTGACTGCCGTCCAATTCCCCGACAACCACTGCGCCCCGACCGCCGAAGTGCACGACTCCCGGCTCCAGGACGTCTGCTCCGAAATTGATAAAAGCCCCCATGGTGCGATCGCGGCCCACGGCGTGCGAGATCATAAGTTCGTTGAAGCCGTTCTGCAGAGATACCACCACGCCATCGGCGGCGAGGTGCGGCAGAAGTTGCCGGGCGGCCGTCTCCGTGTGCAACGCCTTGGTGCACAGAAAGATAATCTTCCAGACGCCAACAAGGTCGCCCGGCGTACTAATGCACAACGGCTGCGTGAAAGTTTCGATTGGGCCAGCGATGGCTAAACCGCGCTCGCGGACAGCCTGTACGTGATCGCGGTTAGCGTCCACGGCACTGATGTCAACCCCGGCCCGGCTTAGATAGCAGGCGACGGCGCCGCCGATGGCGCCCGCGCCCCAGATCAGAATCCGATCCGCTGAACTGACTTTATCCGGGGTTATGACCATGGTCCTTCCAGTGCTTCGCGGGTTTCCTCTACACCAACACGCCACAGTTGCAGCATTTGCTCATCCGGCTTCTGGTAGACGCCGCCAAAATTGCCGTCCCCGAGGTAAGCACGCACACCAGCGGCATCCATCATGCGCATGATTGCGATATCAATCATCGGCTTCTGGCCTTCCGGCGCCGTGACGCCATGCACTCTTGTCCAAGGGAAGTTTTCCATCCACGATCCATGCGACGCGACTGGATCGATCGCCGCCGCCGCCGCCGCCGTTTTCGCCGCACTCCACCAGTTGTGCCACTTTACAGTTATCCCGGGATGATCGTTCATCCACTCTTGCAGGATCGAACCTCCCGGACTGTTGCCGCCGTGGCCATTGACAAACAAGATACGAGTGAATCCGGTCCCGGCGAGGCTGTCGAGAATATCCGCGACGATGCGCTGATAAGTTTCGAGGCGCAAACTAATACTGCCTGGGAAACGGCGGAAGTAGGGTGTGATGCCATAGCTGAGTGCGGGGAATACCGGTACCCCGAGAGGTTCAGCCGCCTCGCAGGCGACGCGCTCCGCCAAAATAGCATCCACAGCAAGGCATAAGTACCCGTGCTGCTCGATACTACCCATAGGCACGACGGCGCGCTTGTCATGGCTCAACCTTTCTTCGACCTGCATCCAGTTCATGTCGGCGATTTTCATGGTGTTTTTAGGTGTTTGGTTGTAATTGTCTCCAGACCGTGCGCATGCGGGCCCGTCTCGGCCCGCCACAAAGCAAACGCGCACAGCACTGACAGCAGCGCAATCCCCGTGAACATCAACATGCCTACATGATATCCAGCGGCATTCGTCGCGCTCGCCAGCCAGTGGTCATTTGCCCAGCCGATCGAGAGATTCACGATCACAAGCCCGAGCTGTTGCACTGTGTCGAGCATCCCGTTGGCCAAGCCAAGGTTCGATTCCTCCACCACGTAAACTAGCGCCGGCCACACGATTGCCTGCACAAGAGCGAACGCGACTCCCATCATCGCCATGGGAGTCGCTGCCGGGATGCTGGTGTAGCTCAGCATCGGGAACACGGGCACGATGAACAACGAGCCAACCATCATCAGCAGCGACCGATGGGCGTAGCGGCCGGCGAGAATCCCAAATATCGGCATGCCAATCAGAGAGAATAGCGGTTCCATTCCTACCAGCAAAGAGGCGGTTTGCGGAGAGACGCGCCGAGCCTCAATGAGGAACTTTTGTGCGAAGGTCTCGAAAGGAAAGATGCAACCGTAAAAAGTGACGCAGAGCGCCGCGATCAGCCAGAATGATCGGTTAAAGCGGAGTGCATCTCGGAGTCGAATTTTTCTCACGGCGCCTCTATGGGCGAGCCGAAAGCGCCGCGCGCCGCGCGCGTCGAGTATCCAGTAGAGCGCCGCACCCAGCAGGCAAAAGCCGCCAAAGCCGATGCCGATCAGCAGAGGCCAGCGCCAGTGCGCGTAAGCGCTCGCCGCCCAGGTGGGCGAAGTTTGAGCGCTGAGCGACCCTAGCCGCGCCGCCAACGCGCGGAGGCCGAGCCCCAGGCTCAGTTCGTCCTGCCAGAACAGCGCGCTACACCAACGTTGGCGGTGAGTGCCAGCGCTTCACCTGCCACACCGACCAGCAGGCGGCCGGCCGCCATCGGAAAGACCGATTGAGGGGAAACCGGAGGGGGCGGAATTGGAATCGCTGGCGCGGGTCGGCGGCTTACATCATCGATACGTCTGGAAAGCAGCCGCGTGAACATGCAGTGAAATCCCCAGTACGTCGCAAGGTCGATTACTACCGGTGTGTTCCTCGGCCTCGTTTGCCGGCGGCACACCACATTTCGCGCCGCTCCAGACCAAGCGAAAGCAGCGGGACACGATGTCTGAAACCCACACTCACCTGTCGATACGTGAAATTAACGCCAGGGCCCGATCCTACAGAGTTTTGGCGAACCACAACGAGCCACCCACGCGCCGCGTTCCCCTTGCACTTCGACAAGAGATCGTGTATGCTCCTTGTAGAAGCGAAAGGGGAGTGCATGCCCGACGCGCACCGTATCGACCTTCCACAGGGAACGTTGGATTTGCTCATCTTGCAGGCCCTTGCGCTGGAACCTCAGCATGGCTGGGCCATATCCGAGCGCGTCCAGCAAATTTCGAGCGACGTGCTGCGCATCCAGCAAGGCTCGCTCTATCCTGCCCTCCATCGCTTGCAGCGGCGCGGCTGGATCAAGGCGCGCTGGGGCGTTTCCGAAAACAATCGGCGCGCGAAATTCTACGAGTTGACAAAAAGCGGACGCGGGCAGCTCGAAGTCGAAAGGGACGCCTGGGTCAAACTGACGGCCGCGATGGCCCAGGTGCTTGGAACCGCCCGGGAGATTCCGACATGCTGAGCGACCTTGTTTTTCGTCTACGATCTCTGTTCCGCCGTAACACAGTAGAAGCGGAACTCGACGACGAGCTTCGCTTTCACTTCGAACAGCAGGTCGAAAAGTGCATCCGTTCCGGTATGACGCGCGAGGAGGCGCGGCGGCAAGCTCGATTGTCAGTCGGCGGTATCGATCAAGTGAAGGAGGAATGCCGCGAGGAGCGCGGCGTGCAGCATATGGAAAATTTGCTTCAGGATCTGCAATACGGCTGGCGCATGCTGGTCAAGAAGCCCGCATTCACGATCGTGGCGGTGCTGACGCTCGCTCTGGGAGTGGGGGCGAATACCGCCATTTTCAGTATCGTGAATGCCGTGTTGCTGCGTTCTCTGCCCTACCGCGATCCCGATCGCTTGGTACGAATCTTCTTTAACGAGCCCGGCGTAGGATTGCGGGACGTTAGGTTTTCCAAGCCCGAACTGGATGACCTGCAGACGCGAGCGGGTGTATTTGAAGATGCGACCCCGATCTTTGAGGGTAGCGAGAATTTGACCGGCGCCGGACAGCCCGAGCGTGTTGAGGGGGTCAATGCCAGTTTTAGCTACTTTTCCATGCTGGGTGTGATCCCGCAAATTGGACGGTTGTATGGTCCGCAGGACTTCGCGCCTGGTTTCGCTCCAGAGGCCGTGATCAGCGATGGCCTGTGGCGCCGTGCCTATGGCGCCGATCCGAATGTTCTCGGCCGTACCATCAGGATCGACAATGATCCCCTTACAATTATTGGGGTTCTGCCACGCGGATTTCGCCATCCTGGACCGACGATTTCCGGCGACGCGGAAGTGTTTGGCGCCGGCGGATTCAGCGCAAATCCCTTTCCCCAGCCAATGCGTGGCGCCCGGATTTTAGTATCTGGAATCGGACGAATTAAGCCTGGCCTGACACTGGCGCAAGCTCAGGCGCGGCTCACTGCCATGGCCGCCGAATTGCGACACGACTTTCCCACCGATTACCCGCCGCAGGCGCAATGGACAATTGAGATTCAACCATTGCAAGAAACTTTGGTGGGCAAGGTCCGGCCCATGCTGCTGGTGTTACTGGGTGCGGTAATCCTGATCGCTTTCATCGTATCGTTGAACATTGCCAATCTCCTGTTGGCGCGCGCTTCGGGGCGACAACAAGAGATGGCGGTACGGTTAGCGCTGGGGGCGAGCCGCGGCCGCATAGTGCGCCAGATGCTGACCGAGTCCATGCTGCTATCGCTCATCGGCGGCGCCGCGGGAATCGCAACCGCAGTGGGTACTTTGGGTTTCATCCTGCGCTTTGTGCCATCCAACGTTCCCCGGCTCAACGAAGTACGAATCGACTGGGTGGTGCTGGCGTTCGCTCTGCTGATTTCCATTCTCACCGGCTTAGTGTTTGGACTTGCTCCAGCGCTTCATTCGGCAAAAGGCGCTCTCTCCTCGGCCATTCGTGAAGGCGGTCGAGGTTCCGGCTACAGCACTAAGACCGGCCGATTGCGGGATGTTCTAATTGTCTCTGAACTGGCGTTCGCCGTCATACTGATGGTCGGAGCCGGCTTGCTGCTGCGTACGCTGCGGGATCTGTTGCAGGAAAATCCAGGCTTTAATCCAACTCAAGTTGTCACGGCAAACATGCAGCTTCCGAATTCCAACGATACGAAGACGGATCCGTATCTCGATATTCCTCGCCGAGCCGCCTTTGATCGTGAGTTGCTGCGGCGCATGAAGGCAATTCCGGGAGTGGAACTCGCCGCAATCACCTCAGCCCTACCGACCACCAATACCAACCCCAGCGCGGTCGGTGGCTTAGCGAATGAAGGCTTCGCGATTGAAGATAGACCGGTCGAATCCTCGCAGGATCTGCACGCCGAGAGAATTCGGATAAGTCCCGATTATTTTAAGGTGTTGCAGTCGACGCTCCTACGCGGCCGCTCATTCACCGATGGCGATGAAGACGGCAAACCGCTGGTGGCCATCATTGATGAAAGCACCGCTCGTAAGTATTGGCCAACCCGCGATCCGTTGGGCCGCCGAGTGCGGTTCGGCAAAGACCCTACTAAGCCATGGACGGCCGTCGTGGGTATCGTTAAGGATATCAAGAGTGACGGTCTCGACATCGATGGCGTTCCCCACATCTATGTTTCGACCTATCAAGATTCCGGCAAGCGACTGAGCGTGGTGTTGCGGACGTCTCTGCCCGCGGCCCTGCTCGAACCAGAGATTCGGCATGAAATCCAGAGCACTGATCCCGGCTTGCCGGTATTTAATGTTTTTTCTATGAACGACATCCTTGATCGGTCACTGGCTTCACGCCGTTTTTCTGCCAATCTGGTGGGCGGCTTTGCAGGCGTGGCGCTGGTCTTGGCTTCGATTGGAATTTACGGCTTGCTCGCCTTTATGGTCGGCCAGAGGTCACGCGAGATCGGACTGCGCATGGCATTGGGGGCACGGCCCGCCGATATTCTGAAACTGATCGTAACCAAGGGGGTCGTTCTTGCCGGCGTCGGAATTTTCGCCGGCGTAATCCTTTCCGCATCCACTGCCTCGATGATGGCGAGTTTGTTGTACGGCGTACGGCCGCATGATCCGGCGGTATTTGTGGTTGTACCTCTGCTCTTGTTTGCGGTCGCCGTGCTGGCCAGCTACGTTCCAGCATGGCGCGCAACGAAGGTGGATTCCGTGACTGCCCTTCGAGAGGTTTGAAATGCTGAGCGACCTTGTTTCTCGTCTACGATCTCTGTTCCGCCGCAACACAGTAGAAGCAGAACTCGACGACGAGCATCGCTTTCACTTCGAACAGCAGGTCGAAAAGTGCATCCGTTCCGAGTTGACGGCTGTCATTCCCGCGTCACTATTCGCGAATCTCCAGCCGACGGCGGGGGGGAATTCAGGTTTTCGATCCGGATTGCGGCCACTCGGGCGAAGCAGGCTTCTACTTCAACGCGTTGCCGCCACAGATTGCGAGCATTTCCCCGTCTTCGACCGCGGCTAATTCATCGGGGTTCACGCTGACGGTGACGGGCTCGAACCGCTCGAACTTCAATACCAGTTCCCGGGTCACTTGGAATAGAGCGAACCTGAACACCACATATGTCAGTGCGACTCAGCTTACCGCGCTCGTTGGCAGCGCCATGACGGCTGGCGGCTGGCACTTTTTGATCGAATGCCGACCTTAATCTTCGTCGGGTACCTCGATTGGGCTGAGAATGATCTGCGGTAACTCATTTATTCGTAAAATAGTGCAGTCGTGGGGCAATAAACGTCACTCGGCCCGCAACGCCTCTGTAGGGATCACCTGAGTCGCGCGCCATGCCGGAATCCAGCAGGCTGCTAGCGCTACGGCAGGTCGCACGGAACGGTCATGTCCGGCCCTTTGATCAACCAGTCGGGAATGGAGCGCAGGGCCATCAACGATTGTTATATTAGATGAGGCTGGAGTTCTTTGCATCGTATCAGTTCCCGCACAACCGCCTCGATGGCTGGGCGATCTTCGGGCCGAAATTGAAGTTCCCGATCAGGGCCTTCCGTAAAATATGGAAGGGAATAGTGAATCAGGTTT
>Ga0116129_1000022_pt1 | contig 115253 bp, 94 predicted proteins | sample June2015DPH_17_2_FD_89732 | JGI IMG/M metagenome (GOLD analysis project Ga0116129, IMG submission 89732) | Peatland microbial communities from SPRUCE experiment site at the Marcell Experimental Forest, Minnesota, USA - June2015DPH_17_10 | ecosystem: Environmental > Terrestrial > Soil > Wetlands... | reverse complement strand
TTTCCTGTTTCACAACCTGGGGCACGGCCGGTTTGAAGAGGTGGCGCTGAAGGCCGGCGTAGCTTACAACGGCGATGGAAGGGCCATTTCCAGCATGGGCGTGGATTTCCGCGATTACGACAACGATGGGCTGGAGGATATCGTGGTGACGGCGCTTTCCAACGAGGGCTTCGCGCTTTTTCGAAATCTGGGGCGCGGGATTTTCCTGGACGTGGCCCAGGCCGCACTCATATCGAGCGCCAGCCTGCGACTGTCGGGCTGGAGCGCCGGCATTTACGACTTCGACAATGACGGATTCAAGGACGTGTTCGCGGCCAACGGTCACGCGCTGACGGATATGGAACGCGTTTCGAGCCTGGAATCAAAGCAGGCGCTAACGGTGTTCCGGAACCGCGGCGATGGCAGATTCGAGCACTCCGCGTTCGGCGAGAAATCGGTGTACCGGGGCGCTGCGTTCGGCGACCTGAACCGGGATGGAAAAATCGATGTCGTGGTCACGCGCTTGAATGAGCATCCGGTCATTCTCACCAATATCACGGAAACCCACAATCACTGGCTGCGCGTTCGGCTCCACGGCCACCGCAGTAATCGGGATGGGATCGGCGCGCGCATTCATATCGTCACGGATTTCGGCGGACAGTGGAATCACGCGACCACGTCGGTGGGCTATGCGGGGTCGAGCGAACCGGAAGTGCACTTCGGCCTGGGCCGGAGCGCGGTGGTGAAAACGCTGGAGGTGCTGTGGCCTTCGGGAGTGCGGCAGGAGCTGCGGGACGTGGCGGCGGACCGGGTGATCGAGATTGAGGAACGGCAGTGAGTTGTACTTTTGGAGGAGTGCTGCTATGAGATGGCTTTGTTTGCTCGCGGCCGGCGCGCTGGCTTGCCACGCCGCTACCTATTACGTGGACTTCGCCAAGGGCGCGGATGCCAACTCCGGTACAGAGGAGCGCGCGCCCTGGAAGACCCTGGAGAAGGTGAACGCCGCGCGATTTCAGCCGGGCGATCGCATCCTGCTGAAGAGCGGATCTTCCTGGCAGGGACAACTTTCGCCTGCGAGTTCCGGCGGCGAGGGCGCGCCGCTGGTGATCGACCGGTACGGCAAAGGTCCGAGACCGCGGATCGACGGCGCCGGCCAGGTGCAGGACGCGGTGCGGCTCTATAACGTGCAGTGGATCGAAGTGCGCAATCTCGAAATAACCAACCAGGGCGCGGCGCCCGGAGTCCGGCGCGGCGTGCACATCTTTCTCGACAACTTCGGTACGGGGAAGCACATCGTCCTGGCGGGAATGTACGTTCACGACGTCAATGGCGCGAACGATAAAAAGGACAACGGCGGAATCATTTTCCGCACGAACGGAAATCAGACGCCCAGCCGGTTCGATGGCCTGACAATCGAGCGCAACATCGTGTGGAAGGTGGATCGGTCGGCCATCGCTGCGCAGAGTTATCACTCTTCGCGGCGGCGGTGGTTTCCCAGCCTGAACGTGGTGATTCGCGATAACTTTGTGGACGATATCGGCGGCGACGGCATCGTGCCATGGGCGACCGACGGCGTGCTGGTGGAGCACAACATCGCGCGCGACTGCAACCGGCGCGCCAAGAGCTACAACGCGGGGATCTGGCCCTGGAGCACCGACAATTCGTTATTCCAGCTCAACGAAGCGTCGTACACGCGGACCACGCAAGATGGCGAGGGTTTCGATTCCGACTACAATTCGCAGAACACGCTGTTCCAGTACAACTACAGCCACGACAACGAGGGTGGATTCATGCTGATCTGCACGCCCGGCAAGCGGAATCCGCAGGACAACATCGGCAACGTGGGCACAGTGATTCGATACAACATCAGCCGCAACGATCGCTCGCGCATTTTCCATCTCAGCGGCGGCGACCACACCACGGTGGAGCACAATGCCATTTACATCGGGCCGGGCTTGGATGTGCCGATCCTCCTGACGTCCGATTGGCAGGGGTGGGCGAACGACGCCGTATTTCGCGACAATACGTTTTACGTGGAGGGAGTGGCGCGATACGGCCACGGCCTGAAGCACGAGGACGGATCTTACGCGTTAGAGCCGGGATGGGGCGACGCCAAGGGGATCGTGTTCGAAGGCAATCGATACATCGGGCGGCACGTGGATCGTCCGGAGGATGCGAAGGGCATAGAGCGCGGAGGTCCGGCGCCGCAACTGGATTGGAATGCGCCGCAGTTCGATCCGTCGAAGCCGGATGAATTCGACGCGTTCCTGAAGAAGCATCGTGAGTGGATGACGCGATTATTTACGCGCCAGTTCGGCGAAGTGAAGCTGGGGCCGGGGCCGCGATGATTTGACAATCCGATCGACAATTTGCCACACAATTTGCCACCCAGGCTCAACTTGCGGCTGTTGTATAATGGTGAAGCATTTGGCTCTTGATTTCCGCTTCGTTACGAAAAAGGGGTTGCGTGAGTCCATTCCGCAGCCCCTTTTTCCGTCTCTGGGGCGGGGCAGAAGCCGGCAAAATGAAGTTTAGCTCAAGAAGGAATATAGGCAGATGAAAGAAAAAGGCACAGTGAAGTGGTTTAACGCAGCCAAGGGCTACGGCTTTATCCAGCGGGAGAATGGAGAGGATGTCTTCGTACACTTCTCGGCGATTCAATCGCAGGGTTACCGGTCTCTCGATGAGGGATCGAGAGTGGAGTTTGAAGTGACGACGGGGCCGAAGGGTCTGCAGGCAACCAACGTCACGGCATCCTAGTCGATTTGCGGACCGGTCCGGGAAGCTGTTGACGTCCGGCCGGTCCGCCCAATCCGGAGGTTTATGAGCAAAGAGGACAGCATCGAAGTAACCGGGACGGTTCTTGAGAAGTTTCCCAGCGGCCTGTTCAGCGTTCAACTGGAACATGAGCGCGTCGTATTGGCTCACCTGGCGGGCAGATTGCGGCGCAACCGCATCCGCGTGCTGGCGGGAGACAAGGTCACGCTGGAATTATCCCCGTACGATTTGACCAAGGGCCGGATCACCTTCCGGCATCGTTGATTCCCTGCATAACTCACTTTGCACGCTCGCTGCACGTTGGATGCAGTACATTTCCGGGCGAATTTCACGTCCGCAGAGCCGAGAGACGTGCTACAAGTGCAATCAGAGCCGGTCACAGGACTTTGAAATATATTTCCGTTCCTCTGGACGATCTACGTAACTACTTGATTTTTAATATTTAAGGGCGGTCCGATGAAAGAGCCAACCCGGCCGGAAGACCGGCGGCGCACCAGGGTCAAGAAGGCCTCGTCTCCTATAATCAAGGCGGAGGCGGTGGTGGAGAAACCCAAGAGTTCGCAGAAGGTGTCAAAGAAGCAGTCTACCGACCCCACCGAGGACCTGTCGCGCATCCTGTCGCAGAAGGTGGTGGGCCAGCCGGACGCTACCCGCGTGATCGTTCCCTACATCCAGATGTTCCAGGCGGGGCTGTCGCCGGAAGGGCGGCCGGTGGGCATATTCCTGCTTCTGGGGCCCACGGGTACGGGAAAAACCAAGACCGTTGAAGCGCTGGCCGAAGTGCTCCACGGCTCCGCGAAAAACGTGCTGAAGGTGGATTGCGGCGAATTCCAGATGGAACACGAGGTGGCCAAGCTGATCGGGGCGCCTCCCGGCTACCTGGGGCATCGCGAGACCCAGCCCATGCTCACGCAGCAGAAGCTGAACGCGGTGACCAGCGAGAAGTGCGAGCTGTCGCTGGTGTTGTTCGACGAAATCGAAAAGGCGGCGCCGTCGATGACGCGGCTGCTGCTGGGCGTGCTGGACAAAGGCGTGCTGCGGCTGGGCGACAACTCCACGGTGAACTTCGAAAAGAGCCTGGTCTTTCTCACCAGCAATCTGGGCGCTCGCGAAATGATGAAAGAGATCAACCCGGAGTTCGGATTCCAATCCGTGAAAGGTCCGAACCGCGCCGAGCTCACCGGCAAACTGCAAGGCATCGCCCTGATGTCGGTGCGGAAGCGCTTTTCGCCGGAATTCGTCAACCGGATCGACTCCGTGATCACCTATCAACCGCTGAGCACGGAATCGCTCACGACCATTCTGGGACAGGGCATCGCCGATCTGCAGACGCATGTGAATACGCGATTGGGCAACCGCTCATTTACCCTCGAAGTGCCGATGGAGGCGCGGCAGTTTCTGATCGAAAAGGGTACCAGCTCAGAGTATGGCGCGCGCGAATTGAACCGGACGATTCACCGCTATCTGACGCAGCCGTTAGCCACGCTGGTGGCGGCCAACCAGGTGAGCCCGGGGGCGCAGGTGCGGGTGGAGCTGGCGGAGGGCGGCGAAAAGCTGGAGATTCGCGCGACCGACGCAGCGCCGAAACCGGCGCAGGCCAATCCCACGGTGCTGCTGGTGGACGACAATCGCGATCTGCTCCATTTTCTGGAGCGGCTTATGGCGGATGCCGGCTGGCGCCTGCTGACGGCGGAATCCGCCACGGAGGCTAAGCGGCTGGTGCTGGAGAACAAGCCGGACGCGGCGCTGCTCGACTACATGCTGCCGGATGGCAACGGCGTGGAGCTGGGCGCGGAGTTTCTGCAGACCAAGCCCGACATGCTGGTGATTGTGATGACCGGGACGATACTTCCGCCGGAAGAAGAGGCGATCTGCGAAGAGAACCTCTTCCCGGTATTGCGGAAGCCGTTTCTGGCTTCGGATGTGATGGCGCAGATCAGAAGCCGGCTGAATGCTTCGGCCAATGCGTCTTAGGCCAGGCTAGAACCACCGAATGGGTGGACGTCGGGGCAGAATATGCAGGAGCCGCCTAAGGCGGCTGCAGCCAGGATTGGCCGCCCCACAACTACTTTTTCAGCTCTTGCACCAGCGCTTCCGGACCCCTGGTCCGGTAAATATCCGTGAGCCGCTGCTCCTCGGCGGAAGGCGCCAGCGCGTTGCGGAGCTCAGGCTGGTCCAGATCCTGCCGGCTGGGCGCCCACACTTTGCCATCGGAAAACTGCACCTGGCTGATGAACCCGGTCATGCTCCGGATCTTCAACGGCCGGCCGTTGCGCGAAAGGTCCAGGGCTTTATCCTGCAGCACTCGCGCCGTGCCACGCGCCGGCAAATACAAATCCGGGCCCGACGCCGGCAGCGACGCCGCCATGTACTGCTCGCCGTTTTCATCGCGCACCAGCCAGCCCAGCTCCACGTATTTCACCGGCTTGGCCGAGCGGTTCTGCACATCGATGCGCGGCGACCGCATCTGGTTGCCCGCCACTTGCGCCCATCCGCCCAGCGCTGTGACCGGCGAATCGGGGAACTGCACGAACGCGAATTGCTCTACGCGTTCGGGCCCCAGCGCCGCGGTGGTCATCGCCGGGCCGCGCGGCACGCGCCATTCCAACTGGGGACGCAAGCGCTGCCGCTCCAGGCTGGCGAAAATCTCTTTCTTCAGCCCTTCGATTCCCGACTTCGCCAGTACCTGCCTGAAATACTCGCGGTCGCGCTGCGCTTCGAACTCCCAGGCCGTCAGAGTGCGCTGCGCGTTCAGGTCGGGTCCATAGAAGGAAAGATCGTCGAACAGCACGCCGTCCAGCTTGACCTCGACCAGCGGACCCGCAGCCTGCGCCGGCTTCATCAATAGCATGTCGATCGGCACCGGAAAGGACTCTCCCGGCCCCACATTCATGCCTGGCTGCGCCACCGATCCCTTACCGGCCACTGCCACTTCCTGCGCCACCACTCCCAGCTTCAGGCTGCGTATGCGCTTGGCGCTGGTATTACGGAGAACGAGCGACATGTGCAGATCGATCATCAGCGCCGAGCCGAGCGAAGTCGCCCGCGATTCTCCGGTCTTGCTGCTTACCAGCACCACCGGCGAATCCTTGCCCAAGTCGATGCCGATCGAGCTGCTCGATATTGGTGCGTCCTGGGCGAGCATTCCCGCGGGAATCGTCAGGGCCGCCAAGACTACCCGAATTGTTGCGTTATTGAACATCTACTTGACTCACGGTCATGTAACCCGTCACCGGATTAGTATACTGCGCCTGCACCGAACCTTCCGCACTGGCCGAAAGCTGAACGCCTTCCGCGCCGCGGTACATCAATCGCATCGCCGGGTTGCCGATTCCATCAGGCCCCGTTTGCACGGCTGCGTTCTCATCCCGCGGCTCGACTATGGGCCGAGGCCGCTCCAGCACCAGACCAGTGACCGCCAGCGCCGTGATGCTGGCCATGGCCACCGCCACGCGCCATCCGGCCCGCCGCGACGCCCATCCCGCCCTGTCGACCGGACGCACGCACTCGCCCGCGGCCAGCCCCAGCCGGATATTGGCGCGCATCTCTTCCGCAATCCGGTTCCAAGGCAGCTCGGGCATTTCGAGCAGATCGGCCATGGTGCTCCGCATGGCCTCGAACCCGGCCACTTCGTCGCGGCATTGCCCGCACTTCGCGAGGTGGCGTTCGGTTCTCCATCGCGCAAATGCGCCCAGGTCGCCACCCGCCTGCAATGCCAACGTGGACTGTTTTGGGTGTCTCATTTTTTTACCGCTTCCTTCTTTCCATGTACTTCCGCAGCTTGGTCCGCGCATTCGCGATGTGCGATCGCACTGTCGCTTTGGTGCAGTTCAGCTGTTGCGCCACTTCTTCCGCCGGCAGGCCCTCCACATCGCGCAGCATCAGAGCGGCGCGCTCGCGCGGACTGAGCAGCCGCAGCCCGTCTTCCAGATATTCGCGATGCTCGCTGCGCAGCAACAACTGTTCGGGACTCTCGGCGCCATCGTCGTATGAGTCTTCGATTTCACAGAATTGCGCCCGCCCGCTTCGGCGCAGGAAATCGATGGCCGTATTGGTTGCGATCCGCGAAAGCCAGTGGGCGGCTTTTTGTTCGTCCTTGAGCTGTTCTTTGTGCTGCAGGGCCTTGATAAACGCCTCTTGCGTAAGATCCTGGGCGTCGGCCACATTGCGCACAATGTGGTATATCTGCGCGAAAACGCGGCGCGAGTGCTGCGAGACAAACCGGTCGCGCCGTTCCGCAAGATCAAGTCCGGGCTCAATCGCTTCGCTCATCCGGATGTACAAGGCTGTTCCCACGGGCTTTTTACGGTCCTATTGAAGATGACGCAGAAACCCGCAAAACGTGGAAACAAAAGCGGCTCGACCGCCATAGGGACATTCTAGCGCGGTAATCTGGAGTTATGAGACCCGTTGCGATTATCGGCATAGGGAAAACCCCGTTCGGCGCCTTCCCGGACCGGGACCTGCGCTCCCTGGCCGTGGAGGCCGGCGAAAAGGCCCTGGTAAACGCCAATGTGCGGCCAGACCAGATTGAATCCTTCTACCTGGGCAATTTCGCCGGGCCGTCGTTCGCCGGCCAGAACCACCTTGCGCCCTACGTTTCGACGGCTCTCGGCATCCAGGGGGTTCCCTCGACACGGATTGAGGCGGCGTGCGCCTCGAGCGGCTCGGCGTTTTTCCACGGATGGGCGGAGGTGGCCGCGGGCATCAACGACATCGTGATGGTGGTGGGCGTGGAGAAGATGACCTCGCAATCGACGGCGCGGGTCAGCCAGATTCTGGCCGAAGCTGGGGATTGTGCTGGCGAAATGAAGGCCGGGTCCACTTTTGCCTCGCTCTTCGCCATGATCGCCCGGCGCCACATGTACGAGTACGGTACCAGGAAGGAACACATGGCGGCGGTGGCGGTGAAGAACCACGCCAACGGGGCGCTCAATCCCGACGCCCATATGCGCAAGCCGATCACCTTGGAACAGGCGATGAAGGGCAAGCCCATCGCCGATCCGCTCAACATCTACGATTGCTCGCTGATCAGCGATGGCGCAGCCGCGGTAATCCTGGCGCCGCTGGAGCGCGCTTACGAATTCACGCGGAAGCCCATCCGCGTGCTTGGCGTCTCGCAGGCGTCCGATTACGTAGCGCTCGACCAGAAGGCGGATATCACCACTTTCCCTGCCGTGCGCCGCGCCGCGGAGAAGGCCTACCAAATGGCCGGCGTGACGCCGCAAGCCATCGAATTCGCCGAGATCCACGATTGCTTCACGATCGCCGAGATCATTGCCATTGAAGACCTGGGCTTCGTGAAGAAGGGCGAAGGCGGACCTTTTTCCTTTGAAGGCAATACGGCCCGTACGGGCAAGCTTCCGGTGAACACCAGCGGCGGTCTGAAATCGAAGGGCCATCCGGTGGGCGCGACGGGCGTCGCACAGCTTTGCGACCTGGCGCTGCAAATGCGGTGCGAAGCCGGCGAGCGCCAGATTCCGCGCCATTCGCTGGGCCTCGCGCAGAATCTCGGCGGATCTGGCGCCACGTGCGTAGTGAGCATTCTGGGGGTTGCATGAGCAGCCGTATGAGAGCCGGAATCGTCTACACCGAGACCGTGATTTACTCGGCGCCCGAGGCCTTCGCCGCCGAAGCGCCGTATCAGACGGCGATCGTGTCGCTCGATGGCGGAGGCCGCGTGACCGTTCGGATTGCGGGGGACCGGGTGGCGATCGGCGACAGGGTGGTGGAAGGGGAACCGCGCGAGGGCGTGGGCTTCTTCGAAAAAAAGCCGCTTGACTAAACGGTTTCGAGGGCGGTAAAGCGGGCAATTGCGGCGAAATCGCGGTCGCGATGCCATACCGGAACCTTGTGTTCGAGCGCGATCGCGGCCACCAGACAATCCACTGAAGATCGAATGGTAAAGCCCTTGCGGCGGCCTTGCCGGTAGATATCGGCCGCCGCCAGGAACGTACTCAGCGAGAGCGGGTCGCCGAGCACCGGTATCGCAAGAATGACGTGGCGGAACGTCTCGCTCTCAGCGCCAGGCCTCAGACCTTGTACAATCTCCTGCAACACCGGCGGGCATGTAGCAAGCAGCGGCAGATCTTCCTCCCGCATGTCGTACCCCGGTTTTCCGCCCAGCATCCGAATCCAGACCGAGGTGTCCACCAGGATCATTCGGCTTGGCGGGGCTGATCGCCGCGCATCTCGGCGAGATCGCCTTCCCAGATATTAGAGCCGAAGAAATGCGGAATCTGCTGGATCTTTTTCAACCGGATGACCTCGGCTAACGCTGTATTCACGGCTGCGGAGTAGGTCTTGGCCCCTAAGGCATGAGTAGCGTCTTCCAATAATTGTTCGTCTAACACAAGATTCGTGCGTCTCATGTGTATATATTACCGGAAAGAGACGGGGAATGCAACTTGCGAGCTCTCGCGAATAAGTTGAAGGCGGCGGGATTTCGCGGCCATGCCGAAAACATTTAACCGCTCCTCCGGCATGGACCGGGCATGGGTACGCCCTTCGCTGTTAGACTGGAAAGCCATGCCGGACTACATCGGAGCCATCGACCAGGGTACGACCAGCACGCGATTCATTGTGTTCGACCGCGCCGGGCATATCGCCGCCGTCGCACAGAAAGAGCACGAGCAGATCTATCCGCAGCCCGGCTGGGTGGAGCACGACCCGGCCGAAATCTGGTTTCGGACGCAGCAGGTTGTGGCCGAAGCCATGGAGCAGGCCGGTATTGCGCCGGGCGATCTTGCGGCCATCGGCATTACCAACCAGCGCGAAACCACCGTGCTGTGGGACCGAAAGACCGGCCGCGCCGCGCACCATGCCCTGGTGTGGCAGGATATGCGCGTGGGCGACGCCGTGGCCGAATTCTCGCGCGCCGGCGGCGAGCTTCTGGGCGCCAACCGCTTCCGCCATAAGACCGGTCTGCCCGTTTCCACCTACTTCAGCAGTTTGAAGATCCGCTGGCTGCTGGAGAACGTTCCCGGCGCGCGCGAACAGGCCGAAGCGGGCGAGCTTCTGTTCGGCAATATCGATACGTTCCTGGTCTGGCATCTCACCGGCGGCCTGCATGTTACCGACTGCACCAACGCCAGCCGCACGCAGTTGATGAATCTGGAAACGCTCGATTGGGACGACGAGCTGCTGGGCGCGTTCGCCATTCCGCGCGGCATGTTGCCGCAGATCCGCTCGAGCAGTGAAGTCTACGGCGAGGCTACGCTCGACGCCGTAAAGGGCGTGCCCATCGCGGGGATCCTGGGCGATCAGCAGGCGGCGCTGGTGGGGCAGACCTGTTTTCGCGCGGGCGAAGCCAAAAACACATATGGCACCGGATGTTTTCTGCTGATGAACACCGGACGCGAGATTGTGCACTCGAAGCATGGCCTTCTGACCACAGTCGCTTTTCAGTGGAAGGGCGAGCCGGCGAACTACGCCCTCGAAGGCAGCGTCGCCATCACGGGAGCGCTGGTGCAGTGGATCCGCGACAACTTCGGACTGATCTCGCAGAGCCCCGAGATCGAAACCCTGGCGAGCACGGTGGAGGACAACGGCGGCGTATACTTCGTGCCGGCGTTTTCCGGCCTCTACGCGCCGCACTGGAAACACGACGCGCGCGGCGTGATTGCGGGGTTGACGCGCCATTCGAATAAAGGCCACCTGGCGCGCGCGGTGCTGGAAGCTACGGCGTTTCAAACGCGCGAAGTGGTGGAGGCGATGGAGCAGGATTCGGGCATCCCTGTGACTGTGTTGCGCACCGATGGCGGCATGGTGGATAACGAGTTGCTGATGCAGTTCCAGTCCGACATTCTGGACCGCGAAGTGGTGCGACCGGCCGTGAAAGAGACCACGGCGCTGGGCGCGGCCTACGCGGCCGGGTTGGCCACCGGATTCTTCGCCAGCGCGGAAGACCTGCGCGCGCAATGGTCGATCGGCCGCGCCTGGAAGCCTGCGATGGATGCGCAGCTTCGCGACAAGCTATACCGCTTCTGGAAGAAGGCCGTGACACGATCGTTCGGCTGGCTGGACGAATAAGGACAACGCCACATAAGGACCCACAATGGAAAAGCAAATGTTCGGCGAGTTCATGGGGACCATGGTCATGATTCTGCTGGGAAACGGCGTGGTGGCCGGCGTGTTGCTACGGAAGTCCAAAGCCGAAAGCGCGGGCTGGATGGCGATCACCACCGCTTGGGCGTTCGCGGTGATGAGCGGCATATTCACGGCGAACGCATGCGGCGGCCCGGGCCATCTCAATCCGGCGGTCACACTGGCGTCGGCCGTGGCTTCGGGCAATTTCGGCAATGTCCTGCCATACACGCTGGCGCAGATTTTGGGCGCTATCGCGGGCGCGGCTCTGGTGTGGATTCACTTCGGACCGCACTGGAGCCAGACTCCCGATCAGGAGAGCAAGCGCGCGTGTTTCTGCACTTCGCCGGCGATCCGGCGCCCATTCGCGAACCTGATGAGCGAGATTATCGGCACGTTCGTGCTGATCCTGGTGGCGAGCGCCATCGGGTCGAAAGCCGGCGCGCCGGTTGGCCCCGCGCCCGGACTCACGCCGTATCTGGTCGGGTGCCTGGTGTGGGGCATCGGCTTGAGTCTCGGCGGTACAACCGGCTATGCGATCAATCCGGCGCGCGACCTGGGGCCGCGCATCGCGCACAGTCTGCTGCCGATCGCGCAGAAGGGCGGCTCCGATTGGAGTTACGCACCTGTACCTGTAGCCGGCCCGTTGATCGGCGCCGCGCTGGCAGGCCTGTTAGTCCGGGTCATTGGTATGTAAGGCTGCCATAGCAACCGCTAGATTCTCCTTTTTATTTCCTGGCGGCGTTCCCTGGTACTCCTGGGTCTTCCTTCCAAAAGGGGCTTCGAGACAAAAGCCTTCCGTAAGACACTACTACTCCGAACCGCACAACTTACCAGCCCGGATGTTACTCCGGGGCCAGTTAATTCGCACGCCGAACCGCGCCAGGAGAAATGTGACCGATCAAGACAAAGTCCCCGCCATGGGCAAAACCAACGCCGCAGTGAGATTTCTGGGGCGCATGTTGACTGCAAGTTGTCTGTGCGTTGCCTCAAGCCGCGGGGCGCAAGCTGCCACGCTTGCTGAATCGAGTCTGCCGCTTCCCGATTTTTCCGCGACGCTCGGCAGCGCGTGCGTGTTGCCGGATGGGACCACGATTATCGATGCGCCTCTCTCAACTCATGGTGCATCCGGCCAGATTCTGTTCTCAAATCTGGCGTCCAATCCGGCTTTCGGCAGTCCGGCCTCGAGCGGTAATGGGAGGCGGGGCCTGGAGGCATTCGATGAGTCGAATCTCCTGCCGACTCCAGACCAGGAGCTCGCTGGCGCCGTGAGTGTGACATTGCCGGCGAATGTAACAGGCAACGACAGGTTATCGGCGGGGCTGGAACTGGATGGAATGGCGGGAAACTTCGCGATCCCGTCGGACCCGTCGGATACGGAAACTTCGGACTCCGCAACCCTGGCGCTGACTGGTCTTGGGTTCGTGCTGGCGGGCACTGTGGGCCGCGGTCCCAAAGGCTGGCGGCGCCTCAATGAGCTGGAGTACGGACATGTGGGCCGCGGTACGGCAATTGACATGGCCTTCTAGGTACCGGCATGCATTGCCTGGCGGTCGAGCGAAGGCCGCCGAGCGCCGCTTGACTTTTCCGCCAAATCAGATAACGTTATCAGAAGAGGCGACCAAAATGGCGAACCTGACCAGACCACTCCTTTTTGCCGGCGCAATCTGCGCGCTGCTCGGTAGTCCCGTGCTGGTTGCGCAGCGCGCGCGTCCGCCCCAGCCGGTGCGGCCGCCCGAAAGGTATCAAGCCGCGCTCACCAGGCTCGCTGCCATGACTGGCGTGCCCGTTACGAACTGGCGCGCGCATGCCGCCGATATTCCGCATGGGGAAGATCCGGCCCTGGACGATTCGCAATGGACCGCCATCACTGTCGCCGGAGGACGCGGTAACGGCGGCGGCGGCGCGCAACCGGGCAATGGACACGCATGGTATCGCACGGCGATCGAGATCCCCGCCACGGTCGGCGGCAAAGATATCAGCGGCGCGCGCGTGCGCCTGATGGTGCGGCTCTCAAACGACGGCCGTATCTTCTTCAACGGCGCGTTGGCCGCGCAAGGCGACGGCCGCATTCTCGACCCCATCCTGATTACGGAAAAGGCAGTGGCCGGACAGAAGGTGTTAGTCGCCGTTAACACTCCTTACCATGCGGAAAACGGTCGGCTGACTGGCGCGCAACTGATGGTGGATTATCCGGGCCAGCCAGATCCCGGAGTGATGCGAACCGACATTCAATCCGCTGAAGAGGTCATCAACGGATTCCCCAACGGCAAGGACGATCATGAGCGGCAGCTGGATGCCGCAGTCAAGGCTATCGATTTCGCGGCCCTCGACCGCGGCGACCAGCCGGCCTTCACGCGCTCGCTGGAAGCCGCCGACCGCGGCCTCGGTCCGCTGCGCGACTGGATGCGGCAGTTCACGGTGAAAGTCGTCGGCAACTCGCACATCGATATGGCATGGCTGTGGCCATGGACGGAGACCGTGGAAGTGGTGCGCGACACCTTCACCACGGCGCTGCAACTGATGCGCGAGTATCCCGGCTTCACCTATGCGCAATCGAGCGTGCAGGATTACGCATGGCTGCGCGATAAGTATCCCGCGCTGTTCCAGCAAATCCAGCAGCGCGTGAAGGAAGGGCGCTGGGAGCTGGTGGGGGGCATGTGGATCGAGCCCGATTTGAACATGCCGGACGGCGAATCGCTGGTGCGCCAGTTGTTAGTGGGCACGCGTTTCTTCCAGAAGGAATTCGGCAAGAGCACCGATATCGGCTGGAACCCCGACTCTTTCGGGTATAACTGGCAGCTTCCGCAGATATACAAGCGATCGGGCTTCGATAGTTTCGTGACGCAGAAGATGTCATGGAATGAGACTAACAACTTCCCTTATAAGTTATTCTGGTGGCAGGCGCCGGATGGCAGCAAAGTACTGACATACTTCCCGCACGGCTATAGCGGCGGCATTAATCCCGCACAGCTTTCGCAGGACGTGGCCGACTATGTGCCGGAAGACCATTTTCCGGAGATCATGCACCTTTATGGCGTGGGCGATCATGGCGGCGGACCTACGCGGCAGATGCTCGATGAAGCGGTTCGCCTGGAGCAGCCTTCGGCCATCTTCCCCAAGCTCGAATTCGGAACGGCGCGCGGCTTCTTCGACGATCTGGAAAAGAAGATTACCTCCGGCGACCTGAAGCCGCCGACCTGGAATGATGAGCTATATCTTGAATATCACCGCGGCTGTTACACGACACAGTCGGAGACCAAGAAGCAGATACGGCGCAACGAAGAGCAGTTACAGAACGCGGAAAAGTTCGCGTCTCTCGCCTACCTCGACACGCATTCCTATCCTGGCGGGCGCTTCGAAGAGAGCTGGAAGAAGGTGCTGTTCGATATGTTCCACGACATCATGCCGGGGTCCGGAATCGCTGTCAATTATGTGGACGCCCTCGAAAACCTGAACACAGCCAACCTGGAGAGCGGCAAGATACTGAATGGCGCGTTGGGCGATCTGGCTGCGCGCGTCGATACACGTGATGCAACCCGTGAAGCAAACCAGGGCGCAGGCGAAGCGGTGGTGGTATTCAATCCGCTCTCCTGGGAGCGCACCGGGCCGGTGAAGGTGGAAGTCCACACGCCGCCTGCCGGACAGCAACTCCAGGCGCGCGATTCCGCCGGCGCGCCGCTGCTGGCACAGGTGATCGCGAGTGACCCTGCCACTCAACGGACTACGCTCGAAGTGATGGTCAAGAACGTGCCGTCTGTGGGATACGAAACCATTCACATATCATCGGCGCCGGCTTCGCGGCCCGCTGCCACGCCGCTCAAAGTAAGTGGAACCACCATCGAGAACGAATTCATCCGCGTCAAGATCGATCCGCAGACCGGCTGCGTCGCCAGCCTGGTCAATAAGGCCGATAGTAAGGAGTCGGTCGCGCCGGGTGGCTGCGGCAATCTGCTGCAAACATTTGTCGACCGGCCCCCGCTACAGGACGCATGGGAAATCAAGTTCGACGAACAGAGCTGGGACCTGAAACAGCCCGACGAAGTGAAGGTAATCGAGAGCGGACCGGAGCGCGCTGTGGTTCGCATCGGGAACAAGTTTCAAAGCTCCACCTTCTCGCGCGATCTGGTGGTTCGCGCCGGCTCGCCGCGCATTGATGTGGATACGCAGGTGGATTGGCATGAGAACCACATACTGCTGAAAGTCGGCTTCCCCGTGAACGCACAGAGCGACAAGGCCACGTTTGAGATACCCTACGGCACAATCGAGCGGCCTACCACGCGCAATAACCCGCTCGAAAAGGCTAAGTTCGAAGTGCCCGCGCTGCGTTGGGGAGATATCTCGAATGGGACACAGGGATTCAGCTTGCTGAACGCCAGTAAATACGGCTACGATGCAAAGGACAACGTGATTCGCATTTCGCTGCTACGGTCGCCGAACATGCCCGCGCCGGATAATCGGGTGGCCGATCAAGGGCGCCATGAGATGACTTACGCGCTCTATGCTCACAGCGGCGATTGGCGCGCCGGCAACACCATGCGTCAGGGGTATGAATTGAATTACCCGCTAATCGCCATGACCGCGCAACCGCACAGCGGCGCGCTGCCCGCCAAGCATGCCTTCGCGAGCATTGAGCCGGGCAACGCGATCCTCACGGTCATGAAGAAGGCCGAAGACGACGACGGGTTGATCTTCCGGTTCTATGAATTCGAAGGCAAGCCGGCGCAGGTGAAGCTGGATCTGCCCCAGAAGGCCGCGAGCGCGGTGGAGACAAATTTGATGGAGAAGCGTGAAGGCGCGGTAAAGCTGGCGGCGGACGGGCGCAGCCTCTCGCTGGCGGCCGGGCCATACGAAATCCGCACCGTCGAAGTCTCGTTTGCGCAGGGGAAATGAGGTGAAAACACCGGCCCGCGCCAACCAGCGCCACCCCACGCTGGTCGATATCGCCGCGCTCGCGAAAGTCGCGCCCATGACGGTTTCGCGCGTCATAAACGGCTCGGGCTATGTCAGCCTGAAGATGCGCGAGAAGGTGCAGCGGGTCATCGATAAGCTGGAATACCATCCGAACGCGCTGGCGCGCGGGTTGAAGAGCCAGCGGTCGCGCGTCATCGGCATTCTGGTGCCGGATATTCTGAATCCGTTCGCGGCGGAGCTGGCGGGCAGCATTCAAGATGCCATGTTGGCGCGCGGCTACACGGCGTTCCTTTCCACCACCGAACAGAGCACCAAGCGGGAACACGCCGCGCTGAGCGCATTTTTCGACCATCGCGTGGCGGGCATTGCGGTGGCCACGGTGGAGACCGCGGCCGGCAACGAAGCGCTCGAGCGGTTCACGCGCCGCGGCATGCCCATCGTGGTGGTGGGGCGCAACACCGCGCCTGCGGGCATCGACCAGGTGACGGCCGACCATTGGAAAGGCGCCTACGATGCCGTGGAGCACCTGATTTCGCTGGGGCACAAACGCATCGCCTACATCGGCGGCTCGCCGCGAACTGCCGGACGCTTGCGGCGATTTCACGGCTTCCTGGAAGCGATGCGCGCGCACGGACTTAGCGTCCCGGAGGAATTGATCGCGGGTCCGAATCATGAATCCGGTCCGGGTTATTCGAAGCAGGCCGACGGTTACGAGGCGATGAAGCGCCTCTTAGCGCTGCCGCATCCGCCCACGGCGATCTTCGCGCGCAACGATTACACGGCTCTGGGAGCTATGAGCGCCGCGCGCGATAACGGCATTTCCATTCCCGGCGACGTCGCGATTGTAGGCTTCGACAACGTTCCGCAATCGGCGTTCACGACGCCGCCGCTGACCACGGTGGCGCAACCCACCGCCCAGCAAGGACGCGAGGCCGCGGAGATGCTGCTAGACCGCATCGAGGGCCGCGCCGATCGCGCGCAGCGCGAAGTTTGCCTGGAGTGCCAGTTGATTGTGCGCGGATCCACCGTGATGCAAGTGGCGCGGGCCCATGGCCTGCGCCGTCCCGGCGAGGGAGCGCACGCTTGACGACGCCGGCAGTCTGGCTCGGCGGGTGGATGTCCGGCCATCTCATCCATCCGGCACATTTCAGTCGAAGACACCTGATTTGAAAACACCTGGAGCTCTCATGCATAACTATCTCGATTTGACGGGCAAAGCGGCGCTGGTAACCGGGGCGTCTTCCGGCATCGGCGCCGCCACGGCGAGCGTGCTGGCCGAATTGGGCGCGCACGTCGCCATCGGCTATCACCGCAACCAGAAAGGCGCGGACGAAGTGTGCGCCAAGATCGCCGCTACGGGCGCCAAGGTTGTCGCCATTCAGGCGGACGTACGGAACCCGGCCGAGGTCGCGCGCATGGTGAAGAGTGCGGTGGAGCAACTCGGGCCTATCGACATTCTGGTGAACAACGCAGGTTCGCTGGTGGCTCGCATACCGATCGCGAAGATGACCGAAGAGGCGTGGGACGAAGTGATCGACCTCAATCTGAAGAGCGCGGCGCTGTGCTCGCAGGCGGTTGCGGCGTCCATGATCGAACGGGGATCGGGCGCCATTATCAACGTGGTATCGATCGCCGGGCGCAATGGCGGCGGGCCCGGCGCGGGTCCCTACGCGGCGGCGAAGGGCGGGTTGATCAGCTTCACGAAGGCGATGGCGAAAGAACTGGCGCCGCACGGCGTGCGCGTGAACGCGGTGTCGCCGGGAGTAATCGACACGCCGTTCCACGAAGTCTTTTCGACGCCCGAGATGATGCAGAACTTCGTGAAAGCCATCCCGCTGGGGCGGGTGGGAATGGCTGTGGAATGCGCGACGGCGATCGCTTTTCTGGCGTCGAGCGCGGCCAGCTACGTGGTGGGCGAGACGCTGGAAGTGAATGGCGGGCAATTAATGCTGTAGCTTATTCCGGGAGCTGGCGCAATAAGGATGGAAAGATGGCGCGGACGAATGCGTAGCCGGTTTGTACGGCGGCATCGATGTTGCCGCCCGCCACCGGAACGATCACGCGGACGATGGCGGTGTCGCTGCGGTGGTAGCGGATGGAATCGACGATGGAGTAGAACTTGGCGCTGAATTCGCTGGCGATGATGCGCTGGTGGCTCTGATACCAGTAGAGTGACACGCTCTTATCCTCGCCGTGTTCGGTGACAAAGTTATTGATCACGATAGGATGGCTTTCGCCGGGAACCGCAATCGCAGGGCGCTCTGCGCTTACCTGCTCCCAGCCGGCGCCCGGCAGGCAGTTCTTAGGAGAATGCGGCGCCTGGCCGTAGCGCTGCGTCTTGAAGAAGGCAACGAAGAGAACCAGGCAGCTAGAGCGACTCTCGTCGAGACAGGTGCTGGCCCGGGTGGTATCGACATACTGGCGGCTCAGGACATCGTCGGCTTTGAGAACTTCCTGGGTCTCGGGGTCGACGGGAAAATCGCGGAAAGCGGTCCAGCGCCCGAAATTAGCCGGAAAGCTGGAGAGCGGTCCCACAATGGGGACGGTCTCCGGGCGCATGGCGACGGCATAAAACGCGAAGATCTGGAAAAGCAGCACCGCGGTCAGTACGCGGGCATATTTATTAGTGAGAAATGTCATACGGCGGCGCGCCTGGATTCGAAGAATTTGGCGATTCGTGAAAAGAGCTGGTGGAGCAGGATCAGTACGACGAAGGCCGCGAAGAAAAGGAACAAGCCGGTAGCTTCGTGAAAGAAGCCCTCGGCAAGCTCGGGCTTCACGGTGGTCAGAATGCCGGTGATGGTGATGCGGCTGCCGTTGACGAATATGGCCACGGGAATCACGGATACGAACAGGGCCACGCGCACCCACATCCGTCTTTCGAAGAAATATCCGTACACCAACGAGAGGAAGGTCAGAGTGAGCAGCGAGCGGATGCCGCTGCAAGCTTCCACCACAGAGAGCAGATGGCCGGAGACGTCGAGAATGTTGCCTTCGCGTAAGACCGGAATCCCTAACACATCCAAGGCCGACGCCGCGAACTGACTGGCGAGTATTTGCAAAGGAAACGTGATCTGACTATAGATCACCGCCGGAATGGGCACCATGAGGAATAGCAGGCCCAGAGGGAAGGCCAGCTTCTTCAGAAACGGCGGACCGCCCAGCGTCCAAACTGCGCCGATCAGCGTGATGACAAACGCGGTGCGGGCGGTGAACAGCTCAGTGCCAAGGTATCCCAGCAACAACTGGATGCAGCCCCATGCCACCAGCAGCAGCCCCCACATGGACGGGCGCGCTTCGGTTGCGGCCAGCTCTTCGCGGCGCTGCCACACAATGAATCCGGCGATGACGGGAACGAAGAAGCCATGGCTCATGTCTTCGTCCGTGCTCCACTGCGCGACCAGCCTCTGGAGGATAGGTAGGTAGCATACGACGATCAGGGCGCCAAACCAAAATAACTTGACCCAAGGTAACTCTGATTTGACGGGAGCCTCAACGGCAGGACTCATAGATAGGCCATAGTAATGATAGCAACACGCCCAATCCGCGGTGAGCGCGACGAGGTCTGCGCAAGGTCCGCGCGGGTGTTTAAGCACTTCGGGATTGACTCGGCCGGCCGCGAGATCCCGCTCCGTTACGGTCGCGGCTCTGTGTCGACACACGCTCTACCGGCGCGCGCGGCAGCCGCAGAGTACAATGCGTCTTCATGCGCCAGCGGCCGGCATTGCGGAATATGGTGGAGTACGGGCTCGCGCTGGCGGTGGTGAAATCGCTCGAATGGGCGCCGATGGGAATGGCGGAATGGCTGGCGCGGCGATATGCCGCGGCGCTTGACCTGGCGCTGCCGCGGCTGCGTAGAGTGGCGGAGCGCAACCTCGCCTTCGCCATGCCGGAAGAGGACGCCGGGCGGATTATCGACGGCGTGTTCCGGTCGATTGCGCGGCTGCTGGCGGCATTTGCGAAATTTCCGGCGATCGGACGCGGGAACGCCGCGCAGTGGGTTCGCTGCGAGGGCGCGGAACATTTCGAGCAGGCACTGCGCGCCGGGCGCGGCGTCCTGTTCGCGACGGCGCACCTTGGCAACTGGGAGCTGAGCGCTTTCGCACACGCGCTGTTCACCGGCCCGATGAACGTGGTGGTGCGTCCGCTCGACAATCCGCTGATCGACCGCATGGTGGAGCGCCGCCGCGGGCTCTCGGGAAACCGCCTCATCAGCAAGCGGGATATTGCGCGGCCGATTCTCAAGGCGCTGGCCGCGAACGAAGCGGTGGGCATTCTGATCGATCAGAATTCGTCCCCGGATTCCGGCGTGTTCGTCGATTTCTTCGGCATGCCCGCGTGTTCGGGTACGGGCTTTGCCAAGCTGGCGGCGCGCAGCGGAGCAGCCGTGATTCCGGGCTTTGCGCTATGGTCGGAGGAAGAGCGGCGGTACGTGCTGAGATTCTATCCGCCGGTCCCGATGACAGGCGATGCCGCGCGCGACACGGCGGCGTTGCAAAGGAAACTCGAAGAGATTGTGCGCGCACACCCGGACCAATGGCTGTGGATTCACCGCCGCTGGAAGACGCGGCCGCCCGGGAAAGAATCACTGTACTGATTATCACCGGCTGCGCAAAAGGCGCTGTAGTATTCTGCAAGCACGTGGATTCCTTCCCGCGCTCCCCTCTGAACGGCAGCGTCTTCGCGCTCGCGCTGACGGCGGCCGCCGTGCTGGCAACGTGGATTTTACGGCCCTATCTGGAGCCGGACACTTTTACGCTGTTCATTCTGGCAGTGTGGTTGAGCGCGTGGTATTACGGGCGCGCCGGCGGATTCACGGCAGCGGCTGCGTCGGCCGTCGCGATCCTTTACTTCTTTCTGCGGCAGGATACCGTCTTGTTGACGATGCTGACGCGGCTGGGCACCTTTGTGGCGATGGCGGCGCTGATCACGTGGGTGACGGCGGCGTGGCGCGAAAGCCGGCGGCTGCTGGCAGCCACGCTTTCGAGCATCGGGGACGCGGTGGTGGCTACCGACCGGGAAGGGCGCGTGACGTTCCTCAATCCGGCGGCCGAGACGCTGACGGGATGGCCGCGAAAAGAGGCGCGCGGAAAACCGGCAGCGGAAATCCTGAAGCTGGTGGAGGAGAAGACGCGCGAGCCAATTGAAAATCCGCTGACGCGCGTGCTGCGCGAGCGGGCGGCGCCGGTACAGGAGCGCGCGGCGCTGATTTCGCGGAACGGGGCGGAAACGCCGGTGGAGCATTGCGCATCGCCGGTGCGGGACGAATCGGCGGGGGTGCGCGGCGCGATCCTGGTGTTTCGCGATATCGGCATGCGGCGGCAGTTGGAAGAGCAGGCCACGCACGCGGAGAAGATGGATGCAGTGGGGCGCCTGGCCGGCGGAGTGGCCGGAGATTTCAACAACGTTCTGACGGTGATTACGGGGTTCGCGGAACTGTTGCGCGCGGAGGTTCCGGCAGCCGGCCCGCTGCGGCGATTCGTGGACGAGATCATTTACGCGGGCGAGCGCGCAGCCGCCTTGACACGGCATTTGCTGACATTCAGCCGCGGTTCCACGGCGCAGCCGCGAGTGCTCGACCTGGGTTCACTGGCAAGCAACATGGGACCGATGCTGGGGCGTCTGCTGGGGCAGAACGTCGAGCTGATTCTGCTGGCATCCCCGGGCACGGGGCTGGTAAAAGCCGACGCTTCGCAGATGGAGCAGGCCATTGTAAACCTTGCCACCAACGCGCGCGATGCCATGCCGGACGGCGGCAAGGTGGTGATTGAGGTCGCCAGCGTGGATTTGGAAGACGGCCCGGGGAGCAAGAACCTGGGCCTCGATCCCGGCCCGTACGTGATGATTGCGGTCAGCGACACGGGCGTCGGCATGGACGCCGAAACGCGGTCGCACTTGTTTGAGCCGTTCTTCACCACCAAGCAGCCAGGCAAAGGCAGCGGCCTGGGGCTGGCAACAGTGTACGGCGCCGTGAAGCAAAGTGAAGGCGCCGTGACCGTTTACAGCCAGCCGGGGTGCGGCGCGATTTTCGAAATCTACCTGCCGCGAGTGAATGAGGCGATGGCCGAGCCGGCGCGCAAAGGGTCGGCGAAAGGGTCGGAAACCATTCTTCTGGTGGACGACGAAGAAGGCGTGCGCAAGCTGGTGCTGGCGGTGTTGAAAGCGAACGGATACGACGTGCTGGAAGCCGGCAACGGCCCCTTGGCGCTGGCGGCCTTCGAAAAGAACGCGCACAAAATCGACATGGTACTGACCGATGTGGTTATGCCGCAGATGACGGGATTCGAATTGGGCCGCGAGCTGGCCGGGCGGACGCCGGGATTGAAAATCCTATATATGTCGGGCTACCGCGACAACGAGATTCCAGGCGAGGGCGAGGCGCCGAGAGCTTTTCTGCACAAGCCGTTCACGCCGGATGTGCTGCTGACGAAGGTAAGGGAAGTGCTGGACGCGGGGTAACGCCGGCGGTCTTGCCGCCGGTATTCACAATTGCAGGCCGATCGACCGCAGCAATGCTCCAAATCTCGGATCGCCCCGCAGTCCGCCAAAACGAGGTTCCACTCCTAAGAACGCGACGCGAGGCGAGCGCTCTTGGACTGCCGCGCTGAGCAGCCAGATCGTAGGAGGAAACGAATCCGCGCCTCGCCCTGTTACTAAGGTCTTCCAATACCTTCAATGCCTCGGCGCGTCTCCCTGCGAGTCCCAATGCGTGGGCGAGAGACGCCGCATACATTGAACCGCCGCCGGCAAGAGTGGAAGCCAGGATTGGCTGCCCCACAAGACGCGTTCTACTCGTCGCGCAGGACGCGGGACGGGTCGATTCTGGCGGCGTGGCGCGCCGGCAAGAGGCAGGCCAACGTGGCTACGCAAGCGAGGCCCAACGCGACCGCGCCCAGCGTCAATCCGTCGGTTGCGCCTACGCCGAACAGCAGGCTGCGGACCAGGCGGCCCGCGGCGAGCGCCGCCAACATCCCAACCGCGAGCCCGGCCGTTACGGGCCGGAATCCCTGCCAGAGCACCATACGCCATACCTGTTGGGTGCGCGCGCCGAGAGCCATCCGGATGCCCAGTTCGCGCCGCCGGAGCGCGATGCCGTAGGCTACGACGCCGTAAATACCGAGAGCCGCCAGCAGCAAAGCGGAGATGCCGAAAGCCGCGGCCACGCGCATTTGGAACCGGCGCTGCGCCACGGACTCATCCACAATCTCTTCCATGGTCCGCATCTTGGGAGCGGGAATCGCGGGGTCGATGGATTGCAGCGTCTTGCGCACTTCTTCCCGCAGGCTCGCGGGGTCGGCTGCCGAGCGCACCACGAACTGGGTTGCCTGATACGCGTGCTGCCAGAACGGAGCGTAGATCATAAGAGTAGGGTCGCGCTCCAACTGCGTACTATGGACGTCCGCTACCACGCCCACAATTTCCGCATGCTTGATGCTCGAGCCGGAGCTCACAAGCTTGCCGAGCGGATTCCGGCCGGGCCAGAGTTTCGCCGCTAGACGGGCGGACACTACGGCAACATTACGATCACGGTCGCCTGCCTCGATGGGCCGGCCATGCAGCACGGGAATGCTCAGGGCGGCGAAGTAATCCTGGCTTATGAAGCGGTCGTTGACCAGCATCAGTTGACGGCTGGCGGGATCGAGCGCTTCGGATCCAGACCCCTCGATTTCCACGCCGTTCACGTTCGATTCGCCGGTCAGCGGAAGCTTGTTGGCGACGGCGACGGCGCGCACGCCGGGCAGAGCGCGAAGGCGGCTGGCGGCCAGATCGAAGAAGCCGGCTTTGTCCTGGATGGTGCGGTATTGGGCGGGCAGAGCCGGGCTCACAGCGAGTGCGCGGTCGGCGGCGAATCCGCGGTCGACGCGCAGGACGTGCCACAGGCTGGTCACCAGCAATCCGGCGAGCACCAGAAGCAGGGCGCTGAGCGCCACTTCCGCGCCTACCAGCCATTCGCGCAGACGCAGGCCGCTGCGGCCAGGGGTCATGGCGCGGCTCTCTCGCAATGCGTCTTGCGGATCGGCGCGCGAAAGGCGCAATGCGGGCAGCAGGCCGAACAGTAACGCACAGAGCAGCGCCAGGCCAAAGGCAAAAGCGAGAACGCGTCCATCGATGCGCGCCTCATCCATGCGCGGCAAATCGACTGGGGCCAATTGGACGAATACGCCTAGGGCGGCCCATGCGGCGGCGATGCCCAGCGCTCCACCGACGCAGGAGAGCAGCAGGGTTTCCACCAGCGCCGATACCAGCAGCCGGCCGCGGGCGGCGCCGAGCGCGACGCGCAGCGAGTACTCGCGGGCGCGCGCGCTGCTCCGCGCCAACAGCAGATTGGCGAGGTTGACGCATACGATCAAAACGAGCAGCAGCACAGCCGAAAGCAATACCATCAGGCTGGTCCGGACCGGCGAACCGATGACCTCCTGAAGCGGCCGGCCTTCCACGCGCAGACCGTCCGACAGCTTATGCTCCGCGGCAATGCGTTCTTCGAACAGGTTCAATTCGCCGACGCCTTGCGCCAGCGAGGCATCGCGGCGCAGCCGGCCGAAGACCATATAGTCGTAATCGCCTCCCCATCCGTTATTGGCGCTCTGGATGGGCAGGAAGATCTCGGTGCGCTCGGCCAGACGGGTCAGTGGGCCCAGTTCGCCGTTCTTCGGAAAGCGAAAGGAGGGGGGCAAGACGCCGGCGACGATGCAAGGCGTGCCATCCAAGCGTATGGTCTGGCCGGCAATCCCCGGGGAAGCGCCAAACCGCCTTCTCCACAGGCTATCGGTGATTACGGCTACCAGGCTCCGGCTGGGCTGATCTTCGTCCGGGAGGAAGGCCCGCCCAAGCTGCGGCTGTACGCCTAAGGTCTCGAAGAAGTTGGCGGTCACCAGCGCGGTACCCACCTGCTCCGGATCGCCGCCGGCCAGCAAGGTGCTGCTGGAAGCGAGCGCGGAAATCGATTGGAACGAGCGCGTGTGGTCGCGCCAGAAGCGGAAGTGCTCGAAATTGACCGGCAGCGTGGGATAGATGTGCGCCAGCGGCGGGACCACTTCGCGGACGTAGACCAGCCGGCCCGGCTCGCGGTAAGCCAGCGGCTTGAGCACGACTGTATTCACCAGGGAAAACAGCGCGGTGGCAGCGCCGATGCCCAGGGCCAGCGACAGAATCGCGACCAGCGTGAAGGCTGGAGCGCGGTAGAGGGCGCGCCATGCGAATCGCAGATCCTGCGCGCACGCATCCCAGCCGGGCAGCCAGACGGCGCGCGATTCCTCTTGCGCGCGCGTGAGGCTGCCGAAATCGCGGCGTGCGATGCGCGCGGCCTCTTCACGCGGCAGGCCGGATTCGGCCGCGTCGTCCAGGGCCAGTGAGAGGTTGGCGCGCAGCTCTTCCTGCAGATCGAGAGCGCGGGACCGGCGCGGGCCGGGCAGCCATAGCATGATCCGTCGAAACCAGTTCATGGGTTACTCCACTCTTCTTCAGCCCACTATTCTTCAGCGGGCTTGGGATGCAAGACCAGCGTTACGGCTTGGACGAAGCTCTCCCATCGGGACACTTCCGCATGCAGACGCTTACGGCCCGCCGCGGTGAGACGGTAGATGCGGGTGCGGCGATTCCGTTCGGAAACCTCCCAACGGGCGGTTACCAGGCCTTGCAGCTCGAGGCGCTGGAGCGCGGGGTAGAGCGAGCCCGCTTCCACCTGGATGGCGTCGCCGGTGGTCTGGCGGAGGGCCTGGGCGACGCCGTAGCCGTGCAGAGGCCGGAGGGCCAGCGTGCGGAGGACCAGCATGTCGAGCGTGCCTTGGATAAATTCGGGGCGCGATGGCTTCATAGGTAGGTATACAGTATCCCAATGTATAGGCTGTCTATTATACAGACGGTCTATGGTCGGAATGGTTAGCGTGGTGCACATCCTGAGGCGCGGCGAGGAAGCCGGCTAAAGGCCGGCTGGACAGGCCGGGAGGCCTGTCCTACCAGACTAGCCCACCGCTTTGGCGTTGAACTTCTTGATGCCGAGCGTCAGTAAGGCGGCGTCGATCAACACTAGCGCACCTAAGGTCGCGATGGCCGGCATGTGGGGCACTTGCGGGACCAGCGAGCCCCGCATCCCTTCGCTGGCATAGACGAGCGGATTGATGAGCACCGCGTATTTCAGCGCCGGGAACGCGTTGAGCGCGCTCCACGGATAATAGGCGCAGCCGAACATCATCATGGGAGTCAGGACCATGCTGAACATCAGACCGATCTGCGTCTGGCCTACGCTTACGCCCATCCACAAGCCGCCGGACGCCGAGAAGAGCGCCATCAGCAGGCACGTGGCGGCGAATTGCGCCGGATGCCAGGAGCCCAAATGAACTCCCGAGCCGAGCGTGATCCAGGCGGCCGGAATTACCACCAGCCCCGATACGAGCGCTTGAACCATTCCAGCCACTACCTTCTCTACCGCGAGCCAACCGGTTTCGATCGGCGCCAGCAGGCGGTCTTCGATTTCCTTGGTGAACTGGAACTCGGAGATGAGCGGCATGGCCACCGCCCACACGCCGGAGAGCGTCATGCTGAGGGCCATGATGCCCGGCAGCAGGATGTCCTTGTATGAGGCCGACATCATGCCGCTCGAGGTGAGCACGCGGCCGAACACGAAGGTCAGCAGCAGCGGCTGCAAGAGATTCTGCAGCAGCGTGGGAATCAAGTTGCGGCGGGCCACATGCCCGTCGCGCGAAAGCATCGCGTAAAACGTTTTCCAGTTCAATCGCGTAGACTCCTTCCGGTGTGGTGCAGAAACAGCGTTTCGAGACTCGGCTCGATGATGTGGACGTCGGACAGTTCCAGGCCCGCGGACTGCACCGCGGCGGCGATGGGCCCGATCAGCGGACCGCCGCGATCGGCGTAAACGTCGGCCTTGAATCCTTCGATGGCGCGCACTTCCGTGACGCCGGGGATCGATTTCAGGCCGGCAATCAACTCCTCGGAAGCGCGGTCGAAGCGCAGACGAAGCAGGTAGCCGCCGGGTATGCTCGCCTTCAATTCCTGCGGCGTGCCCTGCGCGATGACCTTGCCGTGATCGACGATGGCGAGGTTTTCGCACAGCGTGTCGGCCTCATCCATATAGTGCGTGGTGAGCACGATGGTCTTGCCCTGCTGGTTGTATTCGCGGATGGTCTCCCACAGCAGCAGGCGGGTTTGCGGATCGAGGCCCGCGCTGGGCTCGTCGAGAAAGAGAACTTCCGGGTCGTGCATCATGGCGCGCGCGATGGAGAGGCGCTGCATCATGCCGCCGGAGAAGCCGCGGATCATGTGGTCGGCGCGGTCGGTCAGCTTGAATTTTTCGAGCAGCTCATCGGTGCGGCGCGTACGCTCTTTGGCGTTCTGTCCGAAATAGGCGCCGTGGAAGAGCAGAATCTCGCGGGCGGTGAGAGCGAAATCGAGATTGGGCCGCTGCGGGACCACGCCGATGAGGCGCTTCACGGCGGCTTGCTGCTTCCACACGTCGTGCGGGCCGACGAACGCGCGTCCGCTGGTGGGCCGGGTACGCGTGGTGATGATGCCGATAGTGGTGGTTTTGCCGGCGCCGTTGGGGCCCAGCAGGCCGAAGATGCCGCCGGCGCGGATTTCCATGGATACGCCGTCGAGCGCCACCACCTCCATCTTCTTTTTCTTCTTGTCCTTCTTGGGACCCGGCCCAAAGGAGAAGCCCATGCCGCGCGCCGCCATGGGCGGAGGAGTGTCGTAGACTTTGCGCAGGTTTTCGATGCGAATGCCGATTCCCATAGTGTCCTGAGTTAGTGTCCTGAGTTTCTCCAATTAGAGTTTTTCCAGATCGCGCCGCGCGCGGTCGAGGATTTCGCGCACCCGGTCGGCGCCTTCGGGATTGCCGCCCATGCGGCTGGAGGCTTTGACGCCGGCTTTGACCACCGCGGCGAGCGGCCCATACATCATGAGGGCTTCGGGGCCGGAGAACTCGCCCCAGCCTTCGCAGCTTTCGGCGCGTTCCCAGATATCGCGCACGCTGGCCGCCTCTTTTTCGAGCTCCTTCTCGCCGGCCTTGGTGAGGTGGTAGGTGCGCTTGCCGGCCTTCTGGTCGGATTCGATCAGCTCTTCGTCTTCGAGCTGCTGCAAGGTTGGATAGACGCTGCCGGCGCTGGCGCGGTACATGCCGCTCGAACGCTCCTGCATTTCCTTCATCAATTGGTAACCGTGCTTGGGACCTTCGCTGAGGAGCGAGAGGAGGGCGAGGCGGATTTCGCCGGGTTCGAAGAGGCGTCCGCGGCGCCCGAAGGCGAAGGCGGCCCAGGGAGAGGCGCCAGCGAATCCCCAAAATTGCTTTCCCATGATATATCACACGATATATCAGAAAGAATATCGGCGCAAGGGGGTGGGCTGGGATTCTGACTCGGCTTGCAGGTTTTGACGGAACGAAACCAATTGCGGGGAAATCGGTTTGGATTGTTGGGGTTGGAGAGGGCTTCTTGGAGTGGGGAGGGGTTCGCGCGGAGTTCTGCGAGAGCGTTGCTGGTGAGTTTGGATACATTATTCAAAGGGTTGGCGATTCAGCCTCGCGTGCGAACCGAAGCGCGTTCACACGAGTGTGAACGCTGCACGCACGAGTGCGTGCGCCACGTCGCGCGGCGGATACGGGCGTGCGGCGGATACAGGCGCGCGGCGGATACAATAGACAAAGATTGTCGGGGCGGCATGATCGGAATGAGTAGCTTTTTGCGCACTGTCGGCGCGTCCGTCTGCCTCGCGCTGGCTGCCGGCCGCGCGGGGGGCCAATCCGCACCCGATGCGGACCAACAGCAGCGCATTCTCGAAACCGTCACCGGGTTCGCGCGCAGCTACCTGGAGCGCCTGCCCGATTTTACCTGCATCCGCACCACCCAGCACTTTCTTGCCAAGGGCGCCAACAAGACGTGGAATCCCCAAGTCAAGGTGGCCCAGGAACTCAGTTATTACCAGCACGAGGAACACTACCAGGTGGTCGCCGTGGACGACGTCCCCAAGAAGAAGGTATCCGTCTGGATGCAGGCCGGCGGCTGGGTGGAAACCAATGGAAATTTCGGCGCGCTGATGAGCCTGATCTTCGACCCAAGCGTCGCCCCGCATTTCGAGTCGCAGGGCAGGAGCGCTCTTCACGGGAAGCCGGTATACGCCTTCGCTTACCACGTGTCGCTGGCCGATTCCATCGCCGCCAGCGCCAAGTGCACAAGCTGGATCGCTTTCACTACCTGCAAGACAATAAAATATGGTTTCCATGGCTTCCTGTTTGTGGACGCGGAGTCTCTCGATATCGCGCGCCTCACCCAAGTCCCGGAGGACCTGCCGGCATCTTATGCGCAAGGCAACGAATCCGTCGATTACGGCCGCGTCACGGTAGCCGGCAATGAGTATCTGCTGCCCATCGCCGACGAGTTTGAGACTACCATCGGCAAGACCCGCTTCCGCAACCAATCGACGTATAGCTCATATAAGAAGTTCGTCGCCGAGTCCACTGTGAGTACGACCGTTGTGGATGCTCCCGAGGCGGCGCCCGCCAAGCCGGCCGTCAAGGCGCCCGCGCGCGGGGTACAGACGATACAGGCGGCGAATTGCTTCGAGCTTCGCGATGCGGCAGGCGGCGCCAAAGCCTCCGCCATTGTTCGCGCCACGGTGGCCGCCGCATTCAACGATGCCGCTTCGGCCGAGAGAGAATTGCTGGCGGTGATCCGATCGCATCCGGATTCCGAAGACGCCACGGCCGCACATATGGCGCTTGCCGCGATGATGGAACGATCGGGGCATCCACGGCAGGCGTTGGAACATAGCGCGCAAGCCGCGGCGGCCGACCCGGATGCCCACAACCCGAAGGATAAGCGCGGCGTGCTGGGGGCGCTGGCGAAGTATCCCGGACAGTCGGTGGCGGCGCGCGGGTTCTCGCGTCTCCCGTTCGTCCAGGATGAGGATGGCTTCGCGATCACGGTCGCAGTCAACGGCAAATCGGGCCAGTTCGATATCGATACCGGCGCTGCCATTTCCGCCATCTCCGAATCGCAAGCCAAATCGCTGGGCATTGCGATGCACGACGACCGTTTCCCCATTGTGGACATCGGCGGCAATCAAGTTCCCTGCCGTCTGGCAATAGCCGGCGAGCTCACGGCCGGCGCCTTCCGCCTGCGCAACGTGCCGTTCTGCGTATTGGCGGATGCGCCCGAGATGGCGCGCGGCATTCTGGGACTGCCGGTGCTGCTGGCATTCGACACGATTCGCTGGACGCGCGGCGGCAGCTTCGAAATCGGTTTTCCATCGGTCCGCAAGAACATCGCCCAGTCCAACGTTTGTTTCGACGCCGGCAACCTGTCGGTGCAAGTCGACCTGGGGCGACAACATCTGGCTTTCGACCTGGACACCGGCAACGGCGAGACGTTTCTCTATTCCACTTTCGCCGAAGATTTCGCGGAGGCCGCCCAGACCGCCGGCGGGAAGGGGACTTACGATATGAGGGGCCTGGGCGACAGCGTCGCGCTGAACGCGGCGGAGCTGCCCGAGATCAAACTGGGACTGGCCGGATTCGACACGCTGCTGCACCGGGTTCCCCTGCTCGCGGACCCGCTGCCATCCAATTGTCCGGGCTGTTATGGCAATGCCGGCAGAGACCTGCTCAACCAGGCGGGCGCGGTCACGCTGGATTTCAAGGCTATGAAGCTGACGCTCAGCCGGTGACGAACTGTGAAAGAATGTATCCATGTTTCTCGTCCTGTTTTTCATTTTGGTCGTCTTTTGGGTGCTGGGCTTCATCGCATTCAAAGTTGCCGGCGGGCTGATTCATCTGCTGCTCATCGTGGCGGTGATCTGTTTGATTTTGCACCTGGTCCGGCGTTAGGGTAGTGTCCGTTTGTGGGACTGGGGTCGTTTAGCATATCGACGTATCGAGGGCTTGAGGCCGCGAAAGATGCGGACTGCGATTCGGGTGATGACAGCGGCAATGGTGAGTTAATAACATTAGTCTGTAACGGGTAATTGATTCCGATCAGGACCGCGGGTGCAAGATAACTGTCCGTTTATGGAGCGGGGTTGTTTGTACCCCGGTATTCGACGGAGCGGGTAGGATTGCGACCGCGACACGCGCATCCGGTGTAAAGAGCCGCCCCTACTTAACATTATACAGGATGGAAAAAAGCGCTTAGGCGGTTTGCGTATTGTTTTCATGGGGATACAGCTTGTGACTGAGGTTATGCCGCGAAACGGGCTCTGAAGCCGGCTTGCCGTTGAAAAGCCACAAGCGGGTTGCATGCACCAAGTTAATGTCCGCGTAAAATGTCCACCTTTATGTCTCCACGGGCGGCACACCGGATTTGAGGGACGGAGTGGTGCGGCGGGGAGCGACGCTGACAGGCTCCAGTGAACTCATGCCGTATCATACAGGTATGCCTGAATTGGTTTTCGAGGTTGTACAGGAGGGTGATGGAGGGTATTGCGCCGAATGCCTTACGGAAAATATCTTTACGGAAGGGGATACGTGGGAGCAGTTGCGGACCAACGTGCTTGAAGCGACGTCTGCGTTCTTCTTCGACCGGCCTCGACCGGAGAGTATCCGCCTCCACCTTGTCCGCGACGAGATCTTGTCCGTCGCATGAAGATCCCGCGCGACGTTTCGGGCACGCATCTCGCGGACACCCTTTGTCGCCGCTGGCGATATACGAAAGTGCATCAGGTTGGCCGCCACATCGTCCTGGAGACCTCGGAACCGACTCACTAGCGGATCGCCATTCCGGACCATCACGCCGTCCGGCTCGGAACGCTCATTTCGATCCTGCGCATCGTCGCACAGCACAAAGGTGTGACTCGACGCGATTATCGCAAGTTTGTAAAGCGCTGGAGGTCAAGATCCGAATTGAACGAGGCGGCAGAGCAGCAGGCGCTTGCGCGTGTTACTAACTTGAGGGGCAACTACGATTCTGACGATCAATCCGCCTGTGGCAACACCACCTAAATTGCGTATACTTCTTCGATTCGGTATTGCGCCGGTTGATCTGATACGGGAGGTCCGGTACGACTGTTGCTGGTCCCGGGCTACACGTCTTTCGACTGTCGCTTAAATGGCGCCAAAGTGACGCTGCCCGGAGCCGTGGTTCAACCGAATCTGAAACGCGATGCCGAAATCCGCGAGCGACGAACGGATCCGGCACGCCATTCTCCAGTCGATAAACCAGCAAGTGTTCGTTTACCTGGTAGAGGAGGTTTAACGGATCCATATCGTCGTCAAAAACGGGAACGTAACGTTTGAGGGCGAGGTGTCGAGTCAATCCGACATGGAACGCGCGTCTGCCCTGGCCAAACATGTCCAGCACGTGAGTGAGGCGACCAACAATCTTGTGATTCAGAAATAGCCCTGGATGACTTTGACATGCGCCAGGCGTCGACATGGTCATGGGATTGAGTGCGCCCGGCGGAGGTACACAAGCGCATGGGCGTGAAATTTCGAGGAGCGCGTGCGAGCGCGGCTGCGAAAGATGGACAGTGCGCACTTGGCGGCGCCGGCGGAACAGGCGGCATAGCGCCCGATATATTTCTATCGTGAGAGAATGACGGCATGATGCCATGGATGCGCATAGGCGCCGCGTGCAGCGCCGCATTCCTCACCGCGTTCCTCACCGCGTTCCTCACGACAGCCGCGACGGCGGCGGATAATCAACTGACCGCGGCCGAGAAGGCTGAAGGCTGGCGGCTGCTCTTCGACGGCAGCAGCTATGCCAACTGGGTAGACCCCTCGCAGAAATCGCCGCCGGGCGATTCGTTCGCCATCGAGGACGGATGCCTCAGGGCCGTGGCGCATCCCAGGATCACCGAGGACTTGTTCACCAAGGACACGTTCGGCGATTTCGAGCTGGTCTTCGACTGGAAACTCGCGCCGGCCGGAAACAGCGGCGTCAAGTACCGCATTCAGGATCACTTGTACGTGAAGGAGCAGCGCGGCGCAATGTTTGCGGACACTGTGAACGCGTCGTTCCATCCGCGCCTGGAGCGCACGGCCGAGCGCCAGGATTACGTGGTGGGATTCGAATACCAATTGGTGGACAACCAGAGGAATCCGGATGCCACGCGCGGCGGCGCGCTGCATCAGGCTGGAGCGCTCTACGATGTGCAATCGCCGTCGAGAGACGCCACCAAGCCCGTGGGCGAGTTCAACCATTCGCGGCTGGTGGTGCGCGGCGACCATGTGGAACATTGGATGAACGGGGAAAAGGTGGTGGATACGAGTCTCAAATCGCCCGCCGTGGCCGCCGCCATGGCGAAGCGCTGGGGCCCGACCTCGCCCGTCTACGACATGCTGGTCAACCAGCCGCGCCGGCGCTGCCCTATCTCGCTGCAGAACCATGGCGACGACGCGTGGTTCAAAAATATCAAGATTCGGGAATTGCGTTAGCAGGATGACCGCGAGATTCGGTGTGACTGCGAGAGTCAAGCGGTCGCGGTAGAAATTCCGATCTGCGCCAAGTGATGATTCAAGTGCCGCAGATAGTCCTCCGCCACGAATCGCAGCGTCATTGGCTCCAGCGAACCGATGTGGCATAGCACGTCGAGCTTCCCGGCCGGGAGATGGGCGATCACATGCGCCAGATACCGGTTATAACTCGCCCACAGCGCAATCAGCGCGCTCCACTGTGCATCCTGCACGAATTGCGCGCGCGACCAACCCTCCTGGTCATAGCCGGGCAGGGTCACCGAATCCTGCAGCGCGGCCCTCACAAACCGCTGGTGGTTGTTGGCGGCCGAATCGATCAGGTGCCCGATGAGCTGCTTGCGCGACCAGCCGCCGGGCAGCGCGGGCTTGGCGCTTTCCTCTTCGGTGACCGCAAGCAGCATGGCCTCCGCCGAATCGACGGTTGCCGTTAGTTTCGCGCTGAGAGTCTTCATGCTCGAGCCGCCTGTCTCACGATTTCGGAAGTCACCCAATCCGTCCAGATCGCATCTTCGCCGGTGCAGGCTAGCGGGGTTCCGTCGAGCGCCGCGCTCACAAAGTTCTCCACCGCCGGATAGTGTACATTCGCATGCGTGGGTAGCTGCTCCTCTTTACCGGAATATCGCAGCGCGGGCCCGTTCAGCGGATCGAGATCGATCTCGCCTTCGGTTCCGATCACGCGGAACTGGTCGCGCGGCACGCGTGAATTCCAGCGCACATCCACGATGCCGCGCGCGAGGTTCGCATAATCGACCAATGCCGTCGCGGAATCCTCTACGGCGACGCGCTGTACCACGTTGGATAGCAGCCCGGTGGCTTTCACCGGCCGGCCAAACAGGAAATTGATAGCGTCGATGCGATGCGACCCGGTGTCGTAGAGAGGGCCGCCGCCCGCCATTGCCGGGTCCACCAGCCAGCCCCGGCCCGCGTGATTCAGCCAGCCATGGCAGTTCGCCTCGGCGAGAACGGGCTGTCCGATGGCTCCCCCGGCGATTAACTGTTTGGCGCGGATCAGCTTGGGAAACAGGCGCCGGTAATAGGCAACGCCGAACAGCCGCCGGGTCTCCAGGGCCGCCGCGACCATGGATTGCGCTTCGCAATAATTCATCGCAACGGGCTTTTCGCAGAGCACATGCTTGCCCGCGAGAAAGCTGGCGATGACGTGCGGCGCATGCAGGGCCACGGGAGACGCCACATAGACCGCGTCGATCGCGGCATCGCGCAGTGCGTCGTCGAGCGCTGCCCAAACGCGGATGCCGGGGTATGCCGCAGCATTTTGCGGATCGCGCGTTACCGCTCCGTACAACGTGCTGCGAGGCTCTGCGAGGATGGCCGGAATGACGCGCTTGCGCGCAATATCGCCGATTCCAATGACGAGCCAAACCAGGGGTTTGCGCGTGTGAGGAGGAGGATTGGGAATGGGATCGATAGTGACACTTATTATACAAAACGGGTTGCGCCTGGCCCCGCGCCACCGGTGGCGGCGGCTTCGATGCTTGGTAAGATAGATTTTTGCTCAGGAGAAACTATGAACCGAAATCGTGTTTACGTATGTTGCGCGATCCTGGCCACGGGATCGATCGCGGCGATGGCTGCCGAGAAAGGAGATGCGGCGAAGGGCAAGGAAGTATTCAGCCAGTGCGAGGTATGCCACAACGCCGACAGCACCGATAAGAAGATGGGGCCCGGCCTGAAAGGGCTCTTCAAGCGCGATAAGTTGGTGAACGGAAAGAAGGTCACCGACGCCACTGTCCGCGACCAGATCGAACAGGGCGGGAACGGCATGCCATCCTATAAAGACATGCTGTCCGATACGGAAAAGGACGACCTGATCGCATACTTGAAGACGCTGTAGGCGGGTAGCGGTGGTTTCTGCAGAATTGACGCGCTCGCACAAGACACCGGCGGCAAGACCGCCGGCGCTACCAGGTTGCCTTACCAAGTTGCGGTTTTATCCCAGGACTTCCAGGGCCTTCTTTACCACCGGATCGTCCTCTAGCTTCTTGGGCTGCGGCTGTTGCGGCTGCGCTTCGGGTACCGGCTCGCCGTTTTCGTCGTAATTCACGGCGGCCTCGGCTTCGGCCACCAGGGTACCCGGAGTGACGCCGTTATCCTGGATCGCCTTTCCATCCGCTGAGTAGTATTTCGCCACGGAAAGAATAATGGCGCTGCCGTCGTCCATGGTCAGGGCCTTGCGCAGGGCTGCGTCGCCGTAGGTGCGCTCGCCGATCACCTGCGCGCGCTTATTGCCCAGGAGCGCCGAGGCCGCGATTTCGGCCCCATCCGCCGTGCCGCGATTCGTCAGCACTGCCACCGGAAGATCGGTGATATCCTTCGCCGGGTCGGCGTCGAAATTCTGCTGCGCCACGCGCTGGCCCTTGAGGTAGGTGATGCGCCCGCTCTTCATGAAGAGGTTGGCGAACGCGATTCCTTCCTCGGGGGTGCCAATGCCGCAGTAGCGCACGTCGACGATCAATTTCTTGGCGCCGTTCTTCTGCAACTGCTTGACGGCGTCGGTGACTTCCTTCAAATGCGCAGCCGTGAGCGAACTGACGTTGATATATCCCACGTCGTTCGCAAGCATTCTGGAATCCACCGGAGGCAGCGCGAAGTTGGCGCGCGTCAACTTGACGGTCTGCGGTTCGGGATGGCGCGCCCGCACCACGCTCAATTCCACGTCACTGGCCGCATCGCCCTGCAGCAGCATATTGGCGTAAGCCAGAGGCATGTCGCGGGTGGCCACGCCCTTGATGCTTTCGATCATGTCGCCCGTGGAGAAGCCGGCTTTAGCGGCCGGAGAACCGGGAATCGCGTCCACCACCACCACCATTCCGTACCGCTTGGAAAGAATCAGGCCCACATCGGGGCGCTTGACGTCCTTATTCTTCAGATAGTCGCGGTATTGATCGGCGTTCAAATAGCTGGCGAAGGGATCGATGGCTTCGAGCATGCCGTCGAGCGCGCCCAGCGTGACGCTCTTCATGTCGGGTTCCTCGACGTACTGCTTCTCGATGTACCCTACAACCTCACTGAAGACGCTGATGTGTTTGTAGGTATCGTCTTGCGGTGAGGCGTTACCGATGACGATCCCGGTGAGAAGCAGAACCGTGAGACAAGTGGATGAGCTGACGACGAAAGTTTTGATGGGGCTGGTCATGGCGATTAGAGACTCCGAGGGCCTGTAGGCATTATAGCGCCTCATAGGGTTGGACGCGGCAGGGGGAGGTTTGGTTGTGGTGGGAAGGGGGGTTCGACGCAGAGACGCTGAGACCGAAGGCGTTCACACGATTGTGAACGCTGCACGCATTAGTGCGTGCGCCACGATTTTACGCCACCCACCCCATCCGCTGCCGTAGCCCGGTGATATGCGCCGCATGATGCTGCGAATGCCAACCGTATAGCGCCAGATTCTTGTCCAGGCGAATCAATCCGTGCTCCGAATGGCGAAAACTGCGTTCGAAATCGGCGGCGCTCATCGATCGCAGCAGGTCTTCCCACCGGCTGTGCAGCGCCTCCAGGAGCTGTAAGGAAACCTCCACCGGCAAGGTACGACAATCGTGCAGTTTCGCCCACTCCTTCTCGTCATAGCCCTTAACCGCCGGCTGCGCTTCGGTCAGCGCCAGGCGGAATCGGATGTAGCTGTTCATATGGCTGTCGGCGACGTGGTGAATCACCTGGCGGACTGTCCAGCCGTCGGGCCGGTATGGAGTGTCGAGCTGCGCGTCGTTCAATCCGTGCACGGCGTCGCGGAATCTCGCCGGCGCGGCGGCGATTTCATCGATCAGTTGGGTGCGCCGCTCAGGCGCAACGGTTTGCGTCCAGTCGAATTTGCCGATCGGGTAGCTCAAGTCCATGAATCAACCTTCAGGTTCCATCTTACCCAAGACCCACTCTACGAACTGCTCCATCCGGTCCACCAGCAGGTCCGGTTTCGGGTCCTTCAAAGTCTCGGGCTGAAACCCGTAGGTCACCCCGCAGCTGCGCACGCCTGCATTGATGGCGGTATTCACGTCCACCGCGCTGTCGCCCACCATCACGGTCCGCTGCCGATCCACGCCCGCCTGACGCATCAGCGTCTCGACGCCGATGGGGTGCGGCTTTTTGAAATCGAAGCTGTTGCCGCCGTATACCTGGAAGAAATGGCCGGCCACGCCCAGCCCTTCCACAATCGCATTGCTCATCCGCACCGGCTTATTGGTGAGCACCGCCATGCGTTTGCCGGCCGCCTCCAGCCGATCGAGCGATTCCTTCACGCCTGGATAGAGCGTGGTGCAGTCGAGCGCGTGTTCGCGATAATACTCCAGGAAAAATTCGAGCGCTTCCTCGACTTCCAGCTCCGTGGCCTGATCGCCCAGCGCCCGCCGTATGAGCACCGGCGCGCCATTGCCCACGTAGGAATAGACGCGCTCGAAATCGAGCTGCGTCATCCCCATGTGCGCGCGGGTCGCGTTGACGGCGTGCGCCAGGTCGAGGCGGGAATCGATCAGCGTACCGTCCAGATCGAAGATCAGAAGGTCCATAGCTGGCACGGTGGCGGCGGCCTACGCAGCTCCCGTCTTGCGCCTGCGCGGTCGCACGGCCTTAGCCGGGGGCTTGCGGCGCGCGCGGCCATTGCCCAAGCCGAATTGCGTCATCTTGCGCTGTAAAGTGTTGCGGTGGATCTCCAACTTCTTCGCCGCCGCGCACTGATTGCCATCCGCTCTCTGGAGCGCGCCTCTGATCATGCCCCGCTCCAGTATGCCAGTCGCCTCCGGCAGAGAGATTCCGGCGTCCAGAAGACGCTCGATCACTCCGTCAAATTCGTTTTTCATCGGTTTCTCTTTTCCGCTCTCGGCCCGCCGTGAAGCTGCTCTTCGACGGCCGTCCTCCATGCCGATTTCACTTCCGTGTACGTCTTGCGGAAGCCTACCTTCAATTCATGCGGCGCCACATCCGCGAACAACTGCGCAGCGCCCGCCACATATGGCGCGAGACGCGAGTTCACCAGGGCGGCGGGCGGCTTATCCCCATCCCGGAAAGCCATGATCGCCATCAACAAGGCCACTGCGATCAACGCGCCGCGCGCCGCGCCGAAACCGGCGCCCAGCAGATGATCCACAATCGAAAGCCCCGTTACCCGCAGAAACTTCCCCACAATATAACCGACCAAATGCCCTAACAAGACTACTCCAACAAACACCACCAAAAATCCGACCAGGTTAGCAACAGTCCTGGAACTCACATGCGGTTGGATAAATGCAGAGGCGGTTCCGTAAAACCAGATTCCCAGCAGCAGCGCCAGCACCACCGAGACCAGCCCGATGACCTCGCGCGACAAACCTTTGCGGAAGCTGGTGTAAACCGAAGCCGCCACGATCAGCGCCAACACGACGTCAAGCCAGTTCATAATTCGTGGCCGGTGAGCACGCTATAAGCCTGCCGGTACTTTTCGCCGGTCTTGGCAGCCACCTCAGCGGGCAGCTCGGGGGCCGGCGGCTGCTTGTTCCAGTGGATCGATTCCAGATAATCGCGCACGAACTGTTTGTCGTAGGAAAACTGCGCGCCGCCCGGCCGATAGGTCTCAGCCGGCCAGAATCGCGACGAATCGGGCGTGAGCACCTCATCCCCCAGCGTCAGAACGCCGTCCACAAATCCGAATTCGAACTTGGTATCGGCGATAATGATGCCCTTGGTCTCGGCGTACCGCGCCGCGCGCGCGTAAATCGCCAGCGTCAAATCGCGCAGCCGCTTCGCAAGGTCTTCGCCGATGAGCGAACACGTCCGCTCGAACGAAATATTCTCGTCGTGCCCGGTTTGCGCTTTGGTGGCGGGCGTAAAGATGGGCTCCGGCAGCTTGTCGCTCTCGCGCAGCCCGGCCGGCAGCTTAATGCCGCACACCGTGCCGCTTTGCCGATACTCCTTCCAGCCGGAGCCGGATATGTAGCCGCGCGCCACGCATTCGATATCCACCATCGCGGCGCGCTTTACCAGCATCGAGCGGCCTTCCAGTTGATCGCGGAACTCGCCCAGCGGGGCCGGATACTCCGCGACGTCCGCCGTCAGGAAGTGCGTCGGCGTCAGGTCGCGCAAAAAATCGAACCAGAAAATGGAGAGCTGCGTCAGCACCCGGCCTTTACTGGGAATGCCCGTGGGCAGAATGTAGTCGAAGGCGGAGATCCGGTCGGTGGCGACGATCAGCAGCCGGTCGTCGACGCGGTACACGTCGCGCACCTTGCCGCGGGCATGCAGATCCACGCCGGTTAATTCGGTCTCCAGAATGATAGCGTTTTGAGTGAGGTTCACGATGTTTTCAAGATTTTCGATCGGGGGAGTATTAAAATGATACTCCGTCCGGCGGCAAAGTCAAACTCTGCGGCGGCGGAATATTGCGAAAAGTCTCAAAACCAACTCGGATCGGCGCCGCGCGTCAAGCTCCGCCGGTTTTCTCCGCGTGCCCGGCGCAGCGCATCGCCTGAGGGACGCTCTTGCTATTCCATGGGCCGGCGTAGATCCATCAGGTAGGCGAGCTCAGCGCGCTTCTTCCGCCGGTACCAAACCAGGCCGCCGAAGAACGCCAAAGTAGCCAGCCAGACAAAGTCGATGGGAAGCGAGCTGAAGAAGAGCCAGGTCCACAAGTGCTTTCGCGGTTTAGGATAGTAGTTATAGACCCAGGCCAGGCAGCATCCGATCTCACACAAAAATAAGCCGGCGCCGAACCAGACGGTGGCGAGCCTGCTCCGGCAGCGGCGCAATGAGAGGTCCACAAAAGCGGCAGTATCCAACGCCGAAGGAGACCAGTTGCCGCGGTTGATCGCGGTCGCAAACGCCCAAGCGGCCGCCAAAAATACCCAGGTCATGCCCGCAAGCAGTTCGATATTGGGTTGCCGCGAAGCGAGAGCCCATCCGGCGGCCGCAGATCATGCGGAGCGTGGTGGTTTTTCCGGCGCCGTTTGCGCCCAAGATCCCGGTGATGGCGCCATCGGGCGCTTCGAACGAAAGGTCCCGGACGACGGTGCGGTGGTCGAAGCTTTTTCGGAGCTGTTGGACTTGTATCATGTCTCTGCTCCGGTAGTACGGAAATCATGGAATTCCTTACAAGAAGTTAGTGAGCTTCAGTGGCGAGGCGGCGTTGTTTTGTAAGAACCATTGGAATCGAAATGCCGGCAGGCCGATCGACAATCGGTTGCAGGTTAACAACCAATGGCACTTACTTGCCCAAGGCCGGGGATTCACAAGCTGTCGGGCGGGAATCTCTTGGTCCGCGGCTGACGGGAGGGGGACCCGCGCGGACCAGGATAGCTGGTTTGACAAGACGCCCCACTCACCTGAACCGGACTGGACAGGGCAACGCAGGGATGCCACCCGAGCAGTAGGTTCAGGGGGAAAAGCAGGGGGCGACGCCTGGCTGAATGCGCCTGAACGCCGCCGGGGTTCCGGCAGCAGAAACGGTCCCGCGATTTACTTCGATCCCCCGCGGCCGCCCTTTTTCGGAGCTCCCTTGCCAGACTTGCCGCCTTTTTTCCCGCCCTTCTTCCCGCTGTGTTGAGGAGCAGCAAAAGTGGGGACCACTGTCGCCAACATCACGCCCAAAAGGCCAAGGCCAAGAATTCTGCGAAACGATTTGTACATAGTATTCCTTCAGCGCACCTAACTTAGTCTGCAATAAGGGTTGGCACGGAAGCAAGAGGTCCGCGAGAAAATAAGCGCCGCGCCTGGCGTCCGGGCGGCGGGCAGCCCCCGGAAAGGGGCGCTCGCCATTTCATCCCCCGGTTGCGCGTTCGCCCTATTTGCGATACGCTATGGCGAAGAAAGGGCGAATATGCGGGACCCCGATGAGATGCTGACCGCGGACCAATTGACGGAGCTTCAGCGGCGGCTGTCCATGCTCCACCCCTCCTCGGTCGAGCAGGTTTACCGCGATGCCTACGAGCGATGCGCGCCCGTTGCAGGCCGGATTCCCAAGGCCAGCGTAATCCAGGAACTGGTGACGGCTTGGAAGCAACTGAGGAGATGGGAGGGCGGTAAAGCTTGCCAACGGTGAGAGAGGACAGAAGATGAAGACTATCGCGGCTCAGTGTCAAAGCGGCCTCGACAAGCCTGTTACTATTGCTGTCCGGCCGACCAGGGCGGCACGATTCCATTCATGCGCGCATAGGCGATCGCCTGCCCCAGATGTTCGCCCACGTGCGTATCGAGAAAGATCAGAACGCCGTGGCGCGTGGTCTTCTGGCCGAAGAATTCGGCATCGCCAGTCGGCGCTTGCGCGCGCACTTCGTCCGGATACTTATGCGCTTCCGCGAACGATCCGGTAAGCGCCGCCAGTGTCTTCTCCTTACTAATAGCTTGCTGCTCGCCTTTGTGTTCCTCTGCGGCATGCTCGCGAATGCCGTCGCCCCGCACGGGGAGTACGGAGAGTACATTACTGGACGGCGCCACATCAATGCGGCGTGGCATCTGACAAATGGGTGGCCCTGGTGGGGAATCTGGGGAAACATCGCCCCCTGGGCGTTGTTCATTGCGGCGGCCGCGCATCATCTGGAAAGAAGAGACTTCTGAACGATGGCGCGCCTTTACGTTCCGACGCGCAGTCCCGCCTACATCGCCGCCACCTTCGAGAGCACGAGCCCGCCAAACCGCGGTATGAATCGTGTGTCATACTTTCAGATATGAGAATCGGCGAGCGCGGCCAGGTTACCATTCCCAAGGAGATTCGCGACCAATTTGGCCTTGGGCCCGAGACCGAAGTCGAGTTCCACGTCGTGAACGGGGCCATTGTCCTCAAAAAGGCTCCGAAGAAGTTGAACCTGGCCAAATGGAAAGGCCGCTGCGGCGGCGCGTTCGCTAAACTCGGCTATACATCGGTGGACCAGTTCATCGAGGACATTCGTGGACGATGATCACAGCCGTAGACACCAATATCCTGCTCGACATTCTGATCCCCAACGACGAGTTTTGCGGCGCTTCCGCGGAAGCGCTGGAAAAGGCGGTAAGCAGTGGCTCGCTCGCAATCTGCGACATTGTGTATGCGGAACTCTGCGTTCACTTTGAGAAACAGCGGGATTGCGATGCCTTTCTGGATGCCAACGAAATCCGCGTTCAGGCTCTCAGCCGGGATTCGCATTTTCGCGCCAGCCGCGCATGGCGCAATTATCGGCGACAGGGTGGGAAGCGGACTCGAATTTTGGCGGACTTCTTCATCGGCGCGCATGCCGAGAAACAGGCAACGCGCCTGTTGACACGCGACCGGGGTTTCTACCGGAAGCTTTTCCCGTCGCTGCTGGTGCATGACCCCTCGGGAACAGCCTGAAGCTAAGCTACGGTTTGAGTAAAGGGCGCAATCATGGCGGGCCCCGGTGAAACACACGATGATGCACGGCTCGGGTGTAACGCTATCATGACCGTGTGCCCACTCAGCGCCTCTTTCTGATCGATTCCTTCGGCTTCATCTTCCGCGCATATCATGCGCGCGCGCGCTCCGCGGCCCCGCCCATGCGCACCAGCACCGGGGTGTCCACCGAAGCCGTCTTCATCTTCAACAACATGGTCAGGAAGCTGTTGAAAGAGCACAACCCCACCTATATCGCCGCGATTTTCGAAAGCACCGGGCCCACCCACCGCCTCCAGGAGTTCGCCGAATATAAGGCCAACCGCACCGAGATGCCGCCCGACCTCGCCGACCAGATCCCCTACGTGCGCCGCATCATCGAGGCCATGCGCATCCCAATTCTGGAGTATCCCGGTTTCGAGGCCGACGACGTCATCGGCGCCATCGCGCGCCGCGCCGAGAATCAGGGCGTCGAGGTGGTGATCGTGTCGAGCGACAAAGACATGCTGCAGCTTGTGAACCAGCGCGTGTCGATGCTCAATCCCGCCAAAGACGATACCTGGTACAACCCCGCGAAGGTGAAAGAGTTCATGGGCGTCGAGCCGTCGCAGGTGGCCGACCTGCTGGCGCTCATGGGCGATACCGTCGACAATATTCCCGGCGCCCCGGGCATCGGCGAAAAGGGCGCGCGCGATCTTCTCGCCCGCTTCGGTTCGGTAGAGGCGCTGCTCGACCGCGCCGGCGACGTCGAGCGCAAAATGCACCGCGAGAGTCTGCAGAACAATGTGGAGCGCATCCGCATGAGCAAGCGCCTCGCGACCATTCAGACCGGCGTGCCCATCGAGTTTTCCCTGGAAGCGGTCAAGGCGCAAGCATGCGATGAGGGGCTGCTGAAATCCATTTATAAGGACATGGAATTTCACAGCCTGCTCAAGGAATTGGGACCCGCGGAAGATACGCGCGCGCGCGACTACGGCTGCGTCGCCGGGCCGGAAGAGTTGCGGGCGTGGCTCGCCGCCGTTCCCTCGGGCATGCCCGTAGCGGTGGCCATCTCGAGGTCGGCCGAAGGCGAGTTCGCTTTGGATACCATCGGCCTCGCATGGCGGGCCGGCGAGGCGCGCGCGGTGGCGGGCGAGAATCTGTCGCACCTCAAGCCATGGCTCGAAGACGCAAGCGTTTCCAAAATTGCCTGTGACGTGAAAAGCGCGCTGCTGGAACTGGGGCGCATGGGGATTGACGCGCGCGGCTTCGATCACGACGTGATGCTCTACGCGTTCCTTCTTGACGCCGACCCTTCCGGTTGCGCCTTGGAGGAACAAGCGCGGCGAAGGCTCGATTTGAAGCTCGGCCCATCGCCCGAACAGCACGCCGATATCACGCTCGAAATCTGGATGCAGTTATCGCCTGCGGTGGATTCACGCGGGCTGCGCGAGTTGTACGCCACCATGGAACTGCCGCTCACGCACGTGCTGGCGCGTATGGAACGCACCGGCGTGCGCATCGATTCCACCGAGTTGGCGCGCCTCTCGCAACTGATGGAAGGCGAGATCGCGCGGCTCACTGCGGAGATTCACGCACTGGCCGGCAAGCCGTTCAACATCGCATCGCCGCAGCAATTGGGCCGCGTGCTGTTCGAAGACCTCAAGCTGCCCGCGCCCGTGAAGTACGGCAAAGGCAAGACCACCTCCACCGCCGCCGACGTGCTCGAAGAGCTCGCCGCCGATCACGAAATCGTGCGCAAGGCGCTCGAATACCGGCAGCTCACTAAACTGAAAGGAACCTATGTGGACGCGCTGCCCGCGCTCATCGATCCGCACACCGGCCGCCTGCATACCAGCTTCAACCAGACCGGGGCGGCCACCGGGCGGCTCTCGTCGTCGAACCCGAATCTGCAGAACATTCCGATTCGCACCGAGTTGGGGCGCGAGATCCGCGCGGCGTTCGTTCCACGCGAGGGATGGAAGCTGGTGGTGGCCGATTATTCGCAGATCGAATTGCGGCTGCTGGCGCACATGTCCGGCGATCCGCTATTGGTGGAAGCCTACCGCAACGGCGACGACATTCACACGCTCACCGCCGCGGAAGTGCTGGGCGTGCACCCTCTGATGGTGACCCCGGAGGCGCGTCGCGACGCCAAGGCGGTGAATTTCGGAATCGTGTACGGCATCAGTGGGTTTGGCCTCGCAGCGCAGCTTGGCATCACTCGCGGCGAAGCCGAGAAGTACATTCGAAATTATTTCGAGCGCTACAAAGGCGTGCGGCGTTTTCTCGACGAGACTATCGCCCAGGTGCGGCAAACCGGCGTGACGCGCACGCTATTCGGCCGGGAGCGGCCCATTCCGGATATCAACAGCCGCAACACCAACGCGCGCGGATTCGCGGAGCGCACGGCGGTGAACTCGCCCCTGCAGGGGACGGCCGCCGATCTGATCAAGGTGGCGATGGTGCGCATCGATGGCGCGCTCGCCGAGGGCGGATATCGATGCGCAATGCTGTTGCAGGTTCACGACGAGCTGGTGTTCGAATGCCCGCCCGAGGAAGTGGAGGCAATTTCGAAACTGGTGAAGCGCGAAATGGAAGGCGCGGGCCAGCTCAAAGTGCCTCTGTTAGTGGATATCGGCGCCGGCGAAAACTGGCGGGACGCGAAGTGAGCCTTCTACCACTTCCTTCGCTCGAACTGGAAATTCTGCGCAAGTTGTAGGGCGGACCCCCTGGACCCGCTTTTCGCTCCGCAAAATCAACCTGCGGCCGATTGTTAATCGGCCTTCCGACGTAACACGAGCCGCCGCTCAACCTGTCTCCCGGTTATCTCGCAATAAAGTAAACTGAGGGAGCCGCTTCACGCATGAGAACCTGGTTCAAACGCCTCGGGACCCTTTGCCTCTTAGCAGCCGCCATCGCTGTCTGTTCGGACCTGCTATCGTACGTAGCTCCCAGCGCGTCGCTACCCGCAACCGCCGCGGGATGGATTCTCGCATCCCCTCAAGACTGCGCGAAACCACAGTTCCGAAACCTGCGTGGGACGGGGGGCGCGCGCCGAGTCTGCCGTGGCGAATACCGCGGCTCGCCGCAAATGACCCTCACCATCTACGACATGCCGGAGTGGGGAGCGTCCGCGTTTGACGCCTGGCAGAAATGGCAGACACAGCCGGGTAAGATGTCCTTCTATAAGGGCCGTTACTTCGGCGTAGTGGAATCGTCGAACGCGGACAGGAACGCACTGAACCGCTTCACCGTCGCCATAGAGTCGGCTCTTCCACCGGGCAGCGAGGGTCGCCGGTGAAGCCCCGCAGTGGCCGTGATAGTCGTCTCTCGCGCCGAAGCTTCTTACTGGACAATTACATGCTCTTCTACCTGTTGGCCAGCGCTTATGAGCCTCCCGAGATTCTCAAGCGCATCGCCACAGATCGCACGCAGCCCTACACTCACCTTGAGCTCAAGCGGACCCGCAACCGCTGGCGCTTCTTCGACGATCTTCATGGACCGGTATACAAGACCACCTACGTACGGAGTGAGTACGCCGTCAGCTCCGATCAAGGCGGCACACTTCAACGGCTTCTTCTCGAAAGACCTGACTGACCTGCGCGAAGACACGTCGGGCTGGATTTTCGCCAGAGGCGGCGATGCCTGGATCGCCTGCCGGCCGTTGCAACCCTACTCCTGGGCCCCGCTTGAGGGTGGCGGAAAGCGGCTGTTCAGTCCGTACTTGAAGAATGGCATCGTGGTCCAGGTGGCCAGCCGCTCCGAATTCGCAGATATGGAAGCATTCCGGCGGGCGATTCTGGCGCTGAAACTGGAGTTCCGCCTGGACCCGGCCCCATCCGTGCTATTTCACTCACTACGCGGCAAGACGCTGGCCTTCACTTACGGAGACACTCCGCAGGTGAACGGCATACCGTTGGATTACGCCCGCTGGCCCTTGTTTGGCGGACCATTCGTAGAAGCCGCCGTAGATTCCGAGCAGCTAATCTTGAAATACGGCAAGATGCGCCGCATTCTCGATTTCCGCAGACTAATAGTGACTGACGCCAAGTGATTATTGCGCGGCCTTTCTCGCATGAATAATCACCCTGTAATTATTCTCGGCATTCAGGTTAATCAGCGCCACGAAAGCCCGTCCCTGGTAAGTGCCAATGGTTCCGGACTGCGAGACTCCCGCAACCTCCCAGCCCGCAGGCAGCAGCACCGTATTGCGCAGCCCATGCAGCGTGCGATCGAAGACCAGCTCTCCGTTATCGGCCTTATAGCCCGCGTCCTTCAGCGTACCGGTGATCTTGATGTGAGCGCTTTGCTTGTCGTCGACGATGGGAACCTCCAGCTTCACGGTCATCGCCTTGCCTTCCTTGACCGGAGTGAAGTCCTTTGCCGTGTCCAGGTCGGTCACCTTCAGGTCCTGTAACTGCAAGTAGGCCAGGGAATCCAGCCTCGCTTTGCCGCCCTTGCGATAGTCGCTGTAACTCTGCTCCACCTTAATGCTGTGAGTGTCGGGCGCATCCAGAGTGTAGAGAGTTTTTATGTCGTCGAAGAACATGTCGGTGTACTGGAGCGGAGCAAATGCTGCGGTGGTCTTACGCGCATGGATGGTCACGGGATTACTCTGGCCGCTGGGGTTCGCAAATGCCAGCTTGAGACGCCCATCGGCCTGCGTGGTGAGTTGCGCGGCAACATTCGACGAAATGAACGCAAAGCCCTTCGGCAGAACCACGCCCAGCCGGTACCCACTCAAGCTCCGGACCCATACGATATCGTCGCCGTGCATCATGTAAGTCCTGGGATCCTTGTAAGTCTTGTAAATCAGCACGCGGCCGATTCCGCCTTCCGGCACTGGAATAGGAAGAGTGGCGTGAATGGCGTGATTCTCGGGGTCGTCGCCCTGCTGCTGATAGGTGAATTTCAACGGCTGGCCCGTTCGAGGGTCGTACACTTCAAGGTCCGATCCCTCACTGCCGCCGCGCGTAGCATTAACCAATTCCGTCGCTCCCGTCCTGTTCTCTTCCGGCAGAAAACGAATGCGAAACTGTTCCGAGCCAGGTTCGAGGATCGCATATTCGGTATAGGCGTCTTGACTAAACAGACGGCCCACCGGCGGCGTAGGCCTCAGCGATCCGTCGGGGTTCGCGCCGCCCGGAAACGGATTGTTGCCTCCCTGTCCACCCCGCCTCTGCTCCGCATTGATCCACGACGGAACGGCGCCCACGGCCAAAGCGAGTGCAATCCCGAGCATCAGTTTTCTGGAACGGTTCATCAGCTTACCTCCTGTACGATTCGCGCCTGCGAGCAGCGCGCCTCCAGTTACTTTACCAATCTTTGTGGGACCCGCCGCCCGGCTTTTGTGCGACCGGCCTCCCGGCCAGTCGACACGCCGAAGGCGCTACCGCCGCAGCTCCGCTCTGATATCCATCCAAATCTTGAAATAGAGCCATTCGGCCGGCGGGTCAGGTTCCTCAATGTGGTCGGGCCGCAGAATCAAATCTCCCGTAGACAGCAGTATCTGCCGCACCTGCGGATTCTGTTCCAACTTCGCCCGCATCGCTTCCAGAATCAGCCAGTAGTGTTCGCCCTTCTTCTTCGACCGGTAAAGAATCCGCTTGCCTTCGAATGTCACCCAATCGATCCCCATCTTGCGCATGTTCTCTTCAGCGGCCGTCCCCGCATCCTTGGCCTCAAACGCAGTCATCCCCGCCACGTCTTCGCGAGTGTGCGGCCATACCATCCCGGAAGCTCTCGCGCGCGGGTCGGCGGGTCCTTCCGGATAGAGCATCATCTGCCAAAACCCCTCCACACTGGCGTAGCGCTTGCCGCGAAGCGTGAACGGAGTGGCGGCAAAGTTGGAGAGAATTCCGAGTTCGTTCCTCTTGGAAAGAATCACTTCGCCCGGCTTGGCCGCTTGCGGCAATATCTCCCATGCCGGCGCCGTCTCCGCAACCGGCGTCCACCAGTGCGCCGGATACTCAGCGCCGGCGCCTCGTTGGGCCATAGCGACTGACAGTGCCATAGCGAGTGACAGCGCTATCGCACTGGCAACGACCGCGGCAGCGGCCCAGGGCGCGCGTTTTCGTATGCGGTTCGGTATCTTAGCTATATACCACGAGAAACGTTATCCGCCTCCCGCAATGCTCAGACCACGGGTGTATACTGCGGCCATGAAGCTACGCCTCTTTGTCCTGGCATCCGCAATTGCCGCCGCCGTTTTGGCGCAACCGCCCGGCTCAGTGCAGCGCGTGGTGGTCCACGGGAAAGGACTCGAAGGGAATCTCGAGGGCGATTCTCCGGATCGCGACGTCGCGGTTTACTTGCCTCCCAGCTATAGCGCCGACGGCGCGCGGCGATATCCGGTGGTGTACATGCTGCACGGCTTCACTGACGACGTGGATCACTGGTGGGGAGTCAAGCAACACTTCATAGATATCCCCGCCGTCATTGGCAAAGCGCTGGCGAATGGAAATACCCGGGAAATGATCGTAGTGATGCCGAACGCTTTTACCCTCTATCAAGGAAGCATGTATTCCAACTCGGCAACTACGGGCGATTGGGAAGACTTCGTGGCAACCGAGTTAGTCGCCTACATAGACAGTCACTACCGCACCATTCCGGACGCCGCCAGCCGCGGCCTCACGGGTCATTCCATGGGCGGTTATGGCGCCGTGCGGATCGGCATGAAACACCCCGAGGTGTTTTCCAGTATCTATGTGCTGAGCCCCTGCTGCATGGCCGCGAGACATGACGCGCGCCGAGGCTGTTCAAACGCCGGAAGATATCGCCAGGCCGATTTCGGCACGAAGGCCACCCTCGCATCGGCCGCGGCCTGGTCTCCGGATCCGAAGAACCCGCCGTTATATTTCGATCTGCCTTCCAAGGGCGGCGAATTTCAGCCTGCCATCGCGGCCAAGTGGGCTGCCAACGCGCCGCTGGCGATGATCGATCAGTACATCTCGAACCTGCGGCGTCTGCACGCGATCGCGTTCGACGCCGGCGCGCAGGACGCGGCCATCGCGGCCACCTGCAAAACGTTGGACGAATTGCTCAGTGCCTATGAAATTCCTCATCAGTTCGAAATCTACGAGGGCACTCACACCAGCCGCATCGCTGAGCGGATAGAAACAAAAACCTTGCCGTTCTTTTCCGCTAACCTGAAGTAACTTGTAAGACAGGCGTCCCGGCCTGTCTTTTCCGCAGAGTCGCGAAATGTCACTAGATAGCCCCAGGAGCCGCATCCCACTTACGGCAGAGCAGCCTCCGCGCACTGCAACGCCAGCCTTAAAGCGCCCTTAAGTTGCGCCTTAGTGCCTAGCTGTGTAATCGCCAGCCGCGGATGCGCGAAATCGTGCTCTTCCAGGCGCGCGCTGGTCGCCTGCAGCAACGCCGGATGCACGCCTAACTCGCCCCCGAAGACAATTAACGAACAGTTCAGAATCAGGCTGAGATAAGAGCACACCATTGCCAGATACTCTGAGGTCTTATCCACAATTCGCTGCGCCCGCGGATCGCCTTGCACGGCTCGATCCAGAATCTCGCCGCTGCCCAGATCTTCCCGACTGGCATCGCCGTTCTGGGCCGCCAACTCGCGCCACTGCCGCTCAATCCCGCTGGTGCCGATCGCCGCTTCCAGCGCTCCCACCTGCGATTTGCGAACGGGTTGCAAACTGCCGCCGGCCACCAGCAGATATCCGATCTCGCCGGCCGTCCATTCCGGCCCGTGGTGCACCTGGCCGTTGATGATCAACCCGGCGCCCACGCCGCGCCCAATGTGCACGAACACGAAATTCCGCTCTCCCTGCGCGATGCCATAAGTGTGCTCGCCCAGCGCCGCCAGGTTCACGTCGTTTTCCACGATCACCTGCACGCGCAGTTTCTCCGCGAGAAGCCGCCCCAAAGGTACATTCTCCCAGCCCTGCATGCTCGGCACTGACACCACCATTCCCGCATCCACGTCGGTAATGCCCGGCGCCGCCACACCCACGGCCAGCAGGCGCTTGGCCGGAATTCGCAGCTCCTCGCGCAGCGCCGCCAGCACCGAAACCATCCGCTCCACCACAGCCATCGGCCACGTCTTGTCGCCGATCTCCGCAGCGGATTCGCCCAGCAGTTGGCCGGATAGGTCGGCAATGCCGACGCGGATCAGGTTCGCGCTGATGTCGATGCCGGCCACATACCCGTATGTCTCGTTGAAGCGCAGCAGGTGCGGCGGACGCCCGCCGCTCGACGAGCCTTTACCTAGCCGTTTGGCCAAGCCGATATGTTCCAGGCGCGCCACGCTGCTGGCAACCGTGGGCACGCTGAGCCCGCTGTAACGGGCCAGGTCTGAGCAGGAACACGGATTGTGAACGCGCAGCAATTGCAGCACCGCGCGCAGATTGATATCGCGCAGCACGCTCGGGCCCCGGCTAGCCGCCTTCACTTTGACGCCGTGTTCAACGTGGGGGGAAGGCAATCGGCTCGGCACGCAACTGTCCTGGTCGCGGAGTAATCAGACTATCGCAAAACATTAACAAATTCTTTAACAAAGTACTTATACATGGTACACCAACTTATGTGGGGCAGGCAATCTTGCCTGCAGCCGCCTTTCACGCGGCTTTTCGCACCACGCGCGAGTCTTCGCCCCCGGCCAGCGCCGGCACATTAGCCGCTGGCAGCGACGATCACTACCTAACGGTCTCACCGGCCTGGCAATGTCCTATTGATTTCGGGTAATTCGAGTGACACAACCGCCCCAACCTACCGCCCCTCCGCCGCCCCGTCAGTCAACTTAACCGGCTGCGCCATCGCTCCATTTCCCGCCGAGTCCCACGCGGCAAACCGCACCCACTTCTTGCCCGCCGTGCTCACCGGAATCTGGAAGCGATGCTTCCCGAACGCCGGCAGATCCGCGCCCGAAATAATCTTCCTGTCCGTGCGCTGGCCGTCGCCCCACACCACTTCCACGAACTCCAGCGGAAACGTCCATTCCACATCCGCCGATACCGTTCGCTGCGCGCCCGCCCCTTGCACGGAGTAAGACGTGATCAACACCTCACCCGAAGTGACGAAGTAATTCCCCGTCTTCATGGCATTGACTATCGGACCCCACTCTCCCGGCGGCGGCACACTATCGATCTTCACGTAGTTCACCGGATTGTTGGCGTAAATATCGTCGCCATACGTCTCTCCATAAATCTCCGAAATCGCCTGGATATATTTCGGCGGCGTCGGCTTATCCGCCACCCAGTTATTCATGTCGTCAAACAGAGGCAGGCAGCGATACTCGCACAGCCGCTGCTCCGACCCATCCAGGCCCATGCCCCAGCGAAAACCGATTCCGCGATAGCTCGCATCAAGGAAGTGAGCCGTATCCTCGATCGCATCGGGAAAGCCGGTAGACCCCTTCGATCGCGGGTGCGGCATGTAGATCAGTATGTTCTCGCGATGCGCCATCTCCATCATGTCTTCCACGTTGCCCACATGGTAAACACGGCCGTAGGTGGCATTATCTTCCACCAGAGGTTGGCCGGCGGCGCGCCCTTGCGTCCAGAAGACCGGGTGCGACATCAGCAAATCGGAGTGTCCGCCTAAGTCCCTGGCCACCTCGCCGCGCAGCAATTCGGCGTTCGGCATCACCACGAAATTCCGGTCCGATTGCCGCCGCGCCGTCTCGTAATAGAGCGCTTCGCCACGGTAAAGATCGGCGCCGCCCCGGCCACCGTTAGCCCCGCCGCGCGCGCCCCGGCCCGCACCGGCAGGCGCCGCCGGCGAGACCTCCGCCGCGTCCGCCAAATGCAGATCGGCGCGCGTCACCCCCGCGTAAGCTAACGCCTGGTCCAACACCAGATCGGGCGGCGCGCCTAAGCCGCGGGTCCATTGCAGCCACTTGGCGTCGTCCACCTGGCCGCCGCGTCCTCCAGTCGCGCCCCGGCCCGCCGTTGTCGTCGCCGCGCCGGCAGTCATCGGGACCACGCCGCCCCCATCAATCGGCGCAACAATGTTAATCCCCGCCGCCTTCAGCACCTCCAGATCCGCCACCTTGGCATCCAAACCGCCCGCCCGCTGCGCCTTCGCAGCCAGGCCCATGTGAAAGTGCGTCGCCATTACCTGATATCCGGCCAGCGGTTTGAAATGGTCGCCGCGCGTGAATGCCAAAGCCGCGTCCACCGCGGATTGCGCCGACCCCAGGCTCGCATAAAGATACACCGGCATCCGCTGCTCCGTCCCGGGCCGCGCGCTGCGCAGCGCAAAATTCTGCCGCCGGTCTTCGCCTCCCTGCGCCGGGCCGCCGCCGCCTTCTTCCTCCGCTTCCCGCACACCGAACGAGTACGCCGCGGCACTGTCCTTGCGATACCAGTTGTAGCCCAGATTGAAGCTGGTTTCCCGCGCCCAGAAAAAGTTGTGCGGCGGCGGAAATGCCGCAATCGCGCCGCCCGCCGCCTCCGCGGCCACAATGCGATTGCTCGATGTAACCGTCACCGGCGCCTCATTGGCAGCTCCGCCGAACCGGTATTCCTGCCATCGGTTCGTCACATCCTGCCACGCCACGCGCGCCGCCGGCCCGATCGCGACGCCGCGAATCCCCGCGTCGTACTTGTATGCCACCGAGGGCTCCCGCGTCGACGCAATCACTTCCTGCCGGATCAAATTGGTCCCCTTATAAACGGTGTACTGCAGCCGCCCCGCAAAAACCCCAAGCTGCACTCCCGGAAACCAAATTTCCAGGCGCGCCCCGTTGCTTCTCACGCCGCAGCTCTGCGCGTGGTAAACCGCAGCCGCGCGCTTCACCTCGTCCGGATTGCGCGGCAGCCCCGGCTGGTTCAGTACGCCTCTCTGCGGCGGCGTGCAATCGTTGTGCGCCGCGTCCCCTCCTGGAACGTTCAACGGAGCATCCCAAAACGCCTCCCATTTTTCCCGCTCCAGAATCTCCGGCGTGATCTTGACGCCGATCCCCGCCAGCGGATCGAGTTGCTGATTGGTGATACGGCGCAGCCCCGACACCACGCGAAAATCGGGTGCGGCGTTAGCCGCCAGCGTCACCCACGCCTCGCCTTTGCGCCTCGCCGCAAGCGCCTCGATAACCGGCGCGCCGCCGTCGATCTCGAACCGCAGCCGCAACTCCTGATTCCTGTCGCCCTCCCAGATCACGGTCAGCGTATCGCCGGCCACCGCCGCGGTCAGTCCCGGCTGTGCCCGGTATTCGGCCAGGCTGCAATTCAACTGGTCCGCTCTCGCCTTCGAAGCCGGGAATATGAGGCCGGCGGCTAAGGCCGGCGCGATCCACGCCGTTCGGTTGCGCTTCGTCACTCCAACAGAATACCCGCCGCAGGCCCGCCAGACAAGCGCATGGAGCAGTTTTTAAAGTATCCGATAAAATTAGCGCGCCGCGCTCCGTTCGCTGCGCCAGCGCATCGCCAAGCGTCTTTCCCGCAGATTCCGCGCTCTCCCAAAACCCGTTCACACGATCTCCAACTTTATTTTTCGGCCATTCCAATGCACTTAAGCCCCGCCACTCCCTGCAGCCGCAAAACCGTCTGCTAGCCTCGAATCGGGCACAGTATCTTCGCCGTGAACCAGATCATGTTCCACCAATCCTCCGAGCTCGCCCAAGTGGGGCAGGCGCTTCCGCCTGCCAACCCCGATCCCGGCTGCGGAACGCCCAACCGGAAGCCTGCCCCTACGCCTGCCGATGCCCCCGCAACCCAAACAATCCACAGCCACTTCCGCGAAATTGGTTTCGTTCCCTCAAAACTCGAAGGTCGCGCCTTCCGCCGCCCGCCAAACGCCTCCCGTCAAGCCGCCTACCCGACCCGTCCGCCCCGCCAAAACCCGCCCCCCCCCACCAACGCCTCCGGAACCGATTGGATGCCGATTTCCAGCCAATTTTTGACAAAAATGAACCGGGCCGCCAGACACTTTTGCTCTGTTAATGAAAAAGCCGCACGCCCGGCTATTGACAATGAGGCAGTCCGGCAGTATAACTTTGCCATGGGTCTTGGAAAAGCTCGCATAACTGCGCCAATCTACGCGTTCCTGGCAATTCTCGCCGTTACGCTGACCTTCACTCCGGCTTCCGTCGCACAAGTCGTGTCCGCTACTCTGACCGGAACCGTAACCGATTCCTCGGGCGCGACGGTGCCCGGGGCCTCAGTGACGGCCACCGAAACCAACACCGGCGTCAGCCGTACCACGCAAACCAGCGCCGAGGGCGTGTTCTCGCTGCCCTTCTTGAACCCCGGAACTTATCGCGTGGATATCGAGAAGGAAGGCTTCAAGAAATTCAGCGAACCCAACATCCAGCTGGATGTTTCTAACGTTGGGCGCGTGAACGCCACCTTGACTCCCGGCAGCCAACAGGAGACTGTGCAGGTCACCGGCGAAACGCCGCTCTTGCAGGTGGAAAGCGCCGACGTCTCGAAGGATCTCGATCCCACCTCGGCGGCGCAGTTGCCCATGCCGGACCGCAGCGCGCAGGCCATGGCGGGCCTGGTGGCGGGCGTTACCATACCGGCGCTGTATAGTTCCGGCAGCGGCATTATGGAAAACGGCGCGTTAACTTTTATGTTTGACGCCAACGGCCAGGTTCTGGGCGCCAATAACACCATGGTAGATGGCATCGACAACATGGATATGGCCTTGGGATTGACCCTCTATGAGCCGGCCACCGAAGACGTGGCCGAGGTCCACGTGACTACCGACGCTTACAGCGCCGAGTTCGGCAAGGTGGGCGGCGCCGTGGTGAACATCGTGACTAAGAGCGGAACCAATCAGTTCCATGGCTCGTTATTCGAGTTCAACGAGACTGCGGACTTGGGCGCGCGCAATATGTACAACCAGGCGCCTCTGCCCAAGCCGGCCCTTATACATAACGATTTCGGCGGCGCCGGCGGCGGCCCCATCCGCAAGAACAAGACCTTCTTTTACGTCAGTTATGAGGGCAGAAGGTTTAATTCCAGCACCGAAACCACCACTACTACTGCGCAGCCGGCCTGGCTCACGGGGAACTTCAGCGCAGTGCCCGGTCTGCAGCTATATGACCCTACCACCGGAAATCAAAGCACAGGCGCGGGCCGCTCCCCGTACCCGAATAACATCGTGCCCATCAACGAAATCAGCCCTATCTCGCAGAAATTGCTGCAATATATTCCGTCGCCCAACATCATCGTCGCCGGCGCGCCGCCTCTCACTCTCAATTATGTTTTCTCGGCGCCCACCGACTATTCCTCCAATGGCGTCGATGGACGCATCGATCACAACTTCAACGAGAAATCCAAGATCTCCGTCAAGTTCGATACGCTGCCCAACAAGGTCTTTGAGGGACAAATGTACACTGGCACAGGCGTTGGCAACGATCTTTCCTCCAGTAGTTACACACTTACCGGCGCTATCGACTACACTTATATGTTCAGCCCGAGTCTGGTTACCGAAGCTCGCGTGAATTTCAACCGATGGGTGGCGAATATTAAGTGTACGGATACCGTCACTAATCAGCAGCTGGGTATTTCCAATCCCAATCCGGATCAGATTTCCAACCAAAGCATGGCCGCCTTCCAAGGCATCGGCATAGGCGTGGCCAGCTTAGGCCAGGGCGCCGCTGGCTTTGGGCAAGGCTATGAATGCCCGACCATCGACCACGATACCGTCTTCCCCTTTTCGAATACCTGGACCAAGAGCTTTGGCAAGCATTCCTTGAAGTGGGGTGGAGATTTCGTACGCTACCGCAACGACCGCTTCCAGGTGCAGGGCAGCGGTGGATTCGGCGGCCGCGGCACTTTTGTCTTCGAACCGACCATCACTGAGAATTACTTAGGCTCCGCCGGCGGCTCTCCGCTCGGCCTCTACGGCACCACCGTGAATGCCTTCGCCGATTTTATGTTGGGCCTGCCCGCCGAGGCGGACCGCGCGCAGATCCTGTTGAGCCCCACCATGCGTCAAAGCCACTATGACGGCTTTATCCAGGACGCTTACAAGGTGACTCCAAAACTGACTCTCAATATAGGGGTTCGTTACGACTTCTACGAAGCCCCGAAGGTAAGGTACGCCGGCGGAGCATCTAACTATGAACCTTCCACTAACTCGCTCATAATCGCCGGCTATGGCAATATCAGCCTCAGCGACGGCGTCGATTCCAAGCCCGGCTACATAGGTCCGCGCGCGGGCCTGGCTTATAGCTTAGGCAGCAAGACCGTGCTTCGCGCCGGTTACGGCATCAGTTATTGGGAGCAGCGCTTCGGCTGGACCGGTGGCTCGCTGAATAACCAGTATCCGGTGATTTACAACGTCCAGGTTGGCACCACCAGCAGTTACGTCCCTGCAGGCAGCGTCGCCGCCATTCCAGCGGTCACCTATGTCTCAGTTCCGAGCAATGGCATACTCAACCCGGCGCCCAACCAGACGTTTTACTACATGCCGTCGCATATGGACTTGCCTGCCGTATACAGTTGGAACTTGACCCTGCAGCATCAGATTACTCCTACGCTGGTCGTGGACGCGGGCTGGGTCGCCAATCAAGGGCGCAACCTTCCCTACTCATATAACATCAACCAAGGCTTCCCCGGAGCCGGCCCAACCGCGGAATTACTGAATCTGGAGTATGGCCGCACGGCATCCACCACCATTCGCGCTTATGGCGCCACCAGTAACTACAATTCGCTCCAGGTCAATGCCAAAAAGCAGTGGGCCAAGGGCTTACACGTGACGTTGGCGTATAGCTTCAGTAAGTCGCTCGATGAAACCGGCGAGGATGGCGGCTTCGTGAATCCTTATAACTGGCATCAATCCTACGGGCCTTCCACCTTCGACCAGACGCACCAGCTCGTCATCAACCACGTTTATGAACTGCCGTTCGGAAAGGGCGAGCACTTTTTGAACCACGGAGGAGTGGCCGCTGCTATCTTAGGCGGCTGGCAGTTGAGCGGGATCTTCCGCTACTTCAGTGGATTTCCATTCACCGCCGCCGCGGCTACCACCAATGCCGACTGCGCTTCCTGTTCGGTTGTTCCGGAGATCGTCGGCACGCCGCAGTATCCGGGCCTGTACGGGCCGGGCGAGCAATATATTTCCCCGTCGGCCTTCGCCCTGGAAGCCCTCGATACCCGCGGAAATTCCGGCCGCGACAACCTCCGCGCCCCTGGCGTCACGGTCTACGATGGCAACGTGGTTCGCAAGTTTCACTTCAAGGAGAGATTCGCCGCGGAATTCCGCTTGGAGGCGACCAACGTTACCAACCACCCGGAGTGGGGAGCTCCTAGCGCCACCGTCAACACGGCCACTTTCGGCCAAATCACCACGGCCAGCAATCCGCGCCAGGCCCAGGTCGCGATGCGCCTGACTTTCTGACGCGGAATGTAAAGTTACAAATTCCGCTACCATGGAATGAAACCAGGAACAGGACCCTAATCGATGCTTTGTAAAACATTAACAGACGTTTCGAGATCCGCAGGCCGCTACGGGCGTTCGCGCTGGCTTTTCACTCTTCTGGCCGGCGCCGGCTTGGCGGGCTTTGGGTTTCTGGCGATGGCGCCGGACTATCTTCCGGTCCACGCGCAGAACCGCATGACCTTCTCGAAGGCGTCGACGGATAGCGGACACATTGCGCTCGGCCTCGCCCTCCGCAAGCTCAGCGTCTCCGGCACTTTCCTGCAGGCGCCCGCCCATCCCGATGACGAAACCAACGCGCTCTTCACGTATTTCGGATACGGCATGGGCCTGCGCGTAATCGACGTGCAGAACAACCGCGGCGATGGCGGCCAGAACGAAATTGGCCCCGAGCTATTCCGCGACATCGCCGTCCTGCGCACCTCTGAGCTGCTCTCGGCGCACCGCATCGATGGCGCCGAGCAGTACTTCACGCGCGCCATCGACTACGGCTACTCGTTCGATCCCGAGGAAGTGATTACCAAGTGGGGCCGCAAGGATATCGTCGGCGACTACGTCCGGCTGTGGCGCACGCTCCGCCCCGACGTCATCGTGACCATGAACATTCAGGGGCGCGGCGGCGACCGCGCGCATGAGGCCACCACCGTGCTCGTTCGCGAGTCGTTCCGCGCTGCCGGCGATCCTTCGATGTATCCCGAACAGTTGCAGGAAGGCTTGCGGCCCTGGCAGCCGAAGAAGCTGTATTTTGCCGGTGCGCTGGCCGTCCCAGGCGAAGCTCCCGCCGGCGGCCGCGGTGGACGCGGACGCGGCGGCGCGGCGCAAGGCGCGGATGCGGCCAAACTCACCACGGTCGGCACCGAGGCGTACGATGAGTTGCTCGGCCGCACCTACGCCGAAATCGCCACCGACGCGCATAGCTTTCACAAGTGCCAGGGCACCGGTGTAGGCGGCGGCGGCGCATTCGGCGGACGCGGTGGAGGCGGCGGACGTGGTGGCGCAGCCCCGGATGCCGGACGCGGCGGCGCCGTCGCCGATGCCGGGCGTGGCGCAGCCGTAGCCGATGCCGGACGTGGTGGCGCGCCGGCCGGGCGCGGCGGCGGATTCGGCGGCGGCCGCGGTTATTCGCTGGTCGATACCACTCTCGCGGGGCAGATGCAGAAGCAGGAATCGTCCTTATTCGAAGGCATCGACACCAGCCTGACCTCGATTGCGCAGTACGCCGGGCCCAATCCGCCCGCGGCGTTGACCGCCGGATTAGCCGCTATCCTTGGTGAGGCGAAGCTCGCTCAAAACGTGTTTGCCGACGGCAACGATCCTGGCGCCGCGGCTCCGGTCGAAGCCGGCCTCGCGGCCGTGCGGACGCTTCGCGCACAGCTTCCCGGCATGGGGCTCAGCGATTCGGCGCGCTACGAAATCGATTTCCGTCTCAAGCTCAAGGAGCGCGACTATGAGGATGCCGTACTCGCCGCCCATGATGTAACTTTCGAAGCCGTAGCGGACGATGGGCTGGTGATCGATGGACAGCCGGTGCGTCTCTCGTTCGAGGCCTTGAACCACGGCGCAACGGATGTCACCGTGTCCCGCGTCGATATCGCCGGCTTTGACGACCCTGCCAGCTGCAAGCCGGGTGACGCGAAAAAGGGCGCCGTTTACACCTGCGCTTCGGAAGCTCATATCCCCAAGAATGCGAAGTCAACCACGCCTTACTTCAGCGATAACTACTGGAAACATCCGGAGAACCAGGCGATCCAGATTTTCGACCCCAGTGTCCCGTTCGGCGTTCCCTTCGCCCCCACGCCCTTCCGCGTCACGTTCCATCTGAAGGCGGGCGATGCCGAAGTCACCAAAGAAGTGCCGGTTGAATATCGCTACATGAAGGATATTTACTTCGGCGACAAGCGCATGGAGCTGAACGTAGTCCCGGCATTTTCCGTGCAGGTCACTCCAACCCTCGCCGTGATTCCGGCCGCCGCTGGAGCAGCCGCGAAACCTATTGAGCGCGAGGTCCACGTCACCGTCACCAATGGCACTAAGGGCGCCGCACAAGCCAACGTCGCGCTTGAATTGCCGGCGGGATGGAAGGTCACTCCCGCCACCGTGCCGATCGCCTTCGGGCACGAGGACGAATCGCTATCGGCCCGTTTCCAGATCACCGCTCCGGCGCAGATCAAGGTGGGCGAATACACTCTGCACGCGGTAGTAACTTCGTCTGTAACCGGCGACATGAAGTTCACCAGCGGATATCACGAGATTGAGTACCCGCACATTCAGCGGCGGCAAGTCATCGAGCCGGCCGAGGTCTCACTCAAAGTGGTTGACGTAAAGACCACCCCGAATCTGAATGTAGGTTACATTATTGGCGTAGGCGACCAGGTGCCCCCCGCGCTCGAGCAGTTAGGCGCCAAGGTGAGTTACATCGACCAGGATGAATTGGCCTGGGGCGATCTCTCGAAGCACGATGTAATCGTTACCGGCGTCCGCGCGTATGAACGGCGCGCCGATCTTCGCGCCTACAACCGCCGCCTGCTCGATTTCGTCGAGCGCGGCGGCACCGTCATCGTCCAGTACAACAAAATGGAATTCAACCAGGGCGAATACGGCCCATATCCCGCGAAGGTCAGTGGGAACCGGGTGTCGGACGAGTTAGTCCCCGTCAATGTGTTAGTGCCTGCGGACCCGGTATTCAACTTCCCGAATAAGATCGGCCCCGCCACCTGGGCGAACTGGACGCAGGAGCGCGGCCTTTATTTCCTCGGCGACAAAGACCCGAAGTATGTCGATCTTGTCTCGATGGTAGATTCATTCAAGGACAATCCGGGAGTCAAGCTCGGGTCGTTGGTGGAAGCCAAATACGGCAAGGGACGGTGGCTCTATGTCGGTCTCGGCCTCTGGCGTCAACTACCGGCCGGAACCGACGGCGCATACCAGTTGTTAGCCAACTTAATCAGTCTGCCGAAGGCGCCCGCTCAAGGAACGCCCGCAAAAAAGACCATAGCGGCAGCGCGTTGAATGCCTAAAGGCCAAGACCAGTAGGTTATGTGGTGACAGAAGCCGCCAGAAGTACGTGGCGCACGCAGGGGCCCAGAGGGCACCCCGTGCGCCACAAAGTGGAAACCCGATGACCAGATTCGCTCCCGAGTACGTCAAGTACGTACTCAACGACAACTTCGAAGACGCCAAGTCGCAGCTACTGTCTCCCTTGATGGCAATCCACTATGCGCACTTAGTGATGCTGGCGGCGCAGGGCATCATATCGCCCGCCGACGCCCACGCCATCCGCGCTGCGCTCGATTCCATATCGCAGGACGAAGTCCGGCGAGCGCCATTCGACGACAGTTGTGAAGACCTGTTCTACTACGTCGAGCGTCTGATCGTCGATGCCTGCGGCGAAGACATCGCCGGACGTCTGCATACCGCGCGCAGCCGCAACGACATCGATATGACGATGTACCGCATGCGTCAGCGGGAGTTAGTGCTCGAGCTGCTCGCCGCCACCTTCGAGCTGCGCCGCTCTCTGCTCCACCTGGTCAGCCGCCACCACGAGACCATCTTCGCGGTCCACACGCACACGCAGCGCGCGCAGCCGACCACCGTTGCGCACTACCTGCTGGCCGTCGTCGAGCAGCTCGAGCGCGACGCCGCGCGGCTGACGGCCGCGTATCAGCGCACCAACCGCAATCCCCTGGGGGCGTGCGCCATCACCGGCACGGGCTTCCCGATTGACCGCCATCTCACATCCAACCTGTTAGGCTTTTTCGGAGCCACCGTCAACACCTACGGCAGCATCGCCACGGTGGATTATCTGCTCGAAAGCACCTCGGCCGCGGCCGTGCTGCTGGCCGGCTTCGGCCGGTTCGTGCAGGATCTGCTGCTGTGGAGCACCGCCGAGTTTCACTACGTGCGCTTCGGCGACGGCTTCGTGCAATCGAGCAGCATCATGCCGCAGAAGCGCAACCCGGTGGCCATGGAGCACGCCCGCGCCATCGCCAGCAAGGCGCTCGGCCAGACGCAGGCCATCTTCACCAGCATCCACAACACTCCGTTCGGCGACATCGTGGATACTGAGGACGACCTTCAGCCGCTGGTATTCTCGATGTTCCGCGATGCCACGCGGGCCATCCGGATTGTCGCCGCCGCCATGACCACCGCGGAGTTCGACGCCGCCCAACTGGAAGCGCGCGCCGGGGAAGGTTGGACCACGCTCACCGAACTGGCGGACACGCTGGCGCGCGATCATGATCTGCCCTTCCGCACCGCGCACGCGGTCGCCGGACGAGTGATGGCCGCCCGCGAGCGGCATCCCGATCGTCCGCTCGGCGAGTTGCTGGCCGAGGCGTCGAGCACGCTGCCCGGCGGCCCGCTTGCCTACTCCGACGCCGCACTCACCACGATTCTGAGCCCCCGCTACTTCGTGACCGTGCGCCGGACGCTGGGCGGACCCGCGCCGGAGGAAACTGCGCGCGCCGCCAGAGTTTCACAAGCGCAGCTCGATGCCGACGAGGCGTGGCGCAGCCGTACGGCCGGCGCACTGGCCGATGCCGAACGTACATTGGCGGAGCGTAGCGCTGTGCTCTGAACGCCTTCACCGGATCTCCGGCTCTGTCTCAAAATTTACAAAATAATTTGCTACCCCCTGTAACCTTTTATGTGTAACCATATTGGTGGGCGTAGGCGGTATGCACCGAGAGGAGCAGGAATATGCGTAACCAGGGATTTCGTAACGCGTTTTTAGCGATTGGCGCGGCTCTGTTGGCCGGCAGTGCGCTTTGGGCGGATGCAGCGGCGGGTATGGCCGCTTTCAAGAAGGGCGATTATCAGGCGGCCTTCAAGGAATGGAAAGCGGCGGCGGATAAAGGCCAGCCCGAAGCGCAGTACGATCTGGGGCTGCTGTATGCCAAAGGATTGGGCGTGCAGCGCGACCTGCAGATAGCGCAGCAATGGTATGAAGCGGCGGCGGCGCAGGGGAACGCGCAAGCCGAGTATACGCTGGGCCAAATGTACGCCCAAGGCTGGGGAATTCCCGCCAACGAGGCCAGTACGCTGCGCTGGATGGAAATGGCTAATGGCTCAAACAACGATAACCAGGATGATCCGGGTTGGTTGGCCATTGAAGGTTACGGCACGGCTACCGATTTCACCAAAGCCGCTTATTGGTACCGGCTGGCGGCGGACCAGGGACACGCGGAAGCGCAATACGATTTAGCCCGTCTGTATTCTGACGGCAAGGGCGTACCGCGCGACCAGACGGAGGCGTTCAAGCTCGCCCAGAAGTCCGCCATGCAGGGCTACGCGCCCGCGGCGGCTCGCCTGGGTTGGCGCTATGAAACCGGCCGCGGCGTGGAAAAGGACGAGTCGCAAGCCTTCTTCTGGTGGACCGTGGCCGCGCGGCACGGGGAAAAGTCGGCTGAGAAAGCGCGCATCGAGTTAGCGGGCAAGTTGCCCCCGGCGGTTGTGGCCGCGGCTGAGCAAAAGGCGGTAGCCTGGCAGCCCACCAAGCCGATGATGGCCAAAAAGTAGACCGGGCATGGGATACTGTGATCGATGCGCAAGACGCTTTGGATCGCAGTATCGCTCGCTCTAAGCCTGACCATTGCCGGGTGTTCCTCCAGTAGCTCGAGTGGACCGAAGGAAGAGACCAAGGCCGGCCCAGCGCCGGATCTATATAAGGTGAACTTCGACACCTCGAAGGGACTCATCGTAGTGGAAGTGCATCGCGACTGGGCCCCAAACGGCGCCGATCATCTATATGAGCTGGTGAAGGCCGGGTTCTACGATGGCGACCGCTTCTTCCGCGTGGTGCGCGGCTTTGTAGTGCAGTTCGGCATCAATGGCGATCCGGCCACGCACAGCAGGTGGGCCGCGCTTAACATCCCGGACGACCGGCCAACGCAAGCCAATGCCCGTGGAACTCTGACCTATGCGGCGACCGGCATGCCGAATTCGCGTTCGACGCAGTTGTTTTTCAATTTGAAGGACAACAGCGAGAGCCTCAACCCGCAGGGCTTCGCCCCGTTGGGCCAGGTGGTCGAGGGTATGGACGTAGTGGACGACCTCTATGCCGGCTATGGCGAGATGGCGCCTGGTGGTCCCGGCCCCGACGCCACGCAGTTGCAGATCCAAGGGAACAGCTATCTGGCCTCCAAATTCCCGCACCTGGACTACATCCGGAAGGCCACCATTCAGTGATATAGTGAAACCTGCGGCGCGCTTGACAACTACCCCGATGCGAAGGGGACCAAGAAGTTATTAACACAGGGTCAAACAAGAGCGACGTGGCCCGGCGGCAGAATCCCTTCCGCCGGGTTTTCTTTTGCCTTCCTCAGCGGAAACAAGCAAGTGCGTTCACACGAGTGTGAACGCTGCACGCACGAGTGCGTGCGCCACGGTCTGTTCATTAAGCCCCAGTCCCCTTCGCCCCGTGAATCTCCTGCAAGCTCCACACGCGAATCGGGTCGCGTTTGCGCGCAGCCACGGCATCGGCCGCCGCGTGCGCCCCGCTCATCGTCGTGATGCACGGCACCCGGTAAGTCACCGCGCTGCGGCGGATGGCCTTCTCGTCGTGGAAAGCCGGCGCGCCGGTGGTCGTGTAAATCGCCAGCTGCACTTCGCCGGCCTTGAGCAGGTCCACCGCATTCGGCCGTCCCTCATTCACCTTCAAAACCGTCTTACATTGCAAGCCCGCGGCCCTGATCGCCGCCGCCGTCGCTCGCGTGGCCACCAGTTGGAAGCCTAAGTCGGCGAACCGCCGCGCCACCTTCACCGCTTCCGGCTTATGCTGATCGTTGACGCTGATGAACACGGCGCCCTTTTCCGGCAGCGGATTTCCCGCGCTGATCTGCGCTTTCAAAAACGCCTCGCCGAAGTTTTCCCCCACGCCCATCACCTCGCCTGTGGAGCGCATCTCCGGGCCCAGCGCCGGGTCAACGCCGGGGAATTTGTTGAACGGGAACACCGGCGATTTCACGAACGGCTGCGGCGCGGTCAGCTTGCCGGATGGCAGTCCGTAATCCGCCAGCTTCCGCCCCCACATCAAGCCCACCGCGATCTTAGGCAGCGCCACGCCGGTCGCCTTGCTCACGTACGGCACGGTTCGCGAAGCGCGCGGGTTCACTTCCAGCACATACACCACGCCATTCTGAATCGCATATTGCACGTTCATCAGGCCGATGACGCGCAGCGCCTTCGCCAGGCGGATGGTGTAGTCTTCAATTGTCGCGAGAGTCTGCTGGGCCAGCGATTGCGCGGGCAACACGCATGAGCTATCGCCCGAATGGACGCCCGCTTCCTCAATGTGCTCCATGATGCCGGCGATGAGCACTTCGCCATCGCTATCGGCCAGCGCGTCCACATCAACTTCGGTCGCGTTTTCCAGGAACCGGTCGACAAGCACGGGCCGGTCTTGCGAAAACGTGACGGCTTCGCGCATGTATTGCCGCACCATCTCTTCGTCGTAGGCAATCACCATGGCGCGCCCGCCCAGCACGTAGCTGGGGCGCACCAGCACGGGGTAGCCGATGCGCTGCGCCACGGCGCACGCCTCTTCCGCGCTGGTGGCGGTTCCATTGGCGGGCGAGGGAATCGCGAGATCGTCAAGCAGTTTGCCGAACAGCTTGCGGTCTTCGGCGAGATCGATATCGGCCGGATCTGTCCCGATGATCGGCACACCGAGGCGCTTCAAAGGCAGCGCCAGGTTGAGCGGCGTCTGTCCGCCGAATTGCACAATCACGCCATCGGGCTTTTCGGTGTCGCAGATGTTGAGCACGTTTTCGAGCGTAAGCGGCTCGAAGTACAACCGGTCGCTGGTGTCGTAATCGGTGGAGACCGTCTCGGGATTGCAGTTGACCATGATCGATTCGACGCCCATTTCCTGCAGCGCGAACGACGCGTGGCAGCAGCAGTAATCGAACTCGATGCCCTGGCCGATGCGGTTAGGGCCGCTGCCGAGAATCATCACCTTTTTGCCGGTGCCCGGGTCGGCTTCGCACACGCTTTCATAGTTGGAGTAGAGATACGGCGTGAAGCTTTCGAACTCGGCCGCGCACGTATCCACGCGGCTGAATACGGCGCGCACGCCCAGCTCTTTGCGGCGCGTCCGCACCGCGATTTCATCCGAGCCCCAACTCCTCGCGAGCTGCACATCCGAAATGCCGTAGCGTTTGGCGCGGCGGAAGGTCTCCTTCGACGCGGCCTCCAGCGTGGTCTTGCCCAACTCGGCTTCGTAGTCGATCACTTCCTTCATCTGCTCCAGAAACCAGCGATCGATGGATGTGAGCTCGTGAATCTCTTCCACGCCGTAGCCGTTGGCCAATGCGTAGCGGATGTAGCCGAGCCGGTCCGGCGTAGGCGTGACCAGCTTGTTCACAATCAGGTTCTTGTCGAACTTCTCCGAGCCGAACGCCTTGCCGGTTTCAAGGCTCCGTATGCCCTTCCACAGAGCCTCCTTGAAGGTGCGCCCGATGGCCATCACTTCGCCCACCGATTTCATCTGCGTGCCCAGCGTCTGGTCGGCGCCGGGAAACTTCTCGAACGCCCACTTGGGAATTTTCGCCACCACGTAATCGATGGTGGGCTCAAAGCACGCCGGCGTCTTCAGCGTGATATCGTTGCGGATCTCATCCAGGCGATATCCCACCGCCAGCTTCGCCGCGATCTTCGCGATGGGAAACCCCGTCGCCTTCGACGCCAGCGCCGAGCTGCGCGAAACGCGCGGATTCATCTCGATGATCACCATGCGTCCGTCGGCCGGGTTGATGGCGAACTGCACGTTCGAGCCGCCGGTATCTACGCCGATTTCGCGCAGGCATTTCAGCGCGCCGTCGCGCATCATCTGGTACTCGCGGTCGGTGAGCGTTTGCGCCGGCGCCACCGTAATGGAATCGCCGGTATGCACTCCCATCGGGTCGAAATTCTCGATGGAGCAGACGATGATGCAGTTGTCCGCCAGGTCGCGCATCACCTCAAGCTCGTACTCTTTCCAGCCGAGCGCGCTCTCTTCCATCAGCACTTCGTGTACCGGCGAAAGCGCGAGGCCGCGCTCGAGGATTTCTTCGAGATCCTCCTGGTTGTAGGCGATGCCCCCGCCGGTTCCGCCCAGAGTGAAGCTGGGCCGCAGGATATTCGGATAGCCGATGTGCGCGGCGAAATCGAGCCCGCCTTGCACGGCGGTGATGAGCTTCGACTGCGGCGTTTCCAGGCCAATCTTGCGCATGGCGTCTTTGAACAGCAGACGGTCTTCGGCCTTCTTGATAGCGTCGATCTTGGCTCCGATCAACTCCACGCCGTACTTATCCAGCACGCCGTTCTCGGCCAGTTCCACGGAGAGATTCAGGCCGGTCTGCCCGCCGACAGTCGATAGCAGCGCGTCGGGACGCTCGCGGCGGATAATCTCTTCGAGATAGATCGCCGTCAGAGGCTCGACGTAGGTCTTATCGGCGATCTCCGGGTCGGTCATGATAGTCGCCGGATTCGAATTCACCAGCACCACTTCGAAGCCGTCGGCGCGCAGCGCCTTCGCCGCCTGAGTGCCGGAATAATCGAACTCGCAGGCCTGGCCGATAACGATCGGGCCTGAGCCGACGATCAGGATGCGGTGGATGTCGGTACGCCTCGGCATTACTTCCGCTCTCTCAAAGGCGTCGCCGAGATCGCCGGGTTGACAGACGAAAGCGTCTGTCCCACGTTGGCTCCGCTCATGAGTTGGACGAAGTCGTCGAAGAGATAGTGAGAATCGTGCGGACCAGGCGCCGCCTCGGGGTGGTATTGCACGCAAAACACCGGGTGACTGCGGTGTTGGAAGCCCTCGAGGGTCTGGTCGTTGAGATTGACGTGGGTGATGTCGATATCGTTGAGGTTGAGCGAATCGGGGTCCACTGCGAAGCCGTGATTATGCGAAGTGATTTCGACGCGCTTTGTGACCTCATTGCGCACCGGATGGTTCGCGCCGCGATGCCCGAACTTCAGTTTGTAGGTCTTGCCGCCGCAGGCGAGGCCTAGCAACTGATGGCCCAGGCAGATGCCGAAGATGGGCTTTTTGCCGATGAGCTTGCGAATATTCGCCACCTGCGGCTGCAGCGGTTCGGGGTCGCCCGGCCCGTTGGAAAGGAAGATGCCGTCGGGGTTGAGCGCTAGCACGTCTTCGGCCGAAGTGAGCGCCGGAACCACGGTCACGCGGCAGCCGGAGTGAACCAGGCGCCGCAGAATATTGAGCTTGATGCCGTAATCGTAGGCCACCACATGATGGCGGATTTCCCGGGCGCGGCCAGTGAGGTCCGAGGGCGAGCAAGGCTCCACGGATTTCGTCCATTCGTAGCGCTCGCGGGTGCTGACGCGGCTCGCCAGGTCGAGGCCGGTCATGGTGGGAATGCCGCGGGCTTTTTCGACGAGCTTCTGCGCGTCGGGTTCGGTGGACGAAAGCACGCCGCGCATCACGCCGCGGGTGCGCAGATGCCGGACGAGCGCGCGCGTATCCAGATCGGAAATCACCGGGATTCCGCTATGGCCAAGGAAACTGTTAGCCTCTTCGTCGGAGCGCCAGTTGCTTGCGATATGCGAAAACTCGCGCACCGCCAGCCCTTCGATGTAAGGCCGCGAGGCTTCGTTATCGTCGCGGCTGGTACCATAATTGCCGATCTGCGGGTTGGTGAGCACCACGATCTGGCCGGAGTAGGACGGGTCTGTGAAGACTTCCTGATAGCCGGTGAGCGCGGTGTTGAAAACCACTTCGCCGGACCGTTCCGTGGGCGCGCCAAAACTGCGGCCCTCGAAGACAGAGCCGTCCTCCAGGGCGAGCGTTGCAGGGTGCAAGTTAGGCTGTTCCTCCGTGGGAGTGGATAACTTTCAGTTTAGCAGGAACCGGGAAAAGACGCGGCATGCCACACCGGGTGCGTAAAACGTTTTCGGGAACCATGTTGTAAGTCTCCTTGGGGTTCAGCTTCTTGGGATGGGCACGGGCTGGTAGTTGTTCCGAAACTGGGCGCAAGCTGACAGCGACCCATCCAGCGCCGTGTGGGCATCGCGGAGCATAGCGCGCGATCCAAACTTCCCTCGGGTTGGTCGAGCGCCCGATGGGCTTCTGCAAGGGCCATGCCCCGAGCATCGCGCATCGCCCGGCGCAGAGTAAGATTCTTCCTGGCAGCGAACCCGATGGAGATTGGGCCACCGACAACCTCTTTCCAAATGTGTCTGCCCAATGGGCCGTAGGTGTAAGTCGTGGTTGCGCTGCTCGCCGTCGACATTACCAGCCGACTTTCAATATCCCAACTGTAAGCTGGCGATTGCGGGTTGCCGTTGGCGTTCAGCGCCAGCGTCGCATTCGCGAGTTCGGCAATCTGCCGGGCAAGAGACGGCCCTCGCGTTCGTCTGCCGGTTCCGCATGTCGTAAGTATACCCGCCGCAGTATCATAGGACCATGCGTTGGGTGATGCTCCTCGTTTTCGCAATTGCGCCCAACATGGCCGATGAAATGGTGGCCGCGCACAATGCCGTCCGCGCCAGGCTTCACCTGCCGTCGCTTGTCTGGTCGGAAAAGCTCGCCAAAGCCGCGCAGGAATGGGCCCATACGCTGATCAAGAATGGCGCGTTCTACCATCCCGCGAACTTGCCCTGGGGACAGAACCTCTACGATGTTACCGGCGGCGAACTCCTGCCCGAGCAGATCGTCAAGGGATGGGCCGCGGAAGCCTCGAATTACAACTACCGGACCAACCAGTGCACCGGCATGTGCGGCCATTACACGCAGCTTGTGTGGCGCGACACCAGGGAAGTGGGCTGCGCCGTGGCGCGCGGCGGAAATCGCGAAGTGTGGGTATGCAATTACTCGCCGCCTGGAAATTACGTTGGCCAGCGGCCTTACTGAGGGGTCGCTTTTCGACGCAGAGACGCTAAGACGCAGAGGCAATGCGGAGAACACTTAAACAGAATGAGGCTTTTCTTCTCTGCGCCGATCTCCGCGTCTCAGCGTCTCTGCGTCGAAGCCCTCCCCGCCAGCTTCTTCTGCTGCTGCGCATACACCAAGTTATTTCGCGCCAGCTGCAAATCCGGCTGCAGCCGCACCGCTTCGGCGGCGGCCGCGATGGCCGCGTCCCACTCGCCCATGTCCATGTGAGCCGCGGCAATGTTGTTGTATGCCAGGGCGTATCCGGGCCGCAGCTTCAAGGCCTGTTCGGCGGCCCGGATGCAATCGCGAAAGCGCCCCGCCCGGTCGTACGCCAGCGAGAGATTCAGATAGTTGTCGGCTGTCGGCGCCAGTTTGACCGCGGCCTCCGCGACGGCCGCCGGATCGGGCAGCGCCTCGGCGATCGCCTGCCCGTTCAGGAAGCGCAGCGCGGTTACATCGCCGGGCGCCATCTGCAGCGTGTCGGCCGCGAGCTCTTTCGCCGCCGGCTGCATTCCGGTGTCCCAGTAGGCCTGCATCAGCGCATAGCGCGGGTCCAGGTAGTCGCGGTTGCGGACAATCGCGGTCTGGAATTGCGCAATGGCTTCACGCAGCCGCCCCCGCGTCACCAGCCACCGGCCGTAATAAAAGTTGGGCTGCGCGTCGCCCGGCGCAAGCTGCATGGCGCGGAAGAAGTGCGCTTCGGCGTCCGCGTCCCGATGCAGGTCGCCGTAAGCGATGCCCAGGTTGATTTCCAGAATGAAGTAGTTGGGCGTATATTGCAAAGCCCGCTCAAAGTAATTCAGAGCCTCGGGCGTCCGGCCACTCGACATCAGCGTCAGCCCGTAGTTCATCAACCCGCGGCCGTTGTGCGGGCTCTTGATCGTCACATCTCGCCAAAGCGTTGGCTCGCTGCGCCACACTTCGTTGCGCACGTGCGTGCCCCACGCGCAGGCCGCCAGAATCGCCGCGGCGCACCCAATTGCCACGGGCATTCTTGCATGTAGTCTGCGCATTGCCAGGGCCGCGCACCAGCTCACCGCCAGCGCCAGTCCCACAAACGGAAAGTACATCCGGTGATCGTTCTCCAATTCCGACAGCCGGTAAACCGAAGTGGGAATCAGCGCCAGCAGAAACCATGCCAGGCCGAACGCCGCCGGCCGCAGGTTCTCGCGCCTGGCCGCCGCATAGATGGCCCCGATCAGCGCCAGCACGAACGCCACCCCCGCGAGGCCCTGCACGCCAAAGATGGTTGAGAAAGCTGTCTGATCCGAATCGGCCGTCAGCGCCACCGGCGCGAAGAACATCAGAAAATAGTGCAGCGCCACCCAGGGCTGCGTCACCAGGTAATCGTGCTCGGAAATAATGCCCGGCGTGAATGTCGCGGGCATCATCCGCGTTTGCAGCCATAGCATCAGCCCCACCACCACAATCGACGGCGCGCATCGCAGCAGCGCCCGGCCCACATGACGTTCCTCGAACAGGACCACGTACGCCAGCAAAATCGCCGGGAAAATGGCGGCCGGCTGCTTGGTGATCAACGCCAGCGCCAGCGGCAGCAGGTAAATGCCGAACCGCCGCAACCGCGGAGCCAGCGCATAGACCGTCAGCGCCGCCACCACCAGCAATGTGGAATAGAGATCGCCGCGCTGAATCACATAGTTCACCGTCTCCGCCATCGCGGGATGCAATCCATACAGCGCCACCGCGAAGAGCGCGGCCCAATCGGTCCATGGCTCTTCTGAGGCGAGTCGCAAAATGTGGCGGAACAGCGCCAGCATCAGCGCCAGTTGAACCAGGTACCACAGAAACGCATCCAGGTGGAAGTAGAACGGCTTCAATCCGGAGCCCAGCCAATAATCGATGGCCAGCGATAGCGTCACCAGCGGACGGTAGGTGCGATTGGCGGGCAATACGCTGAACGTCGAGGGGTCGGTGAAGAAGAGCTTCGCATTGTGCAGGCTGCGGATATAAGGATTGTTGTTGACGGTATGAAAATCGTCGAAGTGGAAGCCGTTTTGAAAATGGTTGGAATATGCGAGCCCGACTGCCAGCAGAAGCAGCAGCGCGGCCACGCGAATCCCCTTGTGCGCCATAAGACTAATTTGGCATAGCGCCCGTTTCTATGACAAAGTATTGGTCATGATGTTCACCAGTCGCGTTATTCTGGCAGCTTGTTGCGTGGCTTGTTCCGGAGCCGGCGCCGCCTCCGCTCAAGTCAAGATTACTCCCGGACCCGAGAAGATCGCCATCGAAATTCACGGCCGGCCTTACAGCGATTTCTACATCGCCGGCGGCGATTTGATGAAGCCCGTCCTGTGGCCCATCCTCGCCGCGACCGGAACCTATGTCACCCGCGCGTGGCCCATGGCAGACGTGCCTGAAGAAGCCGACGGACCTAAGGACCACATTCACCAGCGCGGCATCTGGTTCGCTCACGATAGCGTCAACGGCAGCGATTTTTGGAACTCGTACACCGCCAAGAACCGCGGCAAAATCACCCTCAAGAAAGTGGGCGAGATCAAGAGCGGGAAGGACCGCGGCTCCCTGGCCGCCACATTCGAATGGACCGATAAGGACGGCAAGCCCACCCTCACCGAATCGCGCGCGATTACCTTTTACGATCAGCCGGATCTGCGGACCATCGATTTCGACATCACGCTCACCGCCATTGACAAGGTGACGTTCGGCGACGGCAAGGACGGCGTTTTCGGCATGCGTCTGCGTCCGGTGCTGCAAGAGGACAAGGGCACGGGCCACATCTCTAACGCGGACGGCCTCGAAACCGAAAAGCAGGTGTGGGGCAAGCCCTCGAACTGGTGCGATTATTCCGGCGAAATCAACGGCGAGAAGGTGGGAATCGCCATGCTGGACAACCCTGCCAATCCGAGCCACCCGGTGCGCTGGCACGTGCGCGCGTACGGTCTGTTTGCGGCCAATCCGTTTGGACTATCGGTCTTCACCAACGACAAATCGCAGGATGGGTCGATCAGCCTCGATCCGGGCAAGAGCCTGCGCTTCCGCTATCGCGTTATCGTGCATCCCGGCAATGCGAAGAGCGCCGATATAGCGGGACAGTGGACGAAGTACGTCGGGCTCAGTGCGCGGAAGTAATCGCGAGAGTGGCGCGGGGCGGTTGGTTTGGCTTAGGGGCCTGCGAAGAATCTCGTCTAATTCCAATGGGTCATTGCGAAACCGCTCCGATCGGAGCCACGACCGTAAGGGAGTGAAAAGCCCCAAATAACACGGCCGCAATACTAGTGGGAGGAAGAAGAGGAAGTAACTACCGGAGCAGCCGCCGGTTCATCCTTGTGCTTGCGGTTTTTGTACCATTGCTTCACGTCCGGCCAGAACTCCTTGAGCACGTTGGAAAGTGCATCGGTTCCGCAGTCGATGAGCAGCCGCTGGCCGGTGGCGGATGCGGAGCGGCCATCGGGATAATACGCATTTCCGATGGAAGCGTTAATCGCGTTGCCTCCCCACTCGGAAAAATTGAAGCTCTTATTGCCTGTATCCATTCTCGCCACCATGATGCTCTCCAACGCATACAGCACGCGGTGTTTCTTGGTTCCTCCTGTACTTCCCAGCCGGAAATAGCGCGGGTCTTGATGAATCAGCGACGGCACGATTCCCTCAGTCATCATATTGCCGATGATTTGATCGCCCGACGATGTGCCGAAGCGCCGGAAGTAACCCGCGGTACCCTGCCCGAACGACGGATTCGAGTTTTCGAGCTGGTAGAGTCCGGCGAACAGGCCGCCGGTGAGGTACGCGGGCCAGTCGAATGAATCCTTCAACGCGATCTTCAATTTCTGCTTGGCCGTGATGCGTTTGAAAGGTATGGAGTTTTCCGTCGTCCGATAGTTCGGAAGGACGCCAAAAACCCGCTTGTCCTCGGGGGCCTGCACGGATGAATCGTCTTGCTTCGGCTTTTGGACCGGGGGCTGTACAGGTGCGGGCGGTTGCACAGGGCTATCCTGCGCGAATACCGCGGATCCACAGAGCAGGCATAGTGCTACAGCTTGTGCGAGACGAAGCATGTTGCTTGATAGATGAGCGATTACGGTATCCGGTTTCTAGCGATTTGATTCAAAATCCTGGCGCAGTCAAGAATTTGCAACTACCTTTCGATTATACAACCAGGCGGCCTTCAAGACGGCGGCCCGCAAGTAGAGATTTCGGCCACGCTATTCGACTTACGGCCGCTTCAGCCGACCGGATAGTATTGAATAGTCCGTAGTTATGCGTCGTGAGACTGGCGCCACGCGACCGCCGGTCTGTGCGCGATTGCTTCGATCGGCCATCCGTAGCTATTTAACTCCGCGGTCACGGCGGATGCATATATGCACCTACATCTTGCTATAGCTCAATAGGGCTATCTTGGTGGTACGGCGAAGAAGTGACCAACCGGCTTTCCGGAGAATTTGCACGCGGCGCCAACAAGCGTGACCCGCGCGGCAAGTATGTCGTGTACGATTCATAACATTCGCTAACGACTCCGCGCGTAAGCCCGGCACAGTCGCGTTTTCTGCGTTTTCTGCGTTTTTGACATGGGGTATTTTCTCAGTCACAGATTTTTAAAAATATTTTTTGAACATTCTAAATCACTTACGCTTCGCCGTTCCGACCCACCGTAAACTCGTCTGCTAGTCTCATGGTCGAGATTTGCCATGACACCGAACTACCAACTCACAACCAGATTCGTTAACTACAAACACACCACTAACCAGCGCCCGGGCGTTAACTCAGAGGCCGTCCTATGACTCCTCTGTCTCCGCTTCTCCAGCGCTTTTCCGAACACATGCAGGCGCGCCACCTCGCGCCGGCCACACAACGAAGCTATATCCACTACGTAACCAAGTTCGCCCGTTATCACGGACGCGATCCCGAGTTACTCGATCCCGACGCCGTCCGCCAATACCAGCTCTACCTGCTCCAGGAGCGCGGTCAGTCCGCCGATAGCGTGAATACATTCATTTCCGCTGTCCGGTTCCTCTATCTCGAGACACTCAAGATGCCTTGGAAGAAGGAAGTTTTCGTCCGCACCGCGGCGAAGAAGAAGCGTGCGGCCACGTTGATTCCGTCCGACATCCGCAGCCTCTTCGAACACGTCATCGGCATCAAGCATCGCGCCGCGTTGATGCTCTGCTACGGAGCCGGCCTGACCGCCTCCGAAGCGGTCGCCGTAAAGATAGCCAACATCGACAGCCGGAGCTTGCTGCTGCGCGTCGAACACCGCAGCAGCGCTAAAGACCGCTACGTTCCGCTATCCCCCATCCTATTGGAGGTGTTGCGCACTTATTGGCTGATCGCGCGCCCCGCCGGCCCGTGGCTGTTCCCGTCCTGGCGCGCCGCACGCCACATCGGCGCCGGTCTCCTGCGGCGCGCCTGCAAAGAAGCCTGGCAACTTGCCAACCTGCCCCATCCGGTGAGCCCACGCATGCTTCGCCAGAGCTTCGCCAGTTGCCTGATCGAAAAAAAGGTGGACCAGCGCGTGGTCCAGGCCATTCTTGGCCATGGCTCTTTGGATCCCCCGGCCAAGATCGACCCCAAGGCTAGCCCTCTCGATCAACTGCTGATAGGAACCCGGAGAAAGGCCAGCACGATTAAGTTTCCCAAGCCCGATTAATCCGGACCGCCGCGCACAACCGGCAACCTTAAAACAACCGTGAGCGCTGCGAGCGCTGCCCGACGGGCGCTGGTCCCGGCGAAGCAGGTTCCGCCGCGCTCGCGGTTTATGTGAGAAACTAGCTCGAATTAGCCGGTAACGTCATGTGGCCGCGACCCGCCCAATTGATATATAAAAATATAGGGGGCATGCCTCGGGTTGGTACGGATTGGAACACGGGTGCAATTCGGGCAGTCCTCTCCTCTCGAACAGCTTGGAATCGAAGAGTTTAGAATAAATGTAATGGACACCCTTCCAAATCTGAACCGGTCATGATCGATCATACATATACACCTGCCGAGAAGCCTACGACGGCCACTCCCACCAGGCCGCCCATTGGGCCAGCGGGCAGTCCGCCCGTTATCCCGCCGAAGCGCCGGTCCAAATTGCGCTGGCTGTGGCTGCCCGTTCTGGCAGCGCTGTGTTGGGCCGGTTACAAGTATTGGCCGAAGATTGGCCCATTGCTGAGCGGGCCCACCGCGCCCGCCACCAAGAGCGGCAAGAAAGGCGGAAAAGGCGGCGGCGCTGTCCCAGTGGTCGCCGTCCGTGCGCACCGCGGCAATATCGGCGTGTATGACGTCTCGCTCGGCGCGGTGACCCCCATCAACACGGTGACGGTCACATCGGTGGTCAGCGGCCAGCTGATGAGCGTCTCTTATAAGGAAGGCGATATCGTCCAGAAGGACCAGGTGCTGATGGAGATCGATCCGCGTCCCTTCCAGGTGCAGCTCGAAAACGCGGAGGGGCAGCTCGCCAGGGACCAGGCGCTGCTCGACAATGCGCGCGTGGATCTGGCGCGGTATGAGACGCTAGTGACGCAAAAAGCCGTCCCCGAGCAGCAACTCGCCACGCAAAAGGCGCTGGTGGATCAGGACGTGGGCGTTGTGAAATCGGATCAGTCCATGATCAACAGCGCCAAATTGAATCTGGAGTACTGCAAGATCAGGGCGAAGTTTACTGGACGCGTGGGGCTGCGTCTGGTGGACCCCGGAAACATTGTCCAAACCACCGCTCCCACACCCCTGGTGGTGATCACGCAAATTGAGCCGATCAGCGTGCTGTTCCCGATCGCCGAAGACCAGTTGCCGCCGGTATACCAGAAGATGCGCGCCGGCGAGAGCTTGACCGTAGAGGCGTGGGACGCCCACGATTCGAAGAAGCTCGCCACGGGAACGTTGTTCACCATCGATAACGAGATCGATCAGACCACGGGCACGGTGAGAGCGAGGGCCAATTTCGCCAACACGAATTACGAGCTGTTTCCCAACCAGTTCGTCAATGCGCGCCTGCTGGTGCAGCAGAAGAGCGGCGTCGTGCTGGTGTCGGATGCCGCCATCCAGCGTTCCACCAGTCAGATCTACGCGTTTCTGGTAAAGCCCGATTCCACCGTAACGGTTCGCAATATTACCGTAGGCACTTCCGATGGCGGCGAAACGGAAATCACCTCCGGGCTTGCTCCCGGCGATGAAGTGGTGATCACGGGAGTGGATAAGCTGCAGGAAGGCACTGCGGTTAGCGCCACGGTGCCGGGTGAGCAGCCGGCCGGGCGCGGCGGCGGCGCGGCCAAGAAGGGCGGAGGCAAGAAGAAGTGAGTCCGTCTCGGAATTTTATTCTGAGGCCCGTAGCTACGTCGCTGTTGATGGTAGCCATCATGCTGGCGGGCGCCGTGGCTTACATCCAGCTGCCGGTATCGGCGCTTCCCGAAGTAGACTACCCGATTATCCAGATCGTCACGTTCTACCCGGGCGCAAGCCCCGACGTGATGGCATCGTCGGTAACGGCGCCGCTCGAGGTACAGCTGGGCGAGGTGCCGGGCCTGACGCAGATGACTTCTACCAGCTCGGATGGAAGCTCGATCATTACCCTGCAGTTTGCGCTGACTTTGAGTATCGACGTGGCCGAGCAGGAGGTCCAGGAATCCATCAACGCCGCGGGAACCTACCTGCCGCCGGATCTGCCCACGCCGCCGATCTACAGCAAGACTAATCCGGCGGATACGCCGATTCTAACCCTGGCGCTGACGTCGAAGAACATTTCCCTGTCGACGGTGGAAGACCTGGCGGATACGCGCCTCGCGCCCAAGATCTCGCAATTGCCGGGCGTCGGCCTGGTCAGCATTTCGGGCGGCCAGAAGCCCGCGGTGCGCATTCAAGCCAACCCCACCAAGCTGGCCGCTTACGGGTTGAACCTGGAAGACGTGCGCAACGGCATCACTGCGGCGAACGTGAACCAGGCCAAGGGCAATTTCGACGGCGCCTACCAGGATTATCAGATCGGCGCCAACGACCAACTGCTCACCAGCGCGGATTATGCGTCGCTGATCGTGGCCTACCGCAACGGCGCGCCGGTGAAGCTCACGGACGTAGCCGTCATCACCGACGATATTGAAAACCGGCGCCAGGCGGCGTGGTGGAACGAGACGCCGTCGGTAATCCTCAACATTCAGCGGCAGCCCGGGGCTAATATCATCGCGGTGGTGGACCGCATCAAGGCGTTGCTGCCCAATCTCACAGCCACGCTGCCTACGGACGTACAGGTGGAGGTGCTGACGGACCGCACCAACACCATCCGCGCCTCGGTAACGGACGTTCAATTCGAGCTGATGCTCACCATCGGGCTGGTGGTGATGGTGATTTTCCTCTTCCTGCGCAACGTCTCGGCGACCATCATCCCCAGCATCGCGGTGCCGCTTTCCATCGTAGGTACGTTCGGCGTGATGTACCTGCTGGGGTACAGCCTGAATAATTTGACGCTGATGGCGTTGACCATCTCGACCGGTTTCGTGGTGGACGACGCCATCGTCATGATCGAGAACATCACGCGCTATATCGAAGAGGGCGAGAACGCGCTGCAGGCGGCGCTTAAAGGGTCCGAGCAGATTGGATTCACCATCGTATCGCTCACCATTTCGCTGATTGCGGTGCTGATTCCGCTGTTGTTCATGGGCGACATCGTGGGTCGGCTGTTCCGCGAGTTCGCGGTCACGCTCAGCGTCACCATTCTGGTTTCGGCGGTGGTTTCGCTCACGCTCACGCCCATGATGTGCTCGAAGCTGTTGAAGCATACGCCGGAACGCGAGCAGGGACGGTTTTATAGGGTTTCCGAGCACGGGTTCAACTGGATCATCGCGCAGTATGGCAAAATCCTGCAGGTGGTATTGCGTTTCCAGACAACCACGCTTTTTGTCGCCGCGGGAACGTTTGCGCTGACCATTCTGTTGTTCCTCTACATCCCCAAAGGCTTCTTCCCGATTCAGGATACGGGCGTGATCCAGGGTATTTCGGAAGCCGCCCAGACCATTTCCTTCCGCGAAATGTCTCTTCGCCAGCAGGCTCTGGCGAAAGTAATCCTCAAGGACCCGGCGGTGGAGAGCCTGTCTTCCTTTATTGGCATCGACGGCACCAACACTACCATGAACAGCGGACGCATTCAGATCAATTTGAAGGATCTGGATGTCCGCAAAATTAACGCCGGCGAAGTGATCCGGCGGTTGCAGCCCCGCCTCGACGAAGTTTCCGGCATTACGCTCTTCATGCAGCCGGTGCAGGATTTGACGGTGGAAGATCGCGTGAGCCGCACCGAATTCCAGTACACCCTGGAAGACCCCAGCGCCGACGAGCTGGGCGTGTATGCGCCGCAAATGTTGGACAAGCTCAAGCAACTGCCGCAACTGACCGACGTGGCCAGCGACCAGCAGGTGCAGGGCTTGCGCGCAACGCTGGTATACGACCGCGATACGGCCTCGCGCCTGGGCATCACGCCCAATATGATCGATCAGACGCTCTACGATGCGTACGGCCAGCGCGAAGTCTCCACCATGTTCAAGCCGTTGAATCAGTATCACGTGGTGCTTGAGCTGATGCCGGGCTTTCAAAAAGCTCCGCAGGATCTGCGCGATCTGTATATCCGCACCGGCGCCGGAACCCCCGCTGGCAGCGGCGGGCTGGTATCCGGCGGGATATCTGCCACCTCCCTTTCCACCGGACCGAAAAACAGTGCGGGCAGCGCGGCCACGACCATCGTGACGGGCGCCGGTTCTTCGCCCGCCAGCGCGGTGTTCAACGGCAACGTGGCGGCCACCACGGCGTTTCCCAATGGCGGCCAGGTACCGCTGGGGGCGTTCTCGCAGGTAAATATCTCGGCTGTGCCCATCACGGTGAACCACCAGGGGCAATTTCCCGTGGTGACGCTTTCGTTCAACCTGGCGCCGAAAGCCTCGCTGGGCGACGCCGTCAAGGCGGTGAATACGGTAAAAGACGAACTCGGAATGCCGGCCAGCATCCAGGGCGCGTTCCAGGGCACGGCGCAGGCGTTCACGGCGTCGCTGGCGAACGAGCCGGTGCTGATTCTGGCGGCGCTGGTGACGGTGTATATCGTGCTGGGCGTGCTGTACGAAAGCTACGTTCATCCCATCACGATTATTTCCACCCTGCCCTCGGCGGGCGTTGGCGCGCTGCTGGCGCTGCTGATCTGCGGCCAGGATTTCAGCGTGATTGCGCTGATCGGCATTGTGCTTCTGATCGGCATCGTGCAGAAGAACGCCATCATGATGATCGACTTTGCGCTGGACCTTGAGCGCAGGGAAGGAAGGACGCCTGTCGATGCCATCTATCAGGCGTGCCTGCTGCGGTTCCGGCCCATCATCATGACCACCATGGCGGCGCTGCTGGGCGGCGTGCCGCTGGCGCTGGGCACAGGCACCGGCTCCGAGCTGCGGCGCCCGCTGGGCATCACCATCATCGGCGGCCTGATCTTCAGCCAGATGCTGACGCTGTTTACGACGCCGGTAGTCTACTTGTGGTTCGACCGCCTGGCGCGGCGGTTCGCGAAGAATAAGGCAACCGAACCGGACATCTTACCGGAGCACGAACTGGCATGAGTATGTTAGCTAGTGCTAATGTCAAGCTTAGTGCCTGTGTTAGTACCAGTGCTCGTGGCGCACGCACTCGTGCGTGCAGCGTTCACACTCGTGTGAACGCGTTCTCGCCACTTTTCATGCGCACTGGACCAAGCATATTCCTCAGCGCTGCCGACCAGCCCAGCCTTCACAGGATTTTCCTCGATGTAAGCCAAAATCCGTTCCCACTCCCGATCATCGCGCACCCAATGGCCGTAAGATTCCCGTTGCCAGAACTGCTCGCCGGTCCGGCCAAGTATTATGTTCGCCCCTCGGGCAGTAACGCCCTTAATCGATTTCAGCAACAAGCTAGGAGCCACTACGGGCAAGAGCAGCAAGTGCACATGATTCGCCATGACGGCAAATGCCCCAAGATGGTATTGGCCCAGTTCGACGCCTTTGAACAGCGAAGCGACCAGCAGGTCCGCGATAGCTTCCCGCTTCAGGAACGTAGGACCAGAAGTCGCACGATCCAGATATCGATCCCTCCAGACAAATGCCTGCCCGCTCGAGAGCTTATGCGCCGGCGGATATCGCCCATGGGGAAGGCTTCCGTGCAGATTCCAGGTAATGAAGAGCCATTGGTTTTCAGGACACACGTGGGGCAGCCGGCGGGAAGATTGCACTGCTCGGATAGTGCGGCTTATCCAATAAAAATCTCACCTAATCCCGTGAGATGGCCGTCAACCAGTTTTGGTGCCAGCACCAGTAGTGCCGGCATTCGTGGCGCACGCACTCATGCGTGCAGCGTTCACACTCGTGTGAACGCGTCTCCGCCTTTCTCGCATACTCGCCCAAGCATTTCCGAGCGAAAGTGCGCTCCTGCCCACAATCGCTCGGCAAGTTTTTCGCGTTCCCACGAGTGTGAACGCTGCACGCACGAGTGCGTGCGCCACAAACACAAGTACAAGCACGAATGCGAGTGCTTGCACAACAAGGTGATGGGTCAGATCAATTGGCCAGATAATGGGGCTTTCCAATGAATATCTGCGAGCCCTTCATCCGCCGGCCCATTGCGACCACGCTGCTCACCGCCGCCATCGCCCTGGCTGGCGCCGTGGCCTTCCGCATTTTGCCGGTCTCGCCGCTGCCGCAGGTGGATTTTCCAACCATCCAGGTGAACGCCGTGCTCGCCGGCGCAAGCGCGGAAACCATGGCCTCTTCGGTGGCGACGCCGCTCGAGCGCCAGTTCGGCCGCATCGCGTCCGTAACCGAGATGACCAGTTCGAGCGGCCTGGGGTCTTCCGCCATCACGCTGCAATTCGACCTGAATCGCAACATTGACGCCGCCGCGCGCGACGTGCAGGCCGCCATTGCCGCGGCCCGCGGCTATCTGCCCACTAATCTGCCGAGCAATCCCACGTATCGCAAAGTCAATCCGGCGGATTCGCCGATTTTCATGCTCGCGCTCACGTCCAAAGTGCTCGACAAAGGTCAGATGTACGATGCGGCTTCCACCATCATGGCGCAGAAGCTCGCGCAAATCAGCGGCGTAGGACAGGTGACCGTGGGAGGCAGCGCGTTGCCGGCGGTGCGCGTGGAGCTGAATCCGGACAAGCTCGACAAATACGGAATCGGATTCGAACAGGTGAAAACGGCGCTGGCGAACGCCAATACCAATACCCCCAAAGGCCATTTCTCGAATGGCGTGCAGATGTGGGAGGTCGGCGCCAACGACCAGATCTTCAAAGCCATCCAATACAAGCCGCTGATTGTCGCCTATAACAACGGCACGGCCGTCCGCATATCGGATGTCGGCGACACCGTCGATTCGGTGGAAGATCTGCGCAACGCCGGCTATGCCAACGGCCAACCCTCCGTGCTGGTCATCGTCATGCGGCAGCCCGGCGCCAATATCATCGACACCGTGGACCGCATCCGGGCCGCGCTGCCGCAGTTGCACGCTTCCGTGCCGCAATCGATCGATATGCGCGTGGCCATGGACCAAACCGTCACCATCCGCGCTTCGGTAGAGGATACCGAGCGGACGCTGCTGATCTCGGTAGCGCTGGTGATTCTGGTGGTCTTCTTATTCCTGCGCAATGGGCGCACCACTTTCATCCCCAGCGTAGCCGTTCCCGTATCGCTGATTGGCACGTTCGGCGCAATGTACCTGCTGGGCTACAGCCTCGACAACCTTTCGCTGATGGCGCTGACCATCTCGACGGGATTCGTGGTGGACGACGCCATCGTGGTGATCGAGAACATCATGCGTTACCTGGAACAGGGAATGCAACCGTTCGCCGCGGCGTTGAAGGGCGCGCAGGAGATCGGGTTCACGGTGTTGACGATGAGCATATCGCTGGTGGCGGTTTTCATTCCGCTGCTGCTGATGGGCGGCATTGTCGGCCGGCTGTTCCGCGAGTTCGCGGTGACGCTCTCCGTCGCGATCGCTATTTCCATGGTGGTTTCGCTGACGGCCACGCCTATGATGTGCGCGCACCTGCTGCGCGAACAGCTCTCGCATGGCTGGATCTATCGCGTCAGCGAACGCGGCTTCAACGCGGTGGTGAACGCTTACGGGCGCGCCTTAACGGTGGTGCTGCGCCATTCGTTCATCACTTTGATGGTTTTGCTCGCAACCATTGCCTTGAACGTAGTGCTGGTGGCGCGCGTTCCCAAGGGCTTTTTCCCGCAGCAGGATACCGGCCGGTTGAACGGTTCCATTATTGCCGACCAGGACACCTCGTTCATCGCCATGGACCAGATTCTGCAGCGGTACGTAAACATCATCGCTGCCGACCAGGGGGTGGATACGGTGAACGGCTTCACCGGCGGCGGACGCGGCGGCGCTACCAACTCGGCCCGCATGTTCATTTCGCTGAAACCTCTGGAGGACCGGAAAGGCGTCACCGCCGACGAACTAATCGGCCGCTTGCGGCCGCAACTGGCCCGCGTTCCGGGAGCGACGTGTTATCTGCAAACTTCGCAGGACCTGCGCGTGGGCGGCCGGCAGAGCAACGCGCAATACCAGTTCACCATGCGCGGAGATAACGTCAACGAGCTGAATTCCTACGGACCGAAGATGCTCGAGCAACTGCGCGCCATCCCGCTGATTGTGGATACCAATACCGACCAGCAGGATCGCGGCCTGATGGCCTGGGTGCAGTACGACCGCAAGACGGCGTCGCGCTTCGGCATCTCATCGCAATTGGTCGATTCGACGCTCTATGATGCGTTCGGGCAAAGCCCGGTATCCACCATGTATACGATGCTGAACCAGTATCACGTGATCATGGAAGCGGCCCCGCAATACTGGCAGGATCCGAATACGCTAAGGAAAATCTACGTCATGGCGCCCGCCGGAAACGCGGTGCCGCTCAGCGCTTTTGCGCACTTCGAGGCGCGAAATACCGCCCTGGCGGTGAACCATCAGGGGCTGTTCCCCTCGGTGACCATCTCGTTCAACCTGCAGCCTGGCGTCGCTTTGGGCGATGCGGAGGACGCCATTAACGCGGCGGCCAGCAAGGTGGGTTTGCCCCCTACGATTCAAACCATATACGCGGGGACCGCGGCGGCTTACAAGACTTCTCTCGACAGCGAGCCATGGTTGATCGCGGCCGCGCTCACCGCGGTTTATCTGGTGCTGGGCATTCTGTATGAGAGCTACATTCACCCGATCACGATTCTTTCCACGCTGCCCTCGGCGGGCGTAGGCGCGCTGCTGGCGCTCGAGATGACGAATACCGAGTTGAGCGTCATCGCCATGATCGGGATTATTCTGCTGATTGGCCTGGTGAAGAAAAACGCCATTATGATGATCGATTTCGCCCTGGCCGCTGAGCGCAATGAGGGCAAGAACTCACACGATTCCATTTTCGAAGCCTGCCTGCTGCGCTTCCGGCCGATCCTGATGACCACCATGGCGGCGATGCTGGGCGCGCTGCCCCTGGCGCTGGGTCACGGCACCGGCTCGGAGCTGCGGCGTCCCCTGGGGATGACAATTATCGGCGGTCTGATTGTGAGCCAGATGCTGACGCTGTTCACCACCCCGGTGGTGTATCTATACTTCGACCGCTTGCAACATTATTGGACGCGCGTGCGGGCCCGCCGGCGCGAAAAACGCACCGGCCCGCTGGGGCAGGAAGCATGATCGATGCCACACCATGCCAAGCACCTTGCCAGTGCTCAGGCCCGTGCCAGTGCCTAGCCCCGTGCCAGTGCCTAAGCCCGTGGCGCACGCACTCATGCGTGCCGCGTTCACACTCGTGTGAACGCTCTTGCTTTCGCCTGCTAGCGCTGATCTTCCCAGTCCTGTTCCTATCCGCCTGCGCCGTCGGCCCCAACTACAACCGCCCTGCGGCCATCGTAGCCCCCGCCTACAAAGAGCCGCCGCCGGAAGCATTCAAGGAAGCGCAGGCAGCCGGATTGCAACCCGCCAATCCCTCCGACGCCTTCCAAAAAGGCAAATGGTGGGAGATCTACCACGACCCCGCTCTGAACGCGCTCGAAGAGCAAGTCAACATCAACAATCAAAACGTGCTGTCGGCGGAAGCGAATTACCGCCAGGCCAAGGCCGCAGTGCGCGCGGCGCGGGCGGGACTTTTTCCCACCGTAACCGCGGATCCCAGCATCGCCAAAGAGCGCGCCGTCACCACGGAAGGAACCTCGGGCACATATTCGTTGTATACTCTGCCGCTCGATGTCTCGTGGGAGCCCGACTTGTGGGGCAATATCCGCCGCGGCGTGACGGCAGCCGCCGCGACCGCCCAGTCTACCTTCGCCAACCTGGAGAACGCCAGGCTGCTGTATCAATCCGAGCTGGCGTCGGATTACTTTCAGCTTCACGGCACAGACGGCGACATCGAGCTGCTCAATACGACAGCGAAATCGTATGACGAATATCTCACGCTCACCCAGAACCGTTTCGCGGGCGGCGTAGCGTCCGATCTGGATGTCGCGCAGGCGGAATCGCAACTCTACGGGACGGAGTCCCAATTGATCGACCTGGGCGTGCAGCGGGCGCAGTTCGAGCATGCGATTGCGATACTTGCCGGCAAAACTCCGGTGGAGATAACCATTCCGCCGGCGGCGTTGACCGAGCCGCCTCCGCCGGTCCCGGTCGGTTTGCCCTCCGAGCTGCTGGAACGGCGTCCGGATATTGCGAGTTCGGAGCGGCTCGTCCACGCGGCCAATGAACAGATCGGCATCGCGATGGCCGCGTTCTACCCCACCCTGACGCTCAGCGCATCCGCCGGATTTGAGAGCACCGGTTTCGCCAAGTGGTTCGGCCTGCCGAGCCGGTTCTGGTCGGTGGGGCCGGCGCTGGCCGAGACCCTCTTCGAAGGCGGCCGGCGCAAGGCGATGGTGGCCGAAGAGCAGGCCGCGTACGATTCCACCGTGGCCACTTATCGTCAGACGGTGCTGACGGCCTTCCAACAGGTGGAGGATCAATTGGCGGCGCTGCGCGTTCTGGAGCAGGAAGCGTCGAAAGTGGATGAAACGGTCAAGTCAGCCGATCGCGCGCTGGTCGTTTCCACCGCGCAGTACAAAGCGGGCACCGTCAATTACCTCACGGTCATCACCGCGCAGGCCACCTTGCTGACCGCGCAGGTGACGGCGGTGAACGTGTTGACGCGGCGGTTCACCGCAAGCGTATCGCTGGTGCAGGCGCTTGGCGGCGGCTGGAACGTCACGCAGATGCCTTCGCAGCAGGATGTGACGAAGGCCAATTGAGGCGCCGCGACACCCGCTTGTAGGTAGAATAAGAGCGGGCTGCTGCTTGGAAGCTGTGAAAGAATCGGTTGGCAGGCGGAAGCGCCTGCCCCACAAACCCAGACTCTTGCGCACCTATGTGGGACAGACGCTTTCGTCTGTCAACCCAGATTGAAATGTATCTGGATGAGAAAGGGCCGATATGAACGATCGTCTCGAAGTCCCGAAGTTCGCGAGCGAGGAAGAGGAATTCCTGGAAGCTGCGCGCTTGGGCCGGCTGCGGAGTGTTTCCACGCCGTTGCGCCGGGCCCGGGAAGCGTCGAACTCTCTCACCATCCATCTATCCGATTCAGACCTGGCGGCAATTCGCCGTCTCGCGGCGCAACGTGGCCAGGATGAAGATGCCTGCGCCGCGGCCATCCTTCACCGCGCGCTGGAAAACGAGACGCCGGACCACGGCATCCTCCGGCACTAATATGCGCCGCTGTCTCTTCCTTCTATTCCCCTTCGCGGCCACGCTCATCGCCCAACAGCGCCCCTTCGATGCCAACGCCATGATGGCGCTGAAGCGCATCGCCGATCCGCAAATCTCGCCCGACGGCCGCTGGGTGGCCTTCTCCGTCCAGACGGTCGACCTGGGCGCCAACAAGAAGCCCGCGCAAATCTGGATTGTGCCGCTCGATGGCGGCGCGCCGCGGCAGATCACGCAGGATGGCGACGATAACGAGCGCCCCCGCTGGTCGCCCGATTCCCGGCGCATTGCCTATGTCTCGAACCGCGGCGGGTCGTCGCAAATCTGGCTGATGGACCCCGACGGGTCGAACGCGAAGGCCGTCACCAACTTCGCCGCCGAGGCCGATGGCGTCTTGTTTTCACCCGATGGTAAGAACCTGCTGTTCACCAGCAACGTCTATCCCGAGTGCGGCGCCGACGATGCCTGCAATAAGAAGAACCTCGACGCCGACGCCGTCGGCAAGGTGAAAGCGCGCATCTACACCGAGCTGCTCTACCGGCATTGGACGCAGTGGCAATCGAAGCGCCGCAGCCATCTGATGGTGACGCCTGTCACGGGCGGCCCGCCGAAAGATCTCACGCCCGGCACGCACGACGTGCCGCCGTTTTCGCTGGGCAGTCCCGACGATTACGATATTTCGCCGGATGGCCTCGAAGTCTGCTACTCCATGAATGCCGACCCTGTGCCGGCCGTCAGCACCAACGCCGATCTGTTCGTGGTCCCCATCGGCGGCGGCCAGTCGCGCAAAATTACGTCAGTGCCCGGCGCCGATTCCAGCCCGCACTACTCGCCCGACGGCAAGTACCTCGCGTGGCGGTCGCAGTTTCGCGCGGGCTATGAGAGCGACCGCTGGCGCCTGATGTTGCTCGAGCGCGCCACCGGGCGCGTCACTGGCCTGACCGAGAATCTGGACCGGTGGGTGAACAGCTTCACGTGGGCGCCGGATTCGAACGCGCTCTTCTTCACCACGGCCGACCGCGGGCGCCAGGCGATTCAACTGATCCCCGTGGGCGGCGGCGAAATCCGAGGCGTGGCTAGCGGCGACAGCGAGCTGGACGACATGCAGTTGACGCGCAACGGACGCACCATGGTCTACACCCAGCAGACCGGCGTCTCGCCCACCGAGATCTACCGCGCCGCGTCGTCGGGCGGCCCCCCGGTAGCGCTGACGCATCTCAACGATCAGACGCTGGCCGCGTATCAACTGACGCCGCTCGAAGAGTTCTGGGTGGATACGGCCGATGGCGCGCGCGTGCAGAGCTTCGTGGTGAAGCCGTATGGGTTCACGCCCTCGCGCAAATACCCGGTGCTGATGCTGATCCACGGCGGCCCGCAGGGCAACTGGGGATACAGTTGGAGCTACCGCTGGAACGCGCAGGTTTTCGCCGCCGCGGGATATGTGGTGGTGATGCCGAACCCGCGCGGATCGACCGGCTACGGGCAGAAGTTCATCGACGATATCAACGCCGATTGGGGCGGGAAGGCTTTCGACGACATCATGGCGGCGACGGACCACGTGGTGGCTGAGCTTCCCTATGCGGACGGCAGCCGCATGGGCGCGGCGGGCGCCTCCTACGGCGGCTACATGATCGATTGGATTTTGGGCCACACGCAGCGCTTCAAGGTGCTGGTATCGCACGCCGGCGTCTACGATCTGACCAGCGAATTCGGCGGCACCGAAGAGCTCTGGTTTCCGCTGTGGGAAATGGGCGGCACGCCGTGGGACAAGCCCGAGGTCTACCAGAAATGGTCGCCCAGCAGCTACGTGAAAGACTTCCATACGCCCACGCTGGTGGTGACCGGCGAGCTCGATTTCCGCATCCCCTACCCGCAAAGTCTGCAGCTCTTCACGGCGCTTCAAATGCAGAAGGTTCCGTCGAAGCTGATGGTCTTTCCGGATGAAGGGCATTGGGTGTTGAAGCCGCAGAACAGCCTGCTCTGGTACAAAACAGTGATCGATTGGGTGGATTCCTGGTTGAAAAAATGAAGGCAATTATAGCGTTGTTTGCGATCCTGGTTGTAGGCACAATTGCACTTTTTGTGACGTCGGGCCACACGACGATGAGCCTGACGCCGCCGGTGAAGACCATCGGCGTCAGCACGCCGGTGACGGTGAAGGCATTCAATTCGCACGGCGAGCGGCGGCTCACGGCGTACATTGAGCAGAACGGCGCGCGATCGCAGCTATTCAGTCAAGCCAGTCCCGCCACTCGCTTCTTCTGGCAGCGAAGCGCGCCGCCCCGCCTCTACATGTTCGACGCCGGAAAGACTAAAGCGCCGAATCTGAAGGAAGGCAAGGCGCGGCTGGTGGTGGAAGCGATTTCGAACGACATGCGCGCCAGCGCCGATACCGCGGCGTTTGACGTGGATGTGGTGCTGGCTGCGCCGCGAGTGATCCCCGACGCGGCGGAGCACGATATCAATCAGGGCGGCATGGAGCTGGTGACGTTCACGCCCAGCGGTTCGTGGAGCGAGGCGGGCGTGAAAGTGGGCGACTATTCGTTCCGCAGCTTCCCGCTGCCCGGGCATCCCGACGAGCGCTTCTCGATGTTTGCCTATCCGTGGGATCTGCCATCCGACGTAGGCCCGCTGGTCTATGCGCGCAATCTGGCGGGGACCGAGGCGACGGCTCATTTCTTCTTCAAATTGTTTCCCAAGAAGTTCCGCGCGCGCGATTTTCCGGTGGACGATGCATTGATGGAGAAGCTGGTAAACTCCGTCGACCCGACCGGACAACTGGCGCCGGGGCCGGATCTGCTCTCGCGATTCCTCAAGATCAATGGAGAGATGCGCCGCCAGAACAACCAGCAGCTTGCCGATCTGCGCTTCAAAACCGAAGAGAAGATTCTTTGGCACGGGCCGTTCATCCATTGGGGTAAGGAAGAAGCTAATTTCGCCGATGTCCGCAATTACATGTATCACGGCAAGAAGGTGGACCAGCAGGTACACCTTGGTTTCGATCTATCGGACAACGCCAACACGCCCGTGCGCGCAGCCAACGACGGCCGCGTGGTATGGGCGGCGAACCTCGGCATCTACGGAAACTGCATCGTGCTCGATCACGGGTACGCGCTGCAATCCATCTACGGCCACCTGCGCCAGATCGACGTGAAAGTGGGCGACGTGGTCCAGCGCGGCCAGACCATGGGCTTCGAAGGCCAAACCGGCCTGGCGGGCGGCATCCATCTTCACTTCAGCATGCAGATCGACGGAGTGCAGACGAATCCGCGCGAGTGGTGGGACGAGCATTGGATCAAGGATAGGATCTTGAGCAAGCTGGACCCGAGCCGTATCGAGACCGCGGCGACCACTGTTCATCAAGTGGCGCACAAGACACAGAAGCGCAAGCATTGATCGAGCGCTCTCTCAGAATGTAAAGCGCGAGTCGAATTCGATGCGGCGATTATTCGCCGTCCCCGCCGAGGCCATGCCGACGCCGCCTCCTCCGAAACCTGTATTCACAGAAGTTGGATCGAGGAACTGAGGCGAAGTAATCACGCCCTGGTAGCCCGCCGGGTTAAAGTGGTTCAGCACGTTGGTGACGTTCACGCCGATGGTCAGGTTGAATCGGCGCTCGGTGTTCTCCGGGCCCATCCCGCGCCCGCCTCCCGGAGGTCCCATCCCCATGGCGCCACCGCCACGGCCGCCTCCGCCTCCTCCCGGCCCGCCGCCGCCGGGACCGCCGCCACGCCCGCCGCCGCCGAGTCCGCTGGGCGTCGCCGCATTAGCGCTGGCCACACGCGGACCAATCCCGAACACACGGTAGACCCGCATGTTCACCGAGATCAGACCGGCCATGGTGAGATAGTCCCGCGGAACCAGATTGACCGGGCTAGCGGGATTGTAACTGGTTGTGAATGCGCCTGCGCGGGAACACACCACGTTGCCAATGGTTCCCAGGAAGCCTGTGGGGCAAGAGCCGGGCGCAGCGAAGGCCGCGCGTGCGTTCTCGAGCGTATCGCCATACAGATCCTCACCCGCCAGAACGTCGTAAGGCATTCCTGAGCGTAGAGTGATGAACGGCGCCACGCGAATGCCGGCCGGCGCCAGGATGGAGCCGAATAACTGGAAGTTATTCCGCCTGTCAAGGGTCGAGCGGCCGTAATCCTGCATAAAATCGTAGGGGTTAGTGGGAGTGGAGGGCAGATCGTTGGCGTAAGTGAGCTGGTAATTCGCGTAGATCGATACGTTCTTATTGAAACGTGTGTTCACAGTCGCCATCATGATACTTTGCCGCAGAATTCCGCCAGACTCATATTCGAAAATGTTACCCGCGGCATACCCATACGGGAAAACGCCATTAGTGGGACCGAGCGGCAGCAGCGGATTGAAGGTCCCGGGAAAAGGAGTGTTAATCGGGACGGTTTGCAGGTAATGCTCGGCATGCGTATTCGTATAAGTAACCGAGGCAGTCGTATTATGGGGCAGTTGCCGTTCCACGCCAATCGCGCTCTGAATACTGTAATCCGCCTTAAGCTTGGGGTCTACAATGTAGACGCTGTTTTGCCCGGTGCTGAGAGTCGAGAGCGGTGGAATGTCCGAGAGATAAAAGGTTGGGTCGTAGACGGTGTAATTGGTTTGCGTATGTCCGTTGTCGAGCGCGGCCATCTCATAAGGAGTCAGCGCTACGCGGTCGTAGAATATACCTGCGCCGCCGCGGATCACGGTCTTCTGGCGGCCGTTCTTGGAGCTGCCGGGCGCCCAGGCAAAGCCGAGCCGCGGCGCCCAGTCGCGGTCGTCGTGGTCGAGGGTTTGCACTTCGTAGCGCAGGCCCAGACTCAGGGTGAGATTGCTTCTCACGCGCCAGTCGTCCTGCACGAACGGTCCCGCGTCGTAGCGTATCTCGCTGATGTAGGGGATGCCCGCCTGGACGGTGTATCGGGACGGGCCGCCTCCCAGCGCCTGGATCTGGGCCGCCGTGAATCCCACCTGTTGCAGCGTCAGGTTGCGCTCGTATTGCTGCAGAGAAGTCAGCAGCTCCGTCTCTGCGGCGCCGCCCGATGAGTACACAATCTGGTTGGCCGCGTCCAACACCGGCTCCTCGCCGCCGAGGAAAGTAAATGCGCCGTTGAAGCCCGCCGGGTTATTGTTCTGGTCGGTATCTCTTCGCACGCGCACGCCAAAGCGGAAGGTATGCGTCCCTTTAGTCTTGGAGGTATAGTTCTGTAATTCGAAGTGATGCGTGCGGTCATATGTATTGGCAACGCCGTTGCCGCCGGTCACGAACGAATTCGCCACATTGATTTCTGGCAGATCGTTGCCCTCGGACCGGGTCCAGTTGCGGTAATACTGAAAGCGAGTCTCATTCACGGTCCCCGCATTCAGAACGGCTGTCTCGGTAAGCATCAGATTCTGAGCGTCTCCCGTAGTATTGTAGGGCAGCGAAGAGTAAGGCGGAGGCAGATTGTACCCGCCTAAGCCGGCATTATCGAGCGACGTCATGCGTTCTTCAAAACGCCCGGTCAAGGTGTTATTCGTAGTCAACTGGTAATCGAAACGCGGCGAAATCGTGCGGTTCATCTGGGGTGTAACTACGGCCGTGTTCACAGGTCCGATCTGCAGTGTCGCGGGATTCAGATAAATCGCATTGGTGATGGCGTTATTAGTGATATCGCGCTCGTTGAAATCGAGGAAGAAAGAAGCGCGCTTACTGATGGGGCCGCTGAGGTTGCCCCCGTACATACGGTTGGAGTAATCCGGTTTGTTGGAAGCGAATGGATTCCGCGAATCGAACTCCGCGTCGCTATCGTTGAGAAATAGCATGCCGCGAAACTTGTCCGTTCCAGGCTTGGTGAAGATCTCGATCCGCCCGAAGCCCAGGCGGTCGTATTCGGCCGAGAATGGGTTTTGGTTGATGCGTATCTCGCGGATGGATTCCTTTGGCGGGAGCTGCCCGCCGGAGAAGCCGTCGATATAGATCTGGCCTCCATTGGGACCTGCGCCGGGTCCCGCGAGAGCCTGCAGGGCGGCGGACAGATCGTCCGGATCGTCCGGGAGGGCCTGAAGATCTTCGCCCCGAATCACCAGGGCTGTGGCGTTGTTATCGGGCTCGGTGCTCACAGTGGGCCCGGTTTCGGCGCTCACCGTGACGCGCTGAGTCTCGGTGCTCAACGACAATTGTATAGGTACCTGAACCGTAAGGCCGGCAGCCACGGTAACGGTGCGCGTAAATGGCGCGAATCCGGGGAAGTTCAAATTGACTGTGTACTGGCCCGGGGCGAGGCCGGTGAACGAGTAACTGCCATCGGCCTGCGATTGCGCGGTTTTGGCGGCTCCGCCGCCAGTAAGGGTTACGGTAGCTGCCGGAATCACAGCGCCGGATTCATCCGTCAGTATACCCTTCACTGTACCGGGGCTGGACTGGGACTGTGCCTGCAATACTAGAAATCCGGCAGCCAGGAAAATAGACAAGATTCTCCTCAAGTGAATCATAGTTCCTTCGTGCGAGAGGCTAACTGATGCTTCAGAACCGAGTAGTTCTGATTGGAAGGCGCACCACGGCGGGATTGGGTTTCACCAGCGGATTTTCGGACAGTGCTATGAGTTACAACTCGGGCGTTGCGCCCAATGTCAACCTATAACTTACGTGAACAAGACAGGCCGGGAGGCCTGTCCTACGCCTTGTTCAGCTTGCTGTGCGATTGACCGTATACAAAATAGATCACCAGCCCGAACAGCATCCAGCCGAGCGCCGTGATTTGGGTGCGCGTATCGAGGTTCCAGATCATCGCGCCACACACCAGGACGCCTAGAATCGGGACCAGAGGTACGAGAGGAGTCCTGAATGGACGCGGCACATTCGGTTGAATCTTGCGCATCATGATGACTCCGATGCAGACCAGAATGAATGCGAAGAGGGTGCCGATGGAGGTCAAGTCTCCTGCCAGCGATTCCGGAAGAAACGCCCCGAAAGCGCCGACGAAGAAGAATAGCAGGATGTTGCACTTGTATGGCGTGCGGAACTTTGGATGTACGTCGGAAAACAGCTTGGGCAGCAGGCCGTCTTCGGACATGGTGAAAAATACCCGGCTTTGGCCTAGCAACATCACCAGCATTACCGAAGAGAAACCGAACAGGATGGCGACGGTAACGCCCTTCGCCAACCAATCGAAGCCCGGCATGCCGTGTTCAATGGCGTAGGCGACCGAAGCTTCCTTTCCCACGGTTCCGAATTCCCGCCAGTTCGATACGCCCGTCAACACCCAGCCAAACAGGATATAAAGCACGGTGCAAATGGCCAGCGAGCCCAGAATGCCGCGAGGCATGTCGCGGCCAGGATTGACTGTCTCCTGCGCAGCCGTGGATACCGCGTCGAATCCAATGAATGCGAAAAACACGATGCCCGCCCCTCCCAGCACGCCGCCCCAGCCGTGGTGGTTGAAGGCTTCGTGCCCCGGTTCGGTCGCCGGAATCAACAGTGGATAATGGTTCGCGGGAATAATGAAGTGCCAACCGACCGCAATGAATATGAGGACGATCGCAATTTTGACGGTCACAATGACGGTGTTCAACGTCGCCGATTCCTGTGTACCCTTGATCAGCACCGCGGAGAGCAGAAGCAGAATGACAACTGCCGGAACATTCATGATGCCGCCCTCCATGGGAGAGTGGCACCAGGCGAAGGGCACCGGGCTGAAGCCCTGCTGGGTCAATAGCTTATTCAGGTATTCGCTCCAGGCAATGGAGAGAGTGGCCGCGCCTAACGCGTATTCCAGTATGAGCGCCCAACCGATAATCCAGGCCACGAACTCGCCCATGGTGGTGTACGCGTATGTGTAGGCGCTGCCTGCGATAGGTATCATAGCCGCGAACTCGGCGTAGCATAATCCAGCGAAGGTGCAGCCGATGGCCGCGACAATGAACGAGAAAATGACGCCCGATCCGGCATCCTGCGCCGAGGCCGCGGCGGTCCGTACAAACAGGCCGGCGCCGATGACGGCCCCGATGCCAAGGGCGATCAGGCTCTTGGCCGTCAGCGTGCGCTTCAGGTCGCTGTGCTTGGCCCGCTCAAAGAGCGATTCGAGAGACTTCCTGCGAAAAAGGCTCATAGGTATCCAGATAGATTACCAAACCCGGCAGGCATTGGGGCTGACCATCGGCTGGCTGGCCTTGCAGGCGTAAGCCTTCTGGAATTCCGGCATATTCTGGAGCGTGCCGTTGACGCGGAAGCGGCCCGGCGAATGCGGATCGGTCACAGCGCGGTTGCGGGCTTCCTGCGGCGCGGTGTTTTCGCACCACACCTGCGCCCAACCGAGGAAGAAGCGCTGCTCGGGCGTGTAGCCATCCATCTTCTCCGCATTGCCCTTCAGCGTGTCTTCGAGGGCCATGTAGGCGATGCGCAGGCCCCCGTTATCGGCGGTGTTCTCACCCAGCGTCAGGCGCCCGTTCAGTTTCACGTCGTCCACCGCAGTGAAGCCGGAGTATTCGTCGGCCACGCATGCCGCGCGCTTTTCGAATTCGGCGCCGTCGGTGGCGGTCCACCAATCGCGCAGATTGCCGTCGCCATCGAACTTGCGGCCCTGGTCGTCGAAACCGTGCGTCATCTCATGGCCGATCACCGCGCCCACCGCGCCGTAGTTGATGGACATGTCGCGCTGCGGGTCGAAGAACGGAGATTGCAGAATGCCCGCGGGGAAGTTGATGCTGTTATTCTGCGGGCTGTAGAAGGCGTTGACGGTGGGCGTCGACATGCTCCACTCGGTTTTGTCGGTGGGCTTGCCGATCTTGCCGATGTTGTCCCGATAGCGGAACTCCGCCACGCGTTCGGCGTTGCCCAGAAAATCGTCGCGCGCGATCTTCACCTTGGAATAATCGCGCCATGTCTTGGGATAGCCCACGTTATTCGTGATGGCATTCAGCTTGGCGATGGCCGCGCGCTTGGTGTCGGCGCTCATCCAGTCTAGCGCTTGAATATCCTTGGCGAGCGCCTTCTCTAAAGCCGTCACCAACTGTGTGATCTGCGCCTTGGCGGCGGGGCCGAACGTCAGCTCGATGTACTTCTGGCCCAGCAGGTCGCCCAGTTCGCGATCCACCACGCGCACGCAGCGGTACGGACGCGGACGCTGCTCCTGGGCGCCGGTCATGTAGCGCTGCCAGAAGTCGAAAGCCTCGCTCTCAAATGCCGCGGGCAGCTGCTCGGCGTGCGCGCGCAGCAGGTGGTATTCGAAGTATGCCTTCCAGGCGTCCACGGATTGGTTGGGCAGGTCGGCGGCCAGTCCCTTGGCGAATGCCGGCTGGCTCACGTTGAGGGTCTGGAACGGCGGGGCCTCGATCTGCTTCCAGTATTCATTCCAATTGAAGAAGCTGGACGTGAGCGCCTGCAATTCCTGGCGCGTCATGATGTGATAGGTGGCATTGGGGTCGCGCATGGCCACGCGGTCCACCGAATCTTTGGCGAGAGCGGTTTCGAAATCGAGCGTCAGCCTGGCGTTCTTCACAGCGGCTTCGGGCGAATCGCCGGCCAGCCGGAACATGTTGGCCATGTGCTCCACGAAGCGCTGGCGCGTCTCCACGGACTTGGCGTCGGTCTTCAGATAGTACGAGCGGTCGGGCAGGGAAAGGCCGCCCTGGCGGAAATTGGCGATGGTCTGGTTGGAATCCTTCGCGTCGGGACCCGCGCCGAACACGAACAGAGCGGGGACGCCCATCCCGTGCAGGCGCGCCACCTCATCCACCATGCCGGCGACTGTCAGCTCCTTGATTCGGGCCAACTCAGGCTCAATGGCGCCGAGTCCATTCTTCTCGATGGCGGCGGTATCCATGCACGCCGCGTATTCGTCGCCAATCTTCTGCTCGATTTCGTTTCGCCCGGCCGTCTTGGCCACGGCGCCCTGAATCATATCGAGCAGGACATGCTCGTTGTGGTCGCTCAACTCATTGAACCGGCCCCACCGCGAGCGGTCCGCGGGAAGCGGGTTGTGCGCGACCCAATTGCCGCAAGCGTATTGGTAGAAGTCCGTACACGGGTCGATGGACTTGTTCATAGCGGCGGTGTCGAGTCCCGACGCCGCCGGCGGATCCGCGGCGAGAGCGGCCAGCGGAAACAGCAGGGATGCAAAGAGCCAATGAAACTTCATAGCAGTAACTCTTAGATTACCGCGATGGCGGAGTATGCTTTGTGTTAAGAAAGGCGCGTGTAAGCGGCGGGTCGCCGTGGACTAATAATAGCCAAAGGCTACACCCTGAAATCTCGCGGAGGGGCTGACGAGATCTTCCTCAACCCCTTTGCGACTTGGCGGCTTCGCGTGATCATCGTCTTCCGGCCCATCGACGATTAGTGTGATGCCGTCTTCGATCGGCTCTCGCCAAGCCGCCCAAGACGCAAAGAACGCAACGACGACTCCAGGGACGTTACACGGTCTTCCTGCCTTACCCCCCCGCCGAATTCTGCGAGATGGATTCTCAGGCTTGCGCGGCTAGCTAGGAACTAATAGCGGCGCGGTTTATCCTTAACATTTCTTTACCGCTTCGCGCGTATCCACAGCGCCGCGCACCGCGCCCTTACGGGCATGCAACTCCTGAATAGCCGGTCAATCAGCCGCCGCGGCATCATCCAAGGTCTCACTCTCGGATCAGCCGCGTTCACCACGCCTGGCCTCTTTGCGGAGCAGTTAGCGGCCACGCCGCGTCTCACCGAAGGTCCTTACTATCCCGATAAGATGCCGCTCGATACCGATAACGACCTGCTGATTATCAACGATGCCATCACGCCTGCCGTCGGCGAAATCACCTATCTCACCGGGCGCGTCCTCGGGGCCGGCGGAGAGCCTGTGCGCAATGCGTTCGTGGAAATATGGCAGGTGGATAGCCGCGCATCTTACATTCACTCGCGCGGGCGAAATCCCAATGGTTACGACTCGAATTTCCAAGGTTACGGCCGCTTCCTCACCGGCGCCAAGGGCGAATATTCCTTCCGCACCATCAAGCCAATCCCGTATTCCCTGCAGGGCATGGCCCGTGCGCCGCACATTCACGTCGCTGTGAGCAAGAACGGACATCGTCTGCTTACCACGCAATTTCTGATCAGGGGACACGCGGCCAACGCGACCGACAACATCTTCAACGAGTTGCGCGACCCGCGCGACCGCGACGTCGTGCTGGTGGATTTTGAGCCGCTGCCCGGCTCCAGATTCGGCGAGCTCTCCGCCCGATTCGACATCGTATTCGGCCGCACTCCGCAGGAAGCCGAGGACGGCAAACTGACCGGCGGCATCGGCAAATCGGAGGGCGGCGGCCGCGGCCCCGGCTTCGGACCTCCGCCTCCGCGCTGGCGCTAAACACATGGGTCGCTAAAACGCCAGCAGCTTTTCCATCGCCGCCGCCAGCCCTTCGGTCTGCGGCAGAATCGCGTTCTCCAATTGCGGATGGTAGCCCACCCACGTATCGAGCGCGCCCACGCGCCGCACCGGGGCATCCAGTTTGTCGAACAGTTCGTCCGAAATCCGGGCGGCGATCTCCGCGCCGTAGCCCCACGAAAGCGTGTCTTCGTGCGCCACAATCACGCGGCTGGTCTTCTGCACGGACGTGCGAATGGACTCCCAATCGTAAGGCGCAAGCGTGCGCAGATCGATGATCTCAACGCTCACATGGGAATTCCGCTTCTCAACCTGCGTCGCGGCGAGCAGCGCCTTCTGCACCAGTGCTCCGTAAGTGATCACGGTAAGGCTGTCGCCGGGTTTCACGATCTTCGCCCGTCCGAACGGAATGGTGAAATGGTCCCCCGGATGCGGCGAACGGTTATACGGCTCGCGGTAGAGCTTCTTGTGCTCGAGGAACAGCACCGGGTCGCCGCAGCGAATCGCGGTGCGCAGCAGGCCGCAGGCATCGCTCGCGTTCGACGGCATCACTACGCGCAGGCCGGGACAGTGCGTGAAGATCGATTCGCCGCACTGGCTATGATAGATGGCGCCGCCGTTCAGATATCCGCCGATGGGCACGCGAATTACGGCCGGGCACGCGAAACGTCCGTTCGAGCGCCAGCGCATAGTGGCCATCTCGTCGCGAATTTGCATCATCGCGGGCCAGATGTAATCGAAAAATTGAATCTCGGCGACGGGCTTGAGGCCGCGCGTCGCCATGCCGATGGCGCGACCCACAATGCCCGCTTCGGCCAGCGGCGTATTGAAGGCGCGGTTCGATCCAAACTCGGTCTGCAAACCGTGCGTGACTTTGAACACGCCCCCTTTGCCTTTGACCTCGTGCAGGTTGCGCTCGCGCGTGCAATCGGCCACGTCTTCGCCGAAAACCAGCATGTCGGGGTTGCGCCGCATCTCCTCGCGCATGGTGGCGTTAATCAGATCCACCATGGTCATGGGCTGGCCGCGGTATTGCGGCTCGGAAGCGAAACTGTCGGAAGTCGGGTCCTCCGTATGCGAATAGAGGTGCGCCATGACCGATTCCGGCGCAGGCGGCTCCTCGCGCCTCGCCTGATCGGTAGCCGCGTGGATTTCCTCATCGATCTCATGCGTGATGCGCTGCAACATCTGCCGGTCCAGAATGCCTTCATCGGCGAGGAACTTGGGGAAGCGGATCACCGGATCGCGCTCGGCCTCGGCCTGCCGTTCCGCGGCCGGTTTGTAGAGCCGCTCATCGTCGGAGAGCGAGTGCGAATACGGCCGGATGACCAGCGCATGCACCAGCGCCGGCCCTTGACCGGTGCGGCAATATTCCACCGCGGCTTTCATGGCGCGATACGACGCCAGAAAATCCGCGCCATCCACGCATTGCCGGAACAGGCCGGGGAAACCCTCGGTCAGGCGTGAAATGCTGCCGCCGGCCGTCTGCGCTTCGATGGGCACGGAAATGGCGTAGCCGTTGTCTTCCACCAGGTAGATCACAGGCAGCCGATTCAGGCACGCCGCGTTGAGCGACTCCCAGAACTCGCCTTCGCTGGTGGCGCCTTCGCCCGATGTCACCAGCGTGACTTCATCGGTCTGCGGATTGCGGTAGCGCGACGCTTCCGCACAGCCTACGGCCTGCAGGAACTGCGTGCCGGTGGGGGACGAGCCGGTGACGATGTTGTAGCTCTTGTGACCCCAGTGCGAGGGCATTTGCCGTCCGCCGGACGCCGGATCGGCAGCGGCCCCGACGGCTTGTTGCAGCATCTCCTGGGGCGTCACGCCGAGGGTCAAACTCAGCGCGCGGTCGCGATAATAAAGGTAGAACCAATCGTGGCCGGGGCGCAGCGCCATGCCGGCAGCCACTTGCACGGCCTCATGGCCCGCGCCGCTGATTTGAAAATAGATGCGGTTCTGGCGCTTGAGCGTCACTTCCCGGTCGTCCAGCCGCCGGGAGGTATGCATAATTCGAAAAGCGCGAATCAGTTCGTCGGGGTCGAGCCCCTCGATCTGGCGCTCGGCGCTGAATGGTTGAGTGGTTATGGTAATAGCCACGCTCAGCCTGCTCCTCCTATGGCGGGCCGGTTGGCCGCGCCTTCAGTGTAACAAAGCATGTACGCTCGAACTTGCTAAATCGAGTACCGCTAGCCCGGTATTTGTGGAAAACAGGATTCGCGTCCCGTCCGGCGACCATCGCGGTTGGCCGGGAGCCAGATCCGCACCGAGAACGCGCCGTATCTGGTGAGTCCCCAGGTTCAAAATATTGATTCCGGTTTCCTTGCCGGCGTCGCGAGTGAACACAATCCGCTTGCCGTCCACCGACCAGTTCAGCGTAGTTCTGCTCAGTCCCGAATCCAACAGCTTCGCTTTTTCCAGAGTATCCAGATTCACCAGCCAGATCTCGCTCACCGGCATTTCCACATAATAGGCAATGCGCTTGCCGTCGGGTGACCACGCCGGCCATCGGCTGCGCTGCTCCATCGGCGTCAACGGTTTGGCGTTCGACCCACCCGAATCCATGACCACGATGCGGCTCGCTCCATTCTCCACGGCAGTCAGCGCCATGCGGCCGCCGTCCGGGGAGAATGCGGGATGAAAATGCTCCGCCGGGCCGCCGGTAAGCAGCCGAACATTGGACCCATCCGTGGACATCGCCGAGATCTGCCGCTTGCCTTCCACTGTCGAGACGAAGGCGATGCTCTTCCCATCCGGCGACCAGACGGGGTCCCATGCGCCGCTGTGGGTAAGCTGCGTGACATCGGAGCCATCCGCGCTCGCCCGGTAAATGTTCCAATCCGAGGCAGCGGTCTTCATCACGAAGACGATGCTCTTGCCGTCAGGCGACCACGCCGGATACTCGTACTGCGCGGCAACCGCGGCAAGCGCGCAGCCGCAGCCAATTGCCGCGGATTTCCATAGGGCGCGCCACATAAGCCGCCTCCCTGTCGCACTGTCTCGCACTGTCAATGCCACTTTCGCACAACCCGCGGTTCGCGTACAATGGCCACTCGGGAGGAACACCATGAAGTTCATCGGCGGAATCGTCTTAGGCATCGCCTTGAGTGCGGGAGTCGCCCTTTTTGCGCAAAACGAGCGCGCCCTGCATCCGCGGATCGCCGCCGCCATCACAGCCCTGCGCGATGCGCGCGTCTACATGGCCGAGGCGCCCCACGATTTCGGCGGACACAGAGACGCCGCCATCCGCGCCACCGACGAGGCGATCAAGCAATTGAATTTCGCGCTGGCCTATCGCCCCAAAAAATAGGATCGGCAGCAGCGCCGGCCTCGCTTTCTTCCACCAGCTTCGCGACCAGTTCGGCCGCAGGCATCTGGCGCACGCGTGCGACCCCCTGCCCTGCCCATAGGGACAGGAACTCCGCGTTGCCTTGCGCGGCCGCAGCCCTGCGCATCGGGCCCGTAAGAACGTTTTGCAGCGGATAAGGCAGAATCGCGCCTTCGTTGGCTGCAAGGAGACTGGTGAATGCATTCGCCAAACCGCGCGCCGGCCGGCCCGAAAATGCCCGCGTAATCACGGTCGCATCGCTCGCCAGGCTTTTGCCGCGATCGCTGGCCGCGCGGTCGTTAACTGCGCGGTCGTTAACCGCAAGTAGGAGTGCCCGCTTATATCCCGGCGACGCTCCCGATTCGGGACAGGTCAGAAACGCCGTGCCAAGCTGGGCGGCTACCGCGCCATGCGCCAGCATGTTTGCCAGGTCGCGGCCGTCCATGATGCCGCCGGAAGCGATCACCGGAGCAAACGCCGCGATCTCTCGCACCAGGTCGACCGTTGGAACCATGGCCGCCTCGAAAGGGACCGCGAAAGTTCCCCGATGCGCGCCCGCTTCCGCGCCCTGAGCCACCACGGCATCCACTCCGGCTTCCACCAGCAGACGCGCTTCGGCGGCGGTAGTCGCGGTCCCCAGAATGGCGATGCCGCGCGCGCGGAGCAGGCGGAACGCGTCGCTGTCCGGTATCCCAAACGTGAAGCTGAACACCGCCGGCCGGGCCTCCAGAACGGCTTCGAGTTGGTCCCGGAACGGATCGGGAGGGAGCACGGGAATCACCGGCGGCGGCAAACCGAGGGCCTGGTGGATGCCGCTCAGAAGCTCCAGCATTGGCGCCGGATCGGCTTTCGCATCCGCCGCATAACCGCCCGCGAATAAGTTGACGGCGAACGGCCGGCTGGTGAGCGCTTGGGTGCGGCGAACAGATTCAAGAATCTCTTCGGGGCGCCAATACGCTGCTGCCAGCGAGCCGACGCCGCCCGCATTCGAAACCGCCGCCGCCAGCTCTGGCGTTCCCGGCCCTCCACCCATGGGCGCAAGCACGATGGGATTCCGAACGCCCAGTCCCGGAAGAAATCGATTCCCGCCCATTCATGACCATTTTAGGCGAGCAGGGCTAACTGAGGGTTAACTGCAGAGTCATCCCATCTGTAATAACAACCGGATTTGGAGGGGGTCGATGAGTCGATGCGTGCTTTGCGCCTTGGCGAGAAATTATAGAAGGCAGCGATGATCGGGAACATCATTACCAAGGAGATTGTCGACGCCGCTTTCTGCATTCATACGACTCTGGCCCGGGCTTGCATCGCGGCAACGATTCGAGCATCGTGCACCTGGATACCGGAAACCCGGTGTTGAAGCACCAGGCGTCGCCAAGCTACGAAAATCTCAGGCGTCTCAGGCATGAGCCGCAAGAGCGTCTGAAATCGATCCACGTATCGAGCGGCCTGCTCAGGAGTGAAGCCGAGACCATTCGCTTTGGCTGGCCGCGTCGAGACATTCCAGAATTCGACGAGGTTCTGCGGAAAGCAGAGGAGTCGCTCACCCCTGACGGAAGAGAGACTTCACGGCATGGCGCGCGTTTACGCGCAATTGAGGGTCAAAGGTTTGAATGGCGCCAACCAGCACGTTGGTATCGACCGCGATCATTTATACCAGTTCTCACGGCGCATTGCCCCCTCGCCCACTCCGGGCGGAACCTGAACGGTGTCAAAAATATCGTCGATCGCCCGGTCCGGGTCTTCGCCTCCACGCCGAAGCGCCTGAGCCGAGTTCGCCGATTCTTCAGCAGCAGCTTGGGTCTTAATGATGGCTCGGAGGAAAGCGTCGAGTGAGAGGCCGCGAGCCTCCGCTTGGGCGACTAAGCTCGCCTCAGCCTCCGGCGGGAGTTCCAGAGTGATCGTCATCGTCGCCTCATTCAACATCGTACCGCTTAGTGAGCATAGAGGAAAGTCACAATCCGTGTCACATGCGGCTTACGCGGTGCCCCAAAGTGCGGTTTCGCCGGGCCTGAACGCGCCAGCCGCTTGGTGTTTGCAGTTTTTGCGGGATGCACACGGATCGGCGGAGCCCTTTGAATCCTCTCTTGCCACGGTCCTCGGGACATGTGGGCAGTTCGTCGCCAAAGTCTTGGCCGGTAGCGAGAAAATGGAAACATGAACTCACTAGCATCGGCGTACCGTTGTTCAATCGCACGACTGGCTTGTGCGACAGTGTGTTTCTTATTGAAGCCAGACGCGTTCTGCCGCATTCGCGCTGGACCGTTTACTTCACGTCGTCAGAGACACAGGTTTGATTTCCAGTTCTGTTGCCTTCGTTGAATTTTTCGCCTTTCCTAGCTGCTGGAAATTGATCAGGAGTCCTCTCTTCACATTCAATATCTTCATGTAGTTTCTGAGCTGCTGTTCCTCGTGCTTCCCCATATCTTGAGAGACAGCCTTTAGTTCAACAACAATTGTGTCGTCTCCTAACCCCACCACTAAATCAGCAAAGCCTTCGCCAACATAATGCCCCTCATACGTCAACTCCAACACTTTCCCGCTCTCGTATTTAATTTTGTCCTCCCGCAGTCGGAGGCCAACTTCCATGGCTCGGTGATACACGGTTTCCTGATGCCCGGAGCCGAGGCTCTCGTATACGTGGCGGGCAATTTCCTGGATCGCCAAGTCCGTTTCATTCCCCATCGCTAAATCGTCGTCTACCAGTCACGGGAGGGCAAAACGCTTCGTGCCGCAGAAAAACACGAGCGGGCCTATTGGCGGCGTCGAAGTTGACACCGCCCCACGGAGATTCAAGCGCCGGAGGCAAACATACGCACCCCGACGCCAGTATATTCTACCTGCTATCTCAAAAAGCTCGACGAGCGCCCGGCGAATTCCAGCACCCAGCTCGGGAAGATTCCCAAAAACAGCGTGCCGGCCGCGGGCAAGATCAACGCTGCGCTCATGCCGGCGGATAACGGCTCGGCCTTTTCCGCTGCTTCGCTGGGCTCCTTCATATACATCACTACCAGAATCCGCAGATAGTAATACGCCGCCACGGCGCTGTTGAGCAGGCCCAGCACCGTCAGCCATACCAGGTGCGATTCCAGCGCCGCTTTGAAGATGTAGAACTTGCCGAAGAAGCCGCCGGTGAGCGGCACGCCGATCAGCGAAAGCAGGAAGATGGTCAGCATGGCCGCGGTGAACGGCTGCTTCACCGCCAGGCCCGAGAAATCGTCCACGCCCTGATATCGCTCGCCCTTGCCCGACAGGTGGCTCACTACCGCGAAGGCGCCAATGTTCATGAAGGCATAGCCGGCCAGGTAAAACATGGCCGCCGCGGTCCCAATGTCCGACCGCGCCGTCAGCGCCACCAGCACGTAGCCGGCGTGCGCGATGGAGCTATACGCCAGCAGCCGCTTAATGTTCGATTGCCGCAGCGCCGCGAAGTTCCCGATAGTCATCGAGAGCAGCGCGCACATCCACACCAGAGGTTCCCATCCGCTGCCGATCGGCTCGAAGGCCGTCATGAAGATGCGCAGGAACACCGCGAACGCCGCCGCTTTCGGACCCGCGGAAAGGAACGCGGCCACCGGCGTGGGCGCTCCCTGATAGACGTCCGGCGCCCAGATCTGGAACGGCGCCGCCGAAACCTTGAACGCCAGACCCACAAACATCAGCGCTGCGGCCACGCCGGTAAATACCGGCGACGGGGCGTTCGGGCCTGTGATCATCGCCCGCACCTGGCTCAGATCCACTGTGCCTGTGGCTCCGTAGATCAGCGCGACGCCATACAGGAAGAACGCGGTCGCGAACGACCCCAGCAGAAAATACTTCAGCGCCGATTCGTTGGCGCGCTTATCGTCGCGCAGATAGCCCGCCAGCACGTAGCTAGCGATGGACGAGATTTCAAGTCCGATGAAAATGACGATCAGCTCGTTAGCCGACGCCATGATGCATTGGCCGGCGATGGAAAACAGCAGCAGGGCGTGAAACTCGCCGGTTTCCGCGCCTTCCCGCCGCAGAAATCCGTATGAGGGAAGAACCGTCAGAATGCCCACGCCCATCACCAGCACGCGGAAAAATGTGGCGAAGCCATCCACCATCAGCAATCCGCCGAACGCCGGGCCGGGGTCGCCGTAGGCGTAAATTGCGCCAGCGATGCCGCCGATCAGAGCCAGAATGCTGATGTGCCCGAACGCGTTCGACCAGCGCTTGCTCAGCACCGGGTCGAGCACCATCAACAGCGTCGCGCAAACGCTCAGAATAATCTCAGGCAGGAAGCGGATCGCGTCCGTTGCGCCGAAACCGATGCTAACGGGCACTGGCAACCTCCGCATTGGAATGCGCTTGGAAGATCACTCCCTGACGGTCGTGGCTCTGATCGGAGCCGAGCCCAGGGGGCGCCCCGTCAGCAAGCGGGTTCTCGGCAGCACCGAATCTCGCGGGATGATTCTGCACCCGGAACGGCACGTTCACCTGCGTCTGCTCAAGCACCCGCGCGGTGGTCTGGCCGATCGGCGGCAGGAACGACTGCGAGTAAACGCCCATCCACACCATCATCGCCACCAGTGGAATCACGGCCGCCCACTCGCGCGGTTTCAGGTCGAACATGTGATGCCTGACGGTTTCGCCGGTCTCGCCATAGAACACGCGTTGATAGAGCCACAGCATGTAGCAGGCGGCGAGAATCGCGCCGGTGGCCGCATAGCTTGCCCATGTGAAATTGGCGATCGCAACCCCCTGCAGCACCAGGAATTCGCCTACGAAATTGTTCAGTAAAGGCAGCCCGATGCTCGCCAGCGTGGTCACCAGGAACATGGTGGAGAGCCATGGCGCCACGGTAGCCACGCCGCCGTAATCGTCGATCTCTAGCGAATGGCGCCGCTCATACAGCAAGCCGACCATGGCGAACAGCGCGCCCGTGGAGATGCCGTGATTCAGCATCTGATACACGGCGCCGTCGAGACCTATCTGCGTGAACGAAAAGATTCCCAGCACGACGAACCCGAGGTGGCTCACCGACGAATACGCCACCAGCTTCTTCATGTTCGGCTGCACCATCGCCACCAGCGCGCCGTAGATGATGCCGATGATCGCCAGGACGCCGATCCAGGGTGCGCACTGCCGCGCCGCCACCGGAAACATAGGCAGGCAATAGTGCAGAAGACCGAACGTGCCCATCTTCAGCATGACGGAGGCCAGCATGATGGAGCCCGCCGTGGGCGCTTCCACATGCGCGTCCGGCAGCCACGTATGCAGCGGGAACAGCGGCACCTTGATGGCGAACGCCACGAAAAAGGCCAGAAACAGCAGCATCCCTTCCTGCGGCGCGAAGGACAGCCGGCCCGTGGAGAGCATCTCGAGAATGGCGGGATAGCTGAAGGTTTCCGTCTTGTTGTAGAGGTAAATGATGGCCGCCAGCATCAGCACCGAACCGGCAAAGGTGTAGAGGAAGAATTTCACCGCCGCGTAAATGCGCCGGTCGTGTCCCCAGATGCCGATCAGGAAATACATCGGCACCAGGGAGAGTTCCCAGAACACGTAAAACAGGAACAGGTCCTGCGCGATGAATACTCCCACCAAGCCGAATTCCAGCAGCAGCAGGAAGGCGAAAAACTCCTTGACCCCGGTTTCAATGGAGTGCCAGGAAATCAGCACGCAGATGGGCGTGAGGAAAGTCGAGAGCAGCACCAGCCACAAGCTGACGCCATCGGCCGCGATATAGAAATGTATGTCGGGCGAGGCGATCCACTGGATGTCCAACGCCAACTGCTCGCCGCCCACGCTGCGGTCGAAGTAGAAGAGCAGACCGATGGATACCACGAACGTCGCCAGCGACCATACCATCGCCCACACCCGGCTGGCCTGCGGCACGGAGCGCGGAATGGCCAGGGCAATCAGGAACCCGATCAGCGGCAGCGCCAGAACCAGCAGCAATAAGGTCATCGCATGCCTCCGGCGATGACGAACGCCATGACCGCAATCACCATCACGCCGCCGAACAAGATCCACGTCGCATAGCTGCGGATATTGCCCGATTGCATCAGCCGCAGCACGCCGCCCACGCCGCGCGCGGTGAATCCGACGCCGTTCACGCTGCCATCGATGATGCCCGCGTCCGCGGCCTTCCACAGTACCGTGCGCGACCCGTCCACTACGGGGTTCACCACGGCGGCATCGTAGATCTCATCCACGTACCACTTGTTGTAGACGGCCGTGTAGAGTCCGCCCAGATTGGTTGCGAGTGAATCCGCCATGCCCGGCTTCAGAATATACATCACGTACGCTAAGGCGATGCCACCCAAACCGAATAATACGGAAATCACGACCAGGCTGAAATCCTCAGGAACTTCCGTGGCCGGGAATATTTTTTCCAGGAACGCGGGGATGGGGATGTATCCGCCGCCCACCGAAAGCGCCGCCAGAATCACCAGCGGGATCATCATCACCGGCGGCGATTCGTGGGGATGGTGGACATTTCCGCGATACTCGCCGAAGAAGGCCAGGAACATGGCGCGGAAAACGTAGAACGCCGTCATGCCGGCGGTGATGACGCCCAGCCAATACATCCACGGGGCGTGATGATTGGCCGCCACCAGAATCGCATCCTTGCTGAAGAAGCCGGAAAACGGCGGCACGCCGGAGATGGCTATGGCGGCGCACATCATGGTGGCGAAGGTCCACGGAATCTTTTTGCGCAGGCCGCCCATGTTGCGCAGATCCTGTTCGCCGGAGAGCGCGTGGATCACGCTGCCCGAGCCCAGGAAGAGCAGCGCCTTGAAAAACGCGTGCGTCATCAGGTGGAAGATGCCCGCGGAAAACGCGCCGCAGCCCACGCCCAGGAACATATAACCGAGCTGCGAAACGGTGGAGTAGGCGAACACCTTCTTAATATCCGTTTGCGCCAGGCCGATGGTGGCCGCGAAGAATGCGGTGGCGATGCCGATGATGGCGATCATGTTCAGCGCGTCCGGCGCGCCCATGTAGATGGGCCACGAGCGCGAACACATATAGACGCCGGCCGTCACCATGGTGGCCGCGTGGATGAGCGCGGAGACGGGCGTGGGGCCCGCCATGGCGTCCGGCAGCCACGTATACAGCGGAATCTGCGCCGACTTTCCGCAGGCGCCCACCAGCAGCAGCAGGCCGATCGTCGTCAACGAAGATTGCGAAGCGCCCGGCGCCTGCTGGAACACCTTGGCGAAATCGAGCGATCCGAATTGCTTCACGATGAGGAACATCGCCAGCGAAAAACCGAAATCGCCGATCCGGTTGACGATGAACGCCTTGTTCCCGGCATTGGTGGCGAACTTCTTATCGAAGTAGAACCCGATCAGCAGGTAGCTGCACAACCCTACGCCTTCCCACCCGACGAACAACACCAGGTAGTTGGACGCCAGCACCAGCGTCAACATGAAAAACATGAACAGGTTCAGATACGCGAAGAAACGGTAGTATCCGCCGTCGTTCGGCCCATGTTCATGCGCCATGTAGCCGATGGAATAGATGTGGATCAGCGAGCCGATGCCCGTCACGATCAGCAGCATCACCGCGGTTAGCCGGTCCACCGTGAAATCGCAGTCCACGGTGAGGATGCCGCTCTTTATCCACGTGAAGTAATGCTCGGTATAGGGAGTATTGAGATCGCCCAGGCCGAACAGAGTCTTCACCACCCAGGCGAAGGCCAGGGCCACGCTGCCGATGGCGAAAAGGTTTACCACGCTCTTCGAGAAGCGGCGGCCGAAGATGCCGTTGATGAGGAATCCCGCCAGCGGGAGCAGAGGTATGAGCCAGAGTTGCATGGGTTAGAGAGAACGGCTTTTCGACGCAGAGACGCAGAGACGCAGAGGCAGCGCAGAGAAGACATTTATAGGCGTTCTCTCTGCGTGATCTCTGCGTCTCTGCGTCTCTGCGTCGATCATATTTTTTCAGTCCTTCATCGAACTGACATCGTCGATATTCAAAGTCTGCCGGTTCTTGAACACCGTCAGGATAATCGCCAGGCCCACGGCCGCTTCCGCCGCCGCTACCACCATGACGAAGAAGGCGAACAAGTGGCCGTTCACCTGTTGGTGTTGGTAGGAAAACGCGATGAAGCTCAGGTTCACGCCGTTCAGCATCAGCTCAATCGACATGAACACGGTGATGATGCTGCGGCGGAACACGAAGCCTGCCACGCCTAGCACGAACAGGATCGCGCTCAGCGTGAGATACCAGGAAATGGGAACTTCACCCATCAATCCATCTCCTTTCGCGCCAGCACTACAGCGCCGATAATGGCGATCAGGATCAGCAGCGAAGTGATTTCAAACGGCAGCAGATAGGTGGTGAACAGCGCCAGACCCACGTCCCGCGGTGAGCCGCCTTTGAAGCCGCCGAAATGCACGCGCGCGGTCGGAAAAACGCGCTGCACGAAATACGCCAACAGGCCCAGCAGCGCGACCAGCAGCGGGACGCCCAGCAGGCTCGCCATGAAAGAGCGCCCGCGCTTGCCCTCCGCGCCAGCGTTGAGCAGCATGATTACGAAAATGAAGAGCACCATGATGGCGCCCGCATAGACGATCAACTGCGCCGCCGCAATGAATTCCGCGCCCAATAGCAGATAGAGCACCGCGAGCGACCCCATCACGCCCACCAGCGAAAGCGCGCTCGAAATGGGATGGGTCTGCACCACCACGTTGATGGCGCAGACGACCGCGAGGATCGCGAAAAGCAAAAAGAGAATTACGTCCATTTCGGGAAACCAGACCTATCGAAACCAGGCGGCTCTATTAAAACCAAGCCGCCTTACTGAAACCAGGCCACCATGAAACCGGTCACCAGCAAATTCAAAACCGCCACCGGGAACAGGAACTTCCACGCAAAGGCCATCAACTGGTCGTAGCGGAACCGCGGCAGCGTAGCGCGAATCCACATAAACGCAAACAGGATTCCGCCCGTCTTGGCGACGAACCAGAATAGCGGCATCAGCCAGCTTTGCACCATCGGAACCAGGAACCCCGCCGCTATGATCAGGAAAAGAACTCCGAAAACCGGAAACGATTTTTTGTCGCGCGCCCGCACGGCGTTGGCGCCGTGATATAGCAATACCAAACCGGCGACGCCGCAAATCAACGACGGAACCAGGCTGGAACCATACTTGACGGGCCACGGCGCCATCCATCCGCCTAGGAACAGGATCGTCGCCATGGCGCTGACCGTTACCATGTTCGCGTATTCGGCCATAAAGAACGACGCGAATTTCATGCTGCTGTATTCGGTGTGGAAACCAGCTACCAACTCGTTTTCCGCTTCGGGCAGATCGAACGGTATGCGGTTGGTTTCGGCGAACGCGGCAATCAGAAAAATGACGAAGCTGATAATCTGCGGGAACGGCCCGCGCAATACGTTCCAGTGAATGATGCTGCCGGTCTGTGTTTCCACGATGGTCCGCAAGCTCAAACTGTTGGAAAGCAGCAGCGGCGCGGCGATGGCTAGCGACAATGGCAGCTCATAACTTACCATCTGCGCCGAGCTGCGCAGCCCGCCCAGCAGCGAATATTTATTGTTCGAAGACCATCCCGCCAGCGCGATGCCGTATACGCCCATCGACGAAACCGCCAGAATGAACAGGACGCCGATGTTCAGATTGGTGAGCTCCATGTATGTCTGGTGGCCGGCGACGTCGATCATGGGACCGAAAGGAATCACCGCGACGGAAAGCAGCGCCATGAATACCGCCAGGAACGGGGCCAGCAGGAAGAAGAACTTGTTGGCGAACGGCGGAATCATGTCTTCCTTGGTGATGAGCTTGATCACGTCCGCCAGCGGCTGCAACAGGCCGTGCCAGCCTACGCGATACGGTCCGGGACGCACCTGAACGTGCGCGATCACCTTGCGCTCCACCCATTGCAGGTACGCAAGTACATGCATCAGGATGGCTACTACGATCGCGATCTTGATGAGCGCGATGATGTAGAACGAGTCGATTACCACTGGGCCAATTCTCATTGACGGCGGCTTTCCAAGACTGAATTCAGTATTTTAGAATAACGCCCCAGAGTCCCCGACGCGAATAGCCCGTTGTGGCCGGAATGCACCAGATCGGGGCGCGCTTCCACCGGAATTCGTCCATTGACCGGCATAGTCTGCGCCGCGCCGCCGGTGGCAAGCACGGGCGCCGGAACCGCATAACCGCGGACCATCTTGTGAATTTCCGCAAACACCACATCCGGGACCCAGGGACCGAGCACCGCCGCCACGCCCATTTCCCGCGCCAGGAATCCCATGATCTCCAGATCCGGCTTCGCGCCCATGGTGCTGATGGCCCTCTTCAGGCGCTGCACTTCGCCCGTGACATTGGTGACCGTCCCGTTCTTCTCATAAGCGTTGGCGGCGGGCAGCACCACGTCCGCCTGCTTCGCGGTCTCGGTGAGGAACATATCCTGCACCACCAGATAACCGGCCTTGCGCGGCGCGCCATTCTTCAAAGGATTGGCGCCCACCACCCACAGCGCGCTCAGACTGGTGGCGGCCATTTCGTCCACGCGCATGCCAGCCTGGCCCGACGGCTTGTATCCCGGCAGCAGCTCCGGCGTAACGCCCATATCCACCGCGCCGCGCGAGTTCGAATAATCCACCAGGCAGATATACTTCACCGGAATCCCCAGCGAATTGCCGAACTCCACCAGCGTCGTGATGTCCGCGCCCTTGAACGAATCGTCGAAGAGGACGACCAGCTCCGGTTCGGCTTTGAGCTTCTCGCGGAGCGATTCGAGCGCAGCGGGGCCTGAGGCGCGGATGCTCAGCGTGGAGTAAGCGTCTTCGCGCACCGGCTTGGCGGTGGCTACGTAGATGTGCGCCTGATGGTGGCGATAATTCGCGCGTATTTGGAAGGAGAGCAGGGGATGCTCGAGAGCCAGGTCGGCGCCGAGAATCAGGAACGCTTTGCGCTCGTAGAGATCCGCAACGGTGGCCAAGCCGCCGAAACCCACCGGCGGCAAGACCGCCGGCGCTACCGTCGCGACGTCCGCTGTGTGATTGCTCAGCGCGTCGACCAGCGTCACGATGTCGCCGGTGCGGTGATGGTCGATATTGTTCGTCCGCAGCACTTCGCGCGCGAATTTCTGCAGGTAGAAATTCTCTTCGTTGGTGGTATGGTTCGAGCCGATGACGCCGAACGTTCCGCCATCCGCCAGCGTCTGCGTGAACGTGCTTGCCACCGCGCCCAGCGCCAGCGCCCACGAAACCTCTTCCAACTTGCCGCCGACGCGCATCAGCGGGGCCTGCAACCGCTCCGCATGGTCGTAGAAATCGAAGCCGTAGCGGCCCTTGATGCACAAAAATTCGCCGTTGACGCCGGAATGATCGCGGTTATTGCCGCGGATAATGCGGTCGTTGCGCGTTCCCAGCGTAGTCTTGCAGCCGTCCGAACAGTGCGTGCAAATGGTGCCGACGTGAGTCATTTCCCACGGCCGCGTCTGATAGCGATACGCGCCGCTGGTCAGCGCGCCCACCGGGCAGATGTCGACGCACGCGCCGCACTCGTCGCAATCCAAGTGGTCGCCCATGTTCGGGGCAATCTCCGAAAAGGCCCCGCGGTTGACCACTCCCAGCGCCTTCACGCCCATGCCTTCGTCGCAGACGCGCACGCAGCGGAAGCACAGAATGCAGCGCGGCGCATCGAAATAGACCACCGGCGAAAACTGCTTCTCGGGCGTGTGGATCTTGATCTCGTTGAAGCGGCTCTCGCCCGCGCCGTAGCGGAACACCATGTCCTGCAACTCGCACTCGCCGCCCTTGTCGCACACCGGGCAATCGAGCGGATGATTGGTGAGCAGGTATTCCAGCGTGTACTTGCGCGCCTCGGCGATTTGCGCGGTTTCCGAACGCACCACCATGCCTTCGGCCACCGGAAGCGTGCATGCCGTCTGCATCTTCGGCATTTTTTCCACTTCTACCAGGCACATGCGGCAGGCGGCCTGCAGGGTGTAGCCTTCGTAGTAGCAGAAGGCGGGGATCTCGATGCCCGCGCGCTTGGCCGCGTCGATCACCAGCGAGCCGGGCGCGGCTTCGAGAACCTTGCCATCGAGCGTGAATTTTACTGTTTCAGCCATTCAAACTATTGTGCTCCCCGACCGGCCTGTTTCGCCGGTCTCATGCAGCAGGCCGGCGTGGGGGTCCGCCGCGGGCCGCCCATGAGTTCGTCCCCCTTCAAAGGGACACGGCTTGCCATTCAGATGGTCTTCGAATTCATGGCGGAATTTCGTGACGATGGATTCCGTGGGCAGCGCCGCTGCATCGCCCAGCGGGCAAAACGTCCGCCCCAGCATGTTGCGCGAAAGGTCGCCGATCAAATCGATATCCTGCCGCGTGCCGTAGCCTTCATGGAAACGCGTCAAAATCTTGCGCAGCCAGGCGGTGCCCTCGCGGCACGGAATGCACCAGCCGCAGCTTTCGTGCGCGTAAAACCGCATGATGCGCAGCGCGGCCTTCACCATGCACGTATCTTCGTCCATTATCACCACGCCGCCCGAGCCGAGCATGCTCTTGCGCGCCGCCATGGAATCGTAATCCATCGTAGCGCCCTCGCACTCTTCCGCCGTCAGCACCGGGCACGACGATCCGCCCGGGATGAACGCCTTGAACTTCCTCCCGTTGCGCATCCCGCCGCCCACTTCTTCAATCATCTGCTTCACCGGAAAGCCCAGCCGCAATTCGTAGACGCCAGGCTTGTTCACGTGGCCCGTGAGGCACGTCAGCTTGGTGCCGCCGGCCTTGGCAACGCCCAGGTCCGCGAATGCCTTGCCGCCATCGAGAAGGATGGGCGGGACCGCGCAAAATGTCTCCACGTTGTTCAGCACCGTGGGGCATTGGAACGCGCCCACCACCGCGGGAAATGGCGGGCGGATGCGCGGAATGCCGCGCTTGCCCTCGAGCGATTCGAGCAGCGCCGATTCCTCGCCGCACTCATACGCGCCCGCGCCGGTGTGCGTGTACAACTCGAAATCGAAACCCGTCCCCTGAATATTTTTGCCCAGCCAGCCCTTGGCGTACGCCTCGGCGAGCGCCTTATCGATAATGTCGATCAGATAGCGGTATTCGCCGCGGATGTAGATCCAGCCCACATGCGCGTCCACCGCCAAACCAGCGATCAGAATGCCTTCGATCATCAGGTGCGGGTCGTATTCCATCAGCACGCGGTCTTTGCACGTGCCCGGCTCGCTTTCGTCCGCATTGACCACGATGTACTTGGGCTTGGGCGAGCTTCGCGGCACAAAGCTCCACTTCATTCCGGTGGGAAAACCCGCGCCGCCGCGGCCGCGCAGGTTGGAAATCTTGACCTCGTTGATGATCGCCTCAGGCGTCATGCCCACCGCCTTGGTGAACGCTTTGTAGCCGTCGTTCGCCAGATAGGTATCGATCGACGCCGAATTCGGCAGACCGAAGCGGCGCGTCAACACCCTGGTCTCAAGCGGGCTGGGTTCGTTGTATAGCATCTGGCTGTTGTACATGCACCTACTGATTTTTCCTCAGGCCGTCCAAAAGTTTGTCCAACTGTTCCGGCGTCACGAAGTGGTGGAAATCGTAATTTACCTGAATCGCCGGCGCCCAGGAGCACGCGCCGATGCACTCCACTTCTTCGAGCGAAATCTGCCCGTCGGCCGTCACTTCTTTATGCCCGATGCCGAGTTTCGCGCAGGCCTGGTCCCAAAGCTTGTCGCCGTCCCACAGCAGGCAGCTGATATTGGTGCAGATCTGCACATGATATTTTCCCAGCGGCTTGCGGTGCAGCATGGAGTAATACGTGAGCACCTCATTGACCTGCAAAGGCGTCACGCCGACGCGCCGGGCAACTTCATCGATGAGCTCATCGGTGACCGCGCCGATTTCATCCTGCGCGAACATCAGCATGGGGATCATAGCGGCGCGCTGGCGGCCTTGGGGATAGTGCTGCAGGAGGTCGCCGAATTTCGCTTCGAGTTGGGGAGAAAAGGTCATGACAGAGTCGCGCTACGCCGGTGCGCGCAGGACCGCCCGAGGCGCCGCCGTGACGTGGAAAACCAAGATGTGGCGAATCAACTTTTGACTATACTGGGTTGAAAACCGGGGTGTCAACTTGGGGCGTCAACCTGGGACAGAAGGGACCATGAGTTCAAACGGCCACGGCTGTATTCGCCGAGGAAGCGGCAGCTGGTGAAATTACCTGGCCGGTCACTGTAACAAACGCAGATATATGTACGAATACT